>ENA-OROK01000301-OROK01000301.1-human-gut-metagenome-genome-assembly--contig:-NODE-301-length-63472-cov-4.991942_pt1 | contig 63472 bp, 63 predicted proteins | sample MGYA00242127_ERZ509046 | MGnify/ENA primary metagenome ERZ509046 (study PRJEB26280, sample SAMEA2338728) | human gut metagenome | biome: human gut; feature: human-associated habitat; material: faeces... | reverse complement strand
GAAATGTGATATTTCTAAATATTTTTTTAATATAGACCACAATATTTTATTTGAAATGGTTGATAAATTTAAAATAGATACTAAATTAAAAATTATAATAAGAAATATAATTGATAGTACGGACAACATTAATAGTAATAAAGACATTGATATTATAGTTAATCGTGAAAAAGAAAGATTATTAAATAAGAATATTGACTGTAACAATGCAATAAAAGAACTGGATAGATTACCTAGATATTATAAAGGAAAAGGCTTACCTATTGGTAATATGTCATCACAATTACTTGCACTCCTTTATCTTAATGGTTTAGACCACTTTGTTAAAGAGAAACTTCATATCAAATATTATATTCGCTATATGGACGATTTTCTCTTAATTAGCGATGATAAAGACTATTTAAAATATTGTTTAAAAGAAATAACAAAATACATTGAAAACAAGCTACTACTAAAATTAAACAATAAAACCCAAATATATAATTTAAGTAAGGGAATAAACTTTTTAGGTTATCGTTATATTTTAAAAGATAAAAAACTTATTATGTTACCTACATCTAAAAACAAAATTAAAATTAGAAGAAAATTAAAAAAGTTAAAAAACACCGATTATCATAAATATAATTTAACTAAAATTAGTTATCGTGGATATTTTATGAATTGTAATCAAGATATTGATAAATATTTATAAAATGTATAACAAAAAAAGTATAGTAGTAACTATTATATCTTAAACGATTATAGTATCTATACTTTCTATTCAGGTATTAACCTAGGTGTAATCCTGTTTCCAATCTAATATTAGATTATCAGTTAAGAGTTTGGTAACATCTTTATCCTGTTTTAAAGTAATAAATAGTTATTTCCCCCTAGTCCTAAAAGACTACTTCTTCTAATAAACAGCCGTAACCATTTACCATGAGTGCCGTTAGTCATCTACACTAACCTTAGTAGGAATCTGGCCGAACCCCGTTGTTGTTGTTCACGTTGTTGTTGTTGTTCGCATTGCCATTCGAATTCACGTTACGCACGTTAGCGTTGTTACCATTGAAGTTGTTCGGCGAGGAAGCCCACCAGACAAGAAAAGACAAAATGCAACGTAAATTAATGGAATACACCCTACAACCAATATACCTTATTTTACTTATTATGACAAGATAAAATTTTTCCCACAGCCTAATCGGCTGTGGGAATCATTCGCACTAAGTCCTTATTTTTTTTTTATTTTCTTCACGTATTAATAAAATACTTTTATTATATCCACAACCTTCTAATCTTTTAGATAAAAATTTGTCGCCCAAAATGAAGAGTCATTTTGGGCGATTTACGTTATCAAATATATTTTTGCAAGATTTCTTCTACGAAGAAATTCGATAAGGGTCTTCAGCTGTCCCAGAGCCTTGCAACAGCACTTCAGCCTTCAGATTGAAAACTGGCCGAACCCCGTAGTTGCCGTCCACGTAGTAGCCGCCGTCCGCATCGCCATTCGAACGCACGAGACGCACGAGAGCGCTGTCACCATCGAAGCCGCCCGGCGAGGAAGCCCACCAGACCTGCCCTGAGTATAAGTAATAACCACTATTGGCTGCGTTCCACCCACCGGCTAGTGCAATTTCATCTGTACTTAAAAGACCGACTGGATATGTTAGGGCTCCATTACCATTAGTAGTATCACTTACAGTAAAGGCGTCATTCTTTTGTGAACAAGTTAACATCATTTTTTTATTATATTTACTATAATTTTCACTTTCCCATGGTCCGTTATACCATCTATAATAAGTTACACTAGTTCCAGCTCCTGTCCCAGAGTTATTACCAGCCATACTTCGATCATTACAAAAAATATTATCAGCTAAATATTGTTCATTAGTTGTACCAACTATATTTGTTTTATACCAATCATCTATATAAGTTTTAATAGTAGAATTATTAGTATTAGCATGAGCATCAGCATAAGTCGAGGCACCCGTTTTACCATACATATATCCGACATAAGCATTATCGTTATAACTACTATTAAAAGCACTAGTTCCTATCTGTCTATCTGCACTTGCTTCACCATTGGCATGCGCGCTTGTACCATCATAAATAACACGAACAGTACCATCACCATTAATACGAACAATTCGCCAATATTTATCAGCAAACTTCACATAATTATTTGTTACATTACCACGATAATAATATGAATCACCATAAGCATCTTTAGCCTTACATAAATAACCATTAGTAGCCTCTACTCCAGTAACATTCACTGAACCATCATCATTTACAGTTGGGCACTTACCAGAGGTATCTAACTGAGCAATAATTTCGGGTACTTTTGAATCTGGTTTCTTTTTGAAGTAAACATTACATTTAGTCCTTTTACTTAAATCAGTAACCATTATTCCCCAATCATCACTATTCCATTTACCTATAGCATCATTATCACAAGAAACTTTTTCCACGATATAACCATCATCTTTACCAGGAATTGTATTAGAATACTCACCATCAATATAAGCACTGATTACAATATCACCATAAATAAAATCACCAACAGTTGTTCTAATTACCGCTTGTTCCTCAGATACGAAGAATTTAGAGTAAGCAAAATATAGACACAATAAACAACATAATACACAAGGTACTGCTATATATACATATCTTGAATAATTTCTCCACTTTCTTTTAAATTCTATTTTTCTTAAAGCTTTTTCTCTATTAAATTTTGCCATCTGTTTCACCTCCTATCTTCAACTTAATTATATAAAATAACAACCTAAATAACAAGTAAAAGTCCTAAAGAAAAAAGATATTATAACCTTAGTAGTCATAATATCCTTTTAAAATTAAAGTATATTTTTTAAAATAACAGTCTTAGTTCTACTCATCTCATGAAGGGTACTTACTACACCTTCATTACCATAGCCAGAATGTTTCCAACCCCCAAATGGCATTTCAAAGGAACGGAAGAAAGAAGCCCCATTAATAATGACACCACCACATTCAAGTTCATTGGCAACTTTTTGACATACTTTTTGATCTTTAGAAATAATACTACCACATAAACCAAAACTTGATTGGTTAGCAATTTCAATTGCTTCTTCAATAGTATCATAACTAATAATAGAAACAACTGGTCCAAAGATTTCCATATCTTTAGCAACAGGCATATCACGAGTAACATCAGTTAAAATAGTTGGTTCATAGAAAGCCCCTTTACGGCGACCACCATAAACTATTTTAGCACCCAACGCTACGGTTGAATTAACTTGCTCTTCAACTTTTTTAGCGGCATCTTCGCTAATCAAGCAGCCAATTTTAGCTTCAGGATTACTTGGCATACATACTCTAATACCTTTAAATGTCTCAGTTAATTTACTAACGAATTCATCTAAAATATCTTTATGAACTAAGAAACGTTTAGAAGCACAGCAAACTTGACCAGTATTATATAATCTACCCCAAATAGTTTCTTTAATAGCTAAATCAACATCACCATCTTTATGAAGAATAAAAGCATCATTTCCTCCTAATTCTAACATAACATGAGTGATATTTTTAGCACATTTAGCCATTGTTTCTGCCCCCGCAATAGTAGAACCAGTAAGACTTACTAAAGCTACTTTAGGATTTTCGGCCAAAGTTTGAACAGCCTCGCCACCAGCGCCATTAATTAAGTTAATTGCTCCTCCGGGAATACCGGCTTCCATTAATAACTCAACATACTTAGTTAAAGTTAAAGGATTATGGGCACTTGGTTTTAAAATAACACTATTTCCCATTAACAAAGCTGCAGGAACTTTTTGACAAAATAAATCACTAGGGAAATTAAACGGAATAACCGCTACAACTACTCCTAAAGGAGCTTGTACTGTATATTGTAAAGTTGTTTCATTTCCTTTTTCTTGACCGTATGGAATAACATTTCCATATTCATGTTTAGCTCTTTCACAGAAAGCCGGAATTCCAATTGAAACATTAGCAATTTCTCCAATAGCCTCATTTATTGGTTTACCCGTTTCTTCACACAATAACTTAGCTAGACTATCCTTATCTCTTTCAACTAAAGAAACAAACTTTAATAAACGACTAGCTCTTTCATATAAAGGCACTTTAGCCCATTCTTTTTGACCTAAATAAGCAGCTTCCACAGCCCTATCACAGTCCTCTTTTGTACTTTTTGGTACTGTATCAATTAGTGCATTAGTAGCGGGGTTAGTAATCTCTATTACTTCCCCATTACTTGCATCACACCAAGTTGCCCCAATTAAATTCTTTGCCATTTTTTATTCCTTTCCAAAACCAGTAAATGATAGTGACAAGCCACCAACAATATTACTAGAATGCTCACATCTACCATATTCACCAAACGTAAAGACCATTAAGAACTCTTTCTTAGGAATAGCTTTTTTAATTTCTGAGTAAATTTTATCTTCCATATTAGTAAGTTGAAGACCTAAACGACGACCACCACAATGTACTAAGAAATAACTTTCAGGACTATTATCCATTAAAGAATTTAATTTCTTAACAACACAAGCATTACTATCAAGCATTCCCTCAGGAGTATTAGTCAAATGAATAATAGCCGTATTTTCTTCCAAATTAGCACCAATATTCATCGATTTATCTACATTAGCAAACATAGGGTGTCTAACAGCAGTTACATTACCAATTTGATCTTTAACTCCTAGTGGATTAAAGATTGTTTCCGTAAGTAAATTACCACCCATCATATCTTCAATATTCTTACCAGTCCATTTAGCATAAACATCTAAAGCCGGTTTACCATCAATACTAACAAGAGTTCTCTTATCTTTAACCTCAGTAATTAAACCAGCATCTTTAGTCTCATTATAATTACCAGTATAAATATTCTTAATCTCAGTATCAGCATAAATTAAAGCCATTACACAACCATCACTAAAGACTTCATCGTTATAAAATAAACTCCATTTTCCCTCAACAGTATTATCAGCAGCACTACCACCAAATACAGGAACATCCCCAATTACATCGGCAATACCCTTTAAATAAGCTTCCTCTTCTTTTGGACTAGCACTTACAAAGACATAGCTTGGTTTTTCAATACAATCAGCTTTTTTGATTGCCTTTTCTGCTAATTTTTTACCAATTTCTCTAGCATCATCACTAGTCTTAGGTGAACCAACAGCAACTACTTTAGCATCACCACCTAAAAGCATCATTCCAGAATAACCAGTTTCTTTATTTAAATAACCATCTTGAGTACAGATAGCCGCACTTGAAGTACAACCAACTACATCTACATCTTTTAAAACTGACTTAACACCTTTAATAATTTCTTTTTGATCTTGAACACAACTTGTAAATAGTAAGCCAACTTGAGGATTTTCTATTTTAGCAGCCATTCTGGCAGTTTCAACACCACTCTTGTAAGCATCTATATTCTCACTATAACCAACTTTAGTTTTCAATATTTTCTTAACTCCTTTTCCTTCATAAGCTCTATTAAATAGCTCAATGATATCTTCTTTTGTCACTTCTCTTGGATTACCACCAGTACATGGGTCAATCAAAGCTTTAGCAGCCATCTCTTCAAAACTATCAGGACTAACATTTAATTCTTTTAAAGTCATAGGAACTTTTAAAGTCTTTTCTAAATCCCTAACCGCTCTAACAACAAGAGCCACACATTGTTTATCCGTTTTACCAGCTGTATTTATTTCAAATGCTTCCGCCATCTTACGATATCTATCATAAGCCACTTCACCATTCCACTCTAAAACATATGGTAAAAATAAACTGCAAGCAATTCCATGAGCTATATCATACGTAGCTCCTAATTGATGAGCCATCGAATGAACTATACCCAACCCAACATTGGAAAATCCCATTCCGGCAACATATTCACTCATCGCCATTTGATTTTGAGCTTCTTTATCTTTGTTTACAGCTTTAACCAAATTTTTATAAGTCATTGCCATACTTTGTAGATGAAACATATCAGGTATTTCCCAATGTGCTTTAGTAATATAACCTTCCATCGCATGAGTCAGTGCATCTAAACCAGTCGCAGCCGCCGTCATCTTTGGCATTTTGCTCATTAATTCCGTATCAACAATTGATAAAACCGGTATATCGTTAGTGTCCACACAAACTCTTTTAATTTTATCAATTTCATCAGTAATTACATAATTTATCGTAACTTCTGCTGCCGTACCTGCAGTTGTTGGCAATGCAATAATTGGCAAAGATCTATTCTTAGTATCAGCTACTCCTTCTAAAGAATTAATATCATAAAATTCTTTATTATTTACAACAATACCAATACATTTAGCCGTATCAATAACACTACCCCCACCAACAGCAATTATACTATCAGCATGAAACTTACGCGCTGCCTTAATACCATCATGACAATTACTAATCGTTGGATTTGGTTTTACTTTATCAAATAAACTATACTTTATTTTAGCATTATCTAATAAATCTGTAACTTTTCCAGTAACCCCACATTTAACTAAATTTTCATCACTTACAACTAATATTCTCTTAAACTTTCTCTTTTTGATTTCCGATACCAAGTTTTCTCTAGCATTCCAACCAAAATAAGAAGTTTCATTTAGAACCATTCTATTAGCCATATCTTACCTCCTATTATAAATTAATTGTATCATAAATTTTTAAATAAGATATATATAAATCTAAAAAAAGTTTCTTCTATGTAAAAAAATGTCTACCCAATCTATATTTTTCGACTGAATAAACATTAAAAATCATCTAAATATCAAGAGAATTATCCCCTTTATCTTGTTCTACTTTACTCAACTCATCTTTAATTAAATTTAAGATATCTACCAAATAAAAAACAAAATGTTTAGGTAAATTCCCAATAGGAATAGTTATATAGACATTATTAAGCATTGACCTAAATTGAACTTTAGGACAAATATTATACACTTGCATAAATAACTTATCAAATTTTAGTTTTTTCGTAAGATTTGCTGGTATTTCTAACTCAACTATCTTATTATTCTGAACTACTCTTTCAATATGAAGTGATAATGCTAATTTCTCAAACCACTCTTCATACATATAAACTCTAATCTTTTCATCAATTTTGCCAAATCTATCTTCTAATTCTTTTTCTATTTCCTTTAATTTTGCAAAACTATCTATTTCATTAATTTTTTGATGAATTTCTATCTTCAAAGACTCATCAGCAACGTAATCATCACTAATATGCGTATCCACATCAATTAAAGAATTATTAGTCTTATCTTCAGTAATTACTTCACCATTTAATCTTCTTACCTCATCATCAACCATTTTCATATATAAATCTAACCCAACAGCATCAACAAAACCAGCTTGATCACTTCCTAAAATATCACCTGCTCCTCTTAAAGACAAATCACGCATCGCAATTCGATAACCGCTACCTAGTTCTGTAAATTCCTTGATAGCTTCTAATCTTTTAATAGCAATATCATTTAGCATTTTATCTTTACTATACATAAGATAAGCATAAGCAATCTTCGAACTACGACCGACACGTCCTCTTATCTGATATAACTGGCTAAGACCAAAGTGGTCTGCATCATAAATAATCAAAGTATTAGCATTGGCAATATCTATACCAGTTTCAATAATGGTTGTACATAACAATATATCATATTTATAATCAATAAAGTCTTGCATGACATCTTCCATCTGCGACTTATTCATTCTACCATGTGCAATAACAATTCTCGCTTCAGGAACTAATCTTTGAAGTTCATATCTTTTTCTTTCAATAGTATCGATTCTATTATACAAAACAAAAATCTGACCATTACGTCCTAATTCTTTATAAATAGCATCTTTAATTACCATATCTTGCTCTTTGATAACATAAGTTTGAACAGGATATCTATTTACTGGGGCCGTATCAATAATTGACAAATCCCTTAAACCAGACATTGCCATTTTTAAAGTTCTTGGTATCGGCGTTGCTGATAAAGTCAATACATTAACATCATTCTTATATTTTTTAATCTTTTCCTTATGAGTTACTCCAAACCTTTGTTCTTCATCAACGACTAAAAGCCCTAAATTTTTATAACCAACATCATCGCTTAACAAACGATGCGTTCCAAAAACTATATCAATCGTGCCATTCTTAAGACCAGCGATTATTCTTTCAGCTTCTTTTTTAGTTGTAAAGCGATTCAAAAGAGCAATTTCAACTGGAAAATTTTTAAAACGTTGTAAAGCATTTTCATATTGTTGATTACTCAAAATAGTGGTTGGACAAAGATAGGCTACCTGAAAACCATTAATAGCGGTCATAAACATAGCCCGAAAAGCTACTTCAGTCTTACCAAACCCAACATCACCACAAAGTAATCTATCCATTGGCACTTTATTTTCTAAATCTTTTTTAACATCATCGAAAGCCTTCTGTTGGTCAATAGTTGGTTCGTATTTAAAATCAGCATCAAACATTACATCCATCGGATCATCTTTAAAAACAGGACCAATAACTTTACTACGAGCTGCATATAACTTTATAAGCTCTAAAGAAATATCATGAATTTTCTTTTCTAAAGTTCTCTTGGTCTTAGCCCAAGCTGTTCCATTAAGTTTACTTAAAACTGGTGCTACTCCATCTTTAGAAGTATATTTAAAAATTGTACTTATTTTTTCAACCGGAACATAAATTTTATCATTATCAGCATAAGTAATTTGTAAATAATCTTTGACAACACCATTCTTAGTTAAAGAAATTACCCCTTCATATCTACCAATCCCATGATAAGTATGAACTACATAATCACCAACTTGTAACTGATCAAATCCCTTAATCTTCTTACCAATCTTATAAGTATTTTTATACTTAATCTCTCTTGTATTAGTTTTTTCAATATCATACTCACCAATAACCACATAATTATTAAAGATAAAACCATTATTTATACGACGATTAATAATATTAACTTTACAAGTAAATAATTGATTTTCCGAAACAATTCTTGTAACATGAAACATTTCCTTAATAAAATCTATTTCTGCTTTTCTAGATAAGCAAAAAATAACAGTCTTATTTTCTTCTAATTTCTTGCCAACAAATTCCCTTAGTAATTGAAAATTAGAATTAAAATTATCTAAACTGCTACTCTGATAAAGTATAGCCTTATCTTTATCAGCAACAAATTTATTTAAAGAAATTTTCTTCTTAACATTTATCTTATCAAGTTCAAACATAACTCCATCTGTTAAACTAGGATTATCTTTTTTATAGTCTAATAATTCTTCACATAACTTTTCATATCCTAATTTAATGTCATCAGAATTGACAAAAAAAGTCATAGGATTATTCATATAATCATAGATACAGCTTTTACTCGAAGTAGATATCTCTTGAAAAGGCAAACAATTTATTGTATCAATTTCCTTAATTGACATTTGAGTATTTTCATCAAAATAACGTATTGACTCTATCTCATTACCAAAAAATTCTATTCTTATCGGATGTTCTTCTTCAATTAAAAATAAATCAATTACATAACCACGAACAGCATATTCTCCTGTAGATGTAACTAAAGTATCTCTCTTGTAACCAAAAGAATCTAACACTTCTAAAATCTTATCTCTATTTATTGATAACCCTTTTTCTAATTTAAATTCTAAACGATTAACAGTTCGATAATCAGGTAAATAACGTAAAAAACCCATTAAATTAGTTACAACTATCTTTGGGCTATCTTCCTTTAAAGCATTAATAGTCTCTAATCTTTTGATTTTCAATTCTGGTGAAATAGCAAGTGCCACTGATGCTACAAAATCATCCATAGGAAATAATAAGCAATCAGTCGTATAATTTAAAATTGCATCATAATATTTATTAGCTTCATATAAAGTATTTGTTAAAATCAAAACATTTTCTTTTTGAGTTTGAAAATAATTAAGTATGTAAAAGACATTTAACTCATTAGTTAAACCAACAACTTCTGTATCTAATTTATATTTAAAAAATTCATTAAGAAATTTCATAATAATCCTCTTCTACTTATGGTTATATTTTTGCATACAATAACTAATATCATTACTTATAAAGTCCTCAATAATATTAATATATGTTGGTACCATTTCTTTAAAATGAGCTAAATCATTAGAATTAAAATGACCTAAGACATAATCTTTAGTATCCATTTTACGATCATGAGCAATACCAATTTTTAATCTTGGTATTTGTTGTGTATGCAGATTACTAATAATAGATTTTATACCATTATGTCCGCCAGCTGAACTATCAAACTTCAAACGATATTTTAAATAATTCAAATCTAAATCATCTTGAATAATTAAAATATCCTCATTTCTTATATCATAATAATTAACAAATCTAACTACACAATCACCTGATAAATTCATATAGGTTAATGGTTTAACAAAAACAACTTTTTCCCCATTAAAATTTTGCTCACAATACAGGCCATTAAATTTTTCTTTCCACAAATTATTTCCCGGGAAATAATTTAATACCATAAAACCAATATTATGACGAGTATTTTCATATTCTTTACCTGGATTACCAAGCCCTACTATCAATTTCATTATAAATCCCTTTCATTAGTTAAAAATATTTTTATAAGTTTTTCTTCCTGTAATATTTAAAGGCTTATTTACTATCAAACCTTCAGCACCATTTTTAGTCGCCTTAATCAACACCATTATAGCGGATTTTTCATAACTTGAATAAACAAATTGTAATTTTTTTATTTTAAAATTATATTTTGTCAAAAGATTAATTATTTCCATTAATCTCTCTGGTCTATGAACCATATAAATTGGTGCCCTATTTCGTAATAAATATTTGGCTGTAACAATTATTTGTTCTAAATTAGTCGTAATTTCATGACGTGCTATTCTTTTCTCTTCATCAATATTTAAATATGAGCCTTCATTCATTTTAAAATATGGGGGATTACAAGTAATAGCATCTACTGATTCTGGTAAAATATACTCTAATGCTGAACTTAAATTATCATTTATAATCTCAATTTGATTTTCTAAATTATTAAGCACCACTGAATTGTATGCCAATTTTGAAACATTTTTTTGAATTTCAATACCTTTTATTTTGGCTAAATATTTAGTTGATAAAATTAGCGGAACTGCTGCCGTACCAGTACAAAAATCTACAATTAGTTGCGTATTTTTTCTAACATCAACAAATTCAGCTAATAAAATACTATCTAAAGAAAATTTAAACAAATTATCGGCTTGATATATTTTTAAACCATAATCATATAAATCATTTACTTCAATCTTCATCTTCCAAAACCTTAATTTCTTTTAATTCATCATTTACTAAAACTGTATATTTTAAATTCAAAATATCCTCTGAAACAACCTTACCAGTCCCAAATTCAGTTTCAATTATTTTTCCAACTTGAGGTAATTTCTTACGACAATCAACATACTCATTATTTTCATAAGTCAAACAGCACATCAATCTTCCACAAGCCCCATTAATTTTGCTAGGATTAAGTGCTAAACCTTGAGTCTTTGCCATATTCATACTAATAGAGTCTAATTTTGTTAAAAAAGTAGTACAGCACAATTTTCGACCACATGGACCAATGCCATCAATAATCTTAGCCTTATCTCTAGCACCTATCTGTCTTAATTCAATACGCATTTTAAATTTAGAAGCAATAGATTTAGCTAGTTCGCGAAAATCAACTCTTTCATCAGCAACAAATTGATATAATAAATGTTTCTTATCAAAAGTTATATCTGCATTAATAAAAGACATAACAAGTCCTAATCGATTAACTTCATTTTTAGCAAAAGCTAAAGCCTCTGAACTTAACCGTAAATTTTGCAAATATTTATTGTAATCTTGACTAGTTGCTTTCCTTATTATATATATATCGGAATCTGAAGAATTGGATATGGTTAATATTTTTCCATATTCTTCTCCTCTAGAAGTCTTTATTATTACATTACTCTGGACATCATATTTTTTTTCTGAAAAAACCGTTATTATTTTTTTATCTTCAATCATTACTTCATAATAATACTTCACTTTTATACCTCTTTTCGTCACAAAAATATTTCCCGGGAAATATTTTTGCATTTACATATGCTTTACACGTGAAAAAATGTGTGCTTTACAATTAAATTTTATTCACAAATTATTTCCCGGGAAATAATTTGTATTTAGTTTTTTAAACTTCTTCGCATTTCTATAACAAAATAATCTAATAACAATTCGATATTAACATTTGAATTTATCATTGTTAATGTCTTAAGAATTATATCTAATTGTTTTTTATAATTTTGTGAATTTTTATCCACAAAATTATTTCCAGGGAAATAATTTTGCCATTCATCTTGTAAATATTTATTCAAAATTTTTAAAAATAATTTATTAATATCATTTCTTTCTTTTAAAGTTGATAAAATAGTATTCTTATTTATTAAAAAGTTATCATTATTAAATAATTCATTTAAATACTCATTGGCTAAATTATTTATTAAGCTATCATCTTCTTGTTCCTCATAAAAAAATTTAAAATTTTGACATCTACTTATTATCGTATCTAAGACTTTTTCTTTATCAGTAGTAATTAAAAAACCAATAATATTGTCCGTAGGTTCTTCTAAAAATTTTAATATAGAATTTGCGGAAGAATCATTCATTAATTCTGCATTTGTTATTAAATAGGTATTATATTTTGAGTAAACAGCTTTTTTACTAAATTTATCTTGAAGCTCTAATAATTGATTTTTTTTAATAGACATTCCATCTGGTCTAACGACAATTAAGCTTGGTAAATTATCTAAATCAATTAATTTACATAAATTACATTTATCACAATTATTATTATATTTTTCCCTACAATTAATATATTTAATAAATTGTTTAAGTTCAAGTAAACACTTATCGATATTATTTGTTTCAATCAAAAAAGCATGTGCTAAATGATTACTATCATATTCTTTAATTAATTTTGCTATATTTTTTTCTATATCCATAACTGCTACTCCTTAAATATAATTATACAATAAATAATTTTAAAATTATTAAAGATAAGACACCAAAGCCACCAAAACAATAAGTTATCAATAAATTGATAAAATTAATTGGTATTATTACTCCAACATATTTTAATGTTGCATTTAATCCAAATAAAAGTAAAAACGAAAAAATTATTTTTTTGATTATTTTAAGCATTTATATCACCATAAAAATTTATGATTATTAATATCTACTTATGATAAATTTTTTCTTTCATTTAATGCATTTAATAAAGTCAATTCATCTAAATAATCGATATCAACGCCCATTGGAATTCCATATGACAATCTCGATACTTTAACATTGCTATACTTACTTAATATTTCCTTAATATATAACGTAGTTGTTTCGCCTTCGATTGATGGTTTTAACGCAATAATAACTTCAACTGAATCCTTATCTTTAATTCGATCAATTAAACTAGCTATATTAATGTCCTCAGGACCAATATCATCAATTGGTGAAATAAGCCCATTTAAGACATGATATTTTCCATTATATTTACCGGTTTTTTCAAAGGCAAACACACCTTTGAAATCTTCTAAAATACAAATTAAATTATCTCTTCTAAACTCATTTGAGCATATCATACATACATCGTTATCAGTTAAACAACCACAAATATTACAGGGATGAAGTTTATTCTTAGCTTCTAACATTGCATTTGCAAAAGAATTTACATCATCACTGTTAATGTCTAAAAGTGCTAAAGCCATACGCTCCGCACTTTTATCACCTATTCCAGGAAACTTTTTAAAATATTCAATTAATTCTAATAATACTTTTGGATAAATCATTAAAATAAACCATTAAACATGCTACCGTATTGTCCCATTGCAGCTTCCATCGCAGCATCAACTTCTTTATTAGCATTATTAGTAGCGATAACTATCATATCTTGTAAAGCTTCTAAATCATCACTAGCAACTTCTTTAGCAAATTCTACTTTCACTAAATCTTTTTTCCCATTCACTGTAACAGTAACTAATTCAGATTTTCCTGTAAATTCTTTTTTTTCAACTTCTTCTTTCTTCTTCATTATGTCTCTTTGCATTCTTTGAGCTTGAGCCATTAAATTTTGCATATTCATATTAATTATCTCCTCTATTCTACTTTTTTATAATTATTTCCAAAAATTTCTTTAGCTATTTTATCTAATTCACTTTTATTTTCTTTAATAATTATATCATTATCAATTATCTCATATTTATACCCATTTTTAATATTATTTATGTATTTATTTCTTTCATTTTCCCATTTTTTAGGTGAAATTGAAACTAAATAAACATTTTTACTAAAAAACAAATTAAAATCTTTTTCCAATGATTTAATATTTTTATTAATCAAATCATTTGTCGAATCTAAATTATTAACTAAAATTGCATATTTATCTGAAACTGCTACAATTGAAGTATCTACCATATATGACAATAATGATTTATTAGCATTACTTTCATAAGCAATAAAATCTTCCCATTTATTTTTTATAGATATTAAATAATCTTTTTTAGCATTAACGAAAGTATTATTAATTCTAATATCGATATCAAAATCTATATTAGTTGGCATACTGTCCTTTTTAATTTCATTACTGTTACTTCCTTGCTCTAAAGTATCATTAGCATCATTAACATTTGTAACTACTTCAATTTTTGATAAAGGCTTTTTTTCTTCAATCACAGAGTTTTTTTCACTTCTAATATTTTTTTTATCAACAAAATTATTTCCCGGGAAATAATTTACATACTTTAAAAAGACAATTTCTAGTAAATCATAGTAGCTAGCACTGCTCTTATCCATATATAATAAATTATTTAATTCAAAAATAAAATTATATATATTATCAAATATTAAATTTCCATTATACTTTTCTGTTTTTATAGCTATTAAAATATTTTTTAAGTAATTAATTATTTTCCCAATTAGTATCTTTATATCAATTCCATTTTCTTTGAATATATTAATTGTATGAATTACATTTTCAATGTCATTGGTCTCATAATAAGAAAATAATTCTTTTAATTTTTTATTAGATACACCGCCAAAATTATTAATAACTGCATTTACATCTATTTGACAGTCTAGGCTAGATAATTGATCTAAAATGCTTAAAGCATCTCTTAAACCACCATTTGACATAAGAGCAATTTCTTTAATGGCATCCTCGGTTATGTCAATATTCTCTTGTTCGCACACATATTTTAATCTATTTTCAATATCATTTAAGGATATTGATTTAAAGTCAAATCTTTGACAACGAGATAATACCGTTATTGGAACACTTTGAATGTCTGTTGTAGCTAAAATGAATACTACATCCTTTGGTGGTTCTTCTAACGTTAATAATAAAGCGTTAAAAGCACTTGTGGATAACATATGAAATTCATCTATTATATATACTTTAATTTTCATACTATTAGGTGCTAAACGAACATTGTTGATAATTTCTCTTATATCATCTACACCATTATTTGACGCAGCATCTAATTCAATAATATCCGGACTACTAGAAAAATTCAAACAATTTTCGCATTTGTTGCAAGGATTCCCATCTACTGGATTTAAACAGTTGATAGCTTTCGCAAAAATCTTAGCACTACTCGTTTTTCCAGTTCCACGTGGTCCAGTAAATATGTAAGCATGAGCAAATTTACCACTTTTTACACTATTTTTTAATAATTTTTTGGTATATTCTTGTCCCACTAATGAATCAAAATCATGTGGTCTATATTTTCGATATAAAACTTGATATTCCATAGTAAACTCCTAGGTATTTATTATATCATAAAGCATAAATTTTATCTTAATTTTCGAAAAAAATCATCAAATAAAAGCTGATATTTATCAATAAATACATTATCTTTATGATTCAATTGCTTAAAGTTTGCTTTTTGATAACTTTCAACACCTTTTTGGTCTAAAATATAGTATATTTCCTTAATTCTGGCCGCTTCAATAATTGATTGGCACATTTTGCAAGGTTTCAAAGTCGTCAATAAAATACAATCATTTAACCGAAAATCTCCTAATTTACGTTCAGCTTTTATAATAGCATTTACCTCTGCATGTCCTAAAACAAAGCTCTTTTTTTGGCGGTTATTATAGCCTGTAGCAATAATTCTATCATTTTTTAAAATAATTGCAGAAACCGGCACATCACCGTTTCTAGCGGCTTTTCTAGCCAGTTTATATAATAATTGAATATATTTTTCCATATTATATTACTCCATAAAAAAAGTGCACATAATTAGAGGTAGTTATGGCTGCTGTATTCCTACTCTGACCAGGTTCCTACATAGTTATTGCACTACCTAATGATATCATAGTGTGCTTAATATTACAAGTGAAACTGTAATTAATTAATCTCTTTACTCAAAAAAGCCTGTTTATAACTTTATTTTCAATGTTTCACGTGAAACATTGAAAAATGATCAACAAAAATCATATGTTTCACGTGAAACATATAAATTTTCAAACCTATAAAACAAAACAATAAATAGTAAAATTATAATCGCTTAAAAAAAATTAAAACATTAGTTTATTAATAAAAAAATAATTAATAAATAATTAATTTAATAAATACGCTGTAATAAAAATAGATGTTAACAATAATGTTTCACGTGAAACATTGAATTCTATTTTATATGAGAAAATATACTTAAAACAAAAATCAGCAAAATCATTTATGAATTCAAAAAATATGATCAATCAACATATGTTTCACGTGAAACATATAAAATTTTATTATCCTTTTTAAATATTCCTAAAATAAAAAACAATGTTTCACGTGAAACATTGTTTTTATAAATTTATTATTATTATTTATCTTCTTCAGCTTCTACATTTGTTAGTAAAGTTATTGTTGATACCTTCTGAGCCTCTTTCAAATTAATTAATCGAACTCCTTGGGTTACTCTTCCCAACACACTAATCTGTTCAATTGGCATACGCATAATCATACCAGAATCAGTAACTATTATAACATCATGAGCATCACCTATAACTTTAAAGTCAGCAATATTACCATTTTTTTCAGTTATATTTAAAGCCTTTACTCCTTTTGAACCACGTCTAGTTTGTCTAAAATCAGCAACTCTTGTCTGTTTACCATAACCATTTTCGGTAACCAACAAAATATTATCATCTTCACTTACAACTTCAGCACCTACCACATAAGAATCTTCGCCAAGTTCAATACCTTTAACGCCACTAGCAGTACGCCCCATATCTCTAATTTCTGCTTCTGAGAACTTAACCATACGGCCGTTGCTTGCGCCAATTAGAATCATATCATTACCAGAAGTCTTTTTTACCGAAATTAGCTCATCATTTTCTTTTAAACTGATAGCTATTTTCCCATTTTGTCTAATATTTTCAAATTGTGATAAAATTGTCTTTTTAATTGTACCATATTTCGTTATGAATGTCAAATATTTTTTATCATCGTTAGTAGATATTTTTACAACACTAGTAACCTTCTCATCTTTATCTATCCGCAATAAGTTTACAATCGGTAACCCTTTAGATTGTCTACCAAATTGTGGTATCTCATATCCCTTTAATCGATAAACCTTACCCTTATTCGTAAAGAATAAGATATAATCATGTGTTGATAAATCTACCAAATGTTCAACAAAATCTTCTTCATTTGTGGTCATACCTTTAACACCTACACCACCACGATTTTGTGACTTAAATGTATCACTAGTAGTACGTTTAATATAGCCTTTATTAGTTAAAGCAATAACTATATTTTCTTCTGGAATTAAAGCTTCATCATCAATATAATCAATAGCAGTCATATCTATATCAGTACGACGATCATCAGCATATTTAGCTTTTATTTCTAATAATTCTTGTTTAATTATTCCATAGATTTTTTCATCACTTGCTAATACACTCTTCAATTCATCAATTAATTTTAATAAGTCATTTAACTCTTCTTCAATCTTACTACGTTCTAAGCCAGTTAATCTTCTTAACTTCAATTCTAATATTGATTCAGCTTGAACATCATCCAAATTAAATTTAGTCATTAATTCATGTTTAGCAGTATCATCATCTTTAGAATTTCTAATTATATTAATAACCGCATCCAAATTATCTAAAGCAATCTTATAGCCTTCTAAAATATGAACTCTCTTTTCAGCTTTTTCTAAATCATATTTGGTTCTTCTGTAGATAACTTCTCTTTGATAATCAATATATTTACTAATAATTTCTTTCAAATTCAAAGTCTTTGGTAATCCTTGATCTAACATTAGGAAAATAATGCCATAAGTAGTTTGCAAAGAAGTATGTTTATAAAGATTATTTAAGACAACATTAGCATTTGCTTCTTTTTTCAAATGAACAACTAATTTTATTTCCGTTAAAGTAGACTCATCATGTAAATCCGTTATTCCTTCTAAAACCTTATCTCTTACTAATTCAGCAATTCTTTTTTGAAGTTCCATCTTAGTTACTTGATAAGGTATATCTGTAAATACTATTTGTTGTTTACCATTATGTTCTACAATCTCAGCATGAGCTCTAATAGTAATGGTACCACGACCAGTTTCATAAGCTTGTTTAATACCTTTATTACCTAGAATAGCAGCACCCGTTGGAAAATCTGGTCCTTTAATATACTTCATTAACCCTTCAACAGTTATATCGTTATCATCAATATAAGCAATACAACCATCTATTACTTCTCCTAAATTATGGGGAGGAATATTGGTAGCCATACCTACAGCAATTCCCATCGTACCATTAACTAAAATATTTGGAAATCTGCTTGGAATTACAACCGGTTCTTTCTTCGTTTGATCAAAGTTAGGGACGAAATCAACAGTGTTCTTGTTGATATCTCTTAATAATTCTAATGAAATCTTTGATAATCTAGCTTCTGTATAACGATAAGCGGCTGCACCATATCCATCAACTGATCCAAAGTTACCATGACCATCAACTAATGGATGACGATAACTAAAATCTTGCGCCATTCTTACCATTGCATCATAAACCGATGTATCGCCATGTGGATGATATTTGCCTAAAACAGCTCCAACTGTTGTTGCACTCTTACGGAATGCCTTATCAGGAGTTAAACCATCTTCATACATTGTGTATAAAATACGACGATGAACTGGTTTTAAACCATCTCTTAAATCTGGTAACGCACGAGCAATTATGACATCCATCGCATAGTTAATGAAAGAGTCTTTCATAACGTTAACAACATTTTTTGATTCTCTATTATCCATTATAAACCTCCTAATAATCCAAATTTGAAGCAAAATGAGCATTTTCTTCAATAAACTTTCTTCTTGGTTCAACTTCTTCACCCATTAATAAGCTAAATATCCCATCAGCTTCCATAGCTTCATCTAATTTAACTTGAATTAATGTTCTATTATTAATATCCATAGTAGTAGAACATAATTCCTCTGGATCCATTTCACCAAGTCCCTTGTTACGAGCAACATCAAACTTAACATTAGCTGGTAAAGTTTTTAAGAACTCATCGCGTTCAGCATCAGTTAAAACATAATGGAAATTCTTCCCCCAAGATACCTTATATAAAGGAGGTTGAGCAATATAAATATGTCCCGTTTCAATCAACGGTCTAAAGAAACGATAGAATAAAGTTAAAAGTAAAATTCTAATATGATCTCCATCAACATCGGCATCAGTCATAATAATAATCTTATCATATCTTAATTTAGAAATATCAAAGTCTTCACCAATACCAGTACCAAAAGCTGTAATCATACTTCTGATTTCTTCATTAGATAATGCTCTATCTAGTCTAGCCTTTTCTACATTTAAGATTTTTCCTCTTAATGGTAAAACAGCTTGTGTTTTTGAATTTCTACCACCGATAGCAGAGCCACCAGCTGAATCCCCTTCGACTATGAATATCTCACATTCACTTGGATTCTTACTAGTACAATCAGTAAGTTTTCCCCATTGATTAGATAAATCTAAGCCGCCTTTTGTTTGTCTTTGTAATTCACGAGCTTTTTTAGCAGCCATTCTGGCACGAGATGCTGTTAAAGATTTTTCCACTATTTTCTTAGCAACTTCTGGGTTTTCCATTAAATATCTTTCGAACCCATTACTAAAGACATCATCAGCAATTTTACGAACTTCCATATTGCCAAGTTTTGTCTTAGTTTGTCCTTCAAACTGTGGATCTGGATGTTTACAAGAAATAATCATTGTTAAACCTTCACGAACATCTTCTCCTGTTAATGGATCAGCCTTTTCACTTAACATTTTATTGTTTCTAGCATAGTTGTTGATAATTCTCGTCAATGCTCTTTTAACTCCATCTTCATGCGTACCACCTTCGTGAGTATGAATATTATTTGTATAAGAATATAAAGCCTCATTATATCCATCATTATATTGCATAGCAACTTCAATCAAAATATTATCTTCTCTACCCTCTACATAGATAACTTCATCATGTAAAGGAGTCTTATTCTTATTAAGCATCTTAACAAATTCAACAATACCACCTTGATACAAGAATTCATCCTTTTTATTATCTTCTCTATCATCCATAAGAATTATTCTTAAACCCTTATTTAAGAAAGCAATTTCCTGTAACCTTTTTGCTAAGGTTGCGTAATTATAAACTGTAGTCTCTCTAAATATCTCTGGGTCTGCTTTAAATCTTACCGTTGAACCTGTTCTATTAGCATCACATTCGCCAATAATTTTTAAAGGTTCAACTGAATGACCACCATTTTCAAACTTTTGATAATAAATATGACCATCACGATAAATAGTAACCTCTAACCATGTGGATAAAGCATTAACTACTGAAGCACCAACGCCATGTAAACCGCCGGAAACTTTGTAGCCGCCACCGCCAAATTTACCACCAGCATGTAATACGGTGAAAATAGTTTCAACTGTAGATAAACCTGTCTTTTTATTCATACCAGTAGGAATACCACGACCATCATCACGAACAGTTATAATATTCCCTTTCTCAACAATAACTTCGATATCATCACAATAACCAGCTAAAGCCTCATCAACAGCATTATCAACAATTTCCCATACTAAATGATGAAGCCCAGCCTCACCAGTAGTACCAATATACATACCAGGACGTTTTCTAACTGCTTCTAGCCCTTCTAAAACTTGAATATCATTATCATTATAATCTTCATGTCCAACTTCTCTCATATGTCCTCCCTTATCATACCATCAGAACAAAAATAAATTTTACACTCGCTATTCCTTATTCCCTCAGGTAATTTATCTAAATCTGTAATAGTTATAAAAGTCTGTAAATCATCATCAATAGTCTTCAAAATATTACTAATCTTCTCATTATCTAGTTCACTAAAAAGATCATCTAATATCAAAATTGGCTTCACGCCTTTTTTCTCCTTAAAATATCTTATCAACGTTAACTTATAAGCAATAACAGCATTCTTTTGTTGACCTTGCGAAGCAAAATCCTTTAATTGTTCATCATCAAAACAAAAATCGTAATCATCATGATGAACTCCTAAAGTCGTATTGCCAAACAACATATCCTTTTCTCTACTTTTAGCATAAATTTTCTTTAATTCTGTAAAATCTTTATCTTCATAATCTGAGTGATATTTTAATTTCAAAGTACTTATACCACTAATTTTCTCATAATACTTTCCTATATATTGATTAATATACTCTAAAAACGCTTTTCTTTTTTCATAAATTTTCATTCCGACTTCTAGCAACTTATCCGTTAAGATATCAAGATAATCGACTGACTTATTCGCATTCATGTACATAACTTTTAAATAAGCATTTCTTTGTCTTAATAATCTTTGGTAATCACCAATCAATTTCAGATAATTATTATCTAATTGAGCAATATCAATATTAAGATTATCTCTTCTAATACTAGGTGTTTCTTTAATAATCTTTAAACAATCCGGATGAAATAAAACAACATTAATTTTTGAAACATAATCACTAAGTTTACTTTGTCTTTTACCATCTATTTTAGCCACTTTTCCATCAAGAGATATAGTTAGTTGATATTCCTTATTTATATTATCTAATATACCCCCTGATATTTTTGTTAAATTTTTATCTTTATTAATCAAAATTTTATCGTTACTTCCACGAAATGACTTGGTTAACGCTAAAACATAAATTGCCTCTATTAAATTGGTTTTTCCACTACCATTGCCACCATAGATGATATTAAATTTAGGTGAAAATTTCAAAGTTAAACGAGCATAGTTTCTAAAATTTAATAATTTCAGATTAACTACTTCCATTTAAAGTACCTCATTTTCTATATAGAGTAAAATAATAGGTATATAAGTACCCATATACCTACTTAAATTATAACACAAAATAGACCCTTTTTATAGCCTATTTTCATTATTTTAGTAATTTTCGCATATCATTAATGGCTTTTAAGCGTGTAGCACGAATATATTGATTTTCAAAAACTCCATACGAGATGTCAATAGTAATTTTTTCCCCATTTTTAAAGATTACATCAGTCTCATAATTATTTTTTTTATAAGATATAATATTATTAAAACATATCCAAGAACAACTCTTAACTTTTGGTGAACAAGTCGGAAAGAAAATAAGCTCTAAACTTCCCTCGACTATCACCGGCACCTTATGTTTTATCCCTAATAAACTAGAAGTTCCCCGTTGTCTTCCTTCTAAAGTAGATCCAAAATACTCACAACCATATTTAATTATCTCTGTTGGTGAAATATCACTATTAGAAATCCCTCTTTCATCATATATTCTCGAAACAACTCTCCCATCAATTGAAGTAACACCTTCTAAATATAATGTTTCTTCATTTATTGCATACAATTTATTCATAAAAATCCCCCTTCTGCAAATAAATTGACCCTACTCTAGCACTTAACTTTGTCGAATTTTGTCAAATTTTGTCGAATTGGTAAAATTTGCTAAAAAAAACAATAGCTAACCAAAATATAATTAACTATTGTCATTTGAAACAAAAAAACTGGCTATTCACCAGTAAATTCATCTTAATAAGTTTTAATTGGTAATATTAATTGAATTAAAGTCTCATCTTCGGTTGATTTAATAACAATTGGTTTAATATCACCATTTAATAAAATCATAATTTTCTCATCTTTAAACGTTTTTAAAGCTTCTAACATATATTTAGCACTAAAAGAAATAGAAATATCATTAGTAACATTACATTCTACATCAATAGTTTCTTCAACCTTCCCAATCTCAGAAGCATAAGAATTAATAACAAGCTTCTTTCCTGATAAAGTCATCTTAACAATATTCTTATCCTTACTTTGAGTTACTAAAGAAGCTCGATCAATAGCATTATAGAAATCATTTAAATTAGTACTCATCATATATTCAAAATTAGTAGGAATTAAATTATTAGTATTAGGATAATTTCCCGCTAATAAATTACTTTGGAAAATAATATTCTTATACTTAAATAATACTTTGTTATTAAATACGTGAAGTTCCATATCAACATCATCATTAATAATCTTATCTAATTCTAAAACATTTTTCCCCGGAATAACAATATTAACATCATTAAGAGCAGCATCATTTAAAGTAACAGTTTTCTTCGCTAAACGATACGAGTCCGTAGCAATACATTCTAAAATGTTACCTGTTATCTTAAAATTCAACCCGGTAAGTAATGGTCTTAATTCTTGAGTCGAAATTGCAAACGCTGTCTGACTAACAATACTTTTAAATAACATACTATTTATCATAATAGGAACTTTATGTGTTTCTAAATCAATTATTGGATATTCTGAAGAATCAAGACAATTTAAACTACACTCACTAGTCCCGCTAGTTAACTTAATTTTTAAGCCATCAACAACTTCAAAATCGATAATATCACTAGGCATTTTTCTAATAATATCAACGATAAACTTACTTTGAATAATAATATTTCCCGTGGCTTCAACATTCTTAATATCTTTCTTATCTATAAAAGATTTAATTGTTAATTCTGAATCACTAGCAGTTAAATATAACCCCTCTTCAGTCATTTCAAACTTAATACCATTTAATACTGGTATAACATTCTTAGCAGAAATAGCTCTTGCTACATTCATTAAACTTTCTAATATTACACTCTTATCAATTGTAAATTTCATAATTAATTTCTCCTTATATTTTAAATTTTTGCTTTAATTTCATTTATTATTTCTTGTAATTGTTTATTATCCTTTAAGTCTTCTTCTATTTTATCAACTGCATGAATAACTGTTGAATGATCACGACCACCAAACTCTAACCCAATACGCGGAAAAGACTCGTTCGTCATAATTCTAGCCATATACATTCCAAGCATCCGTGGATAAGCAATATTTTTTGACTTTTTCTTACCCTTTAATGCTTCAACCGTTATACCATAGTAATCGGCAACAGCCTTTTGAACAACCGTTATATTACTAATCGAATAAATATTGTTATTAACATAGTCACCTAATGCTTCCATAGCAAAATCAAGAGTCACCATACTTGGAGCATAAACGGCCGTATAAGCTTGCAACCTATTTATAGCACCCTCAATTTCACGAACATCTGTATCACAAGAATTAGCAATATAGTTAATAACATCATCAGACATCATATTTGCTAAAGATAAATATCTAATCTTATCTCGAATTATTCGACAACGAAGCTCATAATCAGGTGGATAAATATCAACCGGTAACCCCCAAGTAAATCTACTCCGAAGTCTTTCTTCCAAAAGTTTTAAATCTTCCGGCGACCTATCAGAAGTAATAATAATTTGTTTATTTTTATCATGAAGTTCATTAAAGGTATGAAAAAATCCTTGTTGAGTCTTCTCTGCTCCCACCAAGAATTGAATATCATCTATTAATAATACATCAACATCTCGATACTTATTTTTAAAATATTCAGCCCGTTCAAAAGAATTATCACTACTTCCACCAGCAATATTAGTATAATCATCTTTAAAACTATCACTAGTCGTATATAACACCTTTAAATTAGAATGCTCTGTAATATAATTACCAATCGCATGCATTAAATGGGTTTTTCCAACACCACTTTTACCATACATAAATAAAGGATTATAAATCTTTCCCGGTGCCTCTGCGACTGCAATTGCAGCTGTCTTCGCAAACTTATTTGTATCTCCCGTTACAAAATTATCAAAAGTAAACTCTTTCTTTAAATTAGTAACAAATACTTCTTCTTTTTTCTCTTTACTAGAATTTTTGACCTTGTTATCTGTAACAGCAGCATCTTTTTTCTCTAAAGTATAAACAACTTCATAAGTACTTCCTGTTATCTCTAATAAAGTTTCCTCAATAACTTGATGCCAACTTGTTTCTAAAGTAGTTTTATGAACTCCCATAGGAACTTCGATAATAATTTTTCCATCTTTAGTATTTAATTCTTGCAATTTTAACGGTTTAAACCATGTATTAAAGGATATTGGATTCATTTTTTCTTGTAATTTTGCAAGAAAACTATTCCATAAATCCTCCGATTTCAAAACTATCACCCCGCTCACAACCAATAATCAACAATTATTTTATAACATCCCCCTAATTTAGTAAAGAACTTTTTTAATTTTTATCCTTTAAAGTTATCCACAGATTTATCCACAACTTATCCACAAGTTATCAACAGGTTATCCACAGTTTTTTTGGCTAATTTCTGGGAAATTTTTGAGTTATCCACAGGTAAGACCATTTTTTAGTTGTCAACATGTGGATAACTATACACATAGTACCTGTTGATAATGTGGATAACTACTTCAAGCCCAGTGTTTATAAGGGTTTCAAACTGTGGATAACTACTAAAAAAAGGACTAAAATTATGAAAAACTGTGGATAACTTTTTACTTGACACTAAAACTTGACACTTTTTTTCGACTATTTTTTGGTAAATTTTGTCGAATTTTGAGTTTATAAGTACCCATTTTTTTAGTTATCAACACCTAAATTGTGGATAACTTTTGAGTTATCCACAGCGAAAAACGTCTATTTTTTGGCATACTTTAGGCAAATTTAAAAAAGTTATCCACATATCAACAGTATTATGATGATGAATATATATTAATAATAATAATAAAGCTTATCCAAACTGTGGATAAACTAAAAAAATATCTAAAAACCATAAAACCTTGACAATTTCTAGAAATATTTATTATAATAACCTTGCTAATTAGATGTGGAGGTGTCAAAATGAAAAGAACTTATCAACCAAATCAACGCAAAAAAGCGAAAAAACATGGTTTCTTTGCAAGAAAAGAAAGCAATATTCTTAAATCAAAAAGAAAAAAAGGACGTAAAGTATTATGTAAGTAAACCACTACCAAGTGGTTTTTTCCTTAAATAGTAAGGAGTTAACAATGAAAAGAAGAGAAATGGTTAAAGAAAACCAAGACTTTCAAGAAATAATCCATAATCATAGATTTCTAACTAATGAATGTTTTACAATTTACCAAAAGAGTTATTCACAGAGTTATCCACAATTTGGTATTGCCGTCAAAAAAAGTTTTGGCCATGCTGTCAGTCGCAACAAAATCAAAAGACAAGTTCGTAGTCTTGTAGATAAATATAAAAAATTATTCAAAAATGATACTAAATATATTATAATGATTAAGAACTCTTGCAAAAACAAAAACTTCTCAGAGTTAGAAAATTGTTTTACAAGGTTAATTAAGGAGACTAAATGAATAAAAAATTAAAAGTAGCTATCTTAACTATCATGATGTTTTTAACTGTAGGTTGTACTAAATACGTTAAGGATGATAATAATAAACAAGTTATCAACGAAACAACTGGACAAACTTTAACTGCCAACATATTATGTAAACCAACTAGTGATGAACTATATAAGATTTATGAAGAAAACAATGATAAATTAACAACAAAATTAGAAGAATTACCATCTTGTGATGATTTTAAACCTACTGATATTAAATACCAAAGTCTATGGGAAAGTATTTTTGTAAAACCTTTAGCTTGGTTAATTCTTAAATTAGGAGAAATTGTTAGAAACTACGGTCTATCAGTAATTATTATTAGTATCTTAATTAGATGTATCCTAATTCCTTTAACTAAGAACACTATGGCTCAATCAGAAAACATGAAAAAAGCTAGTAAAGAATTAAATAAACTAGAAGCCAAGTACGCTAATCGTACCGATAATGAAGCAATGATGCAAAAATCTCAAGAAATGATGATGATTTATCGTAAATATAACATTAATCCAGCTACTAGTTGTCTAACTTCTTTAATTCAATTACCATTATTATTTGCTTTCCTAGAGGCAATAAACCGTGTACCTGCTATTTTTGAAGGAACATTATGGAATATGAGTTTAGGTATGACTCCAAGTAAAGCTTTAGCTAGTGGCAACTATCTCTATATTATTTTATTAGTTTTAATCGCATTAAGTACTTTCTTCTCATTTAAACAAGCTATGGCTAGTCAACCTCAAGATGGCAATAACGAAATGATGCGTCAAGCCAAAACGATGACTTATATTATGACGTTTATGATTTCACTTGCATCTCTATCTTTACCAACAGCTTTAGCCCTTTATTGGATTGTTAATAATGTCTTTGGTATTTGTCAAAACTTTATTATGAAAAAAATGAAAGAGGTCAAATAAATGAAAGAAGAAGTAAATAAAACTGTGGATAACTTAGAGGAAATATCAGCCTGTGTAATTGAATACCTTGATACTCTATTAAAAAATATGGGTTTAGAGGCTACTATTACAACTAAATTTAATCATGATCAAATAATGATTAATATGAATTCTAACAACAACTCGATTTTAATTGGTGCTTATGGTCGTACTTTAAAGGCTTTACAGCTACTTACTTGTAAACACACTTATGAAGTCTTAAAAGTTTATCCTAATATTATTCTAAATGTTAATAATTATCAAGAGCAACGAGAAGAAAATTTAATTCACTTGGCCAAAAAGATTGCTGCTGAAGTTAAAAAAACTAAGCGTAGTGTGGAATTAGATAATATGAATTCTTATGAACGTCGTATTATCCACAATGCTTTAAAAGAAGAAACTAATCTTTCTACTATCTCTGTTGGCGAAGAGCCAAATCGTCATATTGTTGTTAATTATGTTGAAGACTAGTTCTTCTTTTTTTTCACGAAAAATTATTCAAGTTTACATTTCTATGCTATAATACAAACCGATACAGAAAAAATTCCTAGAAAGTTAATTGTCGCTTTTTAGGCGACCACTTCAGATAAAATTTATGATATCATTAAATCAACCAAGGAAAAATATTCCCAATTAGAAAGGAAAATAAATATATGGAAGATACAATTGTCGCTATATCAACAGCTAAGGGTGTTGGCGCTATTTCGATTGTAAGGCTTAGCGGTCCTAAAGCATTATTAATAGCCAGTAAAATATTTAAAGGTAAAGACCTTACTAAAGTACCTAGTCATACCATTAATCACGGTTATATAATTGATGAAGAAAAAAATGTTATTGATGAGGTTCTAGTTTCGGTTATGTTAGCTCCGAAGACTTATACAACTGAAGATATTGTGGAAATAAATACTCATGGTGGTATAGCTTCTACTAATAAAGTTTTAGAATTATGTTTGGTAAACGGTGCTCGTCTTGCTCTTCCTGGAGAATTTACTAAACGAGCTTTCTTAAATGGCCGCATTGATTTAACTGAGGCTGAAGCAATTGAAGATGTTATTAACTCCACAACTGACAAGGCTTTACAATTATCTATCAATCAATTAACTGGATCTTTGAAAAAGTATATTATGGAAATAAGAAAAGATATTATGAATTTGATTGCTAATATTGAAGTAAATATTGATTATCCTGAGTATGAAGATGCTGAAGATATTACTTTAAATGTTTTAAAAACTAAGTTATTAGCAATTAAAGATAAGTTAAATAATCTTTTAAAAAAATCCGAAGATGCTAAAATTATTAAAGATGGTATTAATATTTGCTTAATTGGTCGTCCTAACGTTGGTAAATCCAGTCTTTTAAATACCTTTTTAGAAGAAGATAAAGCTATAGTTACCAATGTTGCTGGAACTACTAGAGATTCCATTGAAGGTTCAACAATTCTTAACGGCATTAAAATCAATTTTATTGACACTGCCGGTATCAGAAATACTACTGATGAAGTGGAAAAAATCGGGGTTGATAAAAGTAAGAAGATTTTAAATGAGGCTGATTTAATTATTTTAGTTTTAAATAATAACGAAGAATTAACTCCCGATGATAAAGAATTAATTGAACTAGTTAAGTCAAAGAATCATATTATCTTCATTAATAAAAATGATTTACCAAAAAAAATAAATTTAACTGGAGAAAATCTCATATTTGGAAATACCGTTAATAAAAATGGTATTGAACCCTTAAAACAAGAAATCGAAAGAATGTTTAATTTAGAACAAATAAGCACTAATGATGCTACCTATTTAACTAATGCTCGTCATAAAGCTTTAATTAAGATAGCTATCAATAGTTTAGATTCAGCTCTTGTTAATATCGATAAAGGATACTCTGTTGATATGTTAGAAATAGATATTCGCTCTTGTTGGGATACTTTAGGGGAAATTATTGGTGCAACATATAAAGATGAATTACTAGATGAATTATTTAGTAACTTCTGTTTAGGAAAGTGATGTAAAATGAATAATAATTATGAAATAATAGTTGTTGGTGGTGGTCATGCTGGCTGTGAAGCTGCCCATATCGCTGCTTTTAAAGGCCATAAAACTGCTCTTATTACAATGAATATTAAAAATATTGCTGATATGCCGTGTAATCCATCTATTGGTGGTACTGCTAAAGGTATAATTGTCCGTGAAATTGATGCTTTAGGTGGCTTAATGGGGCGTGTTGCTGACCGTTCCCATTTTCAAATTAAAATGCTAAATAGCGGTAAAGGTCCTGCTGTTCGAGCTTTAAGAGCGCAAGCAGATAAAATTACCTATCCACAAGAAATGTTAAAAGAATTACAAAATACTGAAAATCTTAGTCTTATTGAAGGTATGGTTGAAGATTTAATAGTAGAAGATAATCAAGTAAAAGGAGTTATTTTAGAAGATGGCACTAAATATTTTTGCAATGCTGTTATCCTAACTACCGGAACTTATCTTCGTGGAAGCATTCTTTGCGGTGCTGAAAAACATCCAGGTGGCCCTCATGGTGAACGTCGTAGTGAATCATTAAGTACCAATATGAAAAAATACGGTTTTGCTATTCAACGCCTAAAAACTGGTACTCCTCAAAGAATTAAAAAATCTTCAATTGATTTTACCAAAATGCATCCGGAATGCGGAGATGATAGGTATTGGACTTTTTCTAATGACTTACCAGCAACATATAATCTAGAAAATCAACAAAAATGTTATCTCCTTTACACAACCTTAGAAACTAAAAAATTAATTGAAGATAACTTAGATAAATCCAGTATGTATGGTGGTTATGTTGAAGGAATTGGCCCAAGATACTGTCCTTCGATTGAAGATAAAATAGTTCGCTTTCACGATAAAGACCGACATCAACTTTTCCTAGAGCCAGAATCTTTATACTATGATGATTGGTATCTTCAAGGTTTTTCAACTTCTATGCCCCATGATATTCAAGATAAAATGGTTCATTCTCTACCGGGTCTTGAAAATGCTGTTATTTCTAAATATGCTTATGCTATTGAGTACGATGCCATAGATCCATTACAAATAAAACCATCTTTAGAATCAAAAGTTGTTTCGAATATCTTTACTGCCGGTCAAATTAACGGTACTAGCGGTTATGAAGAAGCTGCTGGTCAGGGTTTAATTGCTGGTATCAATGCGGCCTTAAAATTAGAAAATAAAGATCCATTAATTCTTAAAAGAAATGAAGCATACATCGGCGTTTTAATTGATGATTTAGTTACTAAGGGTACTAATGAACCCTATCGTATGCTAACTTCAAGAGCTGAATTTAGACTTATTTTAAGACATGATAATGCAGATCTTCGTTTACGTGGACTAGCCCATAATGTAAATTCTATTACGGACAAACAGTATCAAAATTATCTAACTAAAAAAGACCAAATTAACAAGTTAACAATTTATTTAAAAGATACAAAATTAAAAATAACTGATGAGATTAGAGACCACTTTACAGAAAATAATATCCAAGTTCCTAATTTCTCACAATCTTTATATGAATTAATAAAAAGACCAGAAATAACAATCAACTTCTTATCCACTTTAATTCCAATTGACTATCCAGATAATGTTAAAGAACAAGTTGAAATCAGTATCAAATATGAAGGATATATTGCCAAAACATATAAAGAAGTAGAAAAAATGTTGAAATTAGAATCTAAAGAAATACCGGACGACATTGATTACGAAAAAGTTATCAATTTAGCTAGTGAAGCACGTCAAAAATTAGAAAAAGTCCGTCCTAAGACTATCGCTCAAGCTATGCGTATAAGTGGCGTTAATCCTGCTGATATCTCTATTCTTTCTATTTATTTACGAAAGGAATACAATAAATAATGACTGAAGAGGAATTTATTACTGAATTAACTAAATTAAATATTGAAGTAACTCCAGAAAAGCTAGACCAATTAAAAGAATATGCTTCTTTTCTTTTAGAATATAACCAACATACTAATCTAACGGCAATTAGAGATATAAATGAAGTCTATTTAAAACATTTTTATGACTCCTTAACTATTGTCAAAGCCATTAATTTAAAAGAAGTAAATACTTTATTAGATATTGGTACTGGTCCTGGTTTTCCTGGGATGGTTTTAAAAATTATTTATCCACATTTACAAATAACTTTAATGGATTCTAATAATAAAAAGATTAACTTTTTAAAGGCTTTAGCTCAAGAATTAAATCTTAATGTTGAAATAATTTATGGTCGTGCTGAAGAATTTATTGTCAATCGTCGTGAATATTACGATGTTGTTACTTCACGTGCGGTTGCTAGTTTGGATATTTTAGCTGAACTATCCATTCCTTATGTTAAAACAAATGGCTTATTTGTTGCCATGAAGTCTAATTATCAAGAAGAACTTCAAGCAACCTTACCTATTCTAAAAAAGTTAGATTCTAAAGTCGAAAAAATTGAAAAATTCTCCTTACCAAAGATTGAAGCTAACCGTGCCATCATCTGTATAAGAAAAGAAAAAGCTACTAATCACAAGTATCCACGAAACTATAACCAAATTAAAAATGCAAGTAAATTAAGTTGCAAAAAGTAAAATAATAAGGTATTATTAATATAGATTATAATAGTAAAGGGGCCACTCAAAATGAAAATGGAAGAAAATGTTTTACAAGTTAATATTGATGATATAATTCCTAATCGCTTTCAACCTCGCCTATCTTTTGACGAGCAAGGTTTAAAAGAATTAGCATCTTCAATAAAAGAACATGGTATTATTCAACCACTAGTCCTAAGAAAATTAGGAAATAAATATGAAATAATAGCTGGTGAACGCCGTTATAAGGCCTCTGTTATGGCTGGTCTTACCAAGGTTCCTGCTGTTATTTCTAATATTGATGATAATTCTTCAGCAGAAATAGCTCTTGTCGAAAATATTCAAAGAAGAAACTTAACTCCTATTGAAGAAGCTAGAAGTTATAAAAATCTTTTAGATAAGGGTTATACTCAAGAACAATTAGCTCAAAAAATGGGAATTTCTCAAAGTTCGGTTGCCAACAAATTGCGTCTTTTGAACCTTGATGAATCCGTTCAACAAGCTCTTTTAGAGGGAAAAATAAGTGAACGTCATGCTAGAAGTCTTCTTATTTTAGATGATAAAAACCAAGAAAAAGAATGGCTAGCTAGAATTATTAATGAGCGTTTAACAGTTCGTCAATTAGATCAAGAGTTAAAAAAACTAAAACAATCCGAACAAAGTAATGATATTCCTCTAGTTGATATTAATCCTAATGTTGATGATATCAAAAAAGAGGCTGTTGATATCAATAAGAAAAATCCTAAATTAGTTAATAAAATCGATGATATTTTAACTGATTATAGTGAAGAAACTTCAAGTAATGCAGGTACTACTCCTAAAGTTGAAATTATTGATGAACTTGAAGAGACACCAAAAACTAATGATATTTTAACTAATCCCTATGAAGATAAACAAAAAACAACCTTTTTTGAAACTTTGGAGCCTCTAAGTACCGAAGACCAAGCTAAACAAAATATTGGTAATAAAGGTTACTTCTCTTTTGACTTTTTGCAACCAGAAGAAGAAGTACCAGTTAAAAAGAATTTAGAAGTCTTAAACTCTGATACTGAGACATCTCCAGAAACACAACCAAATGATACTTCTTATGATAATCATAACCCTGTTACTGGCGATATAACTTCTCTAAATCCTAATAATAAATTTTTTACTCCTTTTAATCCAAGTAATAATAATGATATAAAGACTACAAAAAATCAGGTAGAACCTGAAGAACTATTTGATCCTATGAGTTTATTAGATGGTTATGTTCCTGATAATTCTGTCTCTAAAGAAAACATTAATGATGTCAAAAAAGATATTGAAGACATTATTAATAACTTGAAAAGTCAAGGCTTCTTAGTTGACTACAATTTTGAAAATAAAGATAATGGTTGCAAAATTACCATTGATATTAATATGTAGAATAAACCTATAATGTTTAAGATAGACACTATAGTTTTTTAAATTTAAAAAAATTATTTTTCCTACCAAAATTTGATTTAAAAGTTTCTTTTTTTATTTGGTGATTAAGGTGATTAAAATCATAACTAACTTAATTTATTCTAACTTTTGTTTTTCTTCAGAAGAGTCATTACTTACAACAATATCGCTTCCTTTAACATAATAGTAAATAAAAGATTTATTAATATCCGTAACATCTTTTCCAGTTACAGCATCTCTTGGAATACCAACCACATTATCTGGTTTTTCATACCAGGTACTTTCCTTGTTCTTTAAATACTCCTCGACTGTTTCAACCCAAATATTTTTACTAATATTACTGTTCGTACCATTTAATTCTCGGTTATCATCATAACCATTCCAAACTAACATTAAAACGTCTGGATTATAGCCAATCATCCAACAATCAGTTCCTGTCGAACCCGTTTTCATAGCGTATTTTCGGCTTATTTTCGAAGCTAAATTAATTATCGTTGGATTATTATAATCTTTAAAAGCACTATCATAAGTCGAAGTCAGTAAATTATTTAAGATATAAGTATAACTAGTATTTAGAACTTGGGTACTTTTATCTTTCTTTTCATAAAGAATATTACCATTCATATCCGTTACTTTCTTTATAAAAGTTAAATCTTTTTTATAACCACCACTTGCTAAGGTTGTATAAGCATTAGCAAAATCTAACATTGATAGCTCTATTGTTCCTAAAGGAAGAGAGGCAATACTAGGTAAATACTCATTAATACCCATCCGGTGCGAAATATTAACTAAAGTATCCGTTCCTAAAAACAAATGTGTTTTTACTGCGTAAATATTGTCGCTATAACTTAAAGCGGCCGCCATAGTTATCTCTTTGTTTGCATATCTTTGGTTAAAATTTTGGGGTGAATAAGTATCATTTTGAGAAAAAACAAAAGTAGTTTCTTGACTTAAAAAGGTCGAAGATGAAGTCATACCATTTTCTAAGGCCGCATAGTATAAAAGCGGTTTCATAGTACTACCTACTTGTCTTTTCATCGTTGAAACCCTGTTAAACTGACTTTTTGTATAGTCTCTACCTCCTGCTAAAGCCATGACATTACCAGTTTTTGGGTCAATAACTACACTTGCAACTTGTAAATCATCATCAGTCATATTTTTATTAATGCTATTTTCTAAAGCAGTCTGTAAATTCTTATCAAACGAAGTATAAATTTTTAAACCACCAGTATCAATCAAAGAATTAGGAATGCTACTAATTTTCTCTAGCTCTTTCATAACTAAATCTTGATAATACATAATTGTATTTAAATTATTCTCTGTTCTTTTCCCGTAAATATTTAATTTTTCTTGAAAAAGATTGTCCTTAGTAGTTTCATCAATTTTATTATTATTAACCATCGCTGTTGCGACGACCTTTGCCCTTTTTATCGCATTATCATAGTTACTTAATGGATTATAGTAGCTAGGACCCTTGGGAATTCCTGATAAAATAATGCTTTCTTCTAAATTTAAATCTTTAGCATGCTTATTAAAATAAAAACTAGCTGCGTCTTCTATCCCATAATTTCCTTGTCCAAAATTAATTGTATTTATATAACCCTCTAAAATATCATTTTTAGAATAATGTACTTCCAATTTTAAAGTGAGCCAAGCTTCTTCTAATTTCCGTTCCCATGTTTTATCAAAATCTAAATATAAATTCTTAACATATTGTTGTGATATTGTGGAAGCTCCCCCAACAATTGCTCCTTTTTTCATATTAACAAATAAGGTTTTTATAATTCTTAAATAATCAAAACCATTATGTTTATAAAAGTTTTTATCTTCAGTACTTATTATAGCATCAATAAAGTAAGGAGATACATCACTTAAAGAAACCCATTTGGAGTTGCCACTACCTTGGAAAAGTAAGGAATTATCATTGTCATAAATATAATACTGACCAGTATTTTTAATGTCTAAAACTGGTGAAAAGTAGGCCACAACATATAAACTAATAATGCCAAGTATCCCTAAAATACTAAAAATTAATCCCAGCTTTAAAGTTTTCTTGATAAACTTCATATCATCACCATTTCTATTATGGAAAAAAATATGTAATTTATGTAGTTATTTTAAAAGACCTATGTTATAATGTTTTAGAAAAAAACGGAGGTAATGTTTTTTGAATAATTTCTTAAGTTTAAAATTATATAAAAATAATGATTTATTTATGGAAAGACCACAACTGGACTATAAGAAAACTGATAATAAATATGAATTTATTTTAGATAATGTTTCTCATACCATTACTGTTTCTGACGATTCTTTAATCATTATTAGAGACAATAATGAGTCAACTTTAGAAATAACAATCAAAAAAAATGGTAATCACAAATGTCGTTATCTTCTAAAAGAAATAGATGCTTTTGTTGATATAATTGTCGATAGTGCCGAATTTGATATTCAAGATGATAAATTAGATATTTATTATCAGTTAGAAAGCGATGACAAATTTACTAAATTAGAATTAGATTTTAATTAGTACAAAGAAAGGTGCAAGGTATTAGATATGAGTTTTATAAAAGAGGAAGAAGCTTATTTTTTACAACTTCTTAAAGATTGTGGGTTTAATGTTACTAGTGTGACTTTGAGTCCCTCAGCTCGTAAGGAACTGGGAGACTACCAATATAATGGCGCTATGTCTTTGGCTAGTGAGCTTCACCAAAATCCTAGAGAAATTGCTAGTAAGATTGTTGAGGCTTTAAATAAAGATGATCGTTATAATAATATTAATATTGCTGGTCCGGGATTTATTAATATTTCTTTTAAAGATGAAGCTTTAATTAATTATTTTAACCGTTTGAATAAAAATATTAATTGGAATTACTATACTAACGAATCAAAAACCATTTTTTTTGATTATGGTGGAGCAAATGTTGCCAAGGCCTTACATGTTGGTCATTTACGTCCAGCTAATATTGGCGAAGCTTTAAAAAGATTAGCGAACTCTCTAGGTTATAAAACTTACAGTGATGCTCATTTAGGAGACTTTGGACGTCCAATTGGACTTGTTATGACGGAGATTAAACATCGTTACCCATCTTTACCTTACTTTGATGAAAACTATCAAGGAGAATATTCCCAAGATTTACCAATTACTAATGATGATTTAATTGAAATTTATCCTCTAGCTAGTATTAAGGCTAAAGAAGATGAAAATTATCTTGAAGAAGCTCGTCTAATGACTTTAAAATTTCAAGAAGGAACTCCAGGATTAATGGCCTTATGGAATGCTATTATGAAAATATCTAAGGCCGATATTAAACGTGTTTATGATAGACTTAATACGACCTTTGATATTTGGGAAGGTGAGTCTGATGGCAGTAAATATATTCCAGAAATGACCACTTATTTAAATTCTCTAGGACTTGTTGAAGAATCTAATGGTGCTAAAGTAATTTATGTCAATGAAGAAAATGATGACCATGAAGTTCCCCCATTAATCTTAGAGAAAAGCAATGGTTCCGCATCATACCAAACGACTGACTTAGCTTGTATTTGGGAACGTATGAAAATGTGGAAACCAGATGAAATTTGGTACTTAGCCGATGCCCGTCAAACCTTACATTTTGAACAGGTTTTCCGTGCTGCTAGAAAAGCTAAAATTGTTTCTGAAGATACTAAATTAGAATTTATTCCCTTTGGAACAATGAACGGAGCGGATGGCAAACCATTTAAAACTCGTGATGGTGGTGTCATGAAACTAGAAACTTTATTAGATACGGTTGTTTCTGAGTGTGAGAAAAAAATTATGCCAAGCATTACGGGACCTGAAAGAGATAAAATTGCCGAAATTATTGGCATTGCGACCGTCAAATATGCTGATCTTATTCCTTTTCGTGGTAAAGATTATAATTTTGACCCTGTTAAATTTAGCGATTTACAAGGGAAAACTGGCCCATATTTACTTTATTCAAGCATCAGAATGAAGTCTCTACTCCGAAAAGCCGAAGAAAGTAATATTACATATCAAGACTATCATAAGATTACAACTCCTATTGAAAGAGAAATTATTCTTATGACAACAACCTTAAGAAGCATTTTAGAAAAAGCTTTTACAGCTAAATCTTTAAATGATATTACTGATTATTTATACAAGATTACTAACCTTTATAATAACTTTTATTCATCTAATAAAGTTTTAATTGCTGAAGATAAAAATATAAGAGAGTCTTGGTTAGTATTGACAAAAATAATTTATGAGAATAATATTAAACTGTTGAATATACTAGGTATAGAAATACCGGAAAAAATGTAGGAGGAATTTATATGAAAATAACTGATTTATCCAAAGAAGAATTAGAGTCAAAAAGTTATGATGACATTGCTTATATGATTTTAGAATCAACTGGCGAGAAGATTAAAATAACTGATCTTTTCAAGGAAATATGTGATTTACTTGGACTTTCTAATGAAGAATATGAAGCTAAAATTGCTGACTTTTTCCAAGTCTTATCAACTGACCATCGCTTTATTATGTTAGAAAAAGGTTTTTGGGACTTAAAAAGTCGCCATCAAGCTAAAATAATTATGGAAGATGATGATGATGATATTGATACTGGTTTAGATAATGAAGAAGAAGAACCAGAGGAAGAAGAAGATATTTATTACGATGAAGATGAACCAACCGATGATGATGATGATGATTTACAAGGGTTAGTAGTCGTAAGTGATGATTCTGATGAAGAAAATAGCAATTTAGATTAGCAATTGAAAATAATTGCTTTTTTTCTACTAGTTTTATATAATTAACGAGAAAGGAAAACTTTTTATGATAGAAAGATTACAAAATATTCAAGCTAAATACAAAGAATTGGTTGAAGAATTAACTCATGAAGACGTCTTGCAAGACTACAATAAATTAAGAAAACTTTCTAAAGAAAAAGCTGATTTAGAAGAAATTGTTTTAAAATATCAAGAATTTTTAAAGTGTGATGAAACGATTCTTGAAGCCAAAGAAATGCTTAATGATCCTGATATGAGAGAATTAGCTGAAGAAGAAATTGCTACAGCAACCGAATCAAAGGAACGTTTAGAAAAAGAATTACAACTATTGTTGATTCCCAAAGATCCCAACGATGATAAAAATATTATTATGGAAATAAGGGGCGCTGCTGGCGGCGATGAAGCAAATATTTTTGCAGGCGACTTATATCGAATGTATACCAGATATGCTGAGAAAAATAATTGGAAAATTGAGGTATTACATGAAATAGAAGGTTCAGCCGGCGGTTATTCACAAATCGAATTTATGATACGTGGTGAAAATGTTTATTCAAAACTGAAATTTGAAAGTGGCTCTCACCGTGTACAAAGAGTACCAGTTACGGAAGCTGGCGGACGTGTTCATACTTCTACTGCAACTGTTTTGGTAATGCCTGAAGTTAATGTCAACGATGTTGAAATAAAGGAAACTGATTTAAAAATTGATGTTTACCACTCAAGTGGAGCGGGCGGTCAGTCAGTAAACACCTCTAACTCAGCCGTTCGTATTACACATATTCCAACCAATACCATCGTTACTTGTCAAGTAGAGCGTTCTCAGTTAAAAAATAAAGAAAAAGCTATGAAAATGTTAGCAGCTAAATTACATGATGCTGCCTTAGCTGAAAAAGAACAACAAGTTGGCGAGTCTCGTAAAAAAATTGGTACCGGTGACCGTAGTGAAAAAATTAGAACCTATAATTATCCTCAAAATCGTGTAACCGACCATCGCATTAACTTCTCAATTATGGAATTAGATCGTGTTATGGAAGGAAATCTGGACCCTATTATTGAAGCTTTAATTACTGAAGATCAGAGATTAAAATTAGCAGGCGAATAATGATTAAAAAAGAAAGATATATTTCTAATACTGATTATGAATTATTAACTAAATTATATCCTCATGAGATGGATAAAGTTATCGAAAAAATTAATAATGACTACCCTATTCAGTATTTAATTGGTAATGTTGATTTTTATGGTTATAAAATAAATGTTGATGAAAGAGCTTTAATACCTCGTTTTGAGACTGAGGGACTTGTTGATGAGTTAATTAAGCTTATCAAAAACCAACATTTTCTTGCAAAATTAAAAATTTTAGAAGTTGGCACTGGTAGTGGTTGTATTGCTATTGCTTTGTCTAAAGAACTAAATACTTCCATTGATACAGTAGACATTTCTAAAAATGCTATTGATTTAGCTAGTTCTAATGCTGTCCTAAATAAAGCTAGTGTTAATTTTATTCATGGTGACATAAAGAATTGTACTATTTCTAAAAAATATAATATCTTAGTGAGTAATCCTCCCTATGTTAGATATGATGAGCCAGTTGATCCAGCCACTAAGTATGAACCCCAAAACGCCTTATTTGCTAAAAATGATGGCTTAGAATTTTATGAAATTATTTTACAGAGAAGTAAAGAGTTTATGACTCTCAAAAATATTATTGCTTTTGAAATTGGTTGTACCCAAGGTGATGCTATTACCAGGTTAGCTAAAGATAGTTATCCGGAAGCTTTTATTCAAGTAAAAAAAGACTTAGCTGGTAAAAATCGCTATTTATTTATTATTAATGAATAAAAAATATTAAAACCGCTCAATATTAAATTGGGTGATTTTTTATAAAAAAAGTTATAGTAGTTTTATCATTACTTGCACTCATTTACTTAAATATTAATAAAGAGGAAATAATAATTCCTAATGACTCTATCCGGTTTCGGATAATTGCTAATTCTAATAATATCGAAGACCAATTAACTAAACAACGGATTAAAGAAGACATAATAAAACAAGTTTTACCTGAGATTGCTAAAAATCCTGATATCGACACTTCCATAAAAACCAATATTCCGGCCATTAAGAAGATTTTAAATACTTATAAAGTTCCTTATGATATCTCTTATGGTGATAATTATTTCCCTGGAAAAACTTATAAAGGTATTAATTATCCTGCCGGCTATTATAATTCACTTGTCATAACTCTAGGTCAAGGTCTTGGGGAAAATTTTTGGTGTGTTATGTATCCGCCTTTGTGTCTAATTGAAGATAATAAGACTGATAATATTGAATATAAATCATATATCAAAGAAGTCTTATCTAAATATGAATAAAACAAATCATCTATAATATAATTTTATAGGTGTTTTTGTTTGACTTAATGTATTAAATTAGATATAGTTATTATTGTGTAGATGGGGTGTATATATGACCAAACTAATAATTGATGGACCCAATAAACTAAGTGGCACGATTGAAATAAGTGGTGCTAAAAATAGTGTTGTTGCTTTAATACCAGCTGCTATTTTATGCGATGATTATGTTACTATTGACAACGTTCCTGATATAACTGATACGAAAGCTCTTTTAGAAATTTTAAAAGTTTTGAAAGCCACATATAGTTATAAAAGCAATTTTTTAAAAATAGATGTTTCTAAAGTCGAAAATCAAGTTATTGAAGAGGCTTTAGCTAAGAAATTAAGAGCATCTTACTACTTTATGGGAGCTTTATTGTCTAAATATCATCATGTCGAAATGTTTTTTCCTGGTGGTTGTAAAATCGGCAAAAGACCAATTGACTATCATCTTAAAGGCTTTGAGACTTTAGGAGCTAAAGTAACTATTGATGGTGATAAATATATTATAGATGCTGAAGAACTAAATGGAGCGGATATAACTTTTGATTTTCCTTCCGTTGGCGCTACTATTAACATTATGTTAGCGGCAGTCAAGGCAAACGGACAAACTCGTATTTTTAATGCTGCTAAAGAACCAGAAATTGTCAATGTCGCTGATTTCTTAAAAAGTATGGGAGCTAAAATAAAGGGTGCTGGTACTGATACAATCATAATAACTGGTGTTAAAAAACTAAGTAAAGGAAATATTTATACTATTCCAGACCGTATAGAAGCTGGAACTTATATTATAGCTGGTGCTTTGGCTGGCGAAGACTTAGTCATCGATAAAATTGAACCTAAACACTTAACTAGTCTTTTAGAAACTCTCAAAAATATGAATATCAATTATGTTTTGGAAGAAAACTCAATTATAATTTCTAAACAGACTAATCTTTTACCAGTAAATATTACTTCTAGTGTTTATCCTGGCTTTGTTACCGATTTAGGTCAAACTATGCAGACTTTATTAACACAAGCTAATGGTATTTCTACTTTTACAGAAACTATTTATGAAACTCGTATGGGGCATATAGAATATTTAAATAAAATGGGAGCTAATATTGCCAACACAAGTAATAAAGCTTTTATTACTGGACCAACCCCGTTAAGTGGTGCTCATGTTAAAGCAAGCGACCTTCGTGCGGGTGCTGCTCTAGTTCTTGCTGGTCTTGTTGCTGATAGAAAAACTACCATTGATGAGGCAGATCATATTTTAAGAGGCTATGAGAATATCAACATTAAATTGTCCAAGGTTGGTGCTAAAATTAGAATTGAAGAATAAATTATACTAAGTAAGAGAGGTCTTATGAAAGTAAAATTATTCTTTTTAACTTTAAGCGCTGTTATATTAACTTATCTTATCTACAATGCCAATCATCATCAAGAAATTAAGATAAGCGCTATTTATGATGATAAAACAACAATAAAAGAAAATTTTAATACTTATCTAAAACCTAATCTTGAAAAGCTATTACCGACAACTTACTATACTTTTAGCCGTGAAAATTTAGAAATCGAAAATGTCATCGATAAAATAAAAAGTAACTATCAAGATATTCAACAAGAACTAAATAGTTCTAATGTCGTAATTGTTTATCTTGGCGACTTTGAACTTCTGTATGAAAAAGAAAGCATAACTAATATTTATATTGATTTAGAAAACCTATTTATAGTTTTACGAAAATATAATTCTAAACAAATAATCTATCTTAGTCCGATTAATTTATCAGCTAATTATATTTTAAAAGATTTAGCTAGGAAATATAAAATTGATTTCTTAAATACTCCTAGTATTTTAGAAAAAGCCGGTCAAAAGGACTATATATTAGATACAAAGGACCATAAAATTCTTAGTAATAAACTCTATAATAAAATTATTTCTACTTGGAAAATTAATACTTAAAAAGAAATTTATTTCTAGATTACCTATTTATCCCACATAAATAGGATTTTTATAGTATAATGAGTTTAAGGTGAAAAAAATGAAAAAAGTAATGTTTATAGCTAGTACCGGTGGTCATCTAAGTGAATTGCTTCAATTATCTCCTTTATTTTCTAAGTACGATTATACAATTGTAACTGAGAAGACTAAAAGTAATCTTAATTTAAGAAATAAGTACCCTAATCGTGTCCATTTTATTATTAGTGGAACTTATACTAATCTTAAAGCCAAACTACTCTACCCTTTTAAACTTCTCTTAAATTGTTTTATATCTTTGTATTTAATGCTTAAAATAAGACCTGATGTCGTTGTTACTACGGGGTCTCATAATGCTGGTCCTATGTGTTGTCTAGCTAAAATATTTCATAAAAAAGTAATTTTCATTGAAACCATTGCCAACAGTACTACTCCTACTCGCGCTGGTCGTTTGATTTATAAATTTGCTGATTATTTTATTGTCCAATGGGAAAGTATGTTAGAAGTATACCCTAAAGCCATTTATGGTGGTTGGATTTACTAGAAAGGACAAACTATGATTTTAGTTACTTTAGGTACCCAAGATAAAACTTTTATTCGTCTTTTAGAGAAAATTGATGATTTGATAGAAAAAGGTCTTATCAAAGACCAAGTAGTCGTTCAGTCTGGCTATACTAAGTACCACTCTTCAAATATGGAAATTTTTGACTTAATTCCTCAAGATGAATTTAATTCTTTAATGGAAAAAGCCGATATTATAATTACTCATGGTGGCGTTGGAAGTATTATTTCTGCCTTAGAAAAAGGCAAAAAAGTCATTGCCATTCCGCGCCTTGCTAAGTATGGTGAACATATAAATGACCATCAAACGCAAATCGTTAGTAAATTTAATAGTCTTGGTTACTTAATTGGTCTGCAAGAAGTAGATGAATTAGAATCAGCTTTAAAAAAAATAAAAAAATTCAAACCCCGACCTTTTATTCACGACAACAGTAAAATGCTTAACTTGGTTAGTAAACTAATCGATGAATGCTAATTTATTTTAAACATATAATTTAATGATGATTATGATTAATTAAGAAATAATTGTCATCTTTTTGTCTTTCCTAATTTACTATTATGATTTTATAAAGTAGATAAGAAAGTCAAAATACCGATACTATGCGCAAGGTTTACACTATCAGAAAACAAAATTTGACAAAGAACAATTCTTATGTTATAATCTCGGCTATGTGTGGTGCATTATTCTAGTCATAACACTATATGAAGATGGGGCTAAAAATCCATCAATTACATTGCCGACACTTCTTATATTTGCTTTTTCGGCCCAAGTTAGGGTGAATATAAGATTTAAAATTTAAGGAAAGTTATAATGGCATATAACCTCCAATCCTTTTATTGCGTCATAACGAAGTACTAGTATGTCGTGCGTGAGTATTAGGGATACTAAGTTGAAATAATACTTGCAAAAGCGAATAAGTATAGTTACTTATGTCAGGGAAAACCTCTAGACTGTCTATATTAAAAGTATTGAAGTGCGGACTAAGTGGCAATCGAGTAATTAATGAAATAAATATTAATTAAATATCCTAAAGACGAAAGTGCCAATGAGTAATCAAGTGGAAGATATTTAGAGAAACTCAACTCGACCTCAAGCCGTAAAATTAACTTTTGATATACCATACAAAAATTAGAATATTACTTTATATAGGAGGAATTATGAATAGTAAAACCTGGATATATAAAGTTTTTTTATTAACCTTTATCTTATCATGTCTTTTTAGTATTATCTCAAATATTATTTCAAATTCATTAAGCAGTATCTTTCTATTTATTATTTTGATTTTAATAATTGTAATTGGGATAATCTTTGATATGATTGGTGTAGCTGTTTTAACAAGTAAAGAAAAAACTTTTCTTTCTATTGCTTCCCAAAAGATAAAAGGTGGTAAAGAAACTATCGGGTTACTTAAAAATTCAAGTAAAATATCTAGTATCTGTAATGACGTTATCGGCGATATATGTGGTATCATCAGTGGATCTATCGGGGCTGTCTTAGCTATTCAAGTAAGCACGGCTACCAAAGTATCATTAAGTGTTATTTCTGTTTTGCTGACAGCCTTTATCTCTAGTTTTACTGTTGGAGGAAAAGCTATTTGCAAAGGAATTGCTACTAAGAATAGTGATAAAATATCATTTTTAGTTGGTAAAATCTTAGCTAATTTAAAAATTAAAATTAAATAAACAAGATTATTTTAATAAATAAATATCAAAAAAAGACTAAAATTTCCCAAAATAAACTTATAAGCAATTGCAAAAGTAAAATCTTATGATATAATACATAAGACAAACAAATTTCTATGTCAGGAATATGACATGGCGGAAGGAGAGTAAAAATGAAAAAGGGAATTCATCCAGAAATGCATGAAGTAGAAGTACATTGTGCTTGCGGAAATACATTTACAGTAAAATCTACTAAAGACAGTATCCAATGTGATGTTTGCAGTGCTTGCCATCCATTCTATACAGGTTCACAAGCTCGTGCTAAGAAGACTGGTTCAGTAGAAAAATTCAACCGTAAATACGGCTTTAATCAAGACGAAACTAAAACTGCATAATTGCAGTTTTTTTGTTATAATAATAATGGAGTTGATTAAAAAATGCCTCAAAATATCTATAAAGTTGCTAAGACTTTATCTAGTCGTACTAATATCAAAACCATTAAGATAATAAATGACTATTTACATACTCATCTTAAATATCATATTTCTCTTTTTGAATATCAGTTATTTGATTGTTATAAAATGAGTTCTAGTGAAAAAGAAAATCTTTTGACTAACTATATTAATCAAAAACTCATTAAGACTTATAATAATCAAAGTCTTAAAGAAATAATAACTACAAGGCATAAATTCAATAAGAAATTTTATCCTTTTCTCAATTATAAATGGTTGGAACTCAATGGTGATAATATTACTGACTTTTATGAATTTATTGAGAATAAAGAATACATCTATGCTAAATATGATTTAAAGACTAAAAATGATACTAAGAAAATTAAGATTGATCTAAAGAATTATACTTATGTCTATAACGATCTATATCTAAGTAAAATGACTATTCTAGAAAGCGTTATTAAACAAGATGAAGTCTTAGAAAGATTAAATCCTAATAATTTGTCATTTATTCGTTTCATTACTTTTAAAGATGATATTATTTTTTCTTACTTAGTAACTAGTAAAGAAGATTATGAAGTAACTGCTAGTAACCAGATTATCGCTTCCATTAATTTAGATACTGGTCTTATTGATTCACCTTTTTATGACTTAGAAAAGAACATTTATGAAGAACATCCGTTGACTAAATCCCCACTCCTTTGGCTTACTATTCCTAAGTGGCCTCGTACTAAGAGATTAGTTAGTAGAATAAAAGATACTATTCCTGATAATAAATATTTACAAATAGATATTGTAATGACTAGTGATGGACCAAGTCTTAAAGATATTTCAACGTGTCCAAATTACCAAGAATTTCAGTTATTAAGTCTTTTAAATCATCAAAAATTAATCAAAGACATTTTTAATTAACAAATAGAAAGAAGAATTATTATGAAAATATATATTGCTTGTGATCATCGTGGAGTAGAACTAAAGAAATATCTTATTGACAACTTAAAGAAGTCTTATGAAGTTTATGACTCTTTATTACCTAATTCGAGTGAAGATGATTATCCTGACTTTGCCTTCGACATATGTACCAAGATGGATAAAGAAGATGACCTAGGTATTCTAATTTGCGGAACCGGAATAGGTATATCAATTGCGGCCAATAAGGTTAAAGGAATTCGTTGTGCCAGAGTAAATAATCTTGAAGATGCTAAAAGTGCTAGAATTCATAATCATGCTAATGTCATTGCTATTCCTGCCTCTCTTGAAGAACCAACTGCTTTAGAAATTATTGAAGATTTTTTAACAACCAAGCCAAGTTTAGAAGAACGTCATCAAAGAAGAGTTAATAAAATCATAAATTATGAAAAGGAAGCATATAATGAACTATAAAACTCTATTATATGCTATTAATCTTCTTCTTAGTATGGTTGCGTTGAGTGGGGTTAACTTTGATAAATTTATGAAAAGAAATAAACCCATCGAAGCTCGGATGTTAGTGATTATCTTTGGGATTGCTACTAGTTACTTAGTTACTAACTTTATAATAAGTTTTATATCTTAAGGAGCAATTATGAAAAATAAAATCTTACTAAGTATAATTGTAATTCTTTTACCAATTACCATTTATATGTTTAGTAAGAAAGAAAATATTGAATCTGAAGTAACAAATTCATCTCAAAAAGATATTTATATTCACTTTTTAATTAATAATGAAATGAAAGAACTTCCTCTTGAGGAGTATTTAGTTAATGTAGTTGGCGCCGAAGTTCCAGCTCTTTTTGATATGGAAGCCCTAAAAGCCCAAGCAATTGCTAGTCGTACTTTTGCACTTTATGAAGAAACAACCCGTGGTTATGTGACAACTGGTGATCAAGCTTATAATTCTTTAGAAACTTTCCAGTCTAAATGGCAAGACAATTATAATACTTATTTAGCTAAAATAAAAAAAGCTGTTTCCACGACTAAAAATCTCATTATGACTTATGAAAATAATTTAATTAAGTCTTATTTTTATGCTATGAGTAATGGCTATACTACTACTTCTTTAAGTGTTTTTAATGAGGAATTACCTTATCTTAATAACATTTTACCAACCTTAGATAGTCCCAATACTAAGTTGTTTCAAGTTACTAAAACTGTTTCCAAAACTCAGTTTTGTGATACTTTAAATATTGATTGTACTCATCTTAAGATTAATAATATTACAACTGATACTTCTAATCGAGTAGAAATAATATCTATTAATGATACTCAATATACAGGTATAGATATTCGAAAGAAATTTAACCTTCGTTCGACCGATTTTACGATAGAAGAAGATAATGATAATATAGTATTTACCACTAAAGGATATGGTCACGGGGTCGGTATGAGTCAATATGGTGCCAATACTATGGCTAAGAATGGCTCTAACTACGAAGAAATTCTTAAATATTATTATCAAGGTGTCGAAATAAAAGAATATAATCAAATATAAAAAGCCTTAAGATAAACTCTGGTAAGGCCTCCATAGTCTCATAGTGTTCTTTAATCATCTTAATTTTATAATATTTTTCCTTAAAAGATATCAGCTTCTCTTCTTTTCATACAAAATGTACGAAAAATGCAATTTTTGCTTTTTGAAATACTATTTTTACCAAAGAAAAAGTAATTTAACAAAAATTGTAAATTAAATGTATAAAATATCTTTTTTAGTTCACACTTTTTAATAGAAAGGTGAATTTATGAAAAAAAGAAGAAAATTAAGAAAATTTGTTATTCCAACGATATGCTTAATGTTAGTATGCACTATTCTATTTAGTAGTTACAAAATGTATCAAATTTTAACGGCCGGTGTTCCGATTATTAATCCAACTCCCAAGGATAATACTAGTGAGGTAAATAATAATGATGATACTAATGTAACTCCTACTATCAATGAGACTAAAGCAATTATAAGACCTTATACCAGTAAAGAAGTAAGTGCTACTATTCCTTATTATAATATCGATGGCACTAATGATGAACAAGCTGCTGCTTTAATTTACTATGAAGGCATATATATGCAAAATACTGGGGTCTTATACACTTCTAACAACCAATTTGATGTTGTTTCTATCTTAGATGGTACCGTTAAAAATGTTAAAGAAGATAGTCTAATGGGTAATATTGTGGAAATTGAACATACTAATAATTTAACTACAGTCTATCAAAGTCTTGGTGAAGTTAAAGTTAGTGTTGGCGATAAAGTAAGTCAAGGTGATGTTATTGCTACTAGTGGTCAAAATAAAATAACTACTGATACTAGTAATGCTCTTCATTTTGAAGTCTTCTATAAAGGTGAAGTCTTTAATCCAGAAGAATTCTATCTCCTTGATTATAATGAAGTAATGAATAACAATGACTAAGTTAATACTTTATCTTAATGATAATGAAATTCAAATTATTAAAAATAAACTACTAACTTTTACTACTCCTAGTATAAATAATAGTAATATCGAAGATGAAAATATCTTTCTAAAAGACTTTAAAAAGTTCTTAAAGGTACATAAATTAATATCTTCAATTTGTTATACTCCCATTGACCTTTATTTAAATTATAAAGTCTATCCAAAAGATATAGTTTATTATAACTATCTCTTCGATAAATTAGGACTTACTCTTAATAAAGTTATTCCTATCTATGTATTATTATCTCCAGATAAAACATATTTAATTTATAACAAAAACTCTACTTATCTTATAGATAACTTAAATACTTATACAATTAACAAGCCTTATTTAGATTATTATTTATCTAGTATACCGAAGTTATTTATCTTTGGTAATAAAGAATTTTCTTATCATAATAAACATATTATCTATAGTAATTCTTCTACTTATATTGTAGATTTAATAAAAACTTCACAATCTATTTTGTGAAGTTTTTATTAAATGTCCATATTTATTTTCTCACTAAAATGATAGCTTTCTTAGAAAAGTAAGCCATATAAATCTAATATAGAATTCCAACTTATCATTATCCCATTAACAACCAGAAAGACTATTAAGAATTTTACTTATCTTACTAGTCTTTTTTTAATTAAGAACATAATCTTTTAACAATAATTCCTCATTATCTTCATACTTCTTAATAAACTCCGGAATATCCTTATCTACAAACTTAGCTACTTCTAAATAGTTTTCTTCATCAATATAATGAGACTTATAAAGAAAATCATAAAACAATTTAACGCTATTCATTCCGGCTTGCAAATCTTTAAGTAACGACCAAGTTGCCTCTTTTAAAAAGAAATCTGTAAACTTATGAATCTCCTTATATCCTTTAACTGCCGAAATTATCTCATCTTTAGTCAAATAAATATTTATGTAAAAAGCTGCATTAAAGACATTTTTACTAATCTCCATTTCCGGAAAATCAATACTGCTTAAATACCCTTCAAACTTACTAAGTAACTTCTTATTAACAATCTTATTTTCTTTTAATTGCTTCCTATAATAATCCATACCCTCTCCTTAATTATAATAATTGTACCAAATATGAAGCTCTAAGTCTACTCTACGCCTTTTAATTTATTCTCGATATTATTAAAAAAAATTGCCTTTTTCTCTGGAATTTAGTATCATATTATATACTTAAGATAATATACTTCTAGGAAAATTTTCCTTATTTATATAGGGCTTCAATTATTCCTAAGGGAAAAAGAATTTACTTAAATTGTGAATTCAAAAGTCGCTCTAATTTCTCTTGCAAATACTTTGTCCTTTCCTCCTTAGCATTCTCATCTTTTTGATATTTCCCATCTTTAAGAACTAAAATATCATTTTCTTTAACATCAAAGTCTAAATCTTCTTTTTTTAAATAAACTAATTCTTTTGAATTTAAATCCTCTAACTTAATAACATCATCAATAATTTCATCAACACTATATTTCATCTTATCCGTTTGTATTAGTCTTTATATTCTCAAAACTAATATTATCTCCTTTAATTTTCATAATTATGGTACCTTCTTGATCTGTACGATGAATAGTCACATTATACTTATTTAAAACATCTAATGTTTTATTAGTTGGATGACCATATTTATTATCTTTACCGACCATTATAATTCCATAAGAAGGTTTAACGGTCTTAATAAACTCATCACTACTAGAATATCTTGAACCATGATGACCAACTTTCAATACTTGACATTGAATATCTTTATTCAATAAGTTCTTTTCGACCGCACTCGAAGCATCTCCCATAAATAAAGTGCATGTTTTATTATAAGTCATTTTAAGAACTACGGAAGTATCATTAAGATCCGTATCATCATCCGAAGTCCCAACACTTAAGACCTCGAAACTAGCCTTATCTAAAGTAAACTTATCACCAATTTTGGGAATATTAGGGCTTACCCTTTTCTCATTTAAGGCATCTAAGACATCTTCAAAAGTCTTACTAGTGCTTACTTTCTTTGGCATTAAATAATTATCAATCGTAAAATTCTTAATAATATCATCCATTCCTCCAATATGATCTTCATGAGCATGGGTTCCTACTGCGTACTTGAATTCATTAACTCCAAGACTTTTTAGATATTTAACTAAAAGAGGACCATCTGTATTATTACCAGCATCAATTAGCATATTACTATTTTCATCCTTGATATAAATACTATCAGCTTGGCCAACATCGATAAAATAGACTAGTAACTCGTTATTTTTATTAGCAGTCTCTTCATTTTTACTACTCTTATCCAAATTACTAGTAAAATATCCTCCTCCTAAAAGAATTAAAGTCATTACTACATACCATAAATCTTTTAGAGCTTTTTTCTTTTTCTTTGTCATTTTATCTATCCTTTCCATTCTCATTTTATCAAAAAACCTTCATCTAAGGCGAAAAATCTTAGAAAAAAATCTTAAAAAAGGTTATAATTATTATATATACTTATGGAGGATTACAATGTATAAAATAAATGACTATCTTATCTACAAGCGTGAAGTTTGCCAAGTTAAAGCCTTAACTAAAATTAATAACCAGGACTATTATATCCTAGAAAATAAAGCAGACTCTTCTTTGAAGATTAGTGTTCCCTTAAAAGAAGAAAAATCTTTATTAAGACCTTTATCTGCTTTTAAAGAAATAACGAAATCTCTTGATAATATAGATAATATTAAACCTTTGAATCTAACAGACCGTAATTTGGAAGAAAAATATAAATCTTTATTACAAGGTAACACTTTAGAAGATTTAATTATTATTATGAAGACTACTTATCTTCGTAATGAAGTTAGAAAATCTAATAAGAAACATCTTGGTGATAAGGATACCTATTATCAAGAATTATCAGAAAAATTCTTATTCAACGAAGTAGCCTATTCTATGCAGATTAGTTATAATGATGCGAAAGAGTTAGTCTTGAATAAATTAGCATCTTCTGTTTACAAAAAAGAAATTTAAAACACAACTACTATTCTTTATGATAATATAATTAAGAAGAGGAATATATATGGAAGATACAGTTAATTTATTAGATATTTATAATGTTTTAAAGAGATATCATCATTATCGTGACAAAATCTATGCTCATCTTTGTAGTTTATTAGCAGAAAGGTTGCATTATAAGACAATGTTAGTTAAAAATATTGATCTTGAAAAGAAAGAAATTACTTTTTATGCCAAAAAATATGAAGAAGTTGGAGACTATGACATCTGGCAAGAGCTAGTGTTACGTAAATCAGGCGATGCTTATCTTTATCGTACTAAAGATGGTAATAATGTTAAGATTAATTGCCTATTTAATAATACTTTTTTTCTTAATTATTTTTTTAATGAGCTTATATCTCTAAGAGAATATTTACTTCTCAATAACTATCTCATCTATGATGTTAGAAGTCTCTATTACCTATCTCTTAGTAGTGATGAGATTAAAATTAGTGAAAAAAATCGTAAAGTTAAAAGAATTCCAGTTAGTTATTCTAAAGATACTAGTGAATATAATGATTATTTAAGCCATATTTACGTGGATAAAACTAGCTTGCCATTATGGCTTCAAGAAGAGTGTGAATTAATTAAACAACCAAAGAGTATCCAAACCTTAAAAAGAATTTGGAAATCCCTGTCTAATTAATTCTTTTTTCATATAATTTTTTATGTACTCATAAGATTAAATGGGTGCAGATATGAATGGATTAACTAATAAAGAAGTAATACAAAGCCGTAATAAGTATGGTCGTAATACTTTAACCAAAGTCAAAAAAAGAAGTCTTTTCTCTTTAATTTTATCTTCTTTAAGTGACCCTATTATCAAAATATTAATTATTGTCTTAGTATTTAAGATTATTTTTTTGTTTAGAAATAATGATTATTTTGAGACAATAGGTATTCTAATCTCTATTATCTTAGCATCGACTATTGGATCTTTTGCTGAATATGGGAGTGAAGAAGCTTTTAATCGTTTGGAAGAAGAAGCATCAAGAACGAATGCTAATGTCTATCGAAATGGTAAAATTACTACTATTCCTGTTACAGATATTGTCGTTGGGGATATCGTTTTAGTTAGTAGTGGGAATGCTATTCCAGCTGATGGTTATATCTTAGAAGGACACTTAAATGTCAATGAAGCTAGTATCAATGGAGAAACTAAAGATAAAGATAAATCTAAAGGAGAATATGTCTATTCCTCGACTATCTGTTACGAGGGTGAAGCCAAGATTAAAATTGATAAAGTTGGAGATAATACTTTAATAGGAGGCCTAGCTAAAGATATCCAAACTCCTCCCATCATCAGTCCCTTAAAATCAAGACTAAGTACGTTAGCTAAAATAATTAGTATCTTTGGCTACATAGGAGCCTTTCTAGCAGCAAGTGTTTATCTTGTGACTACTAAAGACTTTAGTATCAATAATATCCTGTATTCTTTAACTCTTTCGATGACGGTTATCGTTGTTACTGTTCCGGAAGGATTACCTCTAATGGTTACTCTTGTTCTTTCCTCTAATATGAAAAGAATGCTTAAGAGTAATGTCTTAGTTCGTAGATTAATTGGGATTGAGACTAGTGGCAATATCAATTGTCTTTTAACAGATAAAACGGGTACTTTAACTGAAGGTAATCTCAAAGTCACTTCTTATGTTAATTATGCTAATAAGAAAATATCTAATCTTAAGACTTTATCTTCTAGTCTCCAAGAAGAGATAATTAATAACTTGTATTATAATAATTCTTCTATTCTTAATACTTCTGGAGAAATAACGGGTGGTAATCAAACCGATAAAGCTCTTCTAAAGTTTGTTAATAAACCCATAAAAGAAAGAAAAATAATTACTAAGAAGCTATTTGATAGTAAAGATAAATATAGTTCTGTAACTTTAGATAATGATATTACTTATTATAAGGGAGCTAAAGAAGTCTTATTAGATAAATGTCTCTATTACTTAGATAGTTTTGGTAAAAAGAAACTTCTTTTAAATAAAGATACTATTAGTAAAGAAATAGATAATGAAGCTAAAACTGGTTCTCGGATTATTCTTTTGACCGAAAAAGATAAACTAAGTACCTCTCATACTTACTTAGGATATTTAATTATTAAGGATACCTTAAGGACTACAACTCCTAGTGCCATAAAGACTCTTCATCAAGCCGGCATAAATGTTATTATGATAACTGGAGATAATATTGATACAGCGACTTCAATAGCCAAAGAAGCCGGTATTATTACTAATAAAAATGATTTAGCCTTATCTAGTAGTGAATTTAATTCTCTTACCGATGAAGATATAAGTAACTTGTATACTAGAATCAAGGTTATCGCCAGAGCTCTTCCAAAAGACAAGACTAGGATGGTTAAAATATTGCAAGCCCAAGACCTAGTAGTTGGCATGACAGGGGATGGTATTAATGATGCTGGAGCTTTAAAATTAGCTGATGTTGGGTTTGCAATGGGTTCTGGGACTGAAGTTGCTAAAGAAGCTGGCGATATTATTATTCTGGATGATAATATTGCTTCTATTACGAAATCAGTCCTTTTCGGCAGAACTATTTTTAAAAGTATTCGAAAGTTTATAATCTTCCAGTTAACAGTTAATTTCTGTGCAATGTTAATGGCTATTGTTGGTCCTATTATGAATATAGTAACTCCCGTGACCGTTATTCAGATGTTATGGATTAATATGATTATGGATACTCTTGCTGGCATTGCTTTCGCTAGCGAACCATCTTTAGATGAATATATGAATGAACCTCCTAAAACTAAAAAAGTCCATATAATTAATAGTTATATGTTTAAAGAAATCTTCTTCACTGGATTATATACCTCTCTTTTAGGTATCTTCTTCTTTAAGTCTCCCCTAGTCTATAACTTCATTCGCTATGCTGATGACTATCGTTATTTATATACCGCTTACTTCGCTTTCTTTATCTTCTCTAGTCTTCTTAATGCTCTTAATGCTCGAACTACAAGATTAAATATCTTGGCCAATATCTTAAAGAATAAACCCTTTATCTTGATTTTTACCAGTATTTCAATTATTCAAATGTACTTAATCTACTTCGGTGGTGACCTTTTTCGTACGTATGGTCTAACTCTTAAAGAATTATTTTTTGTTATTCTCTTATCTTTAAGCGTTATCCCTTTTGATTGGCTCCGTAAACTCTTAATAAGTAAAGAAAGTAAAAAATTATAGTTTATATAATATATTAAAAAGCTGTTGACATATGGTGAATATTATGTTAGAGTACAACTTACCAAGGGGGAAATATAATGGAAAAGATTGAATTAAGAGAAGGAACTACTTTAGAAGAGGCTGCATTAGTCCTATTATCAGAAAAACTAAAAGGTAATCATGTATATTGTGAATTTGCTGGTCATAAATTATTCTCTGATGATATTACAATGGATAAAGCTCATTTAATAGTTTATGGTGTTACTAGAAAGATTTATAAAGAAAATAAGGAACTTGATCATACAGTAACTGCCAAAAAAGTTATTACTGGTCTAAAATTTATTGCTGAAAATCCTGATATCACACAAACTGAATTGATAAATGGATTAATGACTTTAGGTTGCACATTTACTTTTGATGATGTTCGTGCCCAGATGCATACAACCGAAGAAGATTTATTTGCGGGTATTGCTCATGGTGACCTTGCTTGTGGAGCTTATGTAATTGTTAATATGCGTAATAGCCTTACAGAACGTGAATTCTTTAAACATAGCCTATTACTTGCTGATGGCGATACTTCAATTTATAACTTCATCCGTATTGCAACTTGGGATCCAACTTATACCAAGGAAAAAATAGCGGCTAAGAATAACGCTCCAAAACTTAATAAAAGTTTAAAGTAATTAAAAAAATATCTACTCATTACGAATAGATATTTTTTCTAGTCTACAGAACTTACTGGTTCACTTGATACCCAATAATATTCTCCAGATTTATTTTTCTTATATGTATGTTTATAAGTCTGTTTAAACTTAGCAAGTTCATTCTTATCATATAAAAAGCCATCATCTGTAACAATAACTTCTAAAGATTTAATCTTATTTATAAAGTCTTCATCACCATAGAAGTTAAAATATTGTGTTTCTCCAATATTATCATCCATAATTCCTATGACATAAGTATCATAAAGAATAATTTCATCATTAGATTTAACCGCTTTAACAAGATTATTCTCAATCACTGGTTCTAAGCCACCATATCCACAATGCATATCCATATCTAAATAATAATTATCTTTACTTTGAAGTACTACCTTCTCACACCCAGGATTTAACTCTAAAGTCGTTAACATCACATAACTATAATCTTTCGGTAGATTACTACTTTCATTAAAATACTTAATATTATTCTTTTTAACATCATCAATAGTATAATAAGTAACTAAGTCCGTATCATCTTCCCATTTATTCTTTAGACTTATACAAGTATCATATCCATCAATCATATGTGGATTGCCACTATTCTTTAACTTATCACAGATATCTTTATAGCCTAAATTAAAACTTCTCTTCTTAAGACCATCTAAATCTACTCCTAATTTCTTTTGATCACTCAAAGTATCATAGGTAACCTTACTACTTATATGAAAATTAGTCTTCCTGCTAAATAATTCCTTGACAGTACTATCGGTTAGACTAAGTACTTCATCCTTAGAAGTATTATCATTAACTTCTTCTTTAGAGTTAACATTATCCTTTTCATCAGGATTATTTTTCTTATCCCCTTCAACAGAAGAATTATTACTATTATCCATCTTCATCTTAAAAAGATAATAACCTCCTACTGTTCCTAAACTAAAAGTAACTATAATAATTAAAATAATTCCTAAGATTTTACTGCCCTTCTTCATCTTTCTATCCTTTCTAGAATAATTTTATCATAAAATAAAGACATTTGCTTAAATAATTGATACAATTATTCTATAAGAATATATATTCTAAGAAAGGACTATTCATATGAAAATACTTATTAAACACTCTATTATTCTTAGCATCAGCCTCATTATCCTAGAACTTATTATCTTAAATATCCTTTTTCCGTGGTGGTGCTAAATGAAAAAACAAATTAATCTTATAAATTTTATTATCTTTCAGACTAATATAATGCTTCTTATTGGTATTATTTATCTATTTATTGTCCCTAAAATTAAACCTATGTGTAATAGTAATGTAAAATGTGCCAATGCGACAAACTGTTCCTGTAAAAATAAAACTTGTTCTTGTGAAATAATAAACTCTAATGGTGAGGCTGAGAAAATTGAATGTTATGCCTCCTATGAAGAAATAAAACAATCTTTAAAATAACCTTTTAATAAGTTTATTTTTAACAAGATTTATGCTATCCTATATATAGGATAAGGAATTAATATGAATAAAAAAGGATTTATGTTTGTAGAAACAATTATGGTTATGACAATTCTGACGACCTCTTTAATCACAATATATATTACTTTCTCTAGGGTACTTATAAATGAAAAAAGAAGAGCTATGTTTGATGATACTAGCTATTTATACCGTACTTATCTTTTGGAAGATTACCTAGTATCTTTAAATCTTAATAACTATATAAAAAAATACTTAGTCGATGCCGGTAAAAAAATAATTGTCTTTAATGCTGAAGATGGCTCCTTGTATAACATTTATGAATATGGCTCTCGAAATGATAAAGAAGCTGGTAAACAAGCTTTCAGTAATAAAGTTATTAGTAACGGCGCTGATTATTTACAAATTTCTAGAATTTATATTACTTATTATAATGTTAACGACCTAAAACAGTGTTTAACGAAATCTAATAAGAATAGCTGTACTAATAACGCTAGTATGGAAGCTCTAAATAATATGAGTACAAATGCTATTCTTTATCTTAAGACGTTATCAGGTACTGATGATGGTTATCGTCTAATTGTTGAATATCAAGAAGAATATATTGACTATAATAAAAAAGGTAAATTAAAAGATGGTAATTGTACTAATGGTTATGTTAAAGAAAATAATACTTGCTATCGCAAAGTAACCAAAAATTACTATAATAGTACCAAATTATATGCAAAGGAGTAATATGAATAAGAAAGGTATGACTTTAATGGAAGTCTTAGTTAGCTTAGTCCTAATATCCATTGTAATGATATTTGTTGTTAATTTACTATCTGACCTAAAGAATGAAGATGTTTTATCCAATAAAAGGAATGAAGATACCTTGACTAGAGCTTCTCTAATTAATGTTATTCAAAGTGATTTGATTAATTCTGATAATTATTTAGAAACTTTTATTAAGAAGTCTACTGACAGTGGTTATACTAATTGTAGTGCTTTTAAATTTCACGGCGGTATTACAAAGTATTTATGTGTCAATGACACTTTTATTGCCTATGGAAGAGCTGGTATGCTCGAAAAATGGGACCTTAACTATGGAAATTATGATGTTAATAATGTTACTTATAAGTATGTTGCTAATGTTAATTCTTACCCCTCTCCAACTTTACTAGTCATTCATATTCCCGTAACTGGTGTCGATTCCTCTGCTAAAAATAAATATTCTATTGAACTAACTGCTCTTAGTCCCCATGCTAGATTCACTTGTCAAGATTGTTAATAATCTCCAGTTTATCTTTATAATTCTTTAAGAGTTCTATAACAAAAATTGAAGCCTTCTTCTTCGGTGTAAATAAATAAACATTCCTCTTTGCTCTAGTTAATCCCACATAAAATAGCCTTCTTTCTTCTTCTAAGAAGTCTTTTTTTGTATCCTTTCTAATGTAGTTTAATATCTTATCAGCCTCTACCTGTGAAGGAAATCCAAACGTATCATTTCTTAAGTTAATAATAACTACATCATCACACTCCAGTCCTTTAGACCTATGCATAGTCATATAACTTATCTTCATAATATTATCATTCCCCAGATTAATAACCCCATCATTAAAAGTAACCTCTTTACTCATATACCCTTTTATATCGTTGTTATTCCTCCCTAAGACTAATATATTATAACTACCCTTTCTTTTTAAATATAAACATAATCTATAAAAATCTTTTTCTTTAGAATCATAATAAACAATCTTAACTGGTTTCTTAATATGAATATTAGACCTCATCTTTTTTCTTAGTTGTATCTTATTCTTCATAATAAAATCCCCAGCAATATCAACGAGTTCCTGACTATTCCGATAAGTAGTCTGTATCTTTAGAACTTTCCCCTTCTTAAAATAATCCTTAAAATTAATAAATAACCCAATATCACTCCCTGAGAACTTATATATCGACTGAAAATCATCTCCTACGGCCATAAAATAAGCTTCATTAATATTAACTATCTCTTTAATTAAATTAAACCTAATAAAAGAACTATCCTGGTATTCATCAATAATAATATATTTAAATTTCCTAGTATAAGAACTATCCTTAACTATCTTAGTAGCCTCCATAATTAAATCATCAAAGTCATATTCTCCATTCTCTTCTAAATAAATTTTATACTTCACATAGATATTAAGAATTATTAAGATATAATAACACTCTATTCTCTTGAATATATTCTTCCCTAGTCTCTTTAATATCTCTTGTAATAAAGAAATATCTTTTCCATTACACTTCATTAATCTAATAAAAGTTGCTACTACCTTGATAAACTTATCTATCTCTTCCTTATGACTATCCAAAATCTTAAGATATTCTTCCGTACTATGCCAATTAATCTTTAGAATAAATCTTAAATACTTAAGTTGTTCTGGATATAGAAGAATATCTATTCTTAAATACTCCTCAATAATAAGCTCTAAAGAGTCTGGACTAGCAATCTTAAAATAAATATTACTATTCTTTAAGATATTAATAGAAAGCTTATGAAAAGTATAAACACTCATTAAAATATTAAACTCTTTAAGTAATTTATTTCTTAAACTACTTGCAGCATCCTTAGTATAAGAAATACATAATATCTCTTCCGGATTTACTTTTTCTATATTAATTAAATACCAGATGCGCCCTACGATTGTAAAAGTTTTCCCTGAGCCTGCTCCTGCTACTACCAGAACCTCTTTTTCTTTAGTCGTTGCTATTCTTAGTTGTTCTTTATCTAAAGGATATCCCCCTATCTTAATATCCATATCACCTTTCTAGTAAGTTTTAAAATCTAAATCGGTTGTTATTCTATCACATAAATATTCTTTCTAGTCTAAAAAGTTTATAAATAATTGCTTTTTAGTTAAATAAGTTTTCTAAAGATGGAAAGCGTTAAAAAATTGCAATTTTTTGCAACTTTTTTGCAATTTATGAACAAAAATCGCCTTCGACCGCCAATATATATATATAGAAGAATAATTTTTCGGCCGAAGTTATTCTTCTTGGATAAGGAGGTCAAAATGAAAATGAGAATGAATAATGCCGCTATCAAAGCATATGAAGTCGAAGATGGACCTATTAAAAAGATTGTTATCAATATCGACATTGATGAATTAGATAAACATCCTGAAATTTTAGGCCAAGAAACCACTAATGGCTTAAAGATTTTAAATTTAATGAGTTATTGTAGTGTTGATCTAAAAACAGCTTATGAATATGCCAAAGGTAGCGAATCATTAACCGCCGTGGTAGATAATATTTATGAAACTTTTAAAAATCTTTTAGGATACGATGTTGCAGAATCTGCCAAACGCCTAGGAGTAGATGGATATGTCATGGCTTTAAATCGTAAGGAAAGATTAATTGCAAACGAACTAGCAAGATTTACCAATGATGATCCCGCTACTTTAAAAGATAAATTAAATGATATCGTTAATCTCTTAGCAGCTGGCGCTTCCATTCCCGAAATGGCTAAAAAAACTCATACTCCAGAAAGTATGATAAAAATCTACTTACAAGAATTAAAGAAGTAGAAAGAAGGAAATAATATATCAAAGAATAATATCCGGATTAATCCTCTTCCTAAAGGAAAATTAATTCCTTTAAAAATAGATTTTCTTTTCACACAAATCTTAGGCGACTTTTATTTATCATTGCACCTTAGAACAATTGTTATCAGATGTTCTAAATATTAAGAAAGATATCCTTGAAGGTAAAATTGAATATCTTAATCGAGATCTAAAAATAATGAATAAAAGAAAAATGCTAAATAAAGTAGATTTACTAATTAAACATGAAATCTTTAAGACTCCTAAAAGAGATGAATATATCAATGTTGAACTAAATTCCCAACTACCAATGTTAAATCGCAATAAAGTTTATACTAATATAATTGGGGCGAATACCTTAACTGTTGGTAACAATAAGTATAAGAATATTGCCCGTCTGGTTCAAGTAAATTTTAATTTCTTTGATGATTTAGATAAAGATACGAAAAGATTAGTAGCCATTTATCAGATGCGTGATCAAGATGGCAAGGTTGCTTACGGCTGGGATGTTAAATCTATAATATTTTTGTTAACTTAAGCAAAGATCCGTGTTACAATCTAATTAACGAATATGAAAGAAGAGTTGCCAATTGGTGTTTGTTAATGGATACTGATGATGAAGAAGTCTTCTTAAGAAAGGCTATAGAGATTATGGGTGAAGAAGAAGGAACTAAACTATTTGATCGCGTAAAAGAATTATCAGCTGATGAAGACAACATTGCTCTTTATACGGAGTATTCAAACCAAGAAATGCTTATGAATACAATAATATCTGATGCCGAAGATATTAAAGCCGAAGCCAGACAAATTAGGGCTGAAGCCAAACAAATCAAGGATGAAGCTAAAGAAATTAGAAAGCAAGCGGAAGCTGATATTGCTAAAGCTTCTAAAATATTTGCTGAAAGCGAAAAAATGGTTGCTGAAAACGAAAAAATAGCATCCGAAAATAGAAAACTAAAGGAAGATAATGAGAATAAATCCAAAGAGATAGTTAAAAATATGTTAGCTAATAATTTATCCAAAGATTTAATTGCTAATGTTACTGGTTTATCATTAGAAGAAATTAATTCTTTAGAATAATAAAAAGAATATCCTACGTACTAAGATTGAACTTAATACTAGGATATCTTTTTTTATTTAGTATTTTGACTTTTATAGTATTCATATAACTCTTTAAAACGATTATAATGTACAACTTCCCTTTGTCTTAAGAACAACAAAGGTCCGATTAAATCCTCATCCGTAGCCAGACTAAGCATATTTTCATACCCTGCTCTCGCCTTCTCTTCTGCTGCCATATCTTCACATAAATCAACGATTGGATCCCCTGTCGAAGCAAAATAACTAGCGGTAAACGGTACTCCCGAAGGATTAACCGGATAAACCCCTCTACCATGATCCATATAATATTCGGAAAGACCAGCTGCTTCTAGTTCTTCAACCGTTGCTCCTTTAATTAATTGTCTAAACATTGTCGCAATCATCTCACAATGTCCCAACTCTTCTGTAGCAATCATATTAAGTAAAGCTTTACCCTTAGCATCAGGCATTGAAAAACTCTGTGAAAAATATCTTAAAGCGGCCGCAAGTTCCCCAGCATATCCTCCTAAACCAGCAATAATGTATTTAGCCATTCTTAAATCTTTCTTCTTAATATTAACCGGATACGCTAAATGTTTCTCATACTTATACATACTTAATACCCCCATCATTATCCCAAGGCCAAGGATTTTTATAATAATCATATGAATCTGTGTAAGTGCTAGTAAGTTCTAAAGGACGATATATCCTCTCATATCTATCTAAATAATCTTTATACTTCTTAACCTCTTCCCTAAACTTTCTATACATTTCCTTATCTTCAGGATGTAAATCTAAATAAAGACTAATATCATTTAAAGCAAACTCACTCTCATTTATCTTTAAAAGCAAGGCCTCTTCTTCCGTCTGAGGTATAACTTCTTTTGCTTTATAATTCTTATAGGGAATATACTCATCCCTAAACATATTTCCTCTAGCATATCCAATCTTACAGTCTACTAACCTACTTTGATTATAATTATCACTATTAGGTAAATTCCCGGTAATTAAAAAATCAATATCATCAAAAAACATATTTCTTCCTCCCTAAAATAACCTATGTCTAAATGTTCTAATTGTCTATGCTAAAACCCATTTTTAATAGATAAATAACAATCTATGATGTATAAAAGCCCTAAGATGAAAGTTAATCTGTGAGGCATTTTATCTATACTCTTATTTATTCTTTTTAATAAGAATTTATCATATACTAAGGCACCAATTGCCCATCCTAGGGATACTAAAGGATTAATGTATTTTCCTATACTTAAAGGCCAAGATTCATAAGACCATTTATTATGCCCGATAATAAAGTGTGATAGATGTCCTCCAATATACTCAACAAGTGTTAACATAATAAAACTTAAAAAGAAGAAAACTATATCTCTAAACTTCTTATTCTCCTGTTTCTTAAGTAACTTATCTAAGAACATAATAATCAAAAAACCAAAGAAATATATAGGAGTAAAAGGTCCAAAAAGAATTCCACTTGAATAATTACTTCTTATAAAAACATTACAACAA
>ENA-OROK01000290-OROK01000290.1-human-gut-metagenome-genome-assembly--contig:-NODE-290-length-64568-cov-5.298544_pt1 | contig 64568 bp, 63 predicted proteins | sample MGYA00242127_ERZ509046 | MGnify/ENA primary metagenome ERZ509046 (study PRJEB26280, sample SAMEA2338728) | human gut metagenome | biome: human gut; feature: human-associated habitat; material: faeces... | reverse complement strand
GCCGTTGGTGTCCACCACTTCCTCCCGGACGATCTTGCCGTCCGCCACTTCATAGAGCTTGAACTGCTCCGTGTGGCCGAAGTGCTGGAAAATTTGACCGTTTTCATAGGTAACTGCGATTTTCATATCAGGTTCTCCTTTTTGTTTGTGATCGGATTCGTTGAATGTCTGCATCCGGCAGCTGCGGCCGCAGTGCGGATGCTCCTCACCGCCGCAGATGCGGTAATTCCCGCCGGTGATGCGCAGCGGCTTTCCGTGGACAAGACACGCCGCGATCTTCTGCCGGGCGCTTTCGTAGATCTCCTGTACGGTGGAACGGGAAATGTCCATTTGGGCGGCACACTGCTCATGGGTGCGCTGTTCCAGATCCACCAGCCGGATGACCTCATATTCGTCCAACGTCAGCAGGATCGGCGTTCCGCTCCCGCCCCCGTTCGGGCAGAAGGTATCGATCTGCGGTTTGCCGCAGATCCTTCGGCACCGCGGTGGTCTCGGCATTCATACGCCCCCTCCGTTTTCGGTATATGCCGATTATAAATCAGCTTTTTGGAAAAGTCAATCGCTTTCTGCCGCTGCGCGGTCTTGATGCCGCAGAACAGCTGCGAGGGCCTCTCCCCATAGAAAAATACCGCTGTACAGCTTACGTACAGCGGTATCCGATCCCAAAAGTTTCGATTACAGTTTATTTTTGCGGCTGCGACAATTTTTTCAGCACCCAGGTCTGAATGGGAACGGAGCAGAGAAAGGTCAGCAGGTCCGCCACCATCTGAGCCATCTGGATACCGGGCAGGCCCAGCGTCAGGGCCAGGATCCACACGGTGGGGATAAAGAACAGCCCCTGCCGGGCCACCGCCATAAAGGTGGCCGGCACCGTCAGTCCCATGGTCTGCTGACACATATTGCCCATGACCACCCAGCTTTGCAGGCAGAAGGTCACGCACTGGAACCGCAGAGCCGCCGTACCGATGGCGATGACCTCCGGATCGTCCCGGAAGATGGATACAAGCTGCGGTGCGCAGGCAAAGCCCGCCGCGCTGACAGCCAGCAGCAGCACGAACGTCACCTTGACGCTGAACCAGAAGCCCTCCTTCACCCGATGGTACAGGCCGGCACCGTAGTTGAAGCCGCACACCGGCTGAAAGCCCTGACCGAAGCCGATCATGGCAGAGCCGCCGAACATCATGATCCGCTGCACCACGCCCATAGCGGCGATGGCCGCGTCTCCATAGGTCCGGGCCGCCTGATTAAGGCAGATGGTAGCCACGCTGGCAAGACCCTGCCGGGCCAGAGACGGCAGACCGCCCTTGAAGATCCACAGATAATAATAAGGCTTCAGTTTCACATGGGAAAGATGGATCTGAAGGTTACCGCCCTTGGTGCAGCCGATCAGCAGCAGGCAAAAGCTGACAAACTGACTGATGATGGTGGCCCAAGCAGCGCCGGCGATCCCCAGATCCAGCACAAAGATCAGCAGAGGGTCCAGTCCGATGTTCAGCACCGCGCCGCTGGTGATGCCCACCATGGCGTAAGCGGCGCTGCCCTGAAAACGAAGCTGGTTATTCAGCACCAGCGATGAGGTCATCCACGGCGTGCCCAGCAGGATCACGCTGAGGTACGCTTTGGTATAGGGCAGAATGGTGTCCGTGGAGCCAAGCAGATAGGCCAGAGGTTCCAGAAACAGCAGTCCCAGCACGCAGATCAATATGCCGGTAGCCAACGCGCTGAAAAAGCCGGTGGAGGCCATTTCCGACGCCTCCTGATAGTTTTTGTGGCCGATCTCCCTGGAGATAAAATTACCGCTGCCCTGACCGAAGAAAAAGCCAATGGCCTGAATAATGGCCATCAGGGAAAATACCACGCCCACCGCGCCGGTGGCGGCATTGCTCTTCAGCATTCCTACAAAAAACGTGTCTGCCATGTTGTAAAAGGCAGTCACCAGCATACTGACCACGCAGGGCAGCGCCATGCGTGGGATCAGCCGGCTCACCGGTGTTTCCGTCATCAGTTGATACTTCTTTTGCTGTTGATCTTCCAAAAAGGTCCCCCCTGTGCAGATATGGCTGTCATTTTTGTGGATTGTAACATATTTTTCGAAAAAAGAAAAGAAAAACGTAAAATTTTTCCGCGTTTTCCGGGTATTTTTATGATTCTTGCCAAATGTCAATAGTAAAACCCGAATTTCTTTGAAAAATTTTTTATAGGCTTTATAGGCTTGCAAGGAACACGTTGAAAAGTTCCGCAGAGGTGTGCCAGTCCAGGATTAACCGTGGGTAATGATTTATCCAGTCCTGGACCCGGCGCACCTCTTTTTGTGTTACCTTACGGAAGTCCGTGCCCTTGGGGAAAAACCACCGGATAAGCTGGTTCTGCTTCTCGTTGCTGCCGCGCTCTCCGGGGGACCTGGGGTGGCAGTAGTAGACGTGGGTGCGCTTCTCTCCGGGCAGCAGACAGGAGCGCTCCATGCCCTTGCAATCGGCAAATTCGCTCCCGTTGTCCACGGTGATGCTCTTGAACACCTGGCGGAACATAGCGGTCCCCATGCGGCGCTCCAGCCGGTCCAGAACGCCCACGACGCTGGCGGCGGTGTCGTCGTGCATCTTGCGGATGATCTCGTCCCGCGTCACGCGTCCGGTGAGGACGCACAGGGCGGCCTTGGTGCCCTTCTTGCCCACTACGCTGTCCATCTCCCAGTGGCCCGGCTCCTCCCGGTTGTTGATGTGCTCCGGGCGATGCTCGATGCTATCCCCTCTGGGGGCTTTCGCTGCTTTCACGCGGTTGTAGGTCCGCTTCTGGTCACTCTTGTAGCGCAGCTCCTTGTTGGTCAGGGGCCACAAGTCCCCGTTCTCGATGTACTTATACACAGTCTGACGGCATAATGTGCAGGAGAAGGTGGTCTCCGGCGTTTTGCCCAGCATGGAGCAGGCAGCAGACGGGGAATACCCCTCGGAGATGGTTTTGACCAGCCACCGGGCCAGCCGGTGGTCTTTGCCTATTTTCAGAGGCTTTTCCATGTTCTTCTTGCGGTCCAGGTGGTAGTCCTTGGCGACATCGGCGGAGTAGGAGATATAGGTGGTCAGGTCGCTGCGTTTCAGCTCCACCGCGCCCCTCCGGCACTCGTCGTAGACCGTGCTGTGATGCACGCCCAGATAGCGGGCGATCTGCGGCTTGCTGTACCCCTCGCGGAGCATTTTTTCAATGGTCAATCTGTCGTTCCAGGTCAAGTGTGCGCCCTTATATCTCGGCATAGGAAAACCTCCATTTGCAATACTTTTGCATAGCATTTGTATATCTTTAGCACACTTTTTTCGGCCATGTCAATAGCCCCGGAAGATGCAAAAATCCCCCTACTATCCGTAGGGGGATTTCAAAATTTTTTATTCTTTTCCGGTCAGCCAGTCCATCGTCACGCCCAGGACCTCGGCAAAGATCATCAGCTCGTAGTCCGTCACGAAGCGGTCCCCGGTCTCTATCTTGCTGATGGCCTCCCGCTCGATGAACACGCCCTTGACCTGCATCCTCGCAGCGAGGTCCGCCTGGGAGATGCGTTTGGTCGCCCGCACCTGGTGGATGCGGTCGCCGGAGATATTCTTTTGTCCCTCAAAATCGTAAATCTTCACACGCAGCCCCTCCTTGGCACCTTGACAGTACCACGGAAAAGGGCTATCTTTGTAATAAAGATTTACAACCTTTATCGTTTTGGTACAAAAAGTGGGAATATCTCACTTCACGTCCGGCAGCTTCTCCAGCATACCGGCGGCCTCCAGCAGATTGTAGATGATCTGGGCCGTGGCCTCGCGGGTGATGGGCTTCTGCCATCCGTAGTTGCCCGCACCGTCTCCGGCGAAGATACCCTTGCGCTTGCAGTAGTCGGTGGCCTCCTTGGCCCAGGCGGAGGGGGTGTCCCCGGTGTCGGCGCAGCTCGTGAGCTGTTTGGTGTCCATAGTTTCTTCATCCTTTCCGGCCTTTGCGGCCTCCAGTCTTTTGTTGACTTCTGCGGCGATCTGGCCGTGGCGGCTGTAAAGCCAGTCACCAGGGCAGGCTTTCGCCGCAAACCAGCGGTGGACGGTCATGTTCTGCTGGTCTACCTGACCTACGAGGTTTTTATCTCCCTTCCAAAGCAGCCTGGGGATGCCGTTGCGTTGGCAGATGTCCACCAGCAGGTCAATGAGGGACTTGTAGGCCGCGTCGGAGACCGGCCACGGGTCCTTGGCAACGGTGTTCGCCACCTCGATGGTGACGGCCCGGTTGTCGTTGCTGGAGGAGGAGGTACACCACGAACGGTTGGCCTCGTCCACATACAGGCCGATGCGCCCGTCGCTGCCGATGCCGTAGTTGCTGCTGGCCTGGCGTTCCTTGTTCTGGAACAGTTCGCCGCAGCGCTCCACGGACAGGTTCCCGGCCATACAGTGGATGGAGATGGTGTCGATGGCGTGCTTGCGCTTGCCGGAATGGTTGGGGGACAGCTTGGTGTAGCTGACCAGCGGGCTGTTACTCATTGCCCGCACCTTCTTTCAGAACGCCGTGGTTGAGTTCGTAGACGGCGGCCTCAATGAGCGCGTCGATGCGGTCCTCGTCCAGAGTGATGCCGTGCTCCGCCAGCCAGTTGAGGACATAGGCTTTCTTCTCCTCGCCGCGCCCGCTGCCACGGTAGATTTGCTCCGCCGCCGTCACAGCGATTTTCACCCAGGCATTGATCTCCGCCTGCTGCTGGGCCGTGGTCCGGCTCTTGATATAGGGGATGACCACGGCGGTGATGACGGCAGCCACAAGGGCAGCCGCCGCTTCAATGATGGTTGTAATATCCATGATGTGCTCCTTCCTTTACTCCACGATTTCCCAGTCGTCGGCCAGCATATCCGCCTGGCTTGCAAGCCATCCCATTTGCACGCCGGAAGTGCCGCAGAATGCGATAGCCTTGTTCCCAATGGCCGCGTGCTCGGCATTGACGATTGTGCCAGCCGGGGACGTGTAACTGATGGCAGAGGCCAGCTCAATGTGCTGGTTCTTTCCGTTCCAGCCCGCCCGTCTGCACTTCTTCCCCTTCTTCATGGCCTCGATAGCCAGCCCGAAGTTCATACTGTCGATGGGGCGGTACGCTTCCTCAAACACGGCCTTGGGGCTAAAGCTCTCGTAGCCGTCCGGGTAGCAGACCTTATAGCCCTCCTCATCGGGGACCATGCCCATGGCGATGGGCTGGTCCTTCTCATAGACTTTGCAGCCCTTGCGAATAGCGGGGACCGCCTCAATGATTTTCGTGCCGATATAGGTTTTCATTTCGATTTCCTCCTTTAGCAATCTCGTTTGATTTTCTTCTCCGGTGCGTTGCTCTTGCCGAACACCACCCCGTCGTTGTGCTCGAAGATGTTCTCCACCACCTTGAGGACGTTCACGCCCAGGATGGTCTCGATGGCCTGCTCGGACAGGTCCACCACCGGGAACACTTGGCCCAGGCGCACCGTGGCGTACAGGGCGATGAGGTAGGACATCGTGACCCACCCCAGCGCGGCGATCTGCGTTGTCACGAACAGCCGCCGCGTGGTCGTCTTAATGTTCTTCATCTCGTACCGCCTCCAGATGGTCAATGCGGTGGTGTGCGGACTTGGCGCTGGCCTCCACGGCAGCCAGACGGCCCTCCACCTCTGTGTTGGTCTTGCGCTGCTCTCGCTGTTCCGTCTTGATCTCGTCCGTGTTGGACTTGATGTACCCCAGCTCTGTCAAAACGGTGCCGAGCTGTTGGCCGTTGCTCCTGTCGTCTTTCCCCTTGTTGTGGGAGAAGGTGGCATAACTGATGACAGCGCCCAGCACCGTGCATACCAGTCCCACGATGATGTTCCACTCCATTGGTATCACCTGCCTTTCCCATTGAGCATATCAAAGCCACACGTCCTTTTCGCCCCGAAGCAGATAAAAATTTGAAAGAGAGGGATTGCCCTATGATCTGGATTGAATTTGCCGTCAGCGCCCTTGTGACCGCTGCAACATACGGGGCAGGGCCTATGCTTCTGGCTCTGCTCCGAAAGAAACCGCTCCGTGTCCGATGCCTGCGGATATTCAGCGCTGTGTACACGATTGCCGTATGGGCCGTGTGGCAGTTCCTTACATACGACGGGAACGCCGTGCGGACCATGCCAGCCCTGCTTTGGGGGTATGTGTTCTATCGCCTTGCAAAGAGCGTCCTGGAGAAAAAGCCCGTACCGGCCATACCGAAGGAACGATGGTACACCTGCCCGAAGTGTGGGCAGCTCGTCCCGGAGGGAAAGCCGTGTGACTGCGAAAGCCTTTCTCCCCAGCCGGGGGAGAAGTTGTGCGGCACACCGTTCATCCAGGCGGGCCAGACCCCGCCCGGAGTTGAAACCGAACAGCCGAAGCCGGGAAAGCGGTCTCCGGTGGTTCCGCTTTGCATAGCCGCTGCTTTGCTGGTGGTATGCACCTGCATCCTTGGCTACCGTGTCTCCGTGCTCACGGCAGCGCGGGATGACCTGGCAGCGGAGAATGCGGAATTGCGCTCCAGAGTTTCCGCGCTATCCACCGAAAAGACGCAACTGCAAGAAAAAGTGAACGACCTGGAGGCTCGGAACGAGGATTTGTCCGGTTATCTTCACGACGCCACTTTTCTTTACAACAACATTGGGTTCATCGTCGAAGGGTCAAACCGTTATCACAATTACGATTGCCCTGTGTTCCAGGGTGCTGACGAATACTGGGCGCATAATATAGAATACTGCGAGTATCTGGGGTACTCGAAGTGCGGAAATTGTTGGTGACGGCATGAAAAAACGGGAGCAGGGATGACCTGCTCCCGTTTCTTTACCATTCGCCGGTGTAGACGGTCCCCCATAGGAAAGCCCGCTGCTCGTCGGTCAGGCCGGAGAAGTCCTCCAGCCATTCCCGCACATGGTCGCTCTTGGCCTCGCCCTTCACGGTCTTGCCGTCTGCGTCCTTGGTCCCTTCCATCTCGTTGTAGGCGGTGTGGAACAGGACGTACTCCCAGGGTTCGATGCCCTGGGCCTCTGCGTCGTCGGTCTGGGCCATCCACTTGGTGCTGACCTCGTACTGTCCGTCGGAATGGTCCGCCAGGGCGCTCTTGTCGGCCAGATCATAGGCCGCCTTGAGCACCTTGTCGCGGGTCTCGTCGTCCATTCCCTGGAAAATAGGGCTGCTCGCCAGGTCGTCGGCCATGCTGCGGTAGTCGTTGGCCCGCTGGTCGGAGTATGCCCGGTAGGCGCTGCTGCCCAGGTCGTCCGCGCCGAAGGTTTCCTCCTTCTCCTTGGCCGGGGCGTATTTGTCCCTGCTGCCGATAAGGTCCCGCGCCCTCTGGGGCAGGGTGTAGTCCGGGTCCTTCTCAACGGCCTTGTTGTAGCGGCTCCGCATGGCGCTGTCGATGCTTGCGCCGTCCACGCCCATGCTGTTCATCAGGTCGTCCCTGATGTGCTGGTAGGTGTCCATGTCGCCCTGCTCCAGCGCCCGGTACAGAATGGCGTAATAGCGGTTCTTGTTGCCGGTGTTGGAGATGTTGTAGATAGCCTTTTCCATCTCGTACTGGAGCGGGATGTTGCCGGTCTCCACCGCCGCCGTCCGTACTGCCGCCCAGGTGTCCCGCATCAAATTTGATGCGGGGACGCCGAACAGTTTTGCCACGGATGCAGCCAGGCTCTTAATGGCATAGACCGTCGTTTTCTTTCCGCCGTTTGCGCTGCTGATGAACAGCTTGGAGGCGTCAACGATGTCCGAAATAACCTCCATGTCCGTGCGGGCCACACTGTACCCCTGTGCCAGGGACACCACATCCTTGACAAAGGGGATTTGCCCCAATGGATTGTTGTTGCTGCCCACATTGCCGCTCAACAGGATGTTGGTCAAATAGTCCCGGAAGGTCTCCTCGTCTCCGGTCACCCCGGTAAACGCCGTCCGGAAGCGCTCCCAGTATTTCTTGTCCTCGTCATCGTCGCGCATGGCGTCGATAAGGCTCTGGGCCAGAGCGTTGGCCACGTTCGTCACCACCAGGGCCGTGGCCGCCCGGCCCATCGTCTTGATGGCCTTGCCGCGCTTCTGGCTGTTCTGCTCGTAGCGCACCTGGTCATAGGTCCGCATCAGCAGGTTGAGGCTCATGATAGGCTCGCCCATGAAACTGGTCGCCTGCTTCACCACCGCGTTGCTGGAGCGCATGATGTTAGACCGCTGGAGAACGCCGTCTACCACCTGGGTCTGGTCGATGACTTCCGCGAACAGCTTTGCCGTCTGCCGGTAGAACGCCTCGCTGCCCTTGGTGAGGCCCTGGTGTTCCCGCGCCGTGGCCCACTCGCAGGCGTTCCACAGCTTGCCCCAGGTCACGGCGTCCGCCGCACCCGCAGGGGCGGAAAGGGCGTCGTTCAGCTTCCGCACGTTCGTCCGGTTGTCGAACAGCGTCTCTGTCATCTGGTAGGGGCTGGAGATGTCGAAACCGCCCGCATCCTTCCGCATGGCGATGGGGGAGTATTGCAGGGCTTTCTTCCATCCGCTGCCCCGCGTAACGCCTCTTGCAAGGCCCCGCGCCATGTCCTGGGGGTCCAGTACCGCCGCCGCCCGGAAGAACGCCGTGGGCTGCTGGATGACCACGCGGATGTTCGCGCCCACGGCTGCGCCCTTGAAGCCGCCGATGGTCTTTCCGGCGATGTCCCACATGGGGCTGTCGCCGGGGGCGTTGATGCCGTTCTGGATGTCCTCCATCAGGTTGTGCCAGTATTTTTGACTGCCGGGGCCGCCCACGCGGTCCAGCAGACCCTTGATGGTCTTGCCGGTGGGGTTGCCCTCCTCGTCCCGGAACTGGTAGTTGAACAGGCGGTTGATGTCCTCCATCGTGCAGAGCCAGGAGGCATAGTCCGTCATGTCGGAGGCGTGGTTGGCAAAGGTTGTGAAGATACCCGCCAGGTCCAGGGCGTTGCTCGCGTGGGGCATCGTGGTCTTTGCCATGCCGATGTTCTTAATGGAGCGGGTGTTGTTTCCGCCCTTTTCGATGTTGCTGTGCAGGCCCTCCTTGGCCGATTTGATGGGCCAGTAGTCGCTCTCGGTGAACTTCTTATAACCATAGGCTTCCATGCTGGCCTTGTTGCCGTAGTCGGCCAGCACGCCACGGGTCAGTCCTTGCAGGCCGTCCGCGATCTTCACCTGCTCCGGTGTCAGCGTCCTGTTGATGTTCACCAGGTCGCCCTCCGTCAGGCGGATGCTGTCCGTGCCGCGCCGGATTTGCGAGGTTTTGATCTCTGGCTGGACCACGCCGCCCTTGAGCAGGTGGTCGTGGGCCTGCTTGCGCTTCACCAGCTCGTACAGCTCCATCACCTGGGCCGTGGAAAGGGTCAGTTTCTCGCCTCGCTCCGTGGTGAAGGTATGCGTGGTCGCCTCCAGCTTCTTCACCGTCTTGGGGTCCACGATCTTGCGGACCTCCTCGGCCACATGGTCCACCATGAGCTGCTGCTGGTCCTGCGCGTCCCGCAGCATCCGGTAGACCGCCTTGCCCGCCTCTCCGTAATGGGAGAAGAAGGTGTACGGGGTCTCCAGGTCAATGAGGGCGTGGTTGCGGGTCAGGCTGTTCTTGGCCCGGCGGCTGCTGGTCCCGATGGAGAGAGCCTGCGCCCAGTCCGCCGTCCTGGCGTACTTGGCCTTGGACAGGACTTTCCCCGCCGTGTTCACGCTGTGCTCCACGGCCTTGACCACCTGCCACACGGTTTGAAGCTGCGCCACGCTCATGTCGGCCAGTTTGGTGTCCTTCATGGCGATGACCGCATCAAAGCCGCCCTTGATGCCGTCGGCGTCGCTGCCCAGCAGGGAGGGGTCAATGACCATATCCCCGCCCTCGGCCACGATTTTGGCGTACTGCTCCTTGAGGGCGCGGAACGCCTCGGTTCGCTTGGTTGGGGTGCCGCTGCCATCCTTCACCCGCTTGCCGTTCTCGTCGAGGGTGTACTGGCTCTCCTGGTTGATGCTCTCCAGCATAGCGGCCACGCTTCCGCGCATGGCCTCCGGGATGTGGTGCTGGTCGCTGGGGCGGAGGAGCTTCTGGGACAGGGCGCTGGCATGGCGGATGATTTTAGCCCGCAGCTCACGGGCTGCCCGGCGTTCCCGGCCCGCTGCGTCCTTGGCCGCATAGCGGTCTTTCAGAGCACCCATCTGCCGCTCGCGGGCTTCCCGCTCCTTGGCGATGGCGTTCTGTACCCGCTGCCGGTTTTGCTCCCGCAGTTCCGCCAGGCGGGTTGTGTACCGCTCCCGCACCTTCTGGACCTGCTCCCGGCCCTTGGCCTTGGCGTTCTCCAGCTTCAATGCCTGCCGGTCCGCAAAGGTCTTTCGCGTCTGGGGCAGGTCGAAGAAGGTCTCCATGATCTCGTTCGCCGCGCCGGTCACGGCCTGGTCCATGTGGCGGGAGAAGGGGTTGTACTCGTTGATCTCGCTGATGCCGTCCAGCACTTCCACGATATGGAGGAGCTGGTCCGTTGGGTGGGTCTGCTCCTGCTCGCTGAAAAACTCCGGCCAGCGGGAGGAAAGCTCCTGGTACACCTGGTCGATGTTGGTGTGGCCCTCGCTGCCCAGGTTCAGCCGTCCGAACTGCCGCTTGCGGAAGTCGCCATAGTCCGCGATGTCCCCGTGGTACTCCTTGCCGTAGATGATCTTGGTCGTCCGCAGGTAGTCCCGCAGGTCGCTGTACGCATCGTACATATCGCTGTCCACGGCCACCGCGTTGCTCACCAGGGTTTCCGCGATGTCCTCCGCCCGGCGGCGAGCCTCGGTGTAGGTCAGCTCGTCCTTGCCGTCGTAGCCGCTGGCGATGTAGTCATAGAGGCTCTGGAGGTCTCCCTGGATGTCCTTCACCGCGATGTCGGCCCCGTAGTTCTGGATAAGCTGTTTCGCGGCGGCGGTCACGGCCTTTTTGTCCGTGGTCACGCGCTGGGTCCGCCGGGTCTGGCCCTGCCAGTAGTCCCGGCTCTCCTGGAGCTTCCCGTTTCGGCGCTGGATGGCGATATAGTCCTTCATCTGCTCCCGCAGCAGCCGGTTTTCCTCCTGCAAGGCGGCGTTCTCCTGGAGAATGTCCCTTCCCTTGAGGGACAGCCTGTCTCCGTCGCGGGTCACGATGGCGCTGACAGCGCCGAATTTCCGGGTCGGTTCCACGGTAAAGCCGTCGCCCAGGGCGTCCTTGAGGTAGGAGACCAGCTCCTTGGACGTGAAGCCCTTTTGATAGCTGCCGGTGTTGGAGATGAAATACTCCATCAGATCGTCGTTGATGGCAACCTTGCTCCCGGCGTTCTTCACATCCGTGCCGCGCACGTTGATAAACGCCCGCCCGCCGGGGTTCAGCATTTCACCGATTTTCACCACCATAGCGTCGCGGAGGTCCTGGGGCATGACGTTAAGGACCGCGTTGCTGATGATGACATCGTAGGTCTTGTCCAGGGCGGAGTAATCGGTGTAGTTCGGCTGGTACTTGGCATCCGGGAACGGCTCGATGTCGTCCACGTCAAAGCCGTACTCCTCGCGCCCGGCTCTGGTCCCGTAGCCCAGGCCGGAGCTTGCATCCAGGATGGTCCCGTCGAAGTTCTCCGCCTGGAGGGCGTCGTAAATTTTGCGGTAGCTCTTGACCGTGCCGGAAATCTGTGTCGGGTTGCGGGTGTCCGCCTCGTCGGCGTCCAGGGCAAACAGGGTCGGATGGGCGGCCTTAACCTCGTCGAAGGTTGCCCCCGGCTTCCAGTCGTCGCTTGTCGGCTTCACAGGGGGAACGGTCTTGAGGGAGAAGCGTGCGCCCTCCACGCTGTTAATCTTGGCAAGGCGGTCCGCGTCGTCTCCGGTCTTGTATTCCAGCATCCGCACACCGGCCTGCTCCAGACCGTCCCGCAGTTTCTTGCTGCTGTCATCGGGGATGACGGCGGCCAGCACTTCGTCGAAGCCGACGGCCCGCTGGGGCTTGGCCTCAAAGTAGCCGGTGGGCATTTCCGCCGCCGCCTGGTAGACGGCCTGGATGTCCTGGGCCGTCTGGCTGCTGATTTTGTACCCCTCCTTGGAGAAGGCCCGCATGATAGCGTCCACCGTCCTCTTGCCCTTGGACGTTTCCATCAGGATGCTGCCGATGATGTCGCTCTCGACGAAGGAATTGTCGGAATGAGCCTTGTTTCCCTGCTTGATCTTCGTGATGATGCTGCCGATCTGGTCATCAATGGCCTGGAGCTTTGCTTCATACTCGGCCCCCTCGTCCATGCCCAGCCGCCCGCTGTCCGCCTTGATCTCCTGGATGCTGCGGTATTCCGGCGTCGCCACGGATTGCAGGGTCTTGGCGCTTGCGCCCCAGGTGTTGCCGCCGCGCTCCTCCTGGCCCTCCTTCATCGCCTTGACGATGTTCTCCAGGGTGTAGGCATAGTGGAGCTGCGAGAAGCTGCGGAGATTGCCGGAGGGGGTGTAGGGGTCCTTGCCATTGTAGATGCCCGCCTCGCCCAGCAGGCCGTCCAGCTTCCCGGCAATCCACTCCTCAACGGCGTGGTCATCCACGGCGCTGCGCAGCGCGTCAGAGGTAGCCATCCGGTCAATTTCGCCCTTGGTCGCGCCGCCGTCCTGGTACATATCCCATGCGTGGTGAACGATGTCCTCCAGGGTGAAGATGGAAACGCCGTCCATGGAATTGTCGATGCGGGTCTGCCGTCTTTCGTTGATCTCCGCGTCGGTCCAATGCCTCTTGACGGCCATTCTGCGGAGCATGGGTTCGCCCTGTTCCCGGTAGTAGTCCCGGAGAATGTCGCGGATGACCTCGGCATTATCGCCCAGGGCGTCCTTCACGCTCTCGCCGGTCTCCAGGCTGGCCTCGATTTCAGCCAGCGTGTTCACGCCCAGGCGGTCAACCACCTTTTGCAGGGTGTCGTTGCCGAACTTGTCCCACGCCTTGTCCATCTTCACCGGCTCCAGGCTCTTGCCCTGGTCTGCCAGATAGGCCGCCCGCACCGTGTCTGTGGAGGCCAGCTTCTCCGCCAGCTCTGCCGTGCTCCTGGTGCTGGTGTCGTCGATGCCCACAGAGCGCAGAGCGGCGCTGTTCCCGAAGATACCCCCGGCCACGGAGACATCCCCGGCAAGCCGGTGCAGCTCGTGCTCCACCTGGGATGCCTTTTTGCTATTCACGGGGTAATCTACTCGCGGAGCTGTCGGCGTCCAGGCGTCGCCGCCGTACACCTTGTTGGCGCGGAATAGCTGCGGGTCGATGGTGTCCTTGCTGAACACAAGGGAGATGGGGCCGTACTTGGTGTGCCCGTCCCTGGCTTTTACAATGGCGATGGAGGGCATGGGCAGGCCGCCCAGCTTGATGGCAGCCAGGATGCTGTTCTCGTCCTTGTTGTGCAGGGCCAGCAGCTTGTCCGTCTCCTCCACCGGGGTCTTGAGAGAAAATTTGGTCTTGACTTCCGCCCCGTTCTGGGTTACACTCTCACCCGTAGAGCGAATGCCATCTCCCACCGAGGCCATGTAGCCGTAGGTCTGGAGAAACGCATTTGCTCTTTTTTCATCGTACAGGACAAACTCGTTCCCGCTGTCGATCTGGTTCTTAATCCATTCCGCCGGGTGCTCCAGGCCGTACAGGCTGTTGATGACATTGACAGGCTTGCGGTCCATATCGGTCCCGCGCTCCAGCGCTGCCAGCAGCGTGTAGCCGTCGCCGTCGATGTCGTTCAGAACGATACCGGCCCGGTCTCCACTCCCAAAGGAGAACAGAGGGGAAGCCAGGTTGCCCATAAGGTTTTTCAGAACGCGGCGGGGGATGTTGTGCTTCTTCTGGGTGGATTTGCGGAAGTCTCCGATGGTCATAGCCAGGGGCAGCGCATCAAAGCCGGACTTTTCCAGCACCGCAGGGGTCACTCCGAAGTAGAACGCATCGCTGGAGGCCATCTTCCCGTCGTAAAACATCTTGAGCTGCTGGGCCAGCGTCATTTGAGAGGTCCGTTTGATAGAGAATTTTGTGCCGCCGTCCGTCTGGGCGGCGTTTTTGTTTGCCGTCTGCTCGCTGGTCGCTTTCAGTGCCTCCTCCCAGAGGCGTGCCGCTTCCTCCAGGGTGTCGATGCTCACGCCGTAGGCGTTGGCGGCGGCCTGGTTCTGCGCGGTCTTGTTGCCCTTGAACAGAGACTTGACCTTGCGGATGAAGTCCCGCACGGCGTCCAGCAGCTTCCGGGCCACGCTGCGGTTTTCCTTTGCCAGGGTCTCAAAACTGGCCGGGTCAACCGTCAGCGCCTCGGTGAAGTCGGCGGCGATCTCGTCCATGGCCTGCTCCGTGGAGAGGTTCACGCCTGCCTCGGCGTAGCGGCTCTTGTACTGCTCCACGATGGAGGCGGTAGAGCCGTCCCGCTCGGTCAGCGCGGACATGGCATAGTCGCGGTACTTCCGGTATGCCTCCGGGGCCATCTCCTGCATCCGGTGGGTGATCTCGTGCTTTGCCACCACGGTGCCGGGGTTCTCTGCGTCGTTGGCAATGTGGATGATGCCGTTGCTGTACCATCCGTTTGCGCCGCCCTTGCCGGTGGCCTCTGCCATCTGGATTTTCACCCCGGCGGCACGGGCCAGGCTGTCGTAGAAGCGCACGGTCTCCTTGGGCAGGCTGGCGGAATGTTCGGACTGCACGAAGCCCGCCTCGTCGCCGTACACCGTGGCGCTCTTGACGCCCTCCCGCTCCAGGGCCAGGGAGGCCGCCGCGTCGTTCTGACCGGCGGAGTAGGCCGCGAAGCGCTGCGCCTGGTTGAGCTGCGCGGCATAGCGGCTCTGCACCTTGTCCATGTCGATGCCGGAGATGCCCGCCTCGTAGTAGGAGGCGAAGCCTGCGTAGTAGTCGTCGGCCCGCACGCTGCCGTCATAGCTGGCGGAGAGGGCCTTGGCCCCGTTCTCGCCCAGGCTGGCCGCAGCGTCCCGCACGCGGCGGATGTCATACGCCTGCTGCGCCGCAGGGCGCTGCTGCTCCACCTGCATGGCGGGGCGCACGGTCTCCTGCGTGGCCGCCTGCCGGGCTTCCGTTGCGGCGGGGGCAGTTTCCCTCGCGTTCGTAGAAACGTCGCTCTGCGTCCTTGCAAGGGTCGCCACGGCGTTCTTGACGGCCTTGCGCTGCTGGGACTTGCTCATGTCCTCGCTGATGTTCAGCCCCGCCTCCTGTGTCAGCGTGTTGATGGCGGTGGGGTTACTCAAAATGTCGATGGCGGTGTTGTTGGTCACGCGGCCCTTCTGGGTCACTTCCTCGGCGGCCCGCAGCAGCAGGTCGCCGCTGCCGTCCTCCGCGTCGATGGCCTGCACGTTGGCCTGGTACAGCCGCCCGATTTCTGCGTTGGTGAGGGTCTGCCCGGCGTCGAGCTTCTGCTGGAGCTGTACGGCCAGCTTGTAGCTCTGGGTGCTGGGGTCGCTTGCAAGCCCTTCCTGGATGGTTGCCTGCACCACGTCGTCGCCCATCGCCTGGAACTCCGCGCCGGTGCGCCGTGCGCCGTATTCATTCAGCCCCGCGTTGATGGCGATGCCCGCGCCGGACATCACGCCGCCGGAGACAGCGCCTCCCAGGAAGTCCAGGCCCATGTTCTCCGCCTGGTCCCGGACGGCCCGCCAGAACGCCTCCTTCTCGGTCATGCCCTCGGCCTCGTAGGCGTCGATGGAGGTCTGCCACTCGCTCTTGTCCTTGGAAATGAGCACGTCGGCCACCAGGTTGATGATGTCGCTGCCCACTTCCTCGCTGCCCTCGGCCAGGGTGTTTTTGAGAAAGTAGCCCATGGCGCTCTTGGTGAGCGCGGTTTTGTCCAGCAGGGCATCCAGGCTGACCTTCTCGGTGATGATCTCCGCCGCGCCTGCGATGGTGCCCAGGGAGAACGCCTGGTTATCGGACAGGCCCCGGTCCTTTGCGGAGATGGTGGCATCCGCCGCCGCGCCGGTGCCCATGATGGCAAGGGAGAGCGCCTGGTTGCCGCCGGTGATGGCAGTATTCAGCAGGAAGTCGCCCATACTCATGCCGGTCTGGTAGGCAAAGCTGCCCACGCCGCCCCAGTTGTCCTCCACAATGGTGTTCACCTCGTTGCGGATGGCGCTGTTGATGTAGCTGAACTTGTTGTAGCCTGCGTTCTGGTCGATTTCCCCGTCGGAGAGGTAATCCGCCGCCTGACCCAGGTAGGAAAGGCCCTTGAGGGGGCTTTCCAGCACGCTGAACGCAGAGGACCCCACCGGGTGCTCCTTGGCGTAGGCGGCCCATTCCTCCTCGGCCTTGGCCCGCTGGCGGTAGTTGAGGTCTCCGGTCAGGTAGTCGATGTAGGCGTAGGCGTTCTTGTGCTCCGCGTCGCCGTTGGCGGTGTCCTGGGCGTACAGGTAGTTGAAGGTGGCGATCTCGTCATCCGTCATCTCCCGCCGCTCGCTGTTGTCCAGGCCCAGCAGGGACGCGTTGCTCTGGATGTCGGAGAGCATCTGGCGGCTGCGGGCCTCCTCGTTGCGGTTGATGTAGTCGTAGGCGATGTCGTCAAAGCCGCTGTTGGAGTAGGTCCCGCTCCATGCGTTGAATTTCTCTTGGCCGTTGGCCGTGCTCTTGTACTGGCTTTTCTCTGCAAAATCGGGTTTCTCCGCCAGCGCGGCATATTCCTTGCCCCGCTGGTAGGTGTTGTAGTCGTTCTCGTCCTTGAACTGGGACCAGAAGTCATACTCGCTGTTCAGCCCGCCCCGCAGCTCCTCCAGGTACTTGCTACCCTGGTCCAGGGTGGAGAGGACGCCGTTCACGGCATCCTCTCCGTATATCTCCCGGTTGTCCTGGAAGTAGGTGCGGTAGGCGTTGGCCCTGTTCTGCATCACGCTGATGCGGGCGTCGTTGTCATCCCGGTACTTCCCAAAGTCTGCGGCACTCTGGAATTTGCCGTCCCGGCTCTGGTAGTCGCTGCCCAACTGGCTGGAGAGGCCGTTCACGCTCTCCAGCCAGGAATTGAAGCCCTGGGCCTTGTCCGCCTCGTATCTGCCGCTGCCGCCGTAGGCATCCTTGCCGTACTGCTGGTCGATGACGGCCCGGCGTTCTGCGGCTTTGTTCCGCAGAAAGTTGCTCGCCCGCGTTACGGTGCCGTCGTCATTCTTGCCCAGAGGGGTCTTATCGCTGCTCTGGATGCTCTCGGCCTGCTGCCGCGCCGCCGTCCGCTTCTTCAAAAAATCGCTTGCGCTTGCCATAGGGCCGCCTCCTTATTTCTTATTGCCGTTCCACTTGTAGGTGTAGGTGTTGGTCGCGCTGTCGTAGGTCTCGATGACCTTTCCGCTGTTGACGTAGTTCTCCACCTCGTCGTAGGTGAAGCGGCCATGGCCGGGAATATAAATCCAGCTATCCCCGTGCCGGTTGCCGATCTGGGCGTCGCTGCCGCTGTCTCCGCTGCCGCCCTGGTTCTTCATCCAGTCGGCGTAATACCCGGCCAGCTTTCCGGCCTGGGTGGTATTGTACCCGGCGGACAGCAGCCAGGCGTATGCGTCGCCCTCGCTGCGGATGCCCGCCTTGTACATTCCTGCGTACACGTCCTCGCTGGCGCTTGAGCCGCCTCTCTTGCTCCCGCCGGAGCTGCCGCCTCTGGAGGACCCACCGCCGGTGCGAGCGGATGCCTGCGCCTTGTTGTATGCGCTCTTGAGGCCCGCGATCTCCTGGTCCGTGTACCCCAGGGCCTTGTAGCCGGAGAAGTCGCCGCCCGCCGCGAGGGTCTGGGCCTTTGCCAGCGCCCGGCTGTACTCCGTCTCGTCCTTGTAGGTCTCCCGGTTGTAGGCGGTCTCGTCCTCGTAGCGCTTGTCCGCGATCTGGTCCCGGCCCACGGAATAGTTCCACTCGTTGTTGTAGCGCTCGTCGCTGATATTGTCCCGATGCACGCCGTAGTCGAAGCTCCGGTCCGTGTTGTACTGGGCCAGGAGGTCGGCGTACTTGGCGTAGTCGCCCTGCTCCAGGGCCTCCAGCATTTCCAGGTTTGCCCTCTGGGTGTTGCCCTCGTCCTGGTACATGGAGTAGGCAAGCTGTTTCAGCTCCGGGATTTTATCGGCCAGCGCCCCCATGTAGTTGTCATAGGTCTGCTGCGCTGCGCTGCCCGCATAGCTGCTTGCAAGGCCGCCCGTGCGGGCGCTGACCTGCCCCAGGGTGTCCTGCATCGCCCGCTCGCCGTTGCGCGTGTAGCTCTCCTTGTACTGCTGATAGGTGGGGTCCTTCTCCGGGTCGTAGCTGAACGCCTCCCGGTTAAGGATTTGGCGGGTTAGGTCGTCGATCTGGTTCTGGTAGCGGCTGGTGTAGGTGGGGGCCGCCTCGTAGGAGAAGCCGCCGCCTCCGTTTCCTCGTCCGCCGCCGCCCATCTCCAGGGGGATGTAGCGGCTGCCGTCGCTGTCGCCGGAATAGCCGTAGTTGCTGCGGATGCGCTCCACATAGTCGTGGGCGTCTGCCCAGGTCGTTTTGCCTGCCGCCGCTGCCGCCCGGACCTCCGCCGCGCTCCGCAGCTCGTCATTGGAAAAATGCTCCTGGTCATATACGCTGCCGCCGTAGCTGCCCCGGTCGCTGCCGCCGCCGCCCACCGTGTCGGCGCTGGGCGCGGCGGCCTTGCCGGTCTTGCTTCCGGTCTTGATGGCGCTGGTGGCATAGCCGTTCTCGTTATAGCTGATGTTGTAGCCGCCCTTGGAGACGGTCTTGCCCGCCAGGTCTTTGTTCCTGGACATATCGGGTTTTGCCATGTCGGATTACCTCCTCTTTCAGTTGGTTTTCTGCTCCAGCGCCGTCACGCGGGCTGCCAGCTTGTTGTACTCGCTGCCCAGTGTGCTCACGCTCTGCTGCACCCCGGAGAGGGCGGTTTGCAGGCTGGAGACCTTGCTGTTCAGCCCCTCCACGCTGGTCTGTATGGCGGTCATGCTCTTTTGAAGCTGCCCCAGCATGAAGTCCAGATTTTCTTGCAGGTTTCTGGTGTAGTTGCACAGAGATTTTACGGTCCCGTTCACGTCGTTGCGGTCAAACGAAGGAGGGGAGCCGGGGAGGGTGGTTGCCATGCTCTGTCACCCCCTTAATATTCGCTGCCCAGGGCGAACTCCCGGATGATGCTCTTGACCAGGCATCCGCCCTTGCCGGACAGCCGGATGCGGAAGTTGTCGCACCGCACCGGCAGGATGGGGACTTGCAGGGTCTTGGCCCGCTCGTTGTGGGTGGAGAACACCTGTCGGAAGGGCTTTCCGTCCGTGCTGATCTCCACCTTGAGCCAGGCCCCGGCATCCAGGTCCGCCCGCAGGTACAGCTTGGAATAGCACTTGCGCCCGTGGCTCGTCTCGTCCATCTGGCACAGCGTTGCGCTCCAGTTCACCAGGCCCTCCTCGGAGTAGTCCTGCCCGGTGGTCATCAGCTTGCCCGTGGCCCCGTCCAGGAAGTAGAGCGTCCCGTCCAGATAGGCCCAGTCCAGCGCGTGGGTCGCGTCCTCCCGCAGCCAGATGGCCCGCAGCGTATCAAAGACGTACAGCTCCCAGTCGCCCTTCTCCGTCCGCATGGAGATGTAGTAGCGCTCGCCGTCCGTGCCGCCCACCGCGTCGAAGAAGCGCCGGGTCCCGAAGTTCTCCGTCAGTAGCTCCGGGGTCCCGCCGGAGTAGGCGTACACACCGTTGCGGCCCTTGTAGAACAGCGTCTCGTTGATGACGGCCAGGGACTTCTCGCTGCCCTTCTGGATGCCGGGCACCGTGTAGGTGTAGATTTCATACTGCGCCGGATAGCTGCCCAGGACCTTGTGCAGGCAATTCTCTTTCCAGAACAGCACCGTGCTGGAGTAGGCGATGCACCCGGTGAACTCGCCCTCCGTGCCCACGGCCACGGCGTAGCTGTCCGTGGACACCCCGTCGTAGACGTAGAAGTTGGTCGGGTCGCCCAGGGCGCTGGCGTAGATGGTCTTGCCCTCCGCGCCCCAGATGCGGTTATCGCACTCGCAGATGCACGTCAGGTCCGGCACCTTCCGCTCCAGCATCACCGTCCCGGCCTCCACGCCGGTCTTGGTGAAGATGTCCTTGGTGAAGGTCAGCTTCCGCGCCTCCAGGGAGCGGATGATGTGGCTGCCATTGTTCGCGGCGCAGGTCGTACAGCCGGAGATTTCGATTGCGTCTCCGGCCTTGAAAAGCTCGTCGAAGCCTGGGTATTTGTGCAGCGCCGCCGTGTGCAGCAGATAGGTGATCTGGTAGGTCCCGTCGCTCTGCTTTGCGCTGCTCTGTACCACCATGTACTCCTTGGAGCTGTCGCAGTCGTATTGAATGTAATCGCCCGCCTTGAGCTTGTCCGGGGTCCCTGCGGTCCCGCCGCTCATAGTCAGCGCTCCCGTGGTCTTGTTCACGCTGGCCCCGGTGTAGGCGGTGATGGATGTGTCGGCGGCCACGCTGCCCTTAGTCTCTGCGTTTTCCGCCGCCTGGTCGATGTAGCTCTGCTCCGGCACGGTCAGGGTGTTGGCCGTGAAGGTCACGTCGCCGGGGAAGCCGGGGTATTCCGCCGCCAGCATCCCAAACTTCTCTGCCTCCGTGTCGTAGTAGACCTTATCGGGGAAAATGACGATTTTGGTGTTGATGGTGGCAAACTGCTTTTCGCCCGCAGTCACATGGCCCACCACCTTGCCGTCATAGAGAAAGTCGGTCCCGTCCACCACGCACAGCTTCCCCCGTGCGTACAGCCCCGTGGGGCTGGTGTAGGTCCCGGCGGTCTTGCGCCCGTCCCGCTGACTGAGGCACGGGAAGCGGGCGGAGGAGAGGCCCCAGCTCTCTGCCAGCTCGCCGTCTCCGGCTCCCTGGCCGTAGTTCAGCCCGGCAAAGGCGATGATCTGCTTGCGGTTCTTGCCGGTCGCCGCCGTCATGTATGGCAGGTTCATCTCGCCCCTCCTCCTAAAATAGACCCGTCAGACCCCCGCCGCCGATGGGCAGGTGCCTGCGGTGATACTGTTTCCGCCATTCGTCCAGCGCTGCGTTGTACGCCAGGGCGGAGTTGTTGTAGTTGTCAGCCTCCCGGTTGTAGAAGTCCACCTTGCTCATAAGGTACAGGTCGTACAGCCCGTCGTAGGGGGCCTCCACCAGCAAGGGCTTGTCCCCGTCCTCCGGGAACGCCTTGGGAAAGTCCGGCAGGTCGGTCCAGCCGCACGCCGGACACAGGTTGCTGTCCATCACCCGGTCATAGGTGATCTCCGTCCCGCCGCAGGTGGGACAGACGGCGACGGGTCCCTTGGCCCCGCGCCCGCTCGTGAGCTGGTGCCGCAGGATGGTCTCCCGGTAGAGCTGTCCGTCCAGCTCCAGCAGCCACGCCGCCTTGGTCTCGTCGTCGATGGCGTCCGGCCTCGCCCGGTTCACCCGTTCGATAACTTCATTGATGCTCGGCATACCGCCGCCTCCTCTCATAGAATTTGCCGGGCAGCGGCACGCCGCCGCCCGGCTTTCTGGGTGTTTCTCTTACACCGCGCGGACCCACAGGCCGTTGTTCTTCACATACAGCCCGCCGTCGTTGCCCGGCACGCTCTCAACCGTGTAGCATCCATCGCTGTCTGTGCTGTCAGATACAACGATAGAAGATTTAAGATTAAAAGCGGGACGCGGCGCGAAGCGGGCGCTGAACACGCCGCTGTAGCTCACGGTGCCGCCGGTGAGGATGCTGTACGCGACGCGGTCATCCGAGTACGGGGAGCGCAGGCCCCAGATGACGGCGGTCGCCGTCCCGTCCAGATAGGCGATGCGCTTTGCGTTGTCGGAGAAATAGCTGAACGCCTTGCCCTCCGTCTGCCATCCGCTCACGCCCGCCTCCGTGCAGGAGATGGCAAAGCCCTTGCGGTAGATCGTGTGCAGCGTCGCCACCTGGTTGCCTTCCGCCACCACAATGGGGACGGGGACCAGGCACTCCAGGATTTTCTCGTCCAGCTTCAGCGGCCAGATGCCGTCACAGAAGTTGTCCAGGGTGCAGCCAAAGTAACGGTTTTTGTAGTAGTTGCTGTCGGAGGCGTTCCATGCGATCTCACTGAAAGCATCCTTGCGGATAAGGGTCACGCCCGTGCCGGTGCCGTAGTGGTCATTGTCCAGCTTGATGAACTTGGTGGGCTTGCTGTTTTCCGCCAGCTTCACCAGGCTGCCGTTTGCCAGATTGGAAAGTAACTGTCCCATATCGTTTTGTTCTCCTTTCGTCAGGTCCGGGCCGGGCAGCGGGGATGCCCGCCGCCCGCCTGGCCTCGTCTGCGCGGTCCAGAGCCATCAACAACCTGGACCGCATTTCTCTGCGGTGCTGCTTTGTGTCGCCGTGCTTGGCGTGTGCCTCCCAGGCGGTAAAGCTCTCCATGATTTTCTCCCGCGACACCTCGCCCGCTGCGTACTGCTTCTCCCACAGCCGGATGCGTCGTTTCATCCGCTTGATGGAGGAGTAGCGCAGCTTGCTGACCACCTGGCCCGTCCGGGTCAGATAGGTGTGGAAGCCGCAGAAGTCGATGCCGTTTTGCAAGGGGAAGATGTTGGTCTTGTCGTTCAGCTCCAGGCCCAGCTTGGCAAATTCAAGCCTTGCAAGGCGCAGAGCCTCAACCGCTGTCGCCTTATCCGGGCAGATCACATACCAGTCGTCCATATACATCCCTGCCAGCGGCAGGTGCAGCTTCTCACCCACATAGTGCATGAAGGAGCTGACGTAGAACACCGCGTAGATGTGGCTCGTCTGGTGTCCCAGGGCCAGGCCCTCGTCCACGGCGTCGATGTATCGCCACATCAGCGCCCGGATGTCCGGGTCGGGAAACCGGGGTTCCAGCGCGGCCTTGAGCCGCCGGTGGTCGATGCTCTGGAAGAAGTGGCGGATGTCGCCCTTGATGACCCAGCCCTCGGCGTAGTCCCATTCCTCCATGGGCCGGTGGGGCAGACCGGCGGCCTTGCGTGCTGCCTCGTCCGCGCCCTTCCGCCGCAGGAAATAGGTCCTCATGTGCCGTTTCAGCATCTCCAGCCCGTAGTGGGTCCCCTTGCCGTACTGGGCCGCGTAGGTGTTCAGCGTGAAGCTCCGGGCCAGCTCGTCGTAGACGATGTAATCCGTGAGCGCGTGCTGCACCACCTTGTCCCGGAACGTCGGGGCCTGGATAAGCCGCTTCTTGGGTTCGTAGATATAGAACGCGTCCAGCGGGTCCGGCTGGTGCGTCCCTTGCAAAAGCGATTTTGAGAGTATCAGCAGCTCCTCGATTGCGCTGTACTCAAAGGGTGCCGTACTCTTTTTGCCCCTCTTGCACCGTCTGGCCCGGTGGTAGGCCGTCCATAGGGTGTCAAAGGAGCATAGTTCCTGATAGGTCATATCACACATCCTTGCTTGGTTTTCGGATGGTGGAGCGCAGGTTCGGCATCGCTGATAGCGGCCAGTATCTCCCTCCGCCGGAGGTGTCCGGGGCTTTCCCCGGTAGCGAGCCTGGCAGCGTCGGTGCCATGTGTTTATCCCCCGTGTTCATGCCCACGGACGACGGGATATAGCCTCCTTTGATGATGGGCCTCTGCTTTCGCCGCAAGGGCTACTTGTACACGGTAATTCCATCAGAGCGGGACGCGGCGCGAAGTTGGCGTTGTACACGTTGTTGTTCACGGTGCCGTCGGTGTTGATGTTGTACGCGTTGTTGTCATTCGAGTTCGGGGAGCGCAGGCCCCAGTTGACGGCGCGAACAGGCTATACCCCAATGAAAGGCAGCTATCGCCGCCGAACATCCTCTCTCGCCTGGGCAGCGCGGCTCCGGTCCTTCTCGTACCAGGCGGCGCACATATAGCGCACCGTCATCACCGCCTTGCTCCAGGTCGCGGCCTTTTGGCCGCTCACGCCGGGGTATTGCTTGCTTTCTGCCATCCGCAGTATCTTCCGCTCCAGCTTCTTGCACGCGCAAAGGGCCTCCCGCTGCATCGCCAGCCGCTCCGCCGGTCTCTCCCGCAGGTCAATGAGGTTTGCGCCCTCAATGCACGAGCAGATGGCCTCTGCACCGTTCATCAGGGCCGTTCCGGTGGTGTAGCGGTATTTCTTGGGGATGACCTTCTCATTGGCGCAGGCGTCTGCCGTGTAAAGCCACATATCAGCCGCCTTGTTGCCCAGCTTGAAGTCATCGGTCTGTCTGTCAGCCATCGGGGCACCCTCGCTTTCGTGCTGCATCCAGCAGCTCGTCGCAGCCCTCTGCCTCCAGCACCAGGTCCGGTCCCAGCCGGATGGTCACGGTCTCGCCGGTGGGGGAGCGCCCGGTCAGCACCAGGCTGTCCTCCCTGCATATCCGGCAGGGCTGCTCCAGCTCCGCCAGGAGGTTGGAGATCAGACAGGAAGCCTCCGCCCAGTCCTTACACGCTGCCCGCCGCATCCATGGCCTCCACGGAAGCTTTGTCAACCACGGCCTTGTCCGCGCTGTTGGCCTCCAGGGTCATCTTGAGGGTGGTAAGCTGTTCGTTGAGGCGTGCAAGGGCGCTCTGGGCGCTTTCCTTCTCGCTCTTCTCGTGGGACAGCTTGGCCTCCAGCTCCGCCACCTGGGCCGTCAGGGCGGCAACGTCGCTGTCCTCGCTGGTGCGGGTCAGTTTCAGCCCGTGGGAGACCACGCGGAAGGGGCCGGTGTAGGTCGCCGTGGTGCTGCCGTCCTCGGCCAGCACCTCAATGGGACCGGCGCAGAACGCGGCCAGGGCCTCGTCGCTGATGCCGCCGGGCAGCTCTGCCACCACGGCCTGGCGGGGGACCCCGCCGATGTTCTCCGTCACCACCGTGAAGCCCTTGTCGCTGATGGTGTGATTGCCTGCTTTAATCATGTTCGTGTCCTCCTCTTATCCGATGTTGATGTAAACGTCGCCGTTGGCCCCCAGGCTGGAGGCGGGAGCGCCGCTGCCGAAGTAGATGTTGCGGAAGCCCTTGGTGCTGCCGCTGGTGGGCGACACGCCGGACACGCCGCCGGTGAACGCTCCGCCCGTCTTGGGCATTTTCTGGTCTGCATAGGCAAAAATGTCCTGGGCCTTGCCCTTGGGGTCATAGACCGCCTTGGTCATGTCGCCGGGGTTTACGGCGTCCGCGCCCTTGGGGATGCCGAAGTCGAAGATGGGGGCAGCGTCCGGGCTTCCGGCCCGCCGCTTCACCGTGGCCGCACTTCCGGCGGCCAGCGTGGTGGTCGTCCCCACCTGGATGTTAGGGGTAGAGCCGTCAGCACCGGCGGGTCCCTGTGCGCCGGTCGCGCCGGTCGCGCCCTTGGCCCCGGTCTCACCCTGGGGTCCCTGGATGCCCTGCTCTCCCTTCGGGCCTTGAGCGCCGGTCGCACCCTGCGGGCCTCTTGCGCCCTGCACGCCCTGGGGTCCCTGCGGACCCACAACCTTGCCCAGATCAATGGTAGGCATAGATGGTTCCTCCTTCCGTCAGATGTTTAGGCATAGATGCCCTGCATCGTTGATGTAATAGTCCGGGGCCTCGTTGCCGGTGTAGGTACACAGCAGATGCCCCTCGTCGGTCACGCTGAAATTGACCATGCCAGCCGTCTGCACGGCCACGCCGTCGATGCCGCGCGGTCCTTGCGGCCCCTGCACGCCCTGGGGTCCTTCCGGTCCCGTGGGTCCAACCGGGCCAGCAGCGCCTTGAACGCCCTGGGGTCCCTGGATGCCTTGGATGCCCTGGACGCCGCGCTCGCCGGTCAGTCCGCGCTCGCCCTGGATGCCCTGCTTGCCGGTCTTGCCCTGGGGTCCCTCTGCGCCCTGTTCTCCCTGGTCGCCCTTGGAGGCGATAAGCAGCCAGTGGGCACCCTCCACGCCTCCGGCCACATCCAGCTCCGGGGCCACGCCCTTGCACGCTGCCTTGCAGATGTAGGAGCTGCCCAGCCTGCTCACCTTCTGGAGGGGCAGATAGGTCTTTGCGCTGTCATAGGCTTCCCACACCTTCACGGCCTCCTCGGCCTGCTCCAGCGCCTCGATGGCGTTTCCCACCAGGGTGCTCACCTGGGGTACAATGCCGTCGATCTGGGTCTGGAGCTGCTGCGCCTGGGTGGGCGTCGGCTCTTTCGGCGTGGTGTAGGCGTCGTTCGGCTTCACCAGCAGATGGTCCGTCGCCGTGATGGCAACGGCGGTGGGGTCGCTCTCCCGGAAGCCCTCAATGGTAAAGCTGCACCAGCCCTCCAGGGCCAGCGGCTCCGCCGGAATGGCCGTGTCGAAGGTCAGCGGGTCCTTCTTTGCCACCAGGTCCTCCACGCTGTTGTACAGCAGCACCGCCACGGGGCTTTCGCCCAGGGCGTTGCGCCAGATGATGCGCTTGGAGAACGCCTCCCAGTCATCGCTCATAACGATGTGCAGGCCGGTCACATTGGCCTCGCCCTGCACGCCCGCGTTCTTGCTGTCCTTGCGGACAAATTCGCCGGTCACGGTCACATTGATGGTCCTGTCCATAGGGGGTCTACCTCCTTTCTGTATGATAAAAGGCGGGGCGGGGCGGAAGGGTCGGTCCCTCCATACCTCGCCGCGCCGTGTCGCAGCCGCTTTTAGGGTCTCGCGGTGTGCCTGTTCAGTTAGATGTTGCGGGCCTTGGCCTCGGCAGCGTAGGCGCTGCTCTCGCGCTCAATGAGGTTTGCGGTGGCGTTGTCCTGGGCCATGCTCTGCTCCAGGACCTCCGCCACATAGGCGGGCACCTGCACGGTCTCGCCGCGCTTGATCTGGAAGCTGCGGCCATTGACGGCCACGAAAACGTCATCCTTGTACTTGTCGTTGTCCTTGAACAGACGGATGGGCACAAGGTCGTTCGGCTTGGGCGCGGCGGGGGCGGTCTCTTTTGCCGCCTCCAGGGTCTCCTTGGCTTTGGCCTGGGCCTCTGCCACAATGGCAGCAGCTTCCGCCTTGGCCTTGGCGATGATGTCCTCCGCCTCGGCGGCGGGGGTAGCCTGCGTGGTGGCCTGCTGCTCATTGGCAGCAGCTTCTTTCTTGGCAGCCATAGTGTAAATACCTCCTGTTGGTCAGAATGTGGGGCCGCCCGCCGTAAAGCAGGCGGCCCCGGTGATTAGCTGTTGAAGGTGGAGCAGGTCTCGATGCGGACCATGTACGCCTCCACCAGGCGCTCGGCCACCTTGGTGGCTTTCCAGCCTGCGGTGGCGCGCTGGTCCAGGGGGTCGGCAGTACCGGCAGAGCCGAGCTGCTTCACGATGTGCTGGAGACCGCCGCCGGTGATCTCGGTCACGCCGTAGGCGTCCGCACCCAGAATGAGGGTGGAGTACACGTCACGGGCGGATGCCTTGGGGGTGACGGTGCCGCTGGAGGTGGTGCCGGTCTCGTAGTCCTTGCCCGCGTGGGTAAAGACCTTGGCCTCGCTGGTCTCCACGAAGCGGACGCCCTCGATGCGTCCGATCTCGCCCTCGTAGATGCCGTCGGGGTCGGAGTAGGTCTTGACGTTCACCCACTTGGGGTCACTCATAAGGTCGTAGGAGCAATCCGGGTGGATGATGCCCGCGTAGTAGCCGTTGATCTTGGGCGCGTTCATCACCTTGAGGTAACGGACAGCGCGGCGCACGGCGTCCACGGTCAGGTAGTGGTTCTGGCTGTCGGTGGTGCTGCCGCCGCACAGGTTGGCGCGGCTGTCCACCTGGCCCTCGGCGTACTGCACGTTGGTGCCGCCGTTCAGCACCTCGCGGGTGATGGTGTCCAGGGTGCGGCCCGCCTGGCTGCCCAGCAGCTTGGTGGCCTGCACCAGGTTGTTGTCGATGGCGGAAAGCAGCAGCATATCGGACAGCTCGATGAAGCCGCCGTACTGCGCCACAGTCGCGTTGATGACGCCCATGTTGAGTTTCTGACCTTCGGGGGTCACACCTTCGGTCAGGGCCGTGGTGGCCTTGGGCAGGGGGTCATACTTGCGGAACTCGATGGTCTTACCGCCATTCTTGGGGATGGGGTGCTTCTGTCCGAACTGGTCATGGACCAGCAGCGGCTCCGCCATATCAATGAGATAGTCGGAGTAGAAGGTTTTCATCTCGCCGGAAAGGTCGTTCCCGGTGGTTGCGCTGGTCGTCTTGTTGATAACTGCATCAAACAGGTTCAGCACGACGGGCAGCAGAATGAATTTGCGGATGGTGTTCATGTTAAAATCTCCCTTCTGGGGAGAGGCTTAAAACTCGATGTGCTCTCCCCGTGCAGCTCTGCGGATGATCTCCGCGCGGTCCTTCTTGGACAGCTTGGAAACGTCATCCTTCACGATAAATGCACCCTGGGAGGTCGTGCCGTTTTCCTGGGGCCTTGTGCCCTTGGCGCGGATGCCGTCCACCACCTGCTTCTCCGTAGCCTTGGCCTGCATAGCGGCCACGCCCGCCTTGATCTGGTCCATGTGGACCACTTCATAAGCGTGCTGGACGGGAACGCCCGCCCGGAGCATGGAGAGGAACTGGGGGTTTTTGACTTCCGCGTTGAGGTCGAAGCTGGGGTACAGCCCCTTGACCTGTTCGGCCTCGCCGTACCACTGCTGGAGCTGCTGCTGCGCCCGCTGGTCGTTCTGCCGCTGGCGCTGCTGGCGCAAAAGCGCCTCGTTCTCCCGCTGGAGCTTCTGGAACTGCTTGTACTGCTCAACAGACATCCCCGCCTCCTCGGCGGCCTCGGACCAGTATGCGTCATCGTTTTCGATGGCCTGGGACAGCTTGCCCATGTCGCCGTCGCCGATCTGGTAGCGCTGCATCAGCATATCAATGACAGGCTGATACTGGCCCACCTGCTGCTCCAGGTTTCTGGTCTCCCGGAAGCGCCGGTCGATGATGCGCTGGGTCTCCTCGGTGTAGATGTCCTTGTACTCACCGTTCACAAGGTCCTGGAAAGCCCTGCGTTTGGCCTCCAGAGTATTGGACGTGGTGCTCGCGTCCGGTTTGTTGTCGCTCCCGGCGTCGGAGGACCGCTGCTGTCCCTCCGGGTCTCCGCCCTCGCCAGCCTCCGCCGGTTTGGCCTGCTTCCCGAAGATGACATTCTGGTATTCGCCCGATTTTCCCCGCCGGGTGGATGCGGGGGATGCCTGGGTCTCGCCCTGTGTGCCGGGTGCTCCGTCGCCAGAGGCCGCCGCCCCTGCGCCTGCTCCGCCTGCGGCACCGCCGCCGTCGAACAGGTTCAGCCGGATGTCCAGCAAATGCTTGAAGTTCATAGGATTGCCTCCTTTTTCGTCGCGGGTGTATCGCCCCCGTGCATCGGTCCCTGACTTCACCAGGGCAGCGGCCCGGTCCCCACCGTGACCGCCGCCCCGCATGGTGTGAAGCAGGAGGACAGTATAAGCGTATCAAATGCTTTTCAGCTTTTCGCCCCGAACTCGGAAAAAATTTTTATTTTTCTTCCCGGCACTCCACCTGGACCTGCTCCGGGTGGGCCTGGGCCACCTGGGCAAGGCCGATGACGGCCATCTCAAAGGCCGCCGCCGTGCCGTCGTCCCCGTTGAAGTCGAGCTGCACATCGCCGCTCTCCATCCGCCAGGTGTAGACCTCCACATAGCGTTCCCGCATGGCGTTGGTCACATATCCGGCCAGGGCGTAAAGGATGCCGGACACCGCCGCGCACGCCTCCACGCTGCCGGTGGCGTGGCCCTGGGCAGAGAGGATGCAGCGCTGGCCGTCCCGTTCGGCATAAACCTGGGTCATAACACGTCGCCTCCCGTCATTCGTTGCCCATGCTGGGGGTGCTGCGCTTTGCCAGCCGCTCCCCGTAGCCGGTCATGGGATGCTGGGCCTCCATGATGCCGCTTGCAAGGCTGTCCTTCTCGCTGGAGGGCGCGGGGCCTGCCGCCTGGCCTCGCTGGCCGCCGCCGGTAGGCTGCGCCGCTCCGATGCCCATGTCCTTGCCCGTGAGGGTCTGGATGATGAGGGCCATCTGGTCGAGCTGCTGGGACATCTGCTGGCAGATATTGAGAAGGGTCTGGCCGTTCTGCACCTGCTCCTTCACCTTGTCGATGCCTTCAAACTCCATCATTTCCAGAGCACCCAGCGCCTCCTGCGCCCGCTCCGGGTTGAAGAAGCCCAGGCCGTACAGCTCCTTGGCCCGCTCGTTCTGCTCCATGCGGGAGAATGGGTTTTTCTTCTGGGCCTTGATTTTCAGGTCGAAGATGGGCTTGCGGTAGAGGGGGAGGCCGTCGGAGGTCTGGCCCACTTCCTGCTCCTTGATGCCCGCGTTGTTCATGTCGATGAACTGGTAGCTGCCAGGCGTCTGGCCCGTGATGCGGAACGAGCGGGTCTCGTCGTAGAACTGCCGGATAAGCTCAATGCACATCGAATTGATTTTGACGTGGGTGCGGTAGCTGGCGGAGATCATGTCCCGGCTGGCCTTGTTGCCCGCCTCCTGGAGGGCGGCGATGGCAGCGGCGGCGGTGACGCCGGACCCGGCGCTGCCGCTGTTCACGTCGCGGTTGGCCGCCGTGTCCTTCATCTCCTCGATTTTCATTTGCGCCACGGTCACATAGATGTCGTCCAGCGGGTTGGTGACAATCTCCTTGATGCGCCTGTCGTCAAGCTCGCCCTGGACGTGGACCAGGGGCTTGCTCCAGTCCAGGAACTCCTCCTCGTTGATGCCCGTGCTGTCGCTGACGAAGAAACGCTTCTTGGTGGTCATCATGCTGTTTTCCAGGATGTTGGAGGACAGCTTGTCGATGTAGAGCTGCGGGTCCTTGCAGATGGCGACATAGCCGAAGCCCACCGGCGTGCCTTTTTCCGGGAACATCACATCCAGCACGACGGGGTAGAGGCCGTGGTCGTACCAGCCCGTGTCCCGGTAGTTGGGGTCGTTCTCGCTGGCGAACAGCAGGGTCTCGCCCACGAACTTGGCGTAGTGCAGCAGCGTCTTGCCGCTGGCAGAGGTCGTCTTGTAGTACCAGTCCACCACCACGCTCTTGTTGCTGGTGTCGATGGTGTCATCGTAGATATACTGCTTCACATCCACGGCCCCGCCGCTCAAATGGCCCTTGTGCTCCGGGTACTGCTGCTCCAGCAGGTCCTCGTCCACCAGGTCCACGATGAACAGGTTGCGGGACTTCTGGATGTCGGTCACGCCCGGCTCCCAAAACAGCTTTAGCAGGTCGATCTCCCGGATGTCCACGTCACCCAGGCCGTTCTCCTTGGCGCTGTTCCAGAACACACCGTAGGCTGCCGTGCCGTGTTTCAGCTTCTCCCACCAGTTGTCAGAGTAGGTCTGCTCGTAGTCGTTGTACTCCAGGATGACCGGCAGCACGGAGGACAGCACCTTGGCGCTCTCCTCGTCGCTGCGCTCGCGTGGGAGGACCACCGGCTCCGGGTAGTTGTCCATAGCGTCCGCGTGCTTATTGAGAATAGCGTTGAACAGCCAGGCAGAGGACGGCTCCGGCCCTCTGTACTCCGGGTTGTCCGTGCGCTGCTTGCCCTTGCGGATGGCCTCCCAATGGCGCAGCTCCCACCATAGCTCATCCTGGACCACGCGCTCCTCCAGGCTGGCCTTGCCCTGCTTGTAGCGGGTCAGGATGCTGATTGCCTCCGCGATCTCCGCTCTGCCGATGCGCCGCTGCCCGGCGGGGGCCGTCAGCAGCATGGCCTCCATCTCCGGGTCCACGCTCTCGTCCTTCTGCACGCCGGGGACGCCCCAGCCCATCGGGGGCTTGCCCAGGGTCGCGTCCTGCTCGTTCTTCCGTCCGAAAAGTGCCATAAATCAATACCTCCTGTAAAAATCGTAACGGTCATACTGCTGGTCCTGTCCCAGGTCCAGCGGGTCATATACCACCAGGGCGGGGGGCTTGTTCCGCCTGGGTGCTATCGGGTTTTTCATGCAGACGTAGCGCAGCTCGTCGTAGATGTGGTCCTCGCCCTCGGTGTTGATGTCCTCCACGTTCTTCTCGTCGTAGACCAGGTTGGGGACCGTGCGGATGAAGTGCTTGCAGGTGTTGAACACATACAGCATGGGGATGCCCTCCTCGTCAAAGGCGAGGCGGTGATGCACCTGCATCTTTCCGTCGATGCGGGCGTGGTCGCCGCGCTCGAAGTACACCCGCTGCCGCTCCATCAGAGCGCCGATGCTCTCCGTGCCGTCGCTGCCCCAGATAGCCGGGTCTCCCACGCGGTTGATGCGCCGGTCCTTGAGGTTGGGGTCCTCGGCCTCGATGCGCCGTATCTCCCGTGCCACCTCGGACGGTTCCATCTTCACGCCGGTGTTGGGTGTGCCGGTGCAGCCGTAATACTCCCGGATGCGGTAGAGCCGCCGGTCCCGGTCCACGGCGTACCAGCCCACGGAGAAGGGCCTGGAGTAGCCCCAGTCCAGGCCGCACCAGATGGCCCAATCCTGCGGGACCTTGAAGGGGGAGATGACGTGGGTGTTGATGCGGTCCGTGTAGTGGTCGCTGTCGTTGCGCCACTCCGTGAATACCTGGCCTGCGAAGGTGTCCCAGTCACCGTACAGCAGCGCCTTGCGCTCCTGCTCCGGCATGGAGGCCAGGCTGGTGAGGTAGTCCGGGTTGTTTGCAAGCAGTATCTTGTTGTCAAACACGGAGGACGGCACGAAGATGCGGGACTTCCAGCGGGTCTCCTCGTGGCCGTCAGGGAAGCGGACCTTGAACTGCTCCCAGATCGTTTGCATGGGCTGGGCCGCCGTGATGAAGCGCTCCTTCACCCAGCCGTGGCCCACGCCGCCGGGGTTGGCCTGCGCCCGGATGTAGCAGCGGGTCCCCGGCCCGTTGGGGCGGTTTCGGGAGAACAGGTAGCTGTACTCCTCCCAGAGAAATTGCGTCAGCTCGTCAAAGTCGATGAAGTCATAGCGCTTGCCCTGGTAGTTGGTCCGGTCCTTGGTGTACTGCATAGAGCCGAAGAAAATCTTGGCCCCGGAGGGGAAGGTCCAGACGTGCTTGCTCTCGTTAAACCTGGCCTTTTTGTAGGCCCGTCTGTAAATCTCCGTGCTGCGGTCCATCAGCTCCGTGAGCTGCGGGAAGGTCTTGCGGAGGATAAGCCCACGGTAATGCGGTATCTCCACCTGGCGCAGGGCCTCGGCCAGGGCGCAGTCCGATTTGCCGCCGCCTGCTGCACCGCCGTACAGCGCCTCGTCCTCAAAGCGGGCCATAAGGGCCGCCTGGCGCGGCTGCGGGGTCCAGATGACATTAGCCATCGTTTGCGCCTCCCTCCGTCGGTGGGCCTGGGTTGTCCATCACGGGGGAGAGGAGCACCACGCCGCTGCCCTCGTCCTCGTCGCCGTCCTGGGCCTCCGGCTTGTACTTCCACGTCTCCGGCTTCCGGTTGGTCAGCCAGAACATTTGCGCTGCTGTATTGGCAGCTACATGGACTTCATCGCGGGCCTCCACAAGGGTCTCGACCTCGCGGATGCGCTTGCCCGTTTCCGGGTCATATTCTACGGTCTTGAGCTTGTAGTGCTTCACGATCTGGGCATTGTAGCCCAGGCAGCTCTTGAACAGGGCGTTTTCCACCTGCTCGTCCGGCACTTCACACGCCTGCGCGAAAGCAGCCGAAAGTGCCGCGTAGCGCTCGTCCCCCTCCTGGCCCTCGTCCAGGTATTTGCGGAAGGTAGAGTAGGCGATATGGAGGTTGGCAGCAATCTCCTTTGCCGTGGCCCCGTCTTTGGCCCATTTGATGATCTTGTCCAGGTTGGGGAGGACATGGGTCTCGTATTTACTTTTTGCCATTCGCTCCCGCCTGCCTTTCTGAAAAATTGGCTTCTCTTTCATCGTAGCAAAGGCAGCTTCTTTTTTCGCCCCGAAGGGAGGATGTTTTTTCATTCTGGTGTTCACGCGTGTGTGGGGGGGACCCTCTCACCCTCACCATCCCCCCATACCCCCCTTCCTCTCCCTCTCTCCCTGGAGCGGGGGAGACCATTTTCGTGGCCTCACGAAAAAGATAAGAGACCCCAGGCCATAGGCCCAGGGTCTCTCTGGTATGCTTATGCTTTGCTTTTGCTGTGCTTTTCTATCGTGTAGGTGGCCCCATAGCGCCGCCGCCCACAATGGGAGCAGGTCACTTTGTGATCTACGCCGCCGCCCACGCGTTTGAGGTCGTAGCCCTCCTGGAGCATCGCGACGCACCTGCCGCAAAGGTCCTTCGGTTCGGTCATCAGTCGCTCACCCCCTTGAAGCTCTCCCGGACGTGGCCGCCGTTCAGCTCAAATTCCACGGTGTGGTAGTACCCCTTCGGATGGATGTACACCACGCGGCCCGCCACAGGCCGCCTCAAGCTCCGCTTGTCCTCGCCGCTGTCGGTGAATGTCTCCGGCAGGCGCATCACCTTGTCGCCCAGCTTCATGCCTTGCCCTCCCATGCCGGGCAGGTGGTGTCCGGCTCCGTGAAGTCCGCGCAGCGTGGGCTGTCTCCGTTGAAGCATACGCCCTGGAAGTCCTCGTACCAGGCGCAGCTTCCGCAATTCTGCTTCATGCCGTTTCCTCCCGTTCCATCGTCATGCGGGCCAGCAGGCTCTCATACATCCGCTTGTAGGTGTCCCGCTCCGTCTGGGCGATTACCAGGGCCATGGAGGCCGTACCGTCCTCGGTGTCCCCGCGTACCGGCTCCGGCTCCTCCTCGTCCTCCTGGGGGCTTGCAAGGCCGTACTGGGCCAGCCCCAGGCCGGAGAGGAGGCCGAGGTCCACCTGCTCCATCTCCCGCTTGGTGCAGCGTCCCACATAGCGTCCCACGCGGCTCTTGTCCACGGTGTACACGTTCTCGCACAGGGCCGTGCTGATCTGTTCGGTGGAGCGGATGGTGATGTGCTCCGGCAGCTCCTTCTTGGGGGAGGCGGAGCAGTAGACCACCTGGACCACGGGGCTGTTGTCGTTCAGGGCGTCGCAGCTCACGATGATGGCGGGCCGGTCCTTCATCAGCTCGTGGCCGATGGCGTTCGGTATATCTACCCAGTAAATCTCCCCGCGCCGCATAGCGTTGGCAGGGAATGTGCCTTTCTTTGCCATAATCAAACCTCCGTGATAGTCAGATTGAAGCGTTCCCGCAGGAGCTTCTTTTTCATCTCGTACTGGGCCGTCTTGGTGGCCCGGCTCTTGACATCCTCCACCACCGGCAGCCAGAACACGGTGCCGTACTTGTCCGGCGCGGTGGGGCGCTCGTAGGCGAAGTCGGCCACATAGTGGATGGCCCGGACCCGCTCGCCGGTCTCCGTGATGTAGCTTTCCTGGAGGGTGTACTGCTGCTGGAGGCGCAGGTTGCGTATCTGCCCGGCCTTGAGCATCAGCATCAGCTCGTCGTAGCGCCGGGCCTCCTTCTTGCTGTCGAAGCGGAGGTTGCCCCGGCTGTCCGGCTGGTTGTGGTACTTGGGGGCCTTGGTCTTGCCCACGATGCCCAGCTTCTCCATGACCTGGCGCTGGGCCTCCGGCCCCATGCGTTGCAGGTCTGCGGCGGTCAGTCCCATCTCTCGTGCCTCCTTCCGTTTGGTGCAGCGGCGGGCCGGGCCGAAGCCCTGCCCCCGCAGAAACATCATGGGGTGCAGCAGCTTCCCGGACAGGCCGCAGAAAACTGTGTTGTCCACGACGCGCACATACTCGCACTCGTCGCAGTATTCGATCTGGCCCTCCCGCTCCAGGGCCATCTCCAGCGGGGTCTTATCCAGCATTTGCCTGCGCCTCCTCCGCTATCAGCTTGCGCTTGCGCCGGGCGTAGGCGCTGTCGGCGGCGGACAGGCCGGGGTTCGTGAGGCGGCGCAGCCGGGCCTTTTCCCGCAGCTCCTCCCGGTGGGCTTGCTGGTACGCCCGGTGCCGTGCCCGCTCCTTCTCCGGGTCCCGGCTCCGGTCTTTCAGCTTCCGGCGCTCCTCGGCCTTGCCGTCAAACCAGCCGATGTGCTTATAGCTGGCAGCAAAGCAGCCCTCGGAGCAGAAGTACGTCGTGGCCTGCCGCTTGCCGTCCCGCTCCACCTGGCGCACCCAGGGGGTGTCCGCCGTGGTCACGATCTGCTTTCCGCAGGTGCCGCAGGTGCGAAACAGGGTCAGCCGGTTGGCCGTCTGTCGGCGCACGCTCATAAGTCGGACCTCCGCTCCATCACACCCAGGATGTACTTGCCGTCCTCGCCGCGCCGGGCGTGTATCTCGTACTTCTCCCGCATCTCCTTGACGGAGAAGAACGGGACGGCCAGCCGCCAGCCCAGGGCCGTCTCCGGGGCATCCGGGTCCATGGCCCGCTCCCCGTGCTCCAGCACCACAGCGGTGAGCACAGCGTCCACAAGGGCCTGGGTCTCCTGGTTTCCGGCATCCGCCTGGGCCAGGGCCTCCCGCAGCTTCTCGTTCTCCTTGGCCGTGTCGGCCACCTTCTTGCGCCAGCGCCCCAGCTCATGCTCCAGGCGCTTGATCTTATCGACGTTTCTTTCCATGTCACTCCGTCCTCTCGTAGTATTTCAGCAGGTTGGCGGCCACCGTGCAGCTTTTCCAGTCCTGGAGGTTGGCGCAGTAGCGGTCCGCATACTCGGCCAGGGCCTCCCCGTCCGGGAAACTCATGCAGCCGCCCTCGCAGCGGACGCACAGCCGCTCGTCCCAGCGAAAGAACGGGCACGCCCAGGTCTTGTGTGAGTAGCCAGCCATTTGTCCGCCCCCTTGCTCATTCCGTGATCTGTCGCTGTCCTGCCGTGCTGCCCGGCAGGCCGATGGGGTTCTTCCGCAGCATCGTCTCGTAGGTTTGCTCGAAGCGCTCCATCTCGAAGTATTTCTTGTCCGGCGGCATGAACGCGTCGATGCCGCCCATGGCCTCGATGACCTTCTGGGTCCTGGTGGGCATCCCCTCCAGCGCCTGCTCTTTCGTCCGGCCAGCCAGCCGGGCCAGTTGCAGCTCGCTGCGGGCCATCAGGTAGGCGTTGCTGATTTCCGACCTGACCTCGTGCAGAACGGCCTCCGCCGCCTCCCGCATCTCCGCGATGGTCGGAGGGAATTTGCAAGTCTGGCACACCCGGATGACTGCCTGCTGGGCCGCCCAGAAGTCGATGTCCCGCAGGCAGGTGGTCCAGAGCGTGATGGTCGGGGCCAGCTTTGCCTTTAGGCTGTCCTTGTCCGGGGCCTTGAACATCTCCGCGTTGGGATAGGCCATCATCAGCACCGCGAAGATTTCCGTCACTTCCGCCCTGGTCATAGGCCGCTGAACTCGTCGTGCAGGTCTCGCAGGGCGTCCATCTTCTCGCCCGTGCTGGCCTGCTGGGGTCTGCCGCTGCGGCTGGGCTGGTAGGACCTGTCGTCCTTGAGGGCGAACACGCCTGCCCAGCAGTGGTCCTCGCTCTGGTGCAGAATGGCGATCTGGGCATCCCGGTCTCCGGGGGCCAGCTTCTCCAGTTCCGTGACCAGGCGCTTCTTGGCCTGGTCCGTCATCGGCTTTTTGATCTTGTTCCGCATCGCCTCGAAGCCTTGCAGAGCGGAAAGCAGGTCAGCGTCGCCGGAGGCGAAGTCCGCAAAGATAGTTTCCTTTGTTTTCTTTTCCTCTGCTTTGCTTTGCTTTTCTTTACTCTGCTTTGCTTTTCTTTTATTTGCATCGGTTTGCTCTGCATTTGCATTACTTGTGGATGCTCCGCTGCCGTCGTCGGCCTTGCAAGGCTGATTTTTCCAGCGTTTTTGCGCCGCCTCCCGCCGGAGGTTGGAGATGTCGTCCACCTTCCCCATGCGTCGGAGAAGGGAAGCGGAGTAAAGATACTCGCCGTCGTTCACCAAAAGCGTGCTGCCGTTTTCTGCAAACTCTGTGCAGCAGTCTGTGATGATCTGCTCCAGACGGGATGCTTCCACCTGCATTTGCATAGCAAGCGTATTCCAAATGTACTTGTTCACGGACAGCCGGTACTCCGGCTGCTCCCGGAGTATCTCCACCAGCATGAAGTACACCCCGTACCCCTCCGCCCCGTAGACGGAGCGGAGGGCCAGGATTTTTGGGTCGTTGCGGGCGTTGCAGTCGTGAGAGAAGAAATAGGCGTCTTTCTCGTTGGTCTTGGGCATACGGATGCCTCCTTACGCAAGCGCCTGCTGCCCCGTTGCATCCTCGAAGATGCCGTCGGGCAGCTCCGGCGCGGTATTGCTGCTGGGTTCAATGACCTCCCCGGTCTCCGGGTTGGCCTCTGGAAGGGCCTCTGGCGCGTTTTCGGGTGCATCCAGGTAATTCTTGCTCCCGTCGGTGCCGATGGCCGCCTCGTCGCTTGCAAGGGCTTTCTGGAGGTCAATGGACATGATGCCCCACTTGCTGATAAGCTGGCGCAGCATCGTCTTGCAGGCCATCCCGTCGAAGTCCTTGTACCAGAAGGAGGAATACTTCCACTCGTCGCCCTTGGGGTAATTGCCCGCCACGAAGTCGGCGTAGGACACGCGGCTGTACCGGGGGTCCTGGGCCTCGCGGGCCTCCAGGTGGAACGCCTGGGAGTAGCGGTCCGCGTGGGTCAGCATCTTGTCCTTGCTCCAGTACAGCACCTTGCGGAAGCCGTTGTTCAGCTCGAAGTAGGCGTAGTAGCCCACCACGGGGCGGCTCTCCCGGTCTCCGTCGTCCTCCAGGAACTCCAGGATGGGGCGGCGGGTGAAGCGGTCCCGGCCTCTGTACTCGCCCTCCACCACGGGGAACGCGTCGATGTCCAGGTATTGGCCGCTGCGCTCCGCAAGCTGGATGTAGCCCTTGTAGCCGAGCTGGAACTGGGCCACGGTGCCGCGCTTCTTGTCCTTGTAGGGGACCATGTAATACTGGCCGAGCTGCGGGGAGGGGGACAGGTTCAGGCTCTCACCCAGCAGGGCGGCGGTCAGCACCGTCCCGGCGTCGCACTCCTGGAGGGACGGGTTTACGGCCACGGCGGAGCTGATGGCAGCCACGAAGCGCCGGGCGCGGTCCGGGTCTCCCAGGGTGTCGTTCACGAGCTTCTGGTACATCGGCGTCTGGATAGCCACGCTGAACTTGGGCTTGCCGCCGCTGCGGCTCTGCAAAGAATTGTTCACGGCCATGATTAAATCCTCCTATACGAAATGTTCCGTTCTTTCAGCCAGCGGGAAAGCTCCGCCGCCTGGTCCTTTGTCACCTGGCACTCAAAGCGCAGCAGGTAGATGGTCTCCTCCACGGTCTCACCGCCGCCGGGTTCCCAGGTACCGGCCTGGGCCGCATTGGCAGCGGGGTCCGGGGTCTGTTCTGCGCCCCGCGTCGCCTCTGCCTCGCGCTGTTCCTCTGCCAGGTTGGCGGCCTGGGCGGCCCGCTGGGCCTCGTATTCCCGCAGGCGCTTGGCCCGCTCCTGGAGGCGGGAGCGCTCCATCAGGGCCTCGTTCAAGTCCAGGTGCTCCAGGTACTTGATCTTGACGGCCTCGGCAAACTCGCTCTCCACGGTAGCCAGGACCTCCAGATCGGACGCGGCCTTGTCCTCCGCCGCGACGATGGCCTCCCGGACCTTCTTCATGGTCACGCTGGTGTTGTACCAGGTGTCCTGCCACAGCTTCTCAAAGGGGAGCAGCGCCCGCAGCTCGCCCACGGTCTCCTCGTAAATTTCCAGGATAGCGGCCCGCTTGTCCGCCCGGCGCTTCTCCTCGTACTCCTTGAGCTGCGCGTCGATGGCGGCGATGGGCTGGTCAATAAGGCCCACCAGCTCCTTCACCTTGGCCTCGAAGTCGGTGTACGGGGCCATGCACTCGCGCTTGACCTCCTTGCGCTTGTTCTCCAGGGCCTCCCGCAGCTTGTTCAGCTTGGCGCGGTCCTCCTTGGCACCCTTGATGCCGTCCTCTGTTACCACCAGGCCGGTGTACAGCGCCAGGCTCTCCGCAAGCTGGCCTTTCAGCTCCTCAAAGTTGAAGTCTATCGTCTTGGGCAAAGTCTCCAGGCTGTTGCCCATCACAAATTCCATGCTCATGTTGTCCTCCTGTTCAGATAGGCGGGAGCTTGAGGTTTGGTTTCTGCCGCTGCTCCACGCAGCGCCAGAAGGGGACCGCCTCCCGCCGGATGATGGCGATGTCGTCCTCGGCATCCGCCCGTTCGATTTTGTAGTGCCGGGTCTCTTTCCGGTCCTCGCCCTCCGCCGTGGTATATTTGATCTGGGCCAGCAGTTCCACGAACTGCCACCCGGCGGCAAGCATCTGCTGGCACACCTGGGCGTAATACTCCGTGGGGATGCGCCCCTTCCAATGGGTCCAGCCGGTGGAGGAGAGGATTTCCGTGGTTTTGATCTCCAGGCCGCCAAGCCGCCCGGTGGCGGTCTCCTCCAGCTCCCCGTCCGGGGTGCAGGTGATGAAGGGCAGGTCCTGGTGTTTGATGATCTTGTAGGGGGTGAAGCTCACCCGGTATTCCGGGTGGTCCAGGGCGAAGAAGGAGCGCAGCAGCGGCTCCGCGTCGTTGCCGTAGCGCACATAGGGCTTGTCCCCGATGTCCTCCGGGATGACCAGCCCGCACTTCTCCTCCCAGAGCTGTACGTTGGTTTTCCAGGGGGAGAGGCCCAGGAGGGCGGCGGCGTCAGACGCCCCCAGCCCATCCTTGCGGGCCTCCAGCCATTCCGCCCGGTCCTTGCAGATGATGACCTGCGGCGTCACGGCTGGTCGGCCTCCGCCTCAATGCGCTGTTCCAGACGAAGCAGTTTTAAGATTTCTTCCTCTGTGGGGTCTCCGAAGATAAGCTCCATCTGATTGAGCATGATGCCCACGTCGGCCATTTCTTCCCGGATGTCTGCCACGATCTGCCCGTGGTCCCCCTGTTCGGCCACATAGTAGCGCAGGTACTTGGAGAGGGCCTTGGTCAACTCGCTCATTTCCTCAATGGCGACGACAATTTGTGCCTCCTCGCCCCAGGTCTTGATTGCGCTCTCCAGGATTTTGCCCTCCCGTTCCTGGGTCATCTCTCTGTTCTCGTTCATGCTGTTTTGTCCTCCTTTTTCTTACTGCGGCTTCTTGCCGCGTATTCTGCCAGCAGCCTCTTGAGGGCTGCGTCATGCCAGCTTTGCCAGGACGAATACCCGCACACCTGGAGCAGGTCGTCCGGCAGGCTTGCCGCGAACTCGCGGCTGATGCGGTAACACTTGCGGAAGCGCCCGGTGGGTGCGGTAGGCGGTGCGGTCTCCGTCTCGCTGGCCTCGCTGCGGCTCTCTGCTGTCGGCAGCGCCCCCAGCAGGTCCAGGTCCTCCGCGTCGTAGAGTTCCGTCCTGGACGCTCCCAGGACATCCTCCAGGGTCTTGAGCTGGTCCGGCGTCGGCAGGCATACGCCCTTCTCATACCGGCTCACCATGCCCACGTCAGCCCTGGGTTCCGTTTCTTTCAGTCTGGCGGACACCTGCGGCTGGGTCAGGCCCAGCGACATCCGCCGCTCTTGCAGTCGGTTCATGCTCTGCCTCCTGTCTGTTGTAGATAACCACCATCGACGGAAAAGGTGCTGGCGGGTATTGGGTCCCGTTCTCGTCCGTGAAATGCAAGCGCCCACGAATAAAGCGGATTTCTGCCTTTCCGTAGATGTAGTCGTGAAAATAGGACGTGTCCGTTCTGGCCGGAATAAGCATGACAACGGTTGCGCCAGCCTGCGCCTCCTCAAATGCTTTGCGCACCCACTTACCGATCTCGCGTCCGTAAGGCGGGTTGCAGAATACCGCGCCGCCGCAGTTCCAGCTCTGCGAAAGCCCGTCCGTTTCCGGCGTGTAATACAGGGAGCACTTTGCGCTTTTGATCGTCGCTGCTGCGTCCAGCGCAAAGTGGAACTCCTCATTGAGCCGATTGAAGAACGCCTGCGGTGTGCAGTAGTCCATTTTCGCGCTGCTCAAAAGTGCTTTGTTCATGCTCAAGACACCTCCCGGTACAGTTTCACGCTGCCGGTGTCGATGTGTCTCCGGTTGATCAGAGGTTTGTTCTTTCTGCCTCCGTTTAGGATGACGCGCAGCCCATCGGGTGTCTGCACAATCTTTTGCACGGTTGTGACCATCAGCCACTCATGGCTCTGCGTAGAGCAATCGTAGATGACAGTCATACCTGGCGTGAGGTCACGCCAGGTGAGGCGCTGGCCCTTTTGCTCCACATACTCACCGTTCCGAGATGGCGGTAAAACAAATAGACTTAGCTGCTCATACATGGCGTTCACCCCTCATACGGGCTTTCCAGGGACCAGTCCCAGGTCTGCCCGCCTTGCCACTCCGTGGTGAAGTAGTTGTGTACGCCGTCTCCGGTGAAGTACAGGTATTCCTTCGGCAGCACCCGGCCCACGCTGCCTACGCACTCCTTCTCGGCCATCCAGCGGGCCAGCACATCCTCCACCAGGGCCAGGATGTCCGGGTCCACCGGGTTGCTGGGGTCGTAGCCGTAGAACTGGCAGGGCTGGGTCGTGATGCCCTCCACCGTGTCGGCCCAGAAGCGGTCCCCGCTGTCGTAGCGGTTCAGCACGCACCAGATCGTGGCCGCCTGTTCCGTGGTGGAGCAGCCCCGTGCCTCGCCCCACACCATCTTTGCCAGGGCTACCCTGGACGCTTCCATCGGGTCGATGGCCTCCTGGTCCTCAAACTCCAGCGTGATGGGTTCCGGCGTGGGTGTCTCCGCTGGAAGCGCCGTTGCCGTCACCGGCGCGGCGGTCTCCATGGCCTCTTGCTCTTGTGGCCGCCCGCTCCAGGCGAACGCCGCAGCCACGGCCAGAAGGGCCAACGCCAGGCAGGCGGCTCTCTGCATCGCGGCCCTGCGGCGGCGCTGCTGCCGCCTCCGCCGTTCAGTCCGGGTCATAGGTGCTTCTCCTGCGGCGGTACAGCTCGTCGATAAGGTCCGTGTCGCTGTAATCGGCCAGCGCCTTGCCCTCGTCCTCGGTCTCAACCGATACAAGGATAGAGGATTTCAGATACAAAGCGGGACGCGGCGCGAAGAAGGCGTTGTACACGTAGTTGCCGGTCCACGGTGCCGACGGTGTTGATGTTGTACGCGTAGTTGCCATTCGAGTTCGGGGAGCTGTTGGTTGTCCAGCCCGTTGCCAACCAATAGGGCTTGGAGGTCAGCGGTAGGATGCTGCGGTGCTTGCGGTACTCGTCAATGGTCAGCGCCCGCACGACGGCCAGGGGCTTGCCGTAGTCCGTCATGCCGTCCATGGTGGTCAGGTCGATGGGCCGCTCCACCACGGCGGAGAAGATGGCCGGGTGCTTGTCCCGCAGCCAGCGCTCCACGGTTTTGGAAAGCAGGCTGCCCGCGTAGTTGTTGTGGTCCTCGCGCTCGGCGTCGTCATCCTCGAACTGGCAGCACTCCGGCAGCGTGTCGGCGGCCACCGCAAAGGCGGTGTCCAGGTCGTCCTCCAGCTTCACAAACTCCACGCCGTCGAGGGTGAAGCGTTCGCCCCGACGTACCTGTGCCAGGGCCAGGTCCTTCATTTTCATGTCCTTGTCCTCCTCTTTAGTTTACTGGCCGCTCTCGGCGGTCGTGGTGGTCCGCCGGTTGCCCCGGCGGCGGATTGCCTCTTGAAACGTCCTTTGAGCCAGGCGGGGGTCATACTCCGGGCGCTGGTTCTTGTCCAGCTTGCCCGTGTCGCCTCGTCGCAGCTCCTCATAGATCGTTGCGGGGTGGCATCCGATTTTGTAGGCGATGTCCAGCACGCGGGCTTCCTCCTGGTACATCTTTGCGATTTTCTTTCGGTCCTGGAAATCCAGGTACTTGCAGGCCATCACGCGCACCCCCTTTCCTGGGAAAAAATAAAGCCCGAAGGACTGTTTCATCCTTCGGGTTTTACGATAGCATTTGCGTTTTTATGATTCTTGACAGAAAAAGTCCTTGAATCTCGGCCAAAAGGTGAGTATAATATAAAAGATTATTGACCGGGGCTTTTGCCCCGCATAAAACTTCAGGGACTACCCGGAGAGGATGAGACAGATGACTGCATACAAAGACATGACACTGGACCAACGGAGGGCTGAATACGCAGCATTGCAGACCGCTTTTGCAGATCTGAAGGCACAGGGGCTGAAGCTGGACATGACCCGCGGCAAGCCCTGCAAGGATCAGCTGGACATGGTATCTGACATCTTCGATATGCTCAAGGAGCCGGAGGACTATATTGTCGACGGCATTGATATCCGCAACTACGGCGCGCTGTCCGGTCTGCCGGAGGCCAAGCGCCTGTTCGCAAACCTTTTGGACTGCAAGCCCAAGCAGGTATTCGTGGGCGGCAACGCCAGTCTGCAACTCATGTACGGCGTGATCGACTGCGCCTTTATCCACGGCCGCCTCAACAGCCCCCGCCCCTGGTGCAAGGAGCCTGTTGTCAAGTGGCTGTGCCCCGCCCCCGGCTATGACCGCCACTTCAAGCTGACGGAATCCTTCGGCTTTGAGCTCATCACCATTCCCATGACCTCCACCGGTCCGGACATGGACGCCGTGGAGGAGGCCATCAAGGACCCGGCTGTGAAGGGCATCTGGTGCGTGCCCAAGTATTCCAACCCCGAGGGCATCATCTACTCCAAGGATACCATCGTCCGCATGGCCTCCATGAAGCCCGCCGCGCCGGACTTCACGATCATGTGGGATAATGCGTACTGCATCCACGAGTTTGACGGCGACTATGTGGAGTTCCCGGACATCTTGCACCAGTGCAAGAAGTATGGCAACTATGATATGGTCTACGAGTTTGCCTCCACCTCCAAGATCACCTTCCCCGGCGACGGTGTGGCCTGCATGGCTACCTCCGAAGCCAACCTGGAGGATTTTGAGAAGTGGATCGGTATTCAGACCATTTCCTATGATAAGGTGAACCAGCAGCGCCATGTGCTCTATCTCCAGAACCGGGCTCACACCCTGAAGCTGATGAAAAAGCACGCGGCATTCATGAAGCCGAAGTTCGAGGCCGTTCTGAGCACTCTGGACCGTGAGATCGCCCCGCTGGAGATCGCCAGCTGGAGCCATCCCAAGGGCGGCTACTTCGTCTCCTTTGACGCCATGCCCGGCACCGCCAAGCGGACGCTGGCCCTGTGCAAGGAGGCCGGCGTGGCCATGACCGCCGCCGGCGCCACCTTCCCCTACGGCATCGACCCCAATGACAGCAACATCCGTATTGCCCCCTCCTTCCCGCCTGTGGAGGATGTGGAGAAGGCCATTGCCGTTTTCTGCACCTGCGTAAAGATGTCTGCATTGGAGAAGCTGGGCGTATGAGATACCAAGGCATGGTCTACCGTCCGCCCTCCGAGGCGTACAGCCTCATCGTGCAGGTGACCTACGGATGCAGCCACAATACCTGTGCCTTCTGCAGCATGTACAAGGAAAAGCGCTTTGCCCTGCGGCCTCTGCATGAGGTCCTGGAGGATTTCCAGATGGCCCGCCAGCGCTACCGCAGCGTCCGCCGCATTTTCCTGGCGGACGGCGATGCCCTGATCCGGAAGGCCAGTGAACTGTATACCATCCTGGACACCATCCGGGAACTGTTCCCGGAGTGCGAGCGGGTCACCAGCTACGCCTCCCCCAGCAGCATCCGCCTGCGGACGGACGAGGAGCTGCAAATCCTTCGCGCCAAGGGGCTCACCATGGTCTACATGGGGTTGGAATCCGGCAGTGACAAGGTCCTCACCCGCATGCGGAAGGGCCATCCCGCCGCAGAGATCATCGAAATGGGACAGAAGGTCCGCAGAAACGGCATGGCACTATCCGTCACTGCCATCACAGGTCTGGGCAGCCCGGAGCTGCTGGAGGAACACGCCGTCAAGACCGCCGAGGCCTTCAACGCCATGAACCCGGAATACATCGGAATGCTGACGCTGATGGTGGAGCCGGGAACACCTCTGTATGACTGGGTCCATGACGGCAGCTTCCGTCTGCTGGACCAGCATCAGGTGCTGAAGGAAACAGAGTTGCTGGTCTCTCACTTCGACAGCCCCGGCAGTGTGTTCCGCATGAATCATGCCAGCAACTATCTGGATCTCCGGGGCACACTCAATCAGGACCGGGACGCTCTGCTGGCCAAGATCCATCAGGCTGAGCAGGATCTCAGCTGTCTGCGGCCCGAAAGCTGGCGCGGACTGTGATTCGCAGCGGAGCCATTCCCATTCTTTCGTCAGATAAGAACAGGCTTGTAGGGTTCTGCTAACAGCGCACGATACGTTCCCATGAATGACAGCAAGCTCGTTCATGTGCATAATCAAAAAGAGCGGAGGGATCGTTTGATCCCTCTGCTCTTTTGCGGTTTTGCGGTCAGGCAGCGGCAAGATCCGCTGTGGCCTGCCGGTAGATACGAATGAAATAGATGATCTCCGCCGCTGCCGTAATGGTCCAGGAAAACACATACAGCAGATACAGGGACGTGATGGTGCCGAACCACGCAAACACGGTGTAGACCCAGATAATGCGGAACACGCAGGAGCCCAGGATCACGATGATCATGGGGACAGCGCTCTTGCCAAGGCCACGGGAGGCGGCGATGGAGCCGTCCATAAACGCGGAGACGCAGTAGGAAACGCTCATGACCGTCAGACGGTACATACCCGCGTCCATCACCTGCGGGTCTGTGGTAAAGAGGCTCAGGAACGGCCGTCCAAACAGCAGCAGTCCCAGACCCAGAAGCAATCCCGCGCCGAAGGCGTAAGCCGTGCTGATCAGGAAGGTCCGGCGGATACGGTCCTTCTTGCCTGCGCCGTAGTTCTGACCGATGAAGCTGCCGCAGGCGGTGTAGAAGGCCTGCATCACGTCATACACCAGCGCGTCGGCGTTGGTAGCGGCGGAGTTACCCGCCACCATGGTGGCACTGAAGGTATTGACGCCCCGCTGGATGAACAGATTGGCCAACGCAAAGATCGCGTTTTGCAGTCCGGATGGGATACCGATGGATAGAATGGCTTTTGTGCGGGTCTTATGGAACCGCAGCTGGGAAAGCCGCAGGCAATAGCTCTCACGGCTCCGCAGCAGCGCCGCCGTTACCAGAATGGCGGAGAAATACTGCGAGATGATGCTGGCCACCGCCACGCCTGCCACGTCCATATTGCAGACGATGACGAAGAACAGGTTCAGCACCACATTGATAACGCCGGCGATGGAGAGGTAGTACAGAGGGCGGCGGGTATCACCCACCGCGGAGAACACGGCGTTGCCAAAGTTATAGACCGCCAGCGCGGGCATACCCAGACAGTAGATGCGCAGGTACAGCACAGCGCCGTCCATCAGCTCCGGTTTGGTGTTCAGCGCTCTGAGGATACCGCCCGCAAAGCCGCAGCCGATTCCCAACAACACCAGTCCCGCCGCCGCGCAGGTCAGTGCCGCCGAGTGGACGGTATCCGAGAGGTTCTTTTGATCGTCAGCTCCGAAGTGGTGCGCCACCAGTACGTTGACGCCGCCGGACAGTCCGATGAGGAAGCCGGTAAACAGGGACACGAAAATGGTGGTGGAGCCCACCGCTCCCAACGCTGTGGAGCCCGCGAACCGGCCGACCACCGCCACGTCCGCCATATTGAATAACACCTGCAGCAGGTTGGAAAAGATCAGAGGAATGCTGAATCGGAAGATCTGCTTCCCCAACGGGCCCGTTGTGAGGTCCGCCTGTGCCGTTTTCATGTCTCCCGCCTCCTTTTCATGGTTGCGCCGCCAAGTGTAACATAGTCAGCGAACCATTTCAACTGTGAAAGCGAAACAATCAGCATCGACCTTTTGCAAGATCATTCATTGACTTTCTACAACATAATCCGGTATAAGGGTGGCGCGCTTTAGTAAAATCGATTACGTATCAGGAGGAACCGTTTTATGAAAACATCCGGCGCCGCATCTAAGTTTGCAGTCCCCATCTGATGCCGGTGAGATTCCAGTTCAACATCGGTGACATCGCACCTATGCTCATTGCTCATAGAGCGTCATCCTTTTTGGCTGCCAGACGAAACAGGTACATGACCAGCAGCCACACCCACGAGACCATTTCCGCATAGGCGATGGTCATATTTCCAAAGTGCGGGGCCATTGCGTAGGAGGCGATGATGCGGACGGCCAGAGAGACCAGTCCCGCAGCGCTGGAGTACACCAGGTCTCCCCTGCCCTCCAGATAGCCGCGGAACGCCGTGGTCAGGCCGAAAATCGGATAGAAGAATGCAATGCGGTGGAAAAAGGCGCTTCCGATCGCCACCGCAGCGGTCCCGGCACCGAAAAGCGCAATGATCTTTCCGCCTGTCGGGATCACGAGGCCCGTTAGGAACGCAGACACCACCAGGGTCAGAATTGTACCGGCAGAGAGGGTTTTTCGGGTGCGTATCGTATCTCCCGCGCCGTGACTATGAGCCGTGACCGTGGAAATACCGGAGCCGAGGTTCACGATGGGCAGCAGGATCAGCGTGTCGATGCGGTAGGCCGTTGTGATGGCGGTGACGGTATCCGTTCCGAAGCGATTCATGAAGTCCTGCAATACCAGACTGCCCAAGGCGCTGATGCTGGACTGTACCATGGGCGGCAGGCCGTAGCGCAAGCCGTCCCGCACCACGGTGCCACAGAAGCTCTCTTTCCGGTAACCGCTTTTCAGCCACGGGTATTTGCTTGTGCCGTACAGGACGATGAACACCGTCATGATCGCTTGGGACAGTACGGTCGCCGCAGCCGCACCCAGTACGCCCCAGCGCAGCTCCGCAACAAAAAGGATATCCAGCAGTACGTTGATGACGGAGGAGACCAGAATGGAGAGGAACGGAATGCGGCTATCCCCCAGTCCGCGCAGGGTGGCGGTATAGACATTATAGACCGCCAGAAACGGCAGGCCCCAGAAAATAATGCGGATATAGCCGCTGGCGAGGTCGATGGTATCCGCCGGCGTATGCAGCAGCTCCATAAACGGATAGGACAGGGCGGAGCCGACTGCCGCAGCCAGCAGAAATACGCCGCCGAGGATCACGGCAAACACTGCCAGCACAGGCGGGATGCTGTCCTGTTTCTTTGCACCGAAGTTCTTGGCGATCAGGACGGACAGGCCCAGCGTGAAGCCGGTGATGGTGGTGATGAAGAAGCTGATGGGAATGGACGTCACGCCGATGGCGGAAAGGGACAGCTCTCCGTCCACATTGCCGACGATGAAGGCGTCTGCCCAGTTATAGAGCTGCTGCAGCACACCGCTGAGGATCAGCGGCAGGCTGAACCGGATCAGCTCTTTCATGATGGTTTCTAATTTTTGATTCTCGTTCATGTGTCCTCCTGAAAATTGCAGAACAAAACCACGCAATTGTTCTGCACAATTGCGTGGTTAAAAGCAGCATATCAAACGCCTTGAAAACCCCACGTCACAAATTTTGTAGGAGTATTATAGCATGGCGTGGCTGACAATGCAAGAGAGACGGTCGATCCTGTCCGGTCCCGGTCAGATCACCGACGCGCCGAAGGGCATCAGCGACAGCTTCGCCATCTTGAAGCACTGCTTTCCGATGGGGATGCCAAGGAGTGTTATGCACCAGAGACAGCCAAGAATGACATAGCCGATCGCCATTTCAAGGCCGAAGAATACGATCCAGATCAGGTTCACCAGAAAGGAAACCCCGCCGCCCCCATATATGACCTCTTTTCCGAAAGGGAAAAAGGCGAGACTTGCAAACTTGAAGCATTGCAGTCCGACGGGAATACCGATGATGGTCACACACCACAGGCATCCGGCCAGCACCCACGCAAGTCCGCCGATCAGTCCGCCAAACAGAAACCAGAGAATATTGCCGATCACTGTCATATTCCTTTCCCCTTTCATTTTTCTTTTCGTATTGTGTTCAATTCACCTTGTGAAAACAGACTGCCGCTTGTTTGAGTGCCTTGGCAGCAATGGCGTCCGGTAAGCAAACGATTGTAATTCCATCACTTGTTCTTTCTAATTTCGATCAGTCCGCATATACCGGCAGCAATACACAAAAGCGCCGGAACACTCGTTCCTAAATTATTCAATTCCGTTGCGCCGGCTCCAATCAGTACAATGGCTGCTATAAAATTCATTGCGACGCAGAACATAAACCATTTCATTTTCGTTGCCTCCTATTTTCACTGTTCAACATGATTCCGCCATTTTGGACAGTTCACGCTCAATTTGGAGTTCCGCAAAACGAACATTTCCCCACTGTAAATAGTCAGGGCCTATAACCGTACTTCGGCCCCAAAAAGTTTTCTCGCTTCACCGATGCTGCCGGTAAATGTTCCCCGTAAACCATAAACGCGGGCCGCATAACGGATAACCACCAAAATAACCGATTCTCTGTCTCTGAACACTGAACACACGCAGAGATCGTGACTGAATCAAAAACGGTCGGACATTCGTGTGAAGCGACGGAAAGCGGTCATGCTTCCCACTCAAAGGTTTCCCGCTGATTCACCGCGTCCAGCGCAAGCTGGGCACGGGACAGTTCATCGGCAGCTTTCTCATAGTCGGCCTCCACCGCCGCGATGTCATAGTTGGCGTAGGTGTAGTCGATGATGCTGGACTGGCGGCCGTACTGCTCCTCCACACGCTCCTTGGGCAGTCGGCTTTTCATTTCCAGCAGCTTGCTTTTCCGCTTGGTGAGCTGAGGAATGTAGACCAGCAGCTCGTCGATGGTCATGTCAAAGCTGTCCACGGTCTGCGTGGCATTAAAAATGTTGATGGCGTGCTTGAGCTTGCGGATTTTCGCTTCCAACTCTGCGAGACGGATCTGCGTTTCAGCGTAATCGTAGACAGGCCGAACGGACTCGACATCCTCCCCCATGGCAGCCCGGAAGTCCCGACTGCGGGTCTCCTTGTCCAGCAACGCGGTATACTCGTCATTCAGTTTTTTCAGCAGCTTGTTGGCCTGTGCGGAGGTGTAGTTCATTTCCATCTGCCTCTCTTTCCTCTATCTGCATGTATTGAATTTTTTAATAGTATAACGCGGTCGGGTGCGCTTGTATAGTCGGTACAGTAAGGGGCGTTGCCGTTGGATCGTCTATCCCATTGACAGAAGCTCACATTTCATTCTACAATGAACGTAAAGACATTGCGCGATACAAGGCAGAACGCCATCTGAATATGAAGCAATCCGGTTGCAGGTTCACGCCTGCTGATCCGGGCGCAGAAAGGTGGAACATATATGGCCAGATCCTCTTTCCAGAAATTGAAATTACTTCATGTCATGAATTATCTGCTTCAGAACTCCGACGAGGAACACCCGATTACAGTCAATCAGATGATTCAATACTTAGAGTCCAACGGCATCGCCGCAGAGCGCAAAAGCATTTACGATGACATCGAGGCGCTGCGCACCTTCGGCATGGATATTGAGGAATGCAAGCGGGGCCGCGTGTTCGGCTATTATGTGGCAAGCCGCACCTTTGAGCTGCCGGAGCTGAAGCTGCTGGTGGACAGCGTGCAGTCCTCCAAATTCATCACCCACAAAAAGACCGCGTCCCTCATCAAGAAGATCGAGACATTGGCCAGCGTACACAGCGCCCAGCTTCTGCACCGGCAGGTCTTTGTGAAAAACCGCATCAAGACCATGAACGAGTCCATCTACTACAATGTGGACGAGATCCACAACGGTATCTCCAATAACCGGAAGATCCGCTTTCTGTACTTTGAGTACAATGTAGCCAAGGAGCGGCAGTACCGCCACGGCGGTGCGTACTATGTGGTCAGTCCCTTTGCCATGACCTGGGACGATGAAAACTACTATCTGGTGGCCTATGACTCTGAGGCTGGAATCATCAAGCACTACCGCGTGGACAAGATGGAGAAGATCTCCACGCTGGATGAGGAGCGGGACGGTCAGGAGGTCTATCAGGCGCTGGACATGGCGGTCTACACCCGCAAAACCTTCGGTATGTTCACCGGCGAAGAGATCAAGGTACAGATGCGGTTTGAAAATCACCTGGTAGGCGCCGTTCTGGACCGGCTGGGCAGAGACGTGTTCATTGTTCCCGACGGACCGGGTCACTTCACTGTTCGGACGGACGTGGTGGTCAGTCCCCAGTTCTTTGCGTGGGTGCTGGGCTTTGGCCCTCAGGCGCAGATTATCGGGCCTGATCATGTTGTAGAGGGTATGAAGGATCACATTAGCTCCGTTGCGGCGCTTTATAGCCCCCAGACATAAAAACTGAATCAAATTCAGATCAAGCGGCTCTGACCATTACGATCAGAGCCGTTTTTTCGTCACAGTCCGGTTTTTCGGACAGATAAAGATGTAGAATGATGACACTGGAAAGGTTGACCGAAGGAGTCGCCTTTGTGCTGCGTCTGTGTGATCCCTGAAAGGGTACTTTTTGAAATCTCTGCTGTAATTTTGGCGGAACTGTGGTATAATGCAAGGAATGACAATTTTGCACTATACGCAAAGGAGTTCGCATTTCATGCTTCGGGAAAAACAGTTTTACAAAACCTTCTCTGTGCTGGCTCTCTCCCTGGCTCTGCACAATCTGCTGTCATACAGCGTCAACATGATGGATATGGTCATGCTGGGACGATACAGCCAAAACGCCATGAGCGGCGTCAGCCTATGCAACCAGGTACAGTTTATGCTTCAGATGTTGGTAGAAGGTGCGGGAGAAGGCGCCGTTGTACTGGGCGCCCAATACTGGGGAAAAAACAGGCTGGAGCCGATCCCGCATATCATCGGCGCTGCGATGCGCTTCGGCGGCGGCATGGCGGTCGTGATGTTCCTGATCGTGCGGCTGGCGCCGGAGCAGCTTCTGAATCTTCTATCCAATGACTCCCTTGTGATCGCGGAGGGCGTCCGCTATTTTCAGATCGTCAGCTGGACCTATATTCTCTTTACGGTGACCAATATTCTGGTGGCGTCCCTGCGGTCTGTGGGGATCGTTTCCATCGGATATGTGATCTCTTTTTCTACCCTGTGTATCAATATCTGCCTGAATTACCTGCTGATCTACGGCAACTGCGGTTTTCCGGAGCTTGGTGTACAGGGCGCTGCCGTGGCCACGCTGGTCTCCCGCTGTATTGAGCTGCTGATCGTCATTCTGTATCTGAAGTTCCGCGAAAAGCAACTGTGCCTGACCTTGAAAAAGCTGGTCTGCATGGATACCAGCTATCTGCGGGATTATATCCGCATCTCCCTTCCCGTCCTGCTGAATCAGGCCCAGTGGGGTGCCGCGCAAATGGTGCAGACCGGGATCCTGGGCCATCTGGGAGGCGATGTGACCGCGGCCAACGCCATCGCCGTTCAAGCATACCAAGTCCTTTCTGTGGTAGCATATGGCGCTTCGTCGGCCTCCGGTATTGTGGTGGGCAAGACCATCGGTGCCGGAGATCGCGCAGTATTGAAGCGTCTGGTTCACACACTGGAGGTGTTGTTCTCCGCCATTGGCCTTCTCACGGGCCTTACTATCTTCCTGCTGCGCAGGCCGCTGCTAACCGTATTCGGCGGCACTCTGACAGAAAATGCCTGCCGCTTGTCCATGCAGTTCATGGCTGTGATCGCCGTCACCACCGTGGGGACCTCCTATCAGGTGGCCTGCGACAACGGCATCATCCGGGGCGGCGGAGATACCGCCTTCAGCGCCAAGATGAACCTCATCAGCATGTGGCTCATCATTGTGCCCCTGTCGGCTCTGGCGGCTTTCCGCTGGGAGCTGGCGCCGGTGGTGGTGTTCTTTCTGCTGAAATGGGACCAGCTTTATAAGATCATCCCCGTAGCCATCCGGCTCCATAGCTGGAAATGGGTTAAAGTCGTCACACGCAATGACAACGAAGTCTGAACTCGGTTAAGCCTTCGCTGTTTTCGTTTACAGGATTCAGTTAAGGTAACGCAGCCGCCGGAGGAACTCCTGATTTTCCGTTTTCTCACAGATGGCGTCAATGCCGGAGGAGATCACCCAGACTGCCATCCCCCGCTCCGCGCAGGACACCAGCATCTCAATGATCATTTCATGGTGAGCAGGCTCCTGTCCGGCAAAGGGGAAAAAGCAGATCAGCAGCTTGGGGTTCAGAAGATACCATTTGCAGTAGGAAAACCGCAAACGCTCTGGCAGGGGCCAGGTCCGCAAGGGTCGTTGCAGCGCTTCTCTGGGGAACCACCGGGACGCTTCATCCAGAATGCTCTCCTTGACGCGGCCGGTGGCGATCCGCTTCCCCGCTTTCGAGAGAAGGCTGATGCTCAGATTGTCGATCCCGGTCAGATTGTCAAACAGCACACCGTTGGAGCGGTCCGGCCGCTCGATCTGGATGCCGATCTCCGTACCGATCAGGCCCGCCAGCTCTCCGTGGGTATATGCCGTCCCATCCAGGCAGAAGCTGCCGGCCAGCCAGCGTTGTCCGCCCAAAAAACAGCTTTGAAGCTGCATTGCTGTGCTGTAATTCTCATCCCGCAAAAAGGCGATCTCACCGCCGGATATTTGTAAGTCAAGAGGCGCCGCGCCGGAGAATGTCAGTCCGGATACCCGCAGCACCACATCGCCGCCGCTGCACGGGCCGGTCTGCTTTTCCATGCTGCCATGACCTTCCCAGCCGAGGATCTTATACAGCTTTTCGCCGTACTCCTCCGGATACAGGTGATAGCAGGTCTGCCGGTTTTTGACAACGTCGATGCGGTCAGAGCTTCGGAACATGAAGGTCTCGTCCAGATCGAGAAGGATGACCGCCGCACCGTACTCCAATAACTGCTGTACGCACTGCATCAGCTTTTCCATGTCCTTTTGCCGCAGGACCTCCGTCAGCCGGTCCATGACCAAAAGTTCCGTTTTCCAGAGCCACACCCGAAAAATGCAGAGCCGGTAGTAATCCAGAAGGGACAGCTCTGCCAGACTCCGCTCCATCGGCAGATCCAGCTCCATCTGCCGCATCATGGATGCAGCCTCCGGGCCTTCCATCCGCTGTATCACGCTCCGAAGCTGGCTGCGGTCCACGGATTTGCCCAGCGCCACCAGAAAGTCCCGCACCGTCAGCGCCCCGGAGGTAAACCGATGCTTGTCCACGATCATGCTGTTTTGCAGGATCCACCGCTCCAATGTCTGTCCACCCACCCGACGGCCGCAGGAAAAGGCTTTGCCGGAAGTCAGATGACAGGTGCCCTTGAAGATGTTCAGATAGGCCGTGCCGGAAGTCAGATGGTCGTCCACATAGACGCCGATGCACTCCCCTCTGGAACAGGAGATCTCAAAGTGGTAGGTATTGTCCTCACTCTGAAAGCGGCCGTATTCCACTCGGATCAGTTCCTCTTTCATGGGCGGTCACGCCTCCTGAAACAGCAGGGGCAGCGTGACGCAGCACTCCGTCCCGACTCCCACGGCGCTGAAGATGTGAAGGCCGTAGTTCTCGCCGAACATCAGCCGGATCCGGCTGTTCACGTTGCGTAGGGCGATGCCCCCTTTTTGCCGGTCGGTTGGAGCGCCGGCGTCCTCCGCGAATTGCCGGTTCAGCTGATCCACCCGTTCCTCCGGCATTCCGACGCCGTTATCCCGAACCCGCAGAAACAGCGTCTTGTCGCTGTTTTCCACTGCGATCCGCACGGTGCCGGGGCCAAGCTTCCCCTCCAAGCCGTGAGAAACCGCATTTTCCACCAGCGGCTGCAAAATGAGCTTCGGCATTCTTGCCTCCAGCAGTTTTTCGTTTTCAAGTTCCAGCTCCATAGAGATCTTATCCCCAAAGCGGCACCGCTGAATGGTGAAATAGTTTTCCGCATTATCCAATTCGTCCGAAAACGTCACATATTCCTTCACATTGGAGATGGTGTAGCGGAAAAACGTAGCCAGCGCCTCCGTGGTCTCCGCAATATCCTCGCAGTCCGCCAGCAGCGCATCCGTCCGGATGGCCTCCAGCGCGTTGTAGAGAAAGTGGGGATTGATCTGGTTTTGCAGGGCCAGATACTCCGCCTGCTTCTGCCGGAGCTTTGTGATCTCCTCGCCGTACAGACGCTCTCCCAGATCGGAAAAGAAGTCGTTCAGCAGCGGGGCCTCCCCCCAGTCCATCTGCAAGACCGCTTCCGGATCCCGGTCATTCCGGTAGCGCCGCAGCGCTTTTTTCAGCTTCCAGCCGGTCCTCAACCACATACGATCACCTACTTGTACAGCTTTTTATAGTCCGACGGGCTGACGCCGGTGGCTTTTTTGAACAGTCTGGAAAAGTATTTCAGGTCACTGTACCCCACCGTCTCCGCTACATCCTGAACAGACAGCGTTTCCCCGCACAGCAGTTCCTTGGCCTTGCTGATCCGCAGCTCCGTCAGATAATCCAGAAAGTTCTGACCGGTCTCTTTCTTGAACAGCGTGGAGAAATACGTGGCGTTAAAGCCCACGGCGCTGCTGACGTCCTCCAGCCGCAGGGACTTCTGATAGTGCTGCTGGATATACCGCTTGGCTTCCGTGATGGGACGCATCTCCCGCAGGGACCGCTCCTCTCCCAAGCGCTGCAATTCCCGGCTGATGTCCTGCTTCAGCACCTGAAAAACGCTCTTTGCGTCCGGGCAGAGCCAGAACCGGTTCCGCATCCGGATCGCAAAGCCCTCCGCGGCCTGCCCGTCCTGCTGCATCCCATACAGACAGGCCGCCAGCACCTGATCAAACCAGTCCTCAAACATCTGGCCGTTCAGCCCCGGCTGAGACATGACGGTCTGGAAGCTCTGCTCCAGTTCCTGCGCGAACCGCGCCGTGTCCAGACATTCCGCTGCCACCTGAAACCGTTTTTTCTGCGCGGCTTCCATCATATACCGCTGTCTGAACTCCGGCTGTTCGGTCTCGGCGTCCCGCCAGGACTGCGGGTGACACAGGCGGTCCTGACAGAACCACATGGCCTGCCGCATGGAGAGGACCGTTTCCATAAAGTCCGTCTGCCGGCTGCCCAGACAGATGGTACAGCGGAGATTGCCGAACAGATCCCGCTGCTGCTCAATTTCCTTCTGGATTTTGGTAAAGCACTGCTTCAGCGCTACGGTCCGGTATGCACTCATGCGCAAAACGACCGCAACGCCTTCTTTCCGGATGGAGGCGGCAAAGACATCCGTCAGGGAATGCAGCTCCCGCCGGACGATCTCCAGCGCACTGCGGAGAATGACCTGATAGCCGTCCGGATTGGGAATGGCGCCAATCAGATCTACCCGCACCACCGCAGCAAAGCAGACGCCTTCAGCAGCATAGAACCCCTCGTCCGCATAGGCCAGAAAAGGCTGCTGGTGCTCCGCCGCATTGCCCAGAGACTCCAACAGGAGATCCTGCTGGCGCTCCTTGCTTCGCTTCAGCTGGAATTCCAGAGCCGCCTCTTCCCCCAGCTTGTCGCTCAGGCGCATCAGGATCCCGGTAAGCTCCTCCTTCTTGAGGGGCTTGAGCAGATAATCCTCCACGCCGTATTTCAGCGCATTCTGGGCATATTCAAACTGCCGGTAACCGCTGATGATGATAAAATGCAGATCCGGCTGCAATTCCTTCGCCTGCTGGATCAGCTCGATCCCGCTGCACCCCGGCATCCGGACATCCGTGATCAGCAGATCCGGATGCAGTTCCCGCACCAGCTCCAGCGCCCGCAGACCGTCATTGGCCGTGCCGACGATCTCATATCCCAGACGCTCCCAGTCAATCAGCTTTTGCAGCAGAAGAAGGATCTTCTTTTCGTCATCTGCCAGAACGACTTTCAGCATGGCGCATTCCTCCGTTTTTGTTAAAAAGAAAGGGAAAACGAAGCCGTTTTCCCTTTCTTTCTATTATATGACCTTTTGCTTGGTTTGCCAAGAGGCAATTTCCGTGAATACTTACTTGTAGTCAGCAACGTTGGAAGCGTCGATCCACACGCTTTCAGCGATGATCACATTGTTGTCCAAAGTGCCGCCGTTCAGCAGGGTGACAGCAGCTTCCAGACCGCCGGCAGCCATGAGACCGCCGTCCTGAGCGACCGTACCGGTCATGCGGCCATCCTCGATCGCCTCATAGCCGTCGGGGGTGCCGTCAACGCCGGTGATGATGATACCGCTGTTAGCGCCGGCAGCGTTGCCAGCACCAACGGCCATGCCGTCGTTCTCGCAGACGATGGCATCCAGATCATAAGCGGACAGCCAGCTCTCAACGGTAGCCTGAGCCTTGGCGGTATCCCACTCGCAGTCAGCGGGAGCGACAACTTCCTTGATGTCGGGATAGTTGGCCAAGATGTTGCGATAACCCTCCATACGGTCCAGAGCGTCCGTCACAGCAGAGGGGCCGGTCAGGAAGGCGACATTGCCCTTGCCCTCCAGCAGGTCGGCAACGTGCTGCATCTCGTTCTCGCCGGCCTTGACGTTGTTGCCGCAGGAGATGGCGGAGATACCGGCGCTCTCCCAGTCGGTGCAGACGGAGACAACGTTGATCATGACAACGCCCTTGTCGGCAGCAGCCTTGGCGGCGTCACGCAGGCCGTCAGGATCCACGGGCTCAAACAGGATGGCGTTGTAGCCCTCGGAGACGCACTGCTCGATCTGGCTGATCTGAGTAGCAGCGTCCTGGTCGGCGCTCAGGATCGTCAGATCCACGCCCAGCTCAGCGGCCTTGGCCTTGGCGCCCTCGGTGACAGCGATCTGGAAGGCGTTGGTCTGATGCTGCTGGATCAGAGCGATCTTGTAGGTCGCGGACTCAGCAGGCTTGTTGGTATCCTCAGAGGGTGCGGTGGTGGTGTTTTTGCTGCCGCAGCCGGCCAGGACCGTCACGGTCATAGCACAGGTCAGCAGCAGTGCCAGAAACTTGTTCTTTTTCATCGTGTACTTCCTCCTTAAAATGTATATGTTAAGAGCGGGAACGCTCTTGACACCCAGTCAGTTCTTCTTGCTCTTGCCCTTGATGTCGATCAGCACCGCAAGGACGATGATGGCGCCCTTGACAATCCGCTGCCAGTGGGAAGAGACGCCCATGATATCCAGACCATTGGCAATGACCGTGATCAGCAGGCAGCCGACCACAACGCCCCAGGGCTTGCCGACGCCGCCGGACATGGACACGCCGCCCACCACGCAGGCGGTGATGGCGTCCATCTCGTAGCTCTCGGCAGCGGTGGGCTGGCCGATGGTCACGCGGGAGGTCATCAGGAAGCCGCTCAGACCGGCCAGCAGGCCGGCGATGGCAAAGGTAGAGATGCGGATCAGAGTGGTGTTGATGCCGGAGACCTTGGCTGCCAGCAGGTTGCCGCCGCAGGCATAGACCCGGCGGCCGTACACGGTCTTTGCCAGGACGAAGGAGCAGACAGCAATGATGACGGCCAGATAGAGGGCCAGCATGGGGATCCCGCCGATGGTGGAAGCGGCAACGGCCTTATACTGGGGGCTGATGCCGATGACGGGCTTACCGCCGGAGACCACCAACGCCAGACCGCGGACAGCGGTCATGGTGCCCAGCGTCATGATGAAAGGAGGCAGGTTGCCCACGGCAACGCCGATGCCGTTGGCGATGCCCACAGCCAGACCGCCCAGCATGGCCACAGCCAGAGGCACGATCAGCGGATAGTTGCCCTGACCCAGCATAGCTGCCAGAACACCTGTAAAGGCCACGGTAGAACCAACGGACATATCAAATCCGCCGGCAACGATGACGAACATCATGCCGAAGGCAAGAATGCCGTTGATGGAGGCCTGCTTCAAAATGTTGACCAGGTTGCCCGGCGTGATGAAGCTGGGCTTCAGACAGGTCAAAACGATCACCAGCGCGATAAAGATCACGAAAATGAAATATTCGCTGATGAGCGCACTGATATTTTTCTTTTCTTTCATGCTTTCCCCTTCCTTTATACCGTGATGGCGGAGGCCAGTGTCATAATACGCTCCTGAGAGAAGTCCTCGCGCTTGACTTCGCCGGAATCGTTACCCTCGCACATAACAAGGACCCGGTCGCAAATTCCCATCAACTCCGGGATCTCCGAGGAAATCATGATGACGGCCTTGCCCTGCTGCACCAGTTTACCCAGCAGCAGATAGATGTCCCGCTTGGCGCCGACGTCGATCCCTCGGGTGGGCTCGTCCAGAATGATGATATCCGGCTCGTTCAGCAGCCACTTGGCAATGACGACCTTTTGCTGGTTACCGCCGGACAGGTTGCCGACGATCTGATTGGCAGAAGGCGTCTTGATATTCAGCTTTTCAATGTACTCCTGAGATGCCTTATATGCCTTGGACTTATTGTAAAGGCCGTTGGTCAACAGCTTTTTGATCGCCACCATAGCGATGTTGTCATTGACCGTTCCGCTCAGGTTCAGGCCCGTGACCTTCCGATCCTCCGTGATCAGGGCCACACCCTCCTTAATGATATCCTGAGGCGAGGAGACATTCACCTTCTTGCCCTTCACATAGATCTCGCCGCTGGAGAGGGGATGCATACCGAAGATGCCCTCCACAAGCTCGCTGCGTCCGGCGCCCACCAGACCGCCGATGCCAAGGATCTCGCCCTTGCGAACCGTCAGGCTGACGTTTTTCACCTTGTTGTCCGCACGGGTGATGTTCTTCGCTTCAAAGATCACGTCTCCGATCTCTGCATCCAGCTTCGGATACACGTCCGTGATCTCTCGGCCCACCATCATTTTGATAAGCTCGGCCTCGGTCAGGTTGGCCGTATCATCCGTGGCGATATACTGTCCGTCACGGTACACGCTGACCCGGTCGCAAATGGAGAAGATCTCCGCCATGCGGTGAGAGATATAAATAATGGCAACGCCCTTCTCCTTGAGCTTGCGGATATGGTCGAAGAGCAGTTCCACTTCCCGCTCCGTAATGGCGGCGGTAGGCTCATCCATGATGATCACCTTGGCGTTAACAGAGATAGCCTTGATGATCTCGATGAGCTGGCACTGTGCCACCGTGAGGTTCCGCAGCGTCTCCTTGGGAGACACGTGCAGGCCGCACTCCTTGATCAGCTTCTGCGCCTCTTCGATCTCAGACTTCTTATCCACCAGACCGTTTTTCCGGATCTCCCGGCCCACGAAGATATTTTCGTACACGGTCATGTCCAGGATCGGATTCAGCTCCTGATGGATCATCGCAACGCCCATATCCATGGCTTCCTTAGGATTGGACACATGATAGGGCTTTCCGTCGAAGAGGATCTCTCCGCCGGGATCTTTCGTATAAATACCCATCAGGATCTTCATCAGGGTGGACTTTCCGGCACCGTTTTCTCCCATCAATGCATGGACTTCACCGGGCTTCACCTGCAGCTGCACATGATCCAGTGCCACAACGCCCGGAAAGGTTTTGCTGATATCCTTCATTTCCAGCACATATTCCACGCAATTCCCCCCTCTTTTATGGTCTGAAATCATTATATCGGACCGGCAAATTTTCTGAAACAGGCTTTTTTCACATGATGGGTGATTTTCTTTGGGAATTTCCCTGTTTTTTATTTATTTTCACAACGCGGTCATGTTGGCAACTCTCTGACACGTCAAAAATGAACAATTGTGAGAAGTCTCAAACCTGTCTATTTAGGGCAACACCGCACAAAAAGTGCCAGTTAGAGGTCATGGAAAAACAACAAAATTTTCAGGAGGGACTTGCGCTCCAAAGGGATGCAAGTCCCTTTGCACATATTTGGCAGAATCTTTTAGTGTGTAGGAATTTAAGCAGGCCCATTGGAAAATTCACGGTTTCGTGATATGATAATAATCGAACTCATTGCAGTCCGTTCGCAGCATTGCTATTAAGTAAAGGTTTGGTTACGGGCCTTGGAAGGAGAAAAAACTATGAAACGAATTATCACCTTAATTCTTGCAATCGTCATGTCCATATCTACTGTATCTGCCTTTTCGACAACGCGGGTGTATGCTCCCGGCCAGTTTACCGATGTCCCCGCTGACGCATGGTGCGCGGATAATGTCAAAATCGTCTACGAGAGCAATGTTATGAATGGTGTATCTGATGACTGCTTTGGTGTCAATGGCACCATGACAGTCGCGCAGGCCATGGTTATCGCCTGCCGACTCCACGCGGACCAGTATGATAAGGAGATTGATGTTCAGGAGGGCGCTTCTCCCTGGTATCAGCCTTATGCAGATTACGCCAAGAAGAACAATCTCTGGGCGTCGGATACCGCAAACTACGCGGAACCTGTTCGCCGCGGCGACTTCGTGACCATTCTCAGCATGGCTCTGCCAGATAGTTGCTTCGCCGTCATGAACAACATCGAAGATAAATCGATTCCCGACATCACGGAAGACGCTGGCTGCGCAAAACATGTCTATCGGTTCTATCGCGCCGGTATCCTGACTGGTAATGACGCGAAGGGCACTTTTGCGCCTGACAGCACCATTACTCGCGGCGCTGCTGCTGCTATTATCAGCCGCATTCTGGACACCTCCCTGCGTAAGTCCATCACTCTCACGAAGCCGCCATTTGAAGCGGTGCCGATGACTCAGCTGGCGAATTACGCAAGCTTAAAGAAAAAGATGAGTGACGATGAGTTTCGGCAGGCTTATGACGCAGCCCTGAAAATCATTACGCCGCTGGCAGAAATGAGTAAGCAGGACCAGCTTCAAGGCGTCTATGCCGCTCTGCGGTATATGGCAGAGTATGAACTCTCCTATTCCACGGATGTGCCTCATTACAATGACCCTTACGGATACTTTGTGAATAAAGTCGCCTCCTGCGCCGGGTCCGCGAGAGCCACCGGTTTGTGCCTGAATATGCTGGGTATTCCCTATGAGCACGTGAATGAGAATAAGTGGCTCCATCAGTGGTGCAGAGTGGATATGGGCGATGGCACCTATTGGATTTGTGACCCGTATGGTATGTATGTGGGTGCCGAGCCTTATGTGTATGGACACCCCTATTTCTGAGAACGCAAAACCATAAGCCAAAATACTTGCCTGTAAAAAGGCAACCTCCACTGAGATAGAACCCCCTGTTTTCGCAGGGGGTTCTTTTGGTTGCTTGTTAACACAGCAGGGATTCCAAAAGCGCGTAGCGGGCTGATTTTATCAGGAGCAAGCGTCGAGCGAAAAGGAGCAAGAAGTAAGAGAGCCTCATATTTTCTTCTTGCTTAACCGTTTTACAGGTATCGGCGCCTTTTTGACTACTGGTGGACACTTTATTAAAGACGAGAGGATTCCTGCAGCGTAATGTGCGGGAATCCTCTCGCTTCTTGATCTATATCTTGATAACATTGTCTTGACGGGGAGCGGTTTATACAATTCTGCCCGTTATGCAATTGCGCCGACTACAGGTTCTTGGATGTGAGATCATATACCTTGATTGTAACATTCTTCGCCAACGCACTACCAGTATCCTTCAAATCCGATACGGCATCCTTCACCTTGATAGATGCGTCCTCAGTAACATCTTTGATAGCCTCAGCGGTTGACTTAATTGGAACAAGAAGATTAACATCCGCCGAATCGATCATGGCTAAGGCATAAGTCTTTCCCACCGTGTATCCCGCAGATACAACCAGTCCGCCAACAAAACCGCCAATCATAATGGCTAAGGTTGCCTGAGGGAAAATCATTCCAACAAGAGCAGCAGATCCCATAGAGCCTGCCCCTACTGCCACTTCCTGCACTAACAAATCTGCATACTCGGCAGTGGTAATTTTTCCGTTCGCCATCATAATCCCATAGCGAATTGAATCAATAACAAGCACGGTAGTGGCGCCAACGAACTCTGGAGAGGCATTCACATATTCTTTTCCAAACTTTCCCGCTTGGAACATGATAATCAGTGCATTACTGATTGATCCCTTTAGAAAACCATCGCCAGCCGCAGATAGTCCATCAATACCAGCCGTCTTTAATTGTTCTTCATCCAGTTCTCCATTCTCGATACCGAACTTGATAATCTGGTAAATTTCCGGTCCTAAAACCATGGCAGCCTGAATACCCGCAGCAGTAGCACCAGATCGTAATGCCTGCTTTGCTATGTAGGAGCCTCTAATTGCCCCACCCATCGTGACGCCAAACTCCGCCGCAGTAAAATCTCCCTCCTGTGCCGCCTTGGCAATTGCCTCAGCTTCTTCTTTAGAGAGAGGAATAGACTCTGTTCCGTTAGATGCTTTCAATCTGTCTGTGAGATTCTGTAGCGTCTCCAAATCCGCATCGGCCACATACTTTCGATGCACACCTTCCTTCTTCAAGTTAGTTTCCACCGATTTATTAAGGCACTTGATTGCTTCATCCAACTGGTCTTTTGGAATGATTCTCACCTGGTCCTTATAAATGGACCAGTACAATTCTGGACTTTCTGTTGAAATGTCGATTCCATTAGACGTAAGCCAATCCTCCATAGACAAGGGGTTTGTTGAGCGGCTGCAGTACTCACTATATCGTTCGATATAGTTTTTCGCTTGCTGTTGGGCACTGGCTTCTGCTGTTTTGTAGTATTTTGAACTTGCCTTCGTTCCATCGCTGAGGGTAATGTCAGAAGATCCAAGCCCATTGCTTTTCCCAGTTGTTGCTGTAATTTTTTCTCCGCGTGCAGCCGCATCGATATTAAAGGTGCCTGCATGCCATTCCTCAGCAACAAAACCGGCCTGAGATTCAATGGGCCCTGCGCTGACTCGATTTACGATGCTTGTTTCCAAATCCGAAATTTTCTGCGCAACTTCCTTTACATATTTTTGCCCGCCAACTGACGCAATGGTCGTCCCAAAGAAGCTAGCAGCCGATTCAAATCCCTTCTGGAAATCGGGAAGCGACAAACCCGACATGGCCTTTTTCGCTCGTTCAGCCTGCTGCTCCGCAAAATCAGATGCAGTGTGATAGCCGCTTATGGCTGCGTTTGCAACGGTTTCAGCGGTGTGTGCCGTCTTATCCTTCAATTTATCGAACTTGTCACCAGAAGCGCCGCATCCCACCGTACTAACAAGGAGTGCAATGACCAATACAATAGAGACTATCTTTTTCATGATTTTCACCTTCTCTTATGATGTACCGCAAGGCACTTTCCTTTGGCGATGAAAAGGTTGCCACACAGATT
>ENA-OROK01000289-OROK01000289.1-human-gut-metagenome-genome-assembly--contig:-NODE-289-length-64668-cov-9.792890_pt1 | contig 64668 bp, 79 predicted proteins | sample MGYA00242127_ERZ509046 | MGnify/ENA primary metagenome ERZ509046 (study PRJEB26280, sample SAMEA2338728) | human gut metagenome | biome: human gut; feature: human-associated habitat; material: faeces... | reverse complement strand
GCTTTACGTGGATCCTGAGGCTTTACAGCATCAGATGGTAAAAACCATCTATTTCTGTAGCCGCTCAAAATTTTTGACAAAACTTTTCAAAACTTTTGACAAAACTTTTCGGGAAATATTTCCGGTTTTTATAATGCGAAACGGAGGGAAAAACCCTCCGCTTTTTTGACAATAATTTTGTGAATAACGCCTACTCTTCAGTAGTAACCTCTTCCTCTTCTTTGCACTTAGCAAGTTCCTCTTCCAATGCTCCAATCTCATCACGAATGACCTGCCTCTGCTTGTGAAGCTCCTGAAGGTCATAAGGTGACTCCATCCCAAGAGTAGAAAACTCAATACACTTGGCAATCTTCCAATCCCCAATATCTGACTCCTGACATGAGAGCTTGGTCTTCAGGTCTCTTATTTTCTGCTCTATCTCATTTTTGCTCATTGTTGTTTTGCTCATCTCTGTGTCCTCCTTCAATAAATGGATGGATAAAAAGCTCATCAAAGAGCTTATCCATACTCTTGACTACATTGTATGAGTCGTAGTGGCTCACACCGCCCTTCCATGAGGCATAGGCACATCTCACATCATCAAAGGACATCTCCCCGGCATCCATGAGCTTCCGGAACTTCTTCAGCTTTCTCCGCATCCTTGTGACAGAGTCCTTGCTGATACGTTCCTGTACCTTTCCTGTCTCTGTTAGGTTATATTTGATTTTAAGGAATGTGAAGCCATGTGACAGTTTTACTATCTGTGTTTTCTTTGGATTGATAAAGAGTCCTAGCTCATCACATATCCCTTGTATGTCATTCAGGAGCCCCTTCAGGTACTCCTTATCTTCATGGATGATATAGATGTCATCCATATACCGCCCGTAGTATTTCATGCCCTTCACAATCTTGCAGTAGTTGTCTATCCTTGTCGGATAGTATACTCCGGATATTTGTGATATTTGACTTCCAATACCCACGGACTTTCTCATGTACTTTTCGCCTGTCAGCTTTGCCTTATCAATTTGAGCGTGTTCCAAGGCGTTATACAGTGTTTTCATGCAGTTGGCATATTCTTCATCAGTCATGTAGGAAACATCCACCCTGAAGGTATCTATGAGCTTCTCAATAAAGCTCATTGTCTCCTTATCACCAATCTTTTTCCGCATCTCCTTTATCAGACCATCATGGACTATATTGTCAAAGAATTTGCTAAAATCAATCAGTAATACATACCCTTCATTGCTCTTGTGTTTCCTGTAGAACTTGTGAAGATGTGTGCTCAACCGTTTCCTTGCAAAATGGATACCCTTGCCCTCCATGGAAGCACCATTGTCATAGGTCAGGTACTTGGAGAGTTCCGGGACAAGCACATTGTCACAGACTGACCTCTGTACCACACGGTCAGAGATGTGCATTGACTTAATATGCCTTGTTTTTCCCCTCTCATGCAGCTTGAACTCATAGAAGTCCTTCTGCTCATAGGTTCCATCCTTCATCTCCTTTTGAGTTTGGTTGATATTCCTCAAAAGGTTCATTTCATACCGCTGTACTGACTCTTTCCACGCTGTTCCCTTCTTTGACTTGTTAAAGGCATCAAGTAGGGAGTTGGCATCATATACAGACTCCATATCATTCATAGAGCTTCACCTCGTTTCTAGCACCAACTGACGTATCAGGGTGCATCAAGATGTTCCCCCATCCTCCCTCTATCAGAAGATGAGCTTCTTTACCTTTCGGAAGGACAAGCTTTCCTTTCCTGTATCGTATATCGGCACATAGCCTACACTTAGTATACATACACGAAATCGGGCGGACTCCACCATCCCCGGCGGCGTTGTTATTATTACTATTACCATTATTGTTACAATTAGCAAACGCCGCCGCCGACACCACAGCACTCAACGGTGGAAAAGTCTCTTGATACAAAGCTTGCCCCGGATAATTATACTTGTTTTTCAGCCTTTTGGGAAGCACCTTCTTTCTGTGCTTTGGCTGCTTCATTCTCCCTGATTTTCTTCAGGATTTTGTTGTCACTCTTTCTCCATCCCTTCAGGAGGGCTATCTCCTTCTCAATCATTTCCACATATCGGATATACTTCTGTGCATCCACCGGGATGATGGATATAATGTATTGCATCTCCTGAAGGAGCTGCTCACAGTTTCCTATGGCATGATTTTGGAAGTTTCTCCGGTCATAGAACTCACTCTCACATACTGGATATATCGTATTTGCCTGTGTGATGTTCATTATCATGTTGTGGAGGATATTCATTATGTTATTCCTCATCTTGTCTATGAGCCATGCCGGATATTCCTCTATTATCGTGGCTTTCATTTCATACTTCTCCACTATTTCCCGAAACTTCTGCTCATCCTCCGGCTCCATTCCCGGCACCCCATACAATGACTTGACACTCCTCACCTTGTCCTTGATGCCAAAGTCCCGGAGGAGCAGCATTGTGATTTCTCTCCGGAGCATTATGGCATTATGATAGAACTCCAAACTGGATACACTTCTTTTGTTCTTCAGAACGCTCAACCTATTTCCTCCTTCCGGTCATCTGCCCCCATACAGGGGGCAGATTAAAGATTAACCGATACAGAAATACGGGCGGACTCCACCATCCCCGGCGGCGCCGAGCCCATAACTACCATGACCATAATGGTAACAACAAGATAACTACTACCATAATAGCCACAATCAGCAAACGCCGCCGCCGACACCACAGCACTCAACCAATACCACCATCTACTTCCGTTATGTCCAAGTCCTGCTACCTTCAGGTTAGGAGCTAACCGGAACAACGGGAACTGAATATTATCACATCCTGTATCATAGAATGATGAACTAAGCACTGTGGAACCATATACCTGTATCTCACTCATAAGTTTAACTAAGCAATCCTTCCACTCCCAGTTGCTTGCATATCCTGTGATGCCTGCTCCTGCGTTTGAATTGCCTGTTGTAGATACTGCTGTTGTCAGCAATTCTCTGTGACTAAGTATATGATTATTTAATGCTGTTTGCAAGGCTGCTGCATATACAGGAAGAACCGTTTTATACATCTTAGAGCCTACATACCCACCTGTTGTCACATTTGTATCATTCATAACTGATTTTGTCTTGAAGCAGTCCTTCGGTACAATCACAGCATGATGTTTTGTGAAGGCTGTATCTCCATTATTCCAAAATACATCAAAGCCTGCCAAGATACATCTGACTGTCTCGGCACCACCCAAGTCTGTAGTGATGCTTATGTCAAAATAATCACCCACATACAAGTCCTTAAAGGTTCCTGCACTGATACGCTGACATATTTCATCCACCGTATACACATTTGTCAGATTCTTCCCTCTGTAGATGGAATTATGAGCTGCTGCACTGTCAGAAAAGACATTGATGAACTGCTCATTGAGGTATTTGTCATTGTCAAGGAGCTGCTGATGTCTCACATTCCACTCATCATAGTGTGCCGGAGTTGTCCTCTCCATTGCTGTCATCTCAAGGACAAGTTTCGGATGCTCTGCTGCTGTTATATTTGCCATTTTCTTCTTCCTCCTTAATAGTTGTCTTCAATGGTGAATGTCACCTCTGTCTCATCCTTACCTTTTGCAAGGAAATTAGAGAACGCCACCACATCTCCATCCTCATCAATGAGTGCCATCTCACTGATGAATGTACCAACAAGCTCATCTTCCTCAAGCTTGATGGTGTACTCATAGGATGTATCTGAAGTCTTGGTTGATGAAGTATAAGGCTTTCTGACCACCTCTTTCTTCAATGCTACATTCTCCGCAAGTGGTACTATCACGGTACCATCCGCATTGACACCGCCGGAACCAAGTGCAATGTGTGTTATCTTTGCAACCGTTCCGGTTGTATGGCTTGCTTCAGCCATCTTTTTTCTTCTGATTTTGGTTATCACGCTTTTTGTTGCCATTCTACAATACCTCCGTTTTTTGCCAAGCATCTATTATCTTGGAACCATCAAGGCTCCATGTTCCATCAAGGAAGATGAGGTTGTGCTCTTCATGCCATATCACCCTGAACTCCCTTGTATGTTCTACACCAAAGCTGTATGCCTGCTTGGTGGTGTATTCTGTCCTCTGTGCATCCATGAGCCGGGAGCCTGTCAGCTTCCAAAGCCCGTTGAGCTTCAGATAATCAAAGTAGTCAATGACCATCCGGTACCGCTCCAATGTCTTCCTGATGCTGTATTCCTCCTCACAAGGCTGCATCCTGTACCGCTGCTTCAGGAGCAGCTCCTCTTCATGCTGATGGTGGAATGTTGTGCTCCATCTCATTTCTCTTGGAGACATCTCTGCATCCACCACATGGCTTCCATCTGTTATCCATGAGCCATCTGTCTTCAGGTATTCAAAATAGTACATCCTGAAGCTGTATGCCGCCTTCAGGATGGCACTCTCTACCATCCGGCAGGCATAATTGTATGCCATAACTGCAAGCCCGGCTTCATGGAGCTCATAAAGGCTCTCATATCGGTATCCTATCCGGGTACCAACGGGAGTCATCTCTGCATCAAGCATATAGCTCCCATCCAGTTTCCACATTCCATCAAGCTTCCTGTAGTCATAATAGAACAGATGCTTCTTATACAGTACCTCAAGGAAGTTTCCTGTGTGTGGCTGCCTGATGCTCAAGTTATACTTGAAGAAGTAGTTGTCCTTTGCACCCACCTCTTTCCACTTCCTGACGGTCTTCCGCATAATGTCAAAACTGATAGGATGCTCCTCATCCGCATCCATCACAATTACTATGTAGAACTCCGCCCATCTGTTTTCAATGGTATCAGACTCCAATGTCCGGCTCCCATCAAGGAGCCAACTTCCATCAAGTGTGAAATGGGAAAAGCCTGTCAGGTCATTTGCTCTCACAAGAACCGGGGAAGTATATCCAAGAGTCCTCACCGCAAGCAGCACTCCCTCATTGGTACCTCCAAGCTTGCATATCTCCTCATACATGGCTATCCTTGAGCGGAAGTTCTCTGGATGTTCTCCTTCATACCGGGTGAGCCTTCTATCAGCTCCATGTACCGGGAGCATTTCATGGCTGCATGTAGCAACCATTCCCTCATCCCTTGCCCGGAGTATGTCTTCCTTTGCTTCATCAAACCTCTTGCCGAACACCCGGCAAAGGATGTACCACTTATTCAGTGCTTTCTTCAGCTTCTTCAGAGGAGTAGTGAGCAGATACCACATGTATTCAATAAAGTTCTCTATCATGGCGGCATCACTCCTTCCCCCTTGCACTCTGTACTACGTTCCGGACAGTCACATTGATGTCTCCTGCCATGATGACCTTGTCCTGTTCAAGAACCATGTCATCAGACGGTTGCAAGATGTCTGTCTTCCTGTAGTTATCAATCTTTGTACTAAGCACTTGGATGATGCTGTCCCTGTATAGGGTATTCATTTCTCCCCTTGTCAGAGCCATCATGTCCTCAATGAGTTTTGTTGCCTGTGCATCCACTCCATCCGTTGCCGCATCTTCAGCAAGGTATATCACAAGCTCAAAGTCCTGTCTCACTACTTCACTGGACTTCACAAGATAGTCCTCATAGTTTCCCTTCAGCGGCTCAATGGCTTCACCCACCTTTCTTATCAGCTCCGGAGAAGCTTCTCCTGCTGCACCTGTGACAATCACATCCACTGTGCCCTGACCTCTTGGATGCTGTGCATCAATCCGGGCATCCAGTACACCGGGTACAGCCTTTGCAGCGTTCCGGAGCTTCTCTTCTATAGTTCGTGTTGCAAGCTCCGCCCATGAGCTCATACATCTGTCACGGAGGTCTTCAAGGTCTTCCTCTTCAGCTCCTTCCTCAAAGAGCCAGTCATCATCATTTGTCACATAGTCCACACCATCAAGGTGTATCATGGATATGGTTATTCTTCCCGGTGCTATATTGTAATAGGTTCCGGTAGCTTCAGCCTCCACAAGCACTCTTCCTACAGGTTCCCCGGCATCAATGACCGTATTCTCACAGCAATAGAACTTCAGCTCATTGCCTCCGGCATCCGGTTCTGTTTTGAAACAATGTCCTTTTGTTACCTGAAGAGCATTGTTGTATTCACTCCTGTATATGCTCACATAACCTCTTGCTGCCTTTGCCTCCTTCTGCTGTTTGGAATAGTCGGCAGCCTTAATCTTCAGCCAGTCTCCTTCAGCATGTTTGATGAAGCATCCATTCACGATAGTACGGGCAAGCTCTTTCAGCTCTATGTATATGGTCACAAGCATCCGGCAAAGGTGATAGAAGATGCCGCCCTTTTTGAAGTTCGTTATAGGAAAGCCTTCACCCTCAAGCTCTCCCTGTACCTTTTCCATCTCCTCATCTTCATCCGGGAGAGGGATAATCTTCTCCATAATGCTCTCATCTATCATTCCACAATCACCTCCACGCCATTGCTCTCAATGTCAATGTTATATTCACTATTGCTGTCTGTCCTCCGGAAGGCTATCCTGATATGGTATATATGACCGTCAAAGTTCACCGTTGTCTGTATGCTTCCGGCATCAATATAGTCCCTTTTGGACATCTTGGAACGGATACGCTGCTGTATTTCCATCTGTGTGAAGTCATCATACTCTCCCTGCATAAAGTCAAGCAGGCTCCACCCATAGCTTGCATCCCCTTCCTCATCCTCATAGAAGAGCTCACCCTCTTCTGTCATTGCCTCATTCTTAATATCCTGAAGCCAACATTCATCATCCGATACAAGGGCTGTGTCCCCGTTCCCGTCTGATACAGGCTGACCATCTTCATCAAGCATGATGTCTACATCATTTGCACCTGTTATCTGCATCAGAAGCACCTCCCTATGATATAAGGCTTGCACTCACCATACATGAGCACGATTGCCACAATCTCATTCTTCCGGACAGGTATGTCAGTTTTCACCTTCGGTACCTCCGGGAAGCGGATGTCAGGCTGCTTGTTTTTGTCAAGTATTTTGATAGTTGCTTCATACAGCTCTCCGTTCTGTCTCACAGATACCACCTTTGCATATAAGCCGGGCGGATACTGCATGTGTGGATAGTTCTCTTTTATCTGATTTTGAAGCTCCTGCTCCACAAACATCTTCATCATGTCAGACATCCTTCTCACCTCCTGCAAAATAGATATACATGTGTACCGCTCCGGTATCATCACTTCTCACTATTGTCTTCTCTACTGTTACAATTCCGCTGTATTTGCTGTGCTGCACCTCAACTTCTTGGCTGTGGTGTATCCAAGGGATGGCTATTGTCTCCGCCTCCCAAAGGTCTCCGTACTTATTCAGGGACAGGATGGTCTCTCCCTCCTCAAGTACATATATCTCTTTCTGTTCTTCCTTGGTTCCCCAATAGAATACCTTTTTCTGAAAGAAGAACGGGTTCTTGATGCCCCATGAGCTGTTGACCTCTGCTATGGTATTGATACCGCTCTTTCTGTCAATGACAAAAAGGTCTTTCTTCCCATAATGTTCATCAGACAGCACATAGTCCTCAATCCCTGCACATGCCAATACATACCGGATGACATCCTGCGGCTCACAGTCTACAAAGGATGCCTTGATGGTCACTCTGTCAAGCTTCATCATGTCATCTTTTATCATTATTTCCTTCCAGTAGTCCGTGTCACCGCATCTGACATATCCATCAATCAGGCTGTCAAAGTCATCCTCATATCCAAGCTCAACGCTTGCCTCATCCATATCTTTGAACTTCAGGACTCCCTGAAGCTGTGGTGATAATTCCACCCGGCACCAGTCCATGTGAGACTCTTTACTTGAGAAACACTCAACCTCTATACCATCCGTCACCTCATAGTCTCCTACTGTCACCCGGAACTCCGGGGATATTAGCTTTTTGTATCCCAAGCTTCTCACCTCCTGCTATTTCACAGCCGCCCTTGCTGCCTTCTTACCTCTGCTTGTGTTCCGGCTGTCCTTTGCCGGGCTTTTGCTTTTTGACTTCTTACTCTTTGACCTCTTTGTGCTCTTTTTAGTAGTCTTTTTCTTTGTGGTCTTCTTTTTCACCTTTATCCCGGCTATATCAGGAGCCCACAGTTCCAATGAAGCTATCCGTTTGCTCTCTGATATAACCTTCTTAGAGGTGAGGCTCTTGAAGTATACCTTTGTTATGCCACGGACTGCACAGTCTTCATTGACTATTGGCAGAAGCTTCGGCTTGTCCTGACCATAAGGCTTGAAAAGCCGCTGCATCTCCGTGAGCTGTTCCAATGTGGTAGCAGTCTTTGTGTCCTCAAGCAGTATGTCTATCATCACCTTGGCATTTTCATAGCCTACAGGCTGTGACTTCTTGTATCTGCCCTTCTCATCCTGTGCCACATACACGCTTCCGGCTTCCTGAACCTCCACGCTTGTGACCTGACCTTCAAGATATATACCTCCAAGCTTCACTACCTTTTCCTGCACATACAGCATACCGCCTCACCTCCTATGTTGTTGCCGGAGTAGGGCTGTCTGTCCGGTTCTGTGCATCCTTCAGCTCATCTATCAGCTTGTAGAGCAGAGGCAAGTCCTTAATCTTGCTTATATCTACAGTGAAGCTAATCTGATGGATGGTGGTGCCGCCTTCTTTGCCCCATCTCTCTGATGTGTATGTCTCTTTTGTGGTTGTTGTCTTGCTTTCCTTTTCCTTTCGTACTGATGCAGCCTTTGAGGTCAAAGCACTTGTGATGTTTGCCCCGGTCTGCTGTACTGTATCACCGCTTTCTTCGTTCTCTCCTTTGACTACGCCTTTGACAATCTCTGTCATCTGCTTCCACAGTTCGGACAATGGAAGCACCGCTTCAGCTCCGGCTTCTCCTCCTCCCAAGAGGTTCCCTCCCATTGCTCCAAAGATGGTTGCTCCGTTCAGGATACCGCCTTCCTTGTACCATTGGATGGAGAAGGATGGCAATGAACCTTTTCCGCCGATACCATAAGGTGCCTGTCCACCATTTACACTAATATGTGGCAGCTTCAAATCCGGAAGCTTCCATGAGAAATTGAAAACTCCTTTGATTTTCTCAATCGTACTGGACACTACAGACCTTGCCGCTTCAAGTTTTGATGAGAAGGCTGACTTGATACTGTCAAGAACTGAAGAGACCGTATCCTTTGCCGCCTGTATCTTATTGCTTATAGTAGAGCGTATACTCTCAAGCTTCCCACCTGTCAGATTGTTTATCACGGAGTATGCTGTACTGAAGGTACCCTGTACTCCTGTCATTGTTGCTGCTACAATTCCCTTTATGCCTCCGCCGCTTGACTGATATGCAGCCTGCATATTGGAGAGCTGTGTGCTTGCATAGTTCTTAGCTGCTGACATTCCGGATGATACTGCATTTGCCACACCGGACATCTTCTCACTGAATTGGTTCTTGATGTTTGTGAGCTTTCCGCCCGTCAGGTTGTCAATGAATGTGAAGCCTGCTGTGTAGTATCCCTTCACGCCTTCTACAGCCGCCGCTGCTACGCCCTTGATGCCGCCGCCATGTTCTTCATAGGCTGCCTTCATATTGCCAAGCTTTTCCTTCACGGTGTCGGATGCAGCTCCTAAGATATTTCCAAAGAAGCCCTTCACCGCTTCAAGCCCGTTTTTGATGGTGTCCTTCATCTTCGTTATGGTCTCGGTTGCATCTATGCCGATTGCCGACAATGCACCACCAACCACATCCAAAAATCCGGATGCAAACCCACCAAGGAATGAGATGATGGCATCAAAGCAGTTGAAAAAGAAGTCCTTCAGGTCTCCGACTGCTGCGGATGCAAAGTCAAGAGCTCCCGAAAAATCGCCCTTGAATAGTGATACAATCATGTTCACCACATTGGTAACAAAGCTCACCAAACTTGAGAGGGCATTGGTCAACGGGGTCAGTGCTGATATAATTCCCTGAATACAACCAACGAAATGACCAAGTGCTACCGTCAGGACTGCACCTAAGACAGCACCTAGTACCTCAAGTATTGGCTGCACCGCCTGATACAGCTCCATGAACTTCTGACCTAGATTTTGTAGGGCAGGCTTCAATGTCTGCCATGCCTGCATGAAGGATGATTTCACCTGTTCAAATAGTCCAATCCAAAAGCCACGGAAGGCTTCTGACTTATTCCATAGGACTACAAAGGCGGCTACTAGAGCCACTATTCCGGCTATCACCCACGTTATAGGGGAAGCAAGGAAGGCTGTATTCATTCCCAAGGTTGCGGTCTTCACAAGCCCTATAGCGTTCTTTGCTGACAGGAAAAGCTTTCCAAGGCTTCCTATCACACCCATCACGCTTCCTGCTATCACAAGGAATACTCCAAGCTTCAGGGCTATGTTCATAATGCTCTGAACCGTTTCCTGATTGTTGCTTATCCACTTGGAACCCTTCTGTATCAGTCCGCTCACTTTGTCCATGGTATTGTTGACTGCCGGAAGTAGTCCATTTCCAAGTTCCTCCACATTGTTGTGTATCTGCTGCTTCAGCACTTGGAACTTCTGCTCCGGTGTGTTGTTGATGGCTTCCGCCATCTCCTCCGTCACAGATATTCCGTTTTTCATGCTTCCCTGCAAGTCCTGTATTCCACTGTCAAGGGTCTCAACATTGTTGTATAAAAGGTCTATAAGGGCAACCGCCTCATCCGTTCCAAAGGCTTCCTTCAGTTCCCTCTTCTCTACTGCATCAATGGTCTCCCCATATTTACCCTTCAGCTCTGTCAGGATGTCCGGCATTGATAGTAGCTGATTGTTGGTATCAAGGAAGGTCAGCCCCAACTTCTCTCCGGCACTGGATGCCTGATTGAGGAAGGACTTATACTTTGTTGCTGCTTCAGAACCGGACATTGTAGTCTGAAGCTGTCCCATTATGGCAAGCTGCTCCTCAAGTGGGACATTGGCATTTGTAGCTGTGGCTCCAAGTGCCGATATCGCACTTGCCATCTCGGAGCCGGATGTCTTGTAGTTCTTAACTGCTGTTGCAATTCCGGCAGAGAACATCTCACCAAACTCAAGGTCAGACATATCATCATAAAAGCCTTTATAGATACCGTAACCTGTGGCAAACAGTGAGCCCATCTCTTCCGTTGTTGATTTTGTGGCTTTACCCGTCAAGGCTGCCAGTTGCGTGAACTGTGCCACGCCCTCATCCGTCAAGGATGCTATACCTGATTTAATATCGTAGGATGCTGTGATGAAGTCCGCTTTGCTTGTTCCTGCCCATGTATCAGAGAAGCTCTTTGCCGCATCCTCCACCGCCTTCAGGTCTTTCACTCCCAAAGAGGAAAGCTCTCCTAGTGCGTTTTGTGTGTCAAAGGTGGCTGTTACTGTCTTCATGGCAAGCCCGGTGATGGTTCCGCCTATTCCTGCCATGGCTGCTCCTGCCTTCTGCATGGTTCCAAAGGCAGAGTTGAGCTTGCTGACACTTCCGGATACGCTGCTTTGCACACCGTTCATCTGACTGGAAAGATTATCAACCAAGTTCAGGATGACAGACAATTTGTATACTGACTCCATACCCATGCAACCACCTCCCTGTTGCTTTTTACTTAAAATGTGATATACTATTCCTTACAAGACCATAGAGGTGTATCATCAAGTCCCACAGTTTCCGGCTGTGGGGCTTTTTTATTCGTCATTATCAAAATTGTCTGCTATTCCTTTGGCTACGCCTGTCTCAATATCTTCAATTCTCATTTCCCTTGCACAGTCCGCTTGACCGTACAATTCAAAGAACTCTTCAAAAGTCAGGTCTTCAAAGCTTTCCGGAAGCAGTTCCTTGGGAAGATAGGTATATATGACCATCTTCCCATAGCTCACAAAACTGCTCTTGAACCGCTCCTTGGCATCCTCTACAGCTTTTTTACTGATGTCGTATCTGCCAGTCCAAGCATACGGAGAAGCTTATCTGCAAGGCTGATAGTGATAGCCGGATACTCCTCCACAGTCTCCTTGAGCATGTCTCTCTGCTCATCAATGATATTGTCAAAAGCAAAGCTCTTAGATGCTTTTGTCACAGAGTTAGACATAGTCTTCACATATCTGTCATAGGATGCTGCTTTCGGTTTCTTGAAGAGGAATGTGAACTCATCCTCTGTCTCATCATCCACCTGTACCGTTGTAACTACCGTGTAGACCTTCTCCTCTGAAGCTGCATACTTTTTCTTCAGAGCCTCAACATCTACCTTCTTATCCGCTTCAGCAGCCTTTCCTGCATTAATGAGCTGCTCTTCTCTTGTTTCGTTCATGGTTTATACCTCCGTTTTTGTCATTTATTTTGTTATTAGTTACGCATCAAGACCATTGATTTTGATGCCGCCCATGGCGATACCATCAAGGTCTACCTTCATGGACTTATCTCCCTGTGCCGCCTTGAAGCTACGCTTCGACAGCACAATGTTGGTCAGTACATCCGTACAGGTTGAAGCTCCTTCGTCTGCATAGTTCACTACAATCTTCGGGATAACATACTTGTAGAAGTTCTTATATCCCTTGGACTGGATGACCCTGCACATCTCATTGAAGTCCTCACGGAGCAAGGAAAGCTTGACGGAGTTTTTCTGATTTCCGGTACCATAACCTCTAATCTTTCCGCCCCTGCCATAGATAGGCTCACTCTCCTGCTCATCGTCATAGGAGATTTCCATGGGTTCCATGTTTTCCATGCCGGAAGCTGTGATTGTCACGCTTGACCAGTCATAGACTTTTCCGTTGATTAACTGCTTATTTGCCATCTGTATCTACCTCCTTCCTAAGATGCTGCATAAGGGTTCTCTACTGCAAAGGTGAGGTTCATCTCCCTCACATGTCCCATAGGTACATAAGTGATATTGATGTCAAGCTTCTCATCCACAAGGATGTTGAGGTTCTCCGTGTCAATGGTCACGCTTCCGGAGCTGATGACTTTATCACGGACTGCATCTTCCACAGGTGTATTGATCTGCTCCTGAATGTTTGTGATGCTTGTCTCAATATCTCCGGGGTCAACCTCCACCTGAAGCTCATCAAGTGCCTTTGCCCTGACAGCCTTGACAAGTCTGTTCGACACCCTGACATCTTCAGCATAGGAGTAGTCACTACCTTCAGGTGACATCATATTTGCAGAGGTCACATAGTAGTCTTCCTTGCCAATGTACTGCCTGATGGTCACATACTTTGCCTTGTCCAAGGTCTCAATATAGTCCTCAATTCCTTCAGGAAGGAGCTTGAGAAGCTTTGCTTCAGAGATAGGGAAGCTCTTCACCTCTCCAATGCTCTGTGACTCTTTGGCTCTTCCATAGAGTCCGGTCACAATTCCTGCATTGTTGATGTCCTGAACCCTTCCATCCATTCTCTGATAACGGGAATTGCTACATACAACCTGCATGTAGATATTGTTGATGCCCTTCCGTTCCTCAAGCATTGCGTTCACATAATCCTCAAGGCTCTCATCTGCCTTCTTTCCTCTTGCCTCACAGACAAAGAACAGAGGTCTCTTGTACTTAGTCAGGAAGTCATTGGCAATCGTACACAGAGAAGCCCACAAAGCCTTGGATGATACTCCAACGATATGAACAAACTCAAACATAAGAGGGCTGTTGATGAGGCTCTCAACCGCACTGATTACTGACTCATTGCTCATAGCCGGTGATGTGGTGGAGAATGTGAAACGGTCTCCCTCCATAAAGCTGTCACCGCCTTCTGCATCCGTGAACTTTGCAGTCAGTCCGGTAGTTGCCAGTTCTGCCTCTCCGGTGATAGGTATTGTCATTTCCTCTGTGAAGGTATTTCCTCCATCCAATGAGTATCTGAAGCTTCCCTCATTGCACTCTCCGGCATCCATTACCTCAACCACAATGTCATAGGCATTGTTAGGGCTTCCCTTTACCTCAAAGGTACCGTATCCCTTTTGGTCTTCCGTGATTTTTCCAATGGTTCCGGCTGTCCCTGCTTTCACCGGGATGCAATAGATTGAGGATGCTCCCCACTCAACCGCATCAATGCAGGCATCAGCAAGAGGTGTGTTGCCAACCTTCTCCTTGATTTTCTTGGCGTTCATTGTGCCACTAATCAGGATAGGTGACTTGCTTTCCACATTGGAAATGCCGATTTTGATTGATGTCCCGGTACCCGTGGAGCTGCTTCTCCCAAGGTTCCCGTCTTCGACTTTTACATTTACATCTCCAAACATTATCCCTTTGCCTCCTTGTCTTTCTTACTCCCGTCAACCGGGGCTTTCCGGAAGGCTTCACAGGCTTCTTTGAACTCTTTCTCTTCCACCTGTCTTCCACTCTTCCATCCGTTTGCTGCCTTCGTTCCTTCAAACACCGCATCAGATACACCAAGTTTCTGCTTGAGTTCCTCAATGCTCATTAAGGATGCAGCCTGTTTTGTTTCTGCCATGATTATTCCTCCTTATCCGACAGAGCCAATGTCCATTGGCTTAATGTCTCTATCTTGATAGATACCGCCTTCAAAAGTGATGTCGAACTGTACCGCTACTTTCGCCTTCAGGATACTGTCACCCTCTTCTACCCAGTCCGCTTCACCTACCACGATATTCACCCAGTTACCATCCACATCAATTCCCTTCTTCAGGTTTCGGAGAAAGTTCTCAAGGATTTCCTCCACCTTCTCCTCTGATGTGTCCGCTATCACTACATGGAGTGATGTGCTCCTGTCCCACAGCTTCACTCTACGCTTCCGCTGCCCCTCTTGGTCTATGTATGTTTTTTTTGAGCCGGAGCGTGCGAATGTCTCACCGTTTCGCAATACTGCACCAACGTGGACTTCGTTTCCTGCCTTCAGCTTTTTCATATTGGTGTAGACCTGACTCTTGATGCCGGAGCTCTTCAGCGTTTCTATTAAGTAGTTCCTTTCCTTTACCATGTCCTACTCCTCAAAAATTTCCTCCAAGGTGTCCTTGATGTCCTGCTCATCCTCTTCACTGATACCCAAGAACGGTCTTGGTGGTATGCTTACTTTGACAGAGGCTACTCTCTTCCATTGTCCACCAATCTTGAATGTGAGGTACTTTTTATTCTTTGCTCTTATTGTCCGCTCATCACCAAATTGGTGTGTGGCAGCCCTGATGTCATTGGTACCTACTGCAAGTCCACTGTCACTCACTTCTGACCGGATGCTTGTTTTGAGCTGTGTGGTCTTGGTGAGCGTCTTGCCGCCTTCCTCCTGTACCCGGATGGATGGCTTCCAACTTGTACCTTCCGGAGTCTTCTCCTCCGTGAAGCGTTCCACTGTGGAAGTCCTCAATCCTTCCGCTATGGAGTTCAGAACCCCACGGGTCTCAAGGTGGCTCAATCGGTTCAGGCGTTGGAGCAGCTCATCAGTATCTCCGGACATCTCTGCCCTGATTGACGACATCCCATCACCATCCTCTCATACTGTCCCTTGAGAACACCCTGCCTGAAGACTTCATCTTGAAGCCATTGGCTGCTTCGCTGCTTCCTCCTTTTTCCTCAACGCCTATGCTTATGATGCCCTTTGCCACATCAAGCAGAAACTTGATGGCTGCGTTGTATCGGTTCAGGAAGGTCTTCTCCCGGTCACTCTCATCTATACCTGTCCTTGATACAAGGTTGTATACAGATATGTCTTTTGCAAATTTGTTGATGACCTGTGGTGTCTTAGTGAAGGGAACTCTGTACCGTTTGGCAAGGTACCCGTCAATCTCGGCACAAGCATCAGATATAGCAGACTCACATAGTGTTGCAATCTTAGCTTCACGCTCCTGCTCATCTTCTATGTACTCATCTCCAATGATGACATTCTTCATATCATCCTTTATCATTTCAAGAACCTCTCCAACAGTACAGTACATTCCAATCACCTACTTCTTATCCCTGTGCCTGTGCTTCTACTTCTCCGGTAGAGCCATACGCCATCTGCCAAAAACCATATCCTGCATTGCTTCTTCCATCAGCTCCATACAGGTACTCATCCAACATGAAGACATTCTCATCAGTGTCTCTTGTTAAGGATGTGAACTTGATTTTCTTTCTAAGCTGATAGATGAAAGGCTTCAGGAAGCGGTTGGTGCAAAGAAGGAACCAATACTCCGGATGCTCTGCAAGGGCAGGCTCTACATGAAGCTTTGCTGTTCCCTTCAGCACGTTTGTGGTACCGTCAATCTGGTCTGCTTCCAAGATGAGCCTTGCTGTCTCCTCCAATGCCGGAGGTACAACCAAAAGGTCAGGCACAAGCTTCAGGCTCTTGCCCTTATCTCCCTTGATGCTCATAATGGAGCTTCTTCCTTCCATGTAGGACTCCCTTGACAGCTTCTTATTGCTTCTGTTGCTGTAGGTCGCATCACCTACCTTGTGGGCTGTATTAAAGAATGAAAGCCCGTCATAGCACTTCTCATTGAAGCCGCTCATCATAGCACCAAAGACAAGCTCATCCGGATGCAATGCAGCAGCTTCTCCCATGTTGGAGAAGAGAGGAGTATACACTCCATACTTGTCATCCTCAATGTCATCTCTCGGTACACCAATGGTCATCTCAAACTTTTTGTTCTTGATGAGGTAGTCATAAGCAGCAAGAGCCTGTACTTCTCTCTCACCAATCCACTCTCTCATGCCCGGCATCTGACCAAGCCACTTGTAATCCTGCTCTCCTGTGGTGCTCGGTACCACAGTTGCAACCTTCTGATAATTGGACTGTGTGGTATCAAAGCTCTTGTTGAAAGCTGTTGAGTATCCCACTGTAAGTCCGTGTAAATTTGCCTGATTAACAATCATGTTTCATGTCCTCCTTATACCTGTGTTATGTCTACGGTAACGCCATCATCATCTACCTCTAAGATGGTGCCTGCTACACTTGAGCCATCCGCTGTGATGGTCACTGTCTTCTCATCCTTGATGTAGCACTTCTTCAGGATGTCAGTCTCTTTGATGGTTCCATCATTCTCCCATACGAATGTCCCACGCTTCACACTGACAGTCTGCTCACCATCTGCCCCGTTACGGTTGTCACAATATCTCTGCACACATCCGGCAATCAGGAGCCCGGCGGAAGCAGTTGCCTCTACTGCATAACCATCTGAATTGATGGCTGCCATTGTTGCCTCTGTCAGTTCTGCTCCTCCCTTGACAGGGATGTTGAGCATCCGGTTCCCGGTTCTCTCGTTTCCTGCTCTGTTCATCTCTTAGTCCTCCTTCTTGTTGTACTTCTTAACATCCTCCATGGATACTCCCATGTTCTTGAGGATGGCTACATCCACCTCATCAGAGTTGGAAGCTGCCGGAGCATCCTTCAGGTCAAGCTTGCCCTGCGGAACTACTACAGGAGCCTTGTCCACAAAGCCCTTGAAGCCTTCCATATCCTTCAGGGCGTATGACTTAGCCCATTCAGACTGTGCGGCTGTGATTTTTCCTGCCTTCAATGCCTTCTGAACCTCCTCATCTGCATCTCTTTCAGCCATACGCTGCTTGAGTGCAAGGAGTTCAGCCTGTGTATCCGGTGCTCCTGCCTTCAGAGCCATGATGGAAGCTGCCACATCCTCGGTCTTGGCATCCGCCTTCAGTCCAAGCATGGAAAGGATGGTGCTGTTTGCCACCATGTCAGCCCCTTCAGGCTTCGGTTCACCATCTCCCGGCTTCCCATCTCCTTCACCCGGCTTCTTTCCATCCATTTCTTTGAGCTTCTCTGCTGCTTTTGCAGCATCCTCAACCGCTTTCTTGATTTCCTCTTCCGTTGCGGTCTCCGGAAGTCCTAATGCCTTTGCAAGTTCCTTTAAGTCCATGATATTTCCTCCTTCTGAAATGTCCTCTATATCAAGGGAGTTCACTAATGCAAACATCCCATCAATAGCAGGTGTGTTTGTAAGTGCAACAGAGTGTATTGCTGTTGCCTTTTGGTCTCTTTTTCGCACCAATACCACCGGGGAGAGGTATCTGTACTCCTTATTCTTCAGGTACTCGGCTGCTTTTGGTGTCCATTCAACCTTTGCAATGATGGCATCTTCACCTTTGTAGAGGTCTTTTATCCATCCGCCTGCAGGAGCCTGCACATCTGACAGTGTTTGGTGCTCATAATCAATGACAAGGTCAAGCTTTCTGTCCTTGAACTGTTTCCGGATGAGCTCAAAGCTCTCATCATCCACATTGAAGTCCCCCTTTTGGGAATGTACTCTTCCAAGGGGAAGTATTTTGATTTCTGTAGGCACACCGGAGAGCTCCACGCCCTGTCCGGCACATGCAATCAGCTTTGCCATATCCGCTCACCTCTTTCCTTTGCTTTCTGATAGCGTTATAACGCGTTATAACGCCCCTTAGAGCTTCTCAATGTAAATATCCTTAGATTTACCTATCCGAACACTCACAGCCTCTTAAAAAGGCTCTCATTTTGTTTCACCATCTTCCGGCTGTTTTCTCTCCCTAAACATCTTCCTAAGCTCCGGAGATATATTGGTCATGTCCGGCTTCCATACGGTCTTTGCCGGGTTATTGGAGAAGCCCTTGTCAGGAAACTTTGTGAGTATCTCTCCGGTGGAGTAGTCCACATCATACGGTGCCTCTGTTTCAACATGCAATCCCATCCTTTCAACCTGTTTTTTTGACAAGCTCACCACCATGCAGCGGCACCGGAACCCGTTGGGTGGGTACCATACATCCCATATAGGGTCATCTGCCCGGTACACTCTTCCTTCCATGACTGCATGTGACTCTCTCACATGTCCGTCTCCGGCTGTCCGGTATCTCCAATATGGTCTTAGCTTCATTGTGGTTTCATCTGTCATGCTCTTATAGTGTCCTGCATTGAGGGCGGTCTGCATGTTAGTCCTGAAGATGTTGTCACACTTCCAAGGATTGATGCCCTCATATCCATGCTCCTCAAGGAACCTGTTCATATCTTCCAGGAACTGCTCCTTGGTGGTTCCTTCTTCTGCTGCTTTTGTCAGGCAGTCAAGAAACTCCTGAAGGACTTCAAGACTTGTATATCCTGACACCGTGAAAGCCTTTGCCCGGCTCTCATCAGACAGCATCTTGTACTCTTCACTTGTCAGTGTTCTCTTCCCCTTCAGGAACGCCACCGCCTCCTTGAAGACAAAGTCCTTTGTCAGTCCATACAATACATCCATTAGTCCATTGACCTCCCTATCAGGTGTGACAGATAGATGCCCTGCTGTATCAGGTCTTCAAGCTCCGGGCTCTCCATATCCTGATACAACTCACGGAGCTTCTTTTCATCCTTCAGAACCTTTTGCAGCTCATCCATGTCCTCCGCTTTGTCAATCATTTTGAAAATAGGCTTCATCATCTCCCGGAAGATGTCCTCTGATTGCTTATTAGCAATGGAGACGATTGTGTCCACCTGTCTCTGTTCTGCCTGTCCCTCTTCCTGCTTCAGCTTCAGCTCCTCCGTTGTTTCCATTGGTTGCTGCTGTGCTGTCATCATTCCTGCCTGCGGCGGCTTCAGGACTTCCTCACCGTTTTCCGGCTTCGGTATGTTGAATTTCTTGTATATGTGGCTCTTTGGTATCTCAAGCCCCATATCACAGGCAAGTGTCTTGTATATTTCAACTACTTCCTTCTGGTCTTCCACCTCATGGCAGTCAAAGCCAAAGAATGGTATGTTTGCTTCACTTCCATAGTTGAACTCTACAAGCGGTCTGATAATGTCCCGGCGGATTGTCACAGCTAATGACTTTGCATCAGCTACAGTCAGGTCATGCCTGACCTCGTTATGGGTCTTTGACTGTGCATAAGAGCCTCCGCCACTGTCTGATGTGAGTGTCTGTCCAAGGATTGCCTTGCTTATCTGCTCATCACAGTACCGGGCAAGCTTCTCATATATCTCTACGCTTGTGGTCTTCTGTGACTCAATGAACTCTATCATTGTGGAGCTCGGCACAATCCCGGCTGCATCCGTTCCAAGACTGATAATGGCTTCCATGAGCTGCTTCTTGTCACTCTCTGATGCAGAAGCATCATACTTACCAAGACGGAGCGGCATACCGAACACTTCACAGAAGCTCACCCAATCCTTGATGTCATAGTTCTTGAACAGGTACATCCATGAGACAACCCTCATAATTCCTGCCCGGCTTGCGTGTCCTGACTTTGCCTTGTACTTATGTACTACGAACTTATTCTCCGGAAGCTCCACACCGGAAGGATACTCTCTTGTGCATACCTTCAGCTCATCCGTGGTACTATCCCACACAAGCTTTTTAGGATGCACATACTCAATATCCTCAATGACATTCCTTCCATCCTCTACTGTCCATGCAAGCTCCATGATGCTGATACCCTTTCCAATGGCATCCAACATATCAATGAGCACTTCATCAAAGTTCTCAATTCCCTTGAGCTGCTCATCTATGAAGTCCGCTATCTCCTTGTCAATCTCATCTTCAGAGAATGGCTGCACTTCCCAATCAAGACCCGTCACAGCAAGCTTTCTTGTCTGCATCTGTGAGAAGAGGTGTGTATCCTTTTCCTCCATCTCCTCAAAGAGCTCCATCTGTGCCCTGACATTCCCTTCATCAGCTTCCCGAAAGATACGGGCAAGCCTGCGTGGTGTCAGTCCGTTGGATGGATAATCAGAGAACTTGTCATTGACATCCCCAACCGCCACTCTTGCGGTCACGGGTCTTTTTGTTCCTGTATCTACATCCGGATTGAAGGGTACTCCTCCGCCCCGGTTCCTTTTCTTTCTTTTTGCCATGCTGTATCACACCTCCTAGTAGGCACCTTTACCCATCCGGAAACGTCTCCGGAGGACTGTCTTGTAATTTGCTTTTGATGCTACCGCCTTGACTGTCTGTGCAAGCTGCACCGCCATCTGAAGACCATCAGGAGCATCATCATTTTTTCCCATAGGGAACTCCTGAAGCTGTTTCAGGAGTGTCTTGTGCTCCCGGTTGAATTTCAGGTACTTGTTCTTGATGACAGGCTGCAATGACTCAATACGGAGTACCTTGTTGACCGTTGACTGTATCTCCTCTATCGGGATATACTCTCCTTCCTCGGCTGACTTTGCAGCCATGACCTCCTTGAAAAAGTATTGGAACTGGACAACTTCCACACCAAACTTGTAGAAGCCCTTCTTGCAGTCCCTCTTCAGTCTCCGGTTCATCTCAAACACATCCTCAATGATGACATCCGGCTTCCTTTTCTCTACGGAGGCATCCACCACATACATGTACCCGGTCTTGGTAGACAGGGCAAGGTTGATGATGGAGCTTGTATCTGACTTCTTATTCTTTCCAAGTGACGGGTCATTTGCACCTACAAAGACGAACTCCGGACTTGAGAAGTCCATGAGCTCCGGTTCATAATAATCGAACCATTCAGGATTGAATGTTGCACTCTCCGGGTCAATCGGGTCATTCTGAAGCTCTGAATTGAAGGATGCTGTACCTTCGGATACCTTAATCTCCATCAGGTCATAGTAGGACAGCTTCTCTTCCCAAAGGACTTCAGCTCCAAGGAGCATCTCTTCCTCATGGGCTTCATAGAAAGTCCTTGCATCCTCCTCATGGTTCTCATTGAAGAGGTTGGTGTAGATGCTTTCCCACTCATCCCACAGCTTTGTATTGACCGCCTCTGATATGACTGCCCTGTACTTCTTTGTCTTATATCTTGGGTTCTGAAGCACATTGTTGAGCAGGGAGTCATAGTGGAGTATGGTACCTATATACATGATGTCTGTGTAGGTATCCCCTGCCTTTGATACTGCTTTGTCAAACCAATTCTTCAGCTTACGCCTCTGCTCCGGTGTGTTGACATTCTCATCATTCTCAATATCATCCAGTACAATGAGGTCAGGTCTCCAGTTCCGGTGTCTTCTACCTCTGACTTTCTTCCCGGAGCCTATTGCCTCCGCCTTGATGTCTGTCTTGGTCAGTATCACTCCGGTTCTCCACGCCTTGTCCCCCTTCAGAGAGCCAAAGTCCATGATGATATTTGCATTGTCCTCAAGTTCTGTCTTGATGTCATCAAGAAAGCCTTCCGCCTGTTCTGAAGAGTCAGACAGGATGAGGATGTAATGCTTGTATGCGTACAGGATGGCATGGAGACTGTCTTTGAATGTGAAGTTGGTTGATTTTGCATGACCACGGGGAGCTGCCACTACCTGACGGGAGCCCTTCAGTCTTGATATGACCTTTGCTTCCTTCAGAGGGTTTCTTCCTTTCATTACTCCCCGGCTCCATATCTCATCAAGCTCCTCATGGAAGTGTGGTGACTTCCGGATGAAGTAGTGTGGAAGATACGCCCTCCCAAAGTAGGACATGTCAAAGGCAGCAAGTTCTTTTCTAAGTCCATGCTCTCCCATGAGTTCCTCCCCGGACAGATACCTCTCATTCAGTTTTCTTCTTTCCTCCTGATGGTCTGACCCACGGAGTACATATTCCTCAAAGAGCTTGGTCTGATACTCCTCATTGTTCTTGATTTCTATATCTTCCTCTTCCTCAAGCTCCCTCATCCAGTTGTCAATATCAATCATCTTCCATCATCCGCTCCTTTGCTTTTGCCAGTATCTCCTTGAGCTGTGCTGCTGACTTCTCATCCTGCTTGATGACCTTCAGCATCTCGGACTCCATTTCACGGAAAGCAATGTCAGCCTTCCTTCTCATGTCCTGCTTCACCCTGTCCTTATATACCTTTGTCCGGGACAGTGAAGCAATGAGCCTTCCTGCCTTATCAAGTGGCATCTCATTGAACTCTTCCTCTGCGGTTGCCACCTTGTTCAGGAGCCCGTTCATGGTCAGGAGTATGGCAGCTTCCGTGTAGTCCGCTTCCGGGTTCTCCTTCACCACCTGTATCAGCCTGTCAGTCTGTGCCTGTGCTTCAAGAAGCCTCTGCATGGCGTTATTTGTCCGGGTGGCATATCTGCCTACACTGGACTTTGATATGTCATAGCCCTCTCCCTTCAGGAATTGGCTAATATATTCATAGGTATTGGATGTGTCAGCAAGCATCACATCCACTTTCATCCGCAAGTCTTCAGGGAGCTCATCAATCTTTGAGGTTATTCTCTGCTTGGTTCTCTTATCACCCATCAAATATCAACCCCATTGTCTTCAATCGTACCTTCCGCAAGGTCTACGCCTTCCTTGGTGAGCTTGATGACTGCATCATTGGCATAGGCATTGTAGGCTGTGACCTTTTCCTCGGTAAATTCGATGTATCCGGCTCCCTGAAGATACTCAAGATACTTGCTGATGTCCGGGGATATGATGAGCCCGGCTGCTATCATGGCATTGGATAACTGCCTTGTGAGGGCTGTGTTGTTGTATCCCTTCACCAAGCACCGGATGATGTATCCCCTGATTGCCTTGTTCTGCTTGATTTCTGCTTTTTCTAAGTCATTCACGTTGTTCACCTCACTCTTTTCTGTTACTCTGCATTAGGAGCTTGTCAATCTTGCTGTCAATGCTCCTCATTCTGTCCTCCACTCCGTTCATGGAGCGGAAGAAGTCTTCACGGAGTACAAACGTGGTAGCAAAATCACCCTTTATATCATTGAGTTCCTGTTTGATGTTCGCTATATCCCGGTCTGTCTCCTCTTCCAACTTGTCAATTCTCTTATTTACTTTGTCATCATTCTCTTTAATCTGCTTTTTTATATCCTCTGTGCTGCTCTTGAGGTTGTTGAACCACCCCTTGATGAAGAAGGTTATCACTCCAAGCCCAAGAGTGATAACCCCTGCCATCACATCAGAGAACGTGATAACATAATCCATAGGCTACTTCTTTCTGATGAGCTTTTCTGCAAGCTCTGTGACCCTTTCCCATCCATCCATTGACACCAACGCCACAATGAAGGCAGCAATGAATGATGCAAATACCATGAACCACTCAATGGCTACCCCATAATATGCCGCAAGTCCCAACAGGCAGACCGGGCAGAGGATGAGTGACAGGATAATGACTGTCAGTGCTGTAGGCACCTTCTTGTCAAACCATGTCCACTTTTTGAGTGCCTCCGTGATGACTGACACGATAAATGCCATGACACCAATGAAGACAATAATCTGTGATACATCCACTGTGAAATTCGTCATACAAAATCACTCCTTTTCTGTCATTTTTTTTGAGAATAACGCACAAAACAATAAGAGCATGTACTAAGTACATGCTCTTATCTTATACTCATTATGAAAGACTCTTTAGGGGAAACATTTCCGGAAAATCAATCATTATTTATGTCAAAAATGCTCATCTGCCCTATCATTGGCTCATCCTTCAGTATGTTTCCTATCTGCTTGGTTGTCAGATTATACTTCTCTGCAAGCTCCTTTGAATTGTATCCATTCCACTCTTTCTTGATACGCCTGTTTCTTGCCGGAGCTATTATGTTCTCTGTCTTTGGAAAGTAGAGTTCATCTCCTTTGGCGTACTCACTAAGCTCAATGAACTTCTCAATCCCTATGATGTCCACCACAGGGCGGTAGCTCTCTGAAATATCCTCCAACGTGGTCTCTTCAATGAGGGCTCTTGTGAGTTCATCTGTTGCCATTTCAGCCTCCTTCCTACTATTATGAGGCTTTCTTGGTATAGGAGAGGCTTATCCATCCGGCTCCGGACTTCAATCTTCCCCATCCGTTCTTTTCCTCCACAATAGTGTACTTATTCTTCTGACCTTCCTTCTCACGAATGGCTCCTACTACACTGTGTCCGGTTCCTGCACCGGAGCGGATGTTCAGTACATCACATGTGGTTGTGATGAGATACGGTGTGAATGTTGTGCCTGTGGATGCAGCTACCTTCTTGGTGTATGAGAGGCTTATCCATCCGGATCCGGACTTCAATCTGCCCCATCCGTTCTTTTCCTCCACAATGGTGTACTTGTTCTTCTTTCCTGCCACTTCACGGATGGCTCCTACCACCTTGTTATCCGTTCCTGCACCGGAGCGGATGTTCAGCACATCACATGTGGTTGTGATGAGATACTCCTTGAAGTCATCATCCTTCTTGGTCTCATCCGGCTTCGGACTTCCATCTCCTGCCTGACTGCTTCCGGTTTCCTTAATTGCATCCAGTATCTTCAGTATCTTTTCACCATATCCAGCTCCTGCCGCCCATCCTTTGCTCTTCGGGTTCTCCTGTATTCCAAGATACTCCACATAAGGAGCACATCCACGGGATACAAGGTCAAAGCGTGGGTCAACACATTCCTGCTTCAGCTTCGTTGTATTGGCGTATGCCTTGAGGTGTTGTATCTGTGCCCGGATGCCAAGCTGTGGCGTTTTGAAACTGTTTCCTGTCTCTCCGTTCTGTGTCACTCCCATACCACAAAAATTATTCTGTGAGAGCTCCACAGCACTTCCGGAGAAGGTGAAGTTGCCTGTCTCAAGACAGCTCTGTGCAAATGCAATGTCACCACGGATATTCTCTGCTTCACCTTCAGACAGATACAGAGGTATCATATCAAGTACGCTTTGTGCCACGCTGCCATTCTTTGCCTTGATGTATGCGGTCATCTGTTCCGCTGTAGCTTCAGCTTTTCCGGTTATCTTGGTCATGCTGTCCTTGTCATCTGACTGCTTTGTCATACCATAATGCTCTGCAATAACCTTACACTCTGCCTCTGCCAGTTTTCTAAGGTTTGAGTCATTCAGCAGCCACTTGGTCATCTTGGTATTGGTATGGAAAGAGTGCTCAATGATATAATAGTCTGAAAGTCCGGCAGCTCTTGCACCTCTAAGCACACCATAATACTCACCACCGGATGAGCCCTTCCTTGTAGCTGTCCTTCCTGCCTGTGCTGTTCCCATTGTGGAAGCAATCACCTTTGCAAGCTTCAGGGCAAGCTCATCACAGTTTCCAATATTGTCATAACCACGGTATACAACCGGATAGTCAACACTCTCCGTACCACAAGCATTGGAGTGGTCACTGATAAAGAGAACGCATCCCTTTGCTGCATATCCACGGTCATAGAGTCCTCTGTCTGTAGCCTGGTTGCTTCTAGTCAGAATGACCTCAAAGCCATAGCTCTCCAATATTTCCTTCTGCATCATGTGGAGCTTCCACGCCATATCTGACTCATAATATTCCGAAACTACCGGAGACCTGTTGTATTTGCCATAATGCCCGGCATCAATACATATCTTCTTCTTTGCCATGATTATTCCTCCTTGCCTTCGTCTTCGCCTTCTCCTTCATTTGCGTGATAGATAGGCTGTCCATCTACTTCATTGATTTCCTCTTCTGTCGGCACTTCGTCAAACAGTTCTTTTTCATCTGCCATGATTATTCCTCCTTTTCCGTGTCATCATAGTCTAATGTGATGGATGTCTTGGTCTCCACCAAGATGCTCTTCCGGATGCCCTCAATGGTGGCATCAATCATCTCTTCCGGAAGAAAAGCTTTGATGAGTTCCCCGTTCTTGATACGGTAGATGTACCACAGCTCCACGTCAAAGTCCGGAACTGTTTCCCCTTCAGGAACCAATACAGAGATGAGAGTCTCCTTGTCCTTCTCAAACTCTCCCTTCAGTTTCTTCAGGAGGAGCTTCTTCTGCTTGTCATCCGGCTTGATGCTCATTTCATCAAGGAACTCCTCAAGTGTGGTCTCAAAGGTGTAGTCACCTGTGAAGATTGCCTTCATAGCCTTCTCAAATTTGCTGTCAAATTTGTAGGTTGTCTTGGTCTCCTCTTTGACCTTCATCTTGTATACTCCCTCACCCACAAGCTCCTTCAGCTTGTCCGGGTTCAGGATGTCAAGGCTCATGCTGTCTGTGATGGCAGCACTACCCTCATCACCGTAAAACTTCACATACTTCACATTGTGGTCTTCCATGATAGCCAATCCTCTAGCCTGAAGCTCCGCCTTGTAGCTGTTCATCATAGCCCGGCTCTTCTTCTGCTCACGGTCAAGCCACACACATGCTCCAATGAGCTGTTCATTGGTCATGGTCTTCACTGTCTTCTGTTCCATTACTGTCTGCCTCCTAACTTCTCAAATGCTTTTGTTGCACAGTCTTCACAGATACCCTTCCCATGAAACTCATGCACACCCTCTGTCACTCCGCAAAAATTACAGCGGAGAGTGTACGGTTTTATTCTGATTTCACCCTGATGCTCTTCCACAATCATAGGGTCTTTTGGCTCAATACCAAGTTCTCTCCTCATTGCTACCGGGATACTGATTGACCCGTGGCTTGTCATCTTCTTATAAGCTGTACTCATGTGTCTGCTCCTTTCTAGGCATCCAAGATGTCCTTGATATAGTTGTACTGGTCAACCAACTTGTACTCATGCTCACCCTTTTCTCTGACCTCTTCAGAGAACTCACGGAGCCTGATGGCAAGCTTCAGGACTTTGGCAGCTCCTACAGCCTCAAGTGAAGCCCGTGAGCTCATACCTTCTCTCTGACAAAGCATATAGGAGATAGCATCCATGAGATAATACTCCCATATAAAGCAGTCACTACTTCTGCCATTCCACTCTTCCCTTGCTTCATCAATGAACTTCTTCCGGTTCAGCTTCGGCTTATCCGGAGGAAGCACCCCTTTGTCCTGCATCCTCTTCTTGATCTCTGCCCTTGCCTGCTTCTCCTTATTGGTCAACCGTTTATTCTTCGCCACTATATACCACTCCTTCCTCTTATGAGCTGTCATCCGGGTCAAGTTTTCCTGCCCGGAGCTGTTCCTCTAGCGTTTCCATTGCAGCAAGATGGATGTCAAGCATGTTGTTCTTCACATCATCCATATCCAGTCCACGCTTCAGACCTTCCATGCCAACGAACACCTGAAGGAAGCCTGCTATCTGTGCCAATTCCTCAACACTGATGTCCTGTCCCTCAAAGTTGACCTTGTCATCCCTGACTGTCACTATTAGCTTGCAATCCCTCATCCTGCTCCTCCTTCTCCTTCTGCCTCTTCAACATACTCTTCAGAGCTTCAATGAGCTTTGAGCATTGCTGATAGTTCAGCCACTCAACCGCACTGACACCAAACATCTTCTGACACATTCCATTGACCCTTGCAGGCTTGTCCCATCCAAGCTCTTGCGTGAGCTTGTATATCTTCTTCCGTTGGTTCTCTGTGACTTCACTTCCGCTGTATCGGTTCCTTCCACGCTCTGACTTCTTAGTAGAGTCCTTCATGTTACCAAGTACACGGATGACAGTCTGAAGCTCCCTTTTGTTGAGAGCCTTGATACTGTCCTTTCCTGTATGTGCCTGCACAAGAAGATGCAGCTCCTCATCCGTGAGCTTCAGCTCCGGACTCTTGGCAATCCCCCACACCCTCTTGATACTTGGCTGTGATGTATTTCCTGCCATACTATCCCCTCTTTCTCTTATCGTTCCCATTCTCAATGACTCCGCCTCTTGCATACTGCATCAGGAATGTAGGTATCTGTATATCCTTTCTAGGCTCCGGGATAGTATCTGCACACAGATTGATGTCACAGTATCCATGCTCATTGATTGCTTCATATACGCTCTTCATAATATGTTGAGCAATCTGCTCTTCCTTCTCTCCACTAAGTACAATCTTAATCTCCTTCATAGAACTCTCTCCTTCCTACAACATCATCATGTTGGATGCTTCACTCACAATCTTCATGGTTATACGGGTCTCACCCTTCTGCTTCAGGATACGGAGCACGTTGTTGAGCGTTCTGTCCAACAGACGGAAGCATCCGCTCTGTGCGTTGGTTGCCCGGCTTATCATCTCACCCATGGCAGCCTCATCAACCTCATATCCTTCAAGGTAGTCAACTACTTCATTCTTTGACAGTCCCTTCAGCTTGTAGTAGAAGTCCATCCTGTTAGCAAACCGGGCAAGATTGCCCTTCAGCTCTGTCTCAAGTCTCGGCTCTCCTGCTATGACAATGCCTACATTCGACTGGTCAAAGATACCACGGAGTATCTCCATCTTCTTCTGTGTGTATTTGTTGATGAGCTTGTCTGCCTCATCAATGATGAGTAGGAACCCTTCATTCGTATTGAAAAACTCACGGATGCGGTTGACTCTGCTCCATATCGTTCCACCGTAACCCTTTGGGAGTCCTATACCGTTCTCAATGGCTTCCACCAAGTCCCGGCAAGCCATTGTGTCATCACACTCAATGTATGCCACCCTTGGAAGCTCTGCATATTTCTTCAGGGCGTGTGTCTTTCCCTGACCGGACTTTCCAACGATTATCCCAAGCCCCATGTACTCCTGACATGCCTGACACACACCAATGGTCTGCACAAAGTCTCTGCTCTCAAAGAACTCCACCTTCTTCTTGAGTGTGCCTGCTCCTGTAGGTACGCTGTTCTCCGGTTCCTGACCTTCAGCAACGCCTCCGGTAGCGGCAAGAAACTCTCTGACCTTCTTCTCAAGCTCTGTAGGGTCACTTGCATACTTCCCATTGAGGTACTGACTAAGTGCTGCTCTTGAGTAGTTCATCTTGAGAGCTGCCTCTGCCTTCGTCATCTTCATCTCCGCCAGTCTCTCATTCATCTGCTCTGCCAATGTCTTCTCTGTTTTGTAGGTATTCAATGCTTCCATGTTTACAACCTTCCTTTCCTTCAACCTTATTTCATATTTTCCAAGTCCGCCGCCGCAATCGAAAATGCCAACCACGCCAATTCAACCAATGCTATAACTGCCATAACCACAAGGGCAGCTCCAATCAATATCATCCTGACCATATCATCCTCCTATAGCTCTAAGCTTCTTGAGGGCGTTTTCTGCCTGCCTGCTCATGTATTCGCTGTCCGCTTCAGGCTCTTCTCTCTTCTCGGCTCTGAAGCCCTGCTGATAGGTTCTGTCTGTAGGTATCGTGATGACCTTTGCAGCCTTCTCCTGCTTCTTTCCACCTATCATCAGCTCAATACCACCTGTAGTCTCATTGAAGCCAACATACTGCTCATTGAGTTCCTCAAACGGTCTCCTTGCCTCTTCAAGTCTTTCCCGGTCACGCTTCTGCTGTCTCTTCTGCATCTTCAGGTGCTCCTCAAGAGCTTTCTGTGTAACCTTCGGAGCTATCTGAAGAAGCTCCTGACAATATGCTTCACAGATACGCTTGCCCTTTTGGTCAAAGACATACAGGACAGCCATATCATCCGGGTCATACTTGATGTCAACCTTCCGCCCGATATAGTCACAAAGCTCATCAGAGCGGTACTCATATCCCCACTTGGTAATGCCAATGTTACGGACAAGCACGTTCTCTGACTTCATCATCAGCATGGTTGCATAGCTCTTAGGCGGTGCCGCCTTGAAGTATCTGTCCTCATTCATAAAGCAGTCATAAGGCTTCTTATAGGTCTCTCCCATCTTCTTCAGTCCGGAGTGTTCCGTGTGCATGTAGACCGTTGTGAGCCATTCATGCCACTTCTCATAGAACTCTTCCAGTGTCAGGAGTTCTCCTCTCTCAAGCATCCGCTTGATGTCCTTATCCACCTTGTCAGAGGTCTTTGAGCCTGTCAGTGTTCCGGTGTATGACTTCATCCAACGTGTGAACTTATTGCACACGGTACGGAAGAACCTCTCAATCTGACCTTTGCTCCATGGCTCATAAGGAAGAGCCCTGTGGTCATCCTTGATGCCTATACTCTTGTAGAAGCCCATTGTCTCATTGTCAAAGTTTATGCCGCTCCGGTCATTCCTGTCTCTTCCTGTCATGGTCTTGGCTGTGTAGTCCTTACCATTGTCTATGTAGAGATACTCCGGAACTCCGCCCGGCTCTGAATATATCATTTTGAGTAGGCTCTGCTTCAGGATGTCAGAGTTGGCATCCTTGCACATCACATCTCCCATGATGACCCTGCTCCTCATGTCTACCCATGCAGCCAAGTGTGGCTTGATAGCTATAACCTTTCCATTAGGTTGCTTGTAGCTCACCCAACAGTCAAAGGTATGCTCATCACCCATGACAATCTGCATCACCTGAAGCCCCTTGGTGTCTCTGCTTCCTTTCACCATGACCTTATTCTTGTACTCACGGGTACCACGGGATGCAAGGAGCCAAGCGTTCCTCATTCCCTCATCCTCCATGAGGTAACTGATATACCTTGTCACCGTCTGATAGGATGGTATCTTCTCCCACTTGTTGATATTGGCAATGGCTGTCAGCTTCTCATACAGCATCTCACGGGTTCCTTGGTTCCGGGCAAAGTCCTCATTGAACCATATATTCTTGATAACCTGTTTGACCTCCGGCTTGATACTTGGAAAGCATCCGGTCTCTTTTGGCTTCCGGCACAGGCAGAGAACCTTGAAGAACTCACGCCCTGCTCCGTCTTCCTTCTCAAGCTTGTCCGCCCATGCGGATGCTTCAAGGTATGCCTTGGTGTATCGGTAGAGTGTTCTCTGACCTTTTCCAAGATACTTCTGTGCAAACTCTTCAGCGTACTTTGTCCGGTCTCCTTCGTCATACTGAAGGAACTTTCTGACCACGTTCCCAAGCTCCACAGCCTTGTAGTATCTCTCCTTGTAGTTTTCAATGTACCAATCAACATCTGTATTCACATACCATGGAACTTCCGGCTTCTGCTCATCCTCTTTCTTGTCCGGAAATTCTTCCGTGAAAGATTTCAGCTTCTCCCGTTCCTTCCATGCGTTCCTTGCCTGCTTTGAAAGTGAGGAGACCGCCACAAGTACCACATCTTTTCCGCCATTCTCTGACTTCTCGGTCTTGGTCACAAAGGACTCTTGCTTCCTTAATACCCTCTTGACCATTGTGTTGTACTTAACTCTTTCCAGTTCAGCAGCTTCTCCCAATGTGACATATACTTCAGCCAATCAGCTCACCTCCTTCATGCTGCTACCTCAATATCCAGTATCCTTGATATTGCCTCAATGTATTTCTTTCCACTACGCTCACCGACTAAAATCTTATGGATGTACTGCTTATTGCATCCAAGCAAAGCAGCAAGCTCCACCTGTGTCATATTCTTGTCTATGAGCCTTTTCCTGACCTTCCGCCCAAAGGGTGTCAGTCTCGTCTGCTTTGTTGCCATCTGCTCACCTCACATCACAGCTTGTATACCCTCATACCGCAACCATTCAGGTCACAGGTGTATCCTTTTTCTATAAGGGTCTCAATGACTTTTGGAGCCGCCTCATACAGGATGATACCCTGACGGACTGTGCCGCCTACTGTGTATCCTATGGACATCCTGATGGGGCTTGTCTGTTCCTGAAGCTTCAGGAGTATTGACATCAGCTCCACATCACTATCCTTGTATTTCTCCATTACAGCCTACCTTTCCAACCAATTACAGGCTCTTTGATATAGTCCTTGCCTTTGGTTTTCCTCCAACCTTCTTCAGAGATACCCGGCTCACTACTTCCAATGAGTCCGGAAGGTTCTTGACCACAAGCCAATTCTCCGGCACCAATCCATGAGCCTTCATTATCTTCTTCTGTTCCCTTGTGGGAGCCTTTCCGTTCTTCATCAGTAGCCCACCTCCGTCTCCTCTATAATTTTGTCAATTATATTGAGAGCGTTTTCCTTTCCCTCAATCTCTGCCTCAAGCTCCATCCGGTTCTCCCGGAGCTGCTCAAGCTCTGCATCCAACTTCTCTCTGTGCTCAACCAATGCTTCCATTTCATCACTTGACAGGTTCAGCAAATGCCTCATCTCCTCTCTATATATTTGAACATCAGGGCTTCAAGCTAAAACTCCGATACTGACAAGCATCCGCTTTGTCATCCTTCTATCACGGTCATAGAACTTCTGCCCCTTAATCTCCTGATTGACATAGAATGTACCGCACAGGTACCGCTTTATCATCCAAACCTTGTCCGGGTTATACTTGTCTTGTATCCTTGTTACCTTCATAAAACCTTCCTTTCCCTGATGCCACTGTCTCATTCTTCAACTCTTAAAGTAGGACAGGACAGCTCTTCTATCTCTTCCTGTATCCGTTGCACTTCTCTCTGTGCGTTCCGGAGGAGCTCATCAAGCTCATGGGCTTTCTTTGCTCTTGGAAGCATGTCATGGAAGATTGTCATACCAAAGCTCTTATACAGTTCAGCAACTTCATCTTTGCCGGATGTGTTCCGGATAGATGGATGCCACATGTAGACTTCTTCAATCACTTTGTACTGCTCATCCGTGACAGTTCTTTCAATTCTTTCTTCAAATTCCTGCTTCTGCATCCTGCACCTCCTTCATTCCTTCATAGTTCCATTTCCTGATACCCTGAACCGGGTGACTTTCTTTGTGCCGGAGAACTCCGACTATTGAGATTTACTAAGTTTTTTGATATGATTCATCTTGGATTAGTGGGTTACAAGTAACCCTTGCAAGGTTTATTATATCTTCCTATTTGCAGAATGTCAACACTTTTTCTGCTTTCAGGAAGAATAAATATTCCAATTTGCAGAAAGAGAGGTCATCATGGAATTAGATATGATAGGAATTGGTGAACGTATTAAAACAAGAAGAAAAGAATTGAAACTCTCTCAAACAGACATATATGAGAGATGTGACATCACTTCAGGAGCATTGAGCAAAATCGAAAACGGAAAAACTACGCCTTCCGTTATTGCATTTTATAAGCTTTCACAAGTGTTAGAGTGTGATATGAATTGGTTGGCAACCGGAATATCTTCCAATATGCAGAAGTCCAATATCTGCAAATTGGAAGAGGAGCTGTTGAATGGTTTCCGGGAGCTTCCTGAAGATGACAAAGAGGAACTCATGGGCTTATTGCAACTAAAGCTCCGGAAGGTGAAAAAAGAAAGAGATGTGACTGCAAAATCATCCGGATTGATGGGTACAGAAAATGGTGACATGGTTGGCTGATTTTTTTATGCTTTTTTGGGTTACTTGTAACCCTTTTATTGTCACTTTGCTTTTTAGGGAAGCAATTCCCGAAAAAGTTCATTTTTCCTTGAAAATAAGCCAAAGTGACAACTTTATTTGCAAGGTTCCAATTTGTCACTTTGATTGCATCCAGTCCCGGCTCTCCTGTTCCGTGTACTGATTGCATTGAGTAACGCCTTTTTTTCAAAGCGTTACTTTCAAAAAACCCTTATTTTATGGGACTTTACGAAACAAACACGCACATTGACAACACTTAATCAGTAACGCAATAACGCCACGTTATAACGCTTGACCTATTTTCAGAAGAGGATGCCTGATGTATAATGTCCTTACAACCTAACTTTGAGGTGTTGTGGATAGAACAAGTGCTCAAAAAACCAAGTAAAACCAATGCTTCCAAGCACTCTATCCACTTCCCTCCCTTCCAAGGACACAAAAAAAGCATCCGAAACAGCTTATTCTCAAATTCGCTGTCAAAGATGCTTCATTTTTTCTCTATGAAATTCGCCACAACCCTTGATTTCACGGGGTTTCCCGTCATTTCCCACCTCTTCACGGATGGTCTCACGTTAGAATGTCCTTTTGTCAGATATTCTGTTAAGTTACAATTTCCAACTAATTCAGCTCCTGGAACACGGCCTTCTTTACATAAAATAGCTACACGTCTTTGGCTTATTCCCCATTCCTTTGCTTTTTCAGATGATGGTACAAAATTCATATGTATCCTCCATAATAAATACGACACTACATCACTTTTAGTATATTCCTAACCGCGAATAGTTTCAATTAATTTTTATTCTGTTTGGCGAACAGTTTTCTATATGTTGACAGCATGAACCCGCAACTGTGCTTGAAGGCAATAGAAAAGGCCCCGATTATAGGTAATCCCTCTCAATCAGAGCCTTCGGTAGAACAGCCTAGCACAGCCGCCCCTGCTGTAAACATATTTATTTAGCTAATGCAATCCACCCCTACTATTCTTCTAATTCAGTTTGAACTAGCATAAATATTGTGACTGGTCACTTATCCAATATTACTAGTATGGGTTCTATCAACTTCACATAAAAATAACTGTGGAAAATCCAAAGACTTTCCACAGTTTTGTGTTTAGAACCGAACCTCCACACGCAGTTTCCTGCAGGTTTTCTACAACGCAACTGTTAAGAAATCATGCTTTCTGATGTTATTCACGTTAAACAAAAACTGATAACAAATAACGAATAACAAATATACCTTAACAATGAACACGAACCTCCTGGATCAACTATCAATCTCATGAAGCCTTGTACGGATATTTCATTTAGATGTCTACTTCAAACTGTACCGTTTGATTATATTTATCAAGTGCCATTTGCATTTCCATAATCGACTTAGACACAAGTTCATACTCATTTTTAACTAGTTCCAAATCGTAATTAATGTATCTATACTCAGGAACCGAATTACGGGACATATAAGAACGTTGTTCTTCTCTGGATTTAGGCAATCGTTTACGCATTACGTCTAATACCGTTTTTCTTCTATTCAGCTGTGCCATCTTAATAAGAATGCTATCTATACTCATTGTTACATCCCCTACTAGAACCTTTGCGTTTGCATTAGTTACATTAAGTTCATGCTTTATAATAGCAATCTTCTCATCTAGCGCAGCAATTGTCGTTGCGACCTCGACATAATCATAATCAGGAACAACTGGCTCCTCATTAATTGCCGCAACATATGTGCAGGCCTCTTCCTCCTTGTTCAGCCAGAAAGCCTTATCCTCTTCCAAACTCTTAAGCATTTTATTTGCATATGCTGATATCATTGTTTGCATATCTTTTCTCCTCTCTACTTTTCCTGATTTCTCCTGTTCTGATATCAGCATAAAGCCTTCCGCTAAGTTTGTCATTGTACTAACAGTTTAAAGGAAAATCCCCATAAACGAACAATATCCCCGTCAATGACGAGGATATCTTCTATGCTGGTGTGCAGTAATCTGCTTAAGATTACAAAATTGTCTAAGCTCGGTAATGATCTACCTGAAATCCATTTGTAGACTGCTTGTGGATTTTCAAATCCCATAGCATTCTGCACGTCTTTCACGGTATAACCATTTTCCACGAGCAGTTTCTTAATCTGTCTTCCTGTTTCTTTTTGCAGGACCTGCAAATACATTGGTTCCATCTCTTTGTACCTCCGTAATTTTCTTCCATCGCGAATCACAAGTTTACCTGTAGATGATTAGTATAACGGATTCTATTACTAATTGCATTAAACTTTTGGTTTAAGATTTACTAATAACTCAATCCCACAGGTCATAGAAATATTGTTTAAGCATATCTATAGCTTCATCCTTACACTTTCTTCTATATTCTTCCAAACGCTTTTCTTCTTCGCGATATTTATCGGAAATCTCTTTATACTCAGGCAACTCATCCATAAAATGAATTGTTCCTCCGCCACCGCGCTTTCTATTTTCCTCTAATTCTTTCTCAGTTTGAAGTTTATTTCCAAATAATCCAAATCGTTCCGTAAATTCATCCATTGCTTTGGAATGCGCTTCATCAAATGGATTCTTTTGTGAGCATGTATCTTTCTCCGCTTCTCGCCATAAAAATATCATTTTGTCTAGAATGCAATTCCACTCCTCATGGCAGGTATCATTTACAAGAATTCCATTTTCATTGGTATAGTTTTCTCCCAAATATCCTGGTGAACCCGTTCTTGTATCTTTCAGTGTTTGCAGCATATCCGGAATAAGCGTCTGAAGAAAAGAAAACATCTCCCAAACATCACAATCACAATAGCCCCTTGTAATACGCTGTTTACTCCACTTTACGCATTTAAAAAAATGTTTTATTTTTGCCAAGATTTTTCTTTTCTTTCCGAGACCTGACATAGCAAAATCATATTTATTCCATATATTCATTGTATCTCTTACTTCATAGCTTTTGCTTCTTCTCATTCCAATCCATCACTTTCTATTTTTCAAAGCTTATTGATAATCTAGTTTTCTATGTAGAAACTCCTCTATATCCTCAAACATTATCTGAACCTTATCTCTTACCCTTGATGTATGATAATGCCCAGCATACCACCATTTGTAATCCAGCTTCTTTTCAATCTCTCCGAGCCACAGCTCTGTTGATTCATCCACTGTACTCTGATCAATCATTGAAAGAAACAAATCCACCGGTCGATAATCATACGGAACAGTATGTGATAGGACCACATCAACATTCCAGTCATTATTACTAAGTTGCTTTTCTACATACGCTTTTATCTCATCTGACGGTTGCTCATCTTCAAACCAATTGTAGCCTTTGCTTAACCTATAAAATTTATCAACACTATATGCCCCACCAATTACAATTGTTTTCATGCCCGCTATATCATATATTTCTCCATCCTTTGCAAAGAGAATATTGGGATATGCTTCTTCAACCCATACTTTTCCGCCATTCCACTCCTGCAGCTTGTATTCTATCCTCATTTGGCTTTATGGTATCCACAAAACTTGCTTTGTCAATTTTATCTGATATCTTCTTTACTAGTAGGTCTCTTTCGTCAAGAGCCTGTGTTACTAACATCTTTTCTCTCATAAAAAATCCTCCCTTAAAATTATCTCTTAATATAATTCTAAGGGAGGATTCATGTAATGTCATTGAACTTGTAGTTCAAAAATTATGCTGCATTTAATTCTCTCATTTTCTTATAGTAGGTATAAACTCTTCTCTCCTGATCCGTAAGACATGCATCCATTTGACTTTTTGTTCTTCCAGCATTTCCGCAAACAATTGAATCCATAGGAACTTGAAGCATTTTGCTAATTGCATACAGATTATCGACTGTTGGCATACTAACGCCATCCAACCATCGATAAACACTCTGCACACATCCAAACCCTAAATATTCTTGAATATCTTTTGGTTTTACTCCTCTCATATCCATAATTCTTTGAAGATTAACACCTGTTTCTTTTTTATTATCTTGTTGGAAACATACTATCGCCTCCTTTGCACTAAATTCTTGTTCTACTCAGTTCTTACACATACTTTCTTCCCCGAAAAAGCAATTCCAAACTTCAAGATTTCCGTAATTCCATCCTCTTTCATTTCAGAATCGTATCGCAACTCACCAATTTGCTTTAATGCTTCATTAGACCATTTTTCAAGCTCAACATCGCTTAATTTTTCTTTCCACTTTAATTCCAAAATAATACCAGGATACCTTTTTTCTCTTGGAATTAAAGAAACATCAAATCTGCCATCTCCAGATTCTCGGTTCGATTTAATCTTATACTGATTATCCATTAATGCTATTAATCCTAGCATCAAACCATGATAAAATCCTTCAGCTCCACCATCGAAGAAGCTAATTGCTTTATCCATATATTCCCCAATAGCGCTCTGCAACTTCTTGTAATCATTGGCATAAAGACTTTCTGCAATCTTATTTGCTGTAGTCCTTGTAATTGCTCCAGTTTGCAAGAAATGTGACAAGATTTCACTCTTATATACAGCTGCAATCTCTCTATTTGGAATTGATACTTCACATAAATATGAACCATCTGCTTGCAGTTCCTTTTTAGGAGTTTTCAAATAGCCAGCAACCAACAATAAGCTATAAATATTTGCTGAATCCTCCGCAAGCGATCTATACACCACATTTTGATCAATTCTTGCAACTACTCTTTCTCCTTGCAAAAGGTCATATAATCTTTCTGTAATATCATCTGTAGCCACTCTTAGTACATCATCAAGGATTTCATTTTTTCCTGTATTTACCCAATATGCTTGAGGAAGGCATCCCTTGGAAATATAGTTGATTACAGACCATGGATTATATATTTCTTCGCTACCAAACAAATATCCATCGTACCAGTCTTTAAGTTCCTCCTCTTTATCTGATATTCCATAGTAACTGAGCATTGCTTTCACTTCAGATTCTGTAAATCCAAAAAAGCTATCGTATTCTTCATCCATTACGGAGTTCACTGTTAAATTATTTAGACCACTAAAGATACTTTCCTGAGCAATACGCAAAATTCCTGTTAGGAAACCATAGGATAAATTCTTATTATCCTTAAATGCTCCTGAAAAGAAATTTCTCATAAATCCAATAATTTCATCGTAGAAATCCTTAGAGTATCCCTCTTGAATCGGAGTATCATATTCATCAATAATGATTACTGGAGCCTTATCATAATGTGAAGCAAGCATTTTAGATAGTCTTTCTAGCGAAGAAGTAAGCTCCACTTCATTAGCTGTAGCGCTAATAATCTTTGTAAAATACTCCTTCTCATATTGTGAGAGCTTATCACTATTTAGTAGCTCTTGATGTCTTCCATACTCTTCTTGAAGTAGTCCCCTTATTTTATCTATTGTTGCGTCCCAAGTATCAAATTTAACATCCTTAAAAGTTAAGAATATGACTGGATATTTTCCTTGATGTGAACGATACTCTTCTCCACATTGCCAAATATTTTTATCGGCAAAATACTTACTAGTATTCTTATCTGATATTTCAAAGAACACTCTGAGCATATCCATATTCAAGGTCTTTCCGAATCTCCTTGGTCTCGTAAACAAAGATACCAATGGCTTTTGATCCAAGAATTCTTTGATTAATAACGTCTTGTCGACATAGTAATATTCTTCCTGCGCACGAACATAGTCAGAGATGCCGATTGGTAATGATTTAACTTCTGCTTTCGCAACCATATTTTTCTTGATGTATTTTCCATTAGACACTCTTCCATCCATTGGCTTTGGAGAGTCGTCTGGAATTAACCAAGATCCTTTTTCTTTTATTGCACCCTGTATTCTTCCTTTTTTGCACATATCATTTACGGAACGTGGAGAAACATTCCACTCTAAAGCCTTTTCTTTACAAGTTTTCATATATATATCAGCTCCTGTCATTCGCAATATTATTCCTCATCTTACGCAAATTATACCTCAGTAAAACGCAAAAAGTCAAATCAATTCAATATTTTGCGTTTAATTATTGCGTTTGCTTAATGTTTTGCGTCTTGTGTTTTTCGGCACTTTTATTTTGGTTTTTTCAGTCCACAAACTTGTTTGTAGCATATTACTCAGACAAGTTTAACTCCACTGAAAAAGGACCAGCCCAGCTGATCCTCTCCCTCTATCACATCCCCATTGTAATTTATTCTTATATTCTGCTATTTTTATTTTGCAGCCAAAAGTACGGTTTCTGGGCAAATTATAGCATATTGTTGCAAGTCTATTCTTACAATTCCATCAGAAAATGTTCATGCAGCGCACGTTTAACCTGATCGAAATTACCTCGCTCCGGACATTGGATGGAAACAACCAATCCCTTCTCTGGGAGAATCGTTGTAATCTGTCCGAATGCGCCATCAGCACGATAGGATCCTGGATATGGACTGATCCAGAACTGATAGCCATATCCTACATGCCAGAGATCTGCAGATGGCTCGAAGGTAAATTTCGGGGTGGACACCTCCTGCACCCAGTCCCTGCTGACAATCTGCTCGCCCTTCCAGTTACCCTCAGCCAGATAGAGCTGTCCCAGTTTCATCATCTCGGTACAAGTCAGATACATACCTCCGCCGCCATTCGGATGTCCCTGTGGATCATGCTCCCAGAGCGGCCATCCCATATCAAGGGGCTGGAATACCTTCTCATACAGATACTCTCCCATCCGCTTGCCAACGGCCCGTTCTACCATATGAGCAGCCAGAATACTGTCGGCAGAGGAATAGCAGAATGCACTGCCTGGCTCCACAGGAACCGGCTGCGCCATCATATATTTCTCATAATCCGGTGCGCCGACGCCCGGACGTCTGTCCTCATTCATCAGAAGTGCCTTACCAAAGCCACTGGACATGCAGAGCAGATGTTTCAACTGAATCTTCTCCAGATTTGGATCCGGATTTGAAGGAAGTTTATCTTTAAACACTTCCGCCACATGATCTTCCAGGCTTAGTTTTCCCTCTTCTATTGCGAGTCCAACTGCTGTTACCGTAAAACTCTTGGTATGTGAATAAATATTTCTCGGTGCATTTGCTGCGTAGTGCATCTCACAGAGTACCTTGTTCTCATCTCCGACACTGATAGCTTCCAGCGGCAGATTGTGGCTACTGGCATAACGATGAAATTCCAAAAACTTCTCTTCCAGTAACATAATACCTCTATCCTTTCTGGCAAATCTCTGATGTCAGTCCGATATAACCGATGCGACGTATCGCAAGGTTAAAACCATTCTATCTGACATCTCCAATCTGGTTCTATTATCTCATACACATCTCTGCATCTGTCGGCAGTGGCATCAGCGGTGCGGACGGCAGGGTCTGATACCAATAAGCAACACTGGTGTAATCATCGTAACGCGGTCCGGTCCAGCCCATGTTGTCGAGTGTCATACGAAACTTATTCTCAAAACGGATCGGGTCTGCAATATGGAAATGATACAGCAGGAATCTCTGCTGTCCGTTATAGAATTCCCGGTTGTCTCCATAGATTGCATACATGCCGGTATATAAGCCGCTGAAGGTCTGATAGCTCTTGATGATGATGTCATTTCCAAATCCATAGGAACCGCCGAAGTAGTCTTCAGTTCCGGTATAGTGGATAGACGGATACGGATCATCGTCCAGATACATGCGGGCTTCGCCTTCTACCCAACATGTATTGTTGCCATTCATACCAGTTGCCAGAGTCACACCAACAAATTGTCCCCTGCCTTCGATTCCGTCAACGATTGTATAGGTACGACCCTTCTGAACCGGGTGCTCTTGGCGATAGGTGGCATGGAAATAACCAGCCTCCGCCGGAATCTCCTGATAAGCTCCGGTGATAATATAAAAGAGCTCTTCATCCTTGTCACCACGGTTTTCCATCGTGATCCGAGCTCTCTTATGGAACGGCATCTCAAAATAGCTGTTATAGCCGCGACCAGGAGCTACCAGCATCATGGCAGAATTCAACACCGGATATTTGCCATCCCTGTCCACGAAATTTTCATCATAGGCACATCCGAAGAATGCAGAGAGCGGAGCTTCCACAGACGGATATTCCTGATCATCCCAATACATACGGATGATAAAATGGTGCCCAACATATCCGGTGAACCACATATGCTGGATTACACCCGGTCCTGCAGCATCTACCAGAGTTACGGTCTCCCCTGCATGAATCGTCACGGTTGGACGAAGCTTGGTGCAGTCACCGCCCTGGGAACCACCTGCGCGTACACCGGTTGGATTCTCTGCGGAAAATGCAAACGTTTTAGAGTTCTGGATCATACAATAGTTGTTCATATTCTTCTCCTCTCTGATCAAACCTTGATCATCTGAAATTATTGCTTACTACGCTATCGCGTTTCTCTATTCACTATAAATTCACTATAACATTTATCTCCCATGAAGTGACGGAATTACAGAATCATTCCGTCTGCGCCTTCTCATTTTCTTCCCGGATAATCTCCTTTATTCAAGCGTTTAGACTGATTATACCATAAATCTATGAACACTGTAAAGAAAATTGATACAGAGTTTTTCAAAATCGGTTCATCTGCCCCTGGGTAGCCACCTGCCTACAACTTGTATTGCTATTTCCTATCGTTCCGAAAAATGCAACCATTGCCTAAATTGTATAGTTCTTCTTTTTGATTATACTCAATTGCAATTCAAAATGATTTCGATTTGTTTTTATAAAGCCTTCTTTTTGTAACTTTGATATCTCTGTAGACATTGCTGCACGATCAATACAAAGATAATCTGCTAGCTGCTGCCTATCAAAAGGAATATCAAAAGATAACGACGAATGTCTGATAGATTCTGCCGATAGATATGATAATAGTTTATCTCTCGTCGTTCGCTTCCCAACATGTGTGATCTTATCGTTCAGAATCAGTATCTTATTTGCCAGGACACTGACCAGATTACGTATCAGCTTCTGATGATGCTCACACGCAGTTGGACAGGTAATCAGAAGTCTTTTGACATTTAAGAGAATAATCTCACAATCCTCATCTGCTACCACACTGATATTTAAGACAGCTCTCTGGCTTGCTGCATACGGCTCACCAAAAAAATCTCCTGCATGACATTTTGACAAAATATTCCGATGTCCCCAGATGTCTTCTTGAATAATGAGGACACAGCCGGACACCACAATCCCCATTACTTCGGTAATATCACCTGCTCTGAAAATATAAGAATCTCGCTTTTTAGAAATTGTTGTTGCGTTTACACAATGCAATATGGATAATATCTCGTTATCAGTTAGACCTTTAAAAAATGGACTGTTTCTTAGGATTGATAAATATTTTTGCAAAATAGTTCCTCCCTGTTGGAAATCAAACATACTAGTTGTATTTATAATACTATAATTCTAGCATAAACAAACGCTAATTACTATTGACGGAGGTTAAAAATGATAAGAAAGATTATAAAGATTGATAAAGAAAAATGTAACGGCTGTGGTGCCTGTGCATCTGCCTGCCACGAAGGCGCCATTGATATCATTGACGGAAAAGCAGAATTGGTGAGAGAACATTTCTGCGACGGACTGGGAGATTGTCTCCCTGAATGCCCTACCGGAGCCATCTCATTTGAGGAGAGAGACGCACCTGCATATGATGAAGAAGCCGTAAAAGAAGCACAGAAGAAAATAGCTGCCAAAAATCGGGCAATGACCTCTCACTCCGGCTGTCCGGGATCTAAAATCATGCAGATCAGACGAACTGAAACATCTGAGCCTGTAAAAGCCACTTCAACCGCAGATTCAGGATCAAAGCTTCAGAACTGGCCGGTACAGATTAAACTGGCTCCTGTTAATGCACCATATTTTAACGGCTCAAAACTTTTAATCGCAGCTGATTGTACTGCTTATGCTTATGCCGCCTTTCATCAGGATTTTATTCGAAACAAGGTAACTTTAATTGGTTGTCCTAAATTAGATCAGGTGGATTATAGTGAAAAGCTGACTGCTATTATTCAAAATAACAACATTCAAAGTGTAACTATTGTCCGAATGGAAGTTCCTTGCTGTGGAGGCCTGGAAAATGCGGCCAAAAAAGCCCTTCAAGCTAGTGGAAAATTCATACCATGGCAAGTTGTAACAATAAGTATTGATGGGAAAATCATGGAGTAAAGTCAGCAACCACCAGTTCAACTGGTGGTTTGCTATAGCCCCTCTATTAAGCCTCCCTGCACTTCTCATATGCAAAAAGTGCTGCACCAAGCGCTCCGCAAAGCTGTGCCTCATCGCAAATATACAGCTTTGCGCCGAGCTTTTCTTCAAGTGCATTTGTGATGCCTTTGTTCTTTGCCACTCCGCCGGTCATCATATACTCTCCCGGATTATCCTGCCCAAGCCTTGCTGCAAGTGCGCCTACCTTTGAAGCTACAGACATGTTTAGTCCGTGGATAATATCAGAAACAGCCTTGTTCTGTGCCACCAGCGATACTACCTCAGACTCTGCAAAAACTGTACACATGCTTGAAATCACAATGTTTTCCTTCCACTCAAGTCCCATAGTGCTCATCTCCTCAAGTGAAAGTCCGAGTGTCCTTGCCATCATCTCCAGAAAACGTCCGGTTCCTGCCGCACATTTATCGTTCATAAGGAAATTTTTGACCGCACCATTTTCATCTATACTGATTGCCTTTATATCCTGTCCACCTATGTCAATAACTGTGCGCACGTTTGGATTCAGATAATGCGCGCCCTTTGCATGGCATGTAATCTCTGTGATGCTGTCATCACCGCTGTTGATGTATGCACGTCCATATCCTGTTGTTACAATCCTTACAATATCATCCTTTGATATACCGGCCTTTTCTACAGCCTTCTCCAGACTCTTTTCGGCGCTAAGCATAGCTCCGCCACCTGTCGGAATAATCATTGTCGATTTAATTTTCCCATCCTGATCCAGTATCACCACATCTGTGCTTGTTGAGCCGCTGTCAATTCCTGCTACATAGTAGACTCCTGATTCCATCCTTCTTCTTGCCTCCTCGCTTATGCCTTTTGTAGGGTCCATGTCATCTGAGCCCTCTATTGTCTCTGCAAATGCCTGTATTCTTGTCAGAAGCTGCCCGGCACTCTGGCTTGTAAAATCCGTCTCAAGCTTTAAAAGAGGTACCTTAATATTATTCTTTATGCTTGCATACTCAAAGCCATAGTAATCGCAGAACTTTATCGTGTGATATATGATGCCCTTAAGGCTTGGGTCCAAAAAGAGCTGGTTTCTTCTTGTATTATTGTTCATTCTGGCACATGGCATCTGTCCGAGCAGACTCTCTGCATATGCTACAAAGAGAGTCTCATCATCCATATTTCTAAGATCTTTCTGTAAAATAATGAGATTTCTGCCGGATGTGCATGTCATATTTTCTACATCCATCTGCATATTTTCACGTATTGTCTTCTCAAGAATACTGCTCACATGCACACCCATAAGACCTATGTATGGCTTGCGCTCAGATTCAGGTTTTGCAAATGACTTTATAAAAAGCTCCCTGTCGAATGTCCTGTGCGAATATCTCTCATACGCTTTCTTCAAACGAAGAATTGACTGTGCAAATTTAATGTTCTCACACTCGTTATCCTCATGAGGCAGATCAAGCATATACAGGAATTTGCATTTCTTTGTATTCTCTATGATATCATAGACTCTGCGCATTGAATCACAGCAGTTCACGAGCACAAGCTCCTCTACCTTGCCTTCGAGCACAGCCTGTATGACTGATTTGCCGAATCCGCAGAGATTCGCATGAGCTATCTTATCTGATTTATCGAAATTCTCCGGCATCTCCTCAAGCACAGCAGATTCCTGTCCAAAGCCCTTAAACAACTCTACCGGAGCATATTTACAAACATAATTTATCATCTGTTTTCCACTTTCTGAAATTGATTTATAGTAAATATCCACACACCGCACGAAATAACCGGTGTATTATTTCTAATTACGTTCCTGCTCTGTAAGCATCTCCACAAATGCCTGAAGCCTTGTGGAAATCTGTCCATCACTGGCATTTGCCGGATTGCAGCCGTCTCCGTCTAAAACCATAGTTGGAAGTCCTTCCCTCTCGAGTGAGCGCTTTATAAGGCTTGATGCACCGATTGTATTCTTACAGCCCCAGTGCGCAAAAAGTACAGCACCGTCTGCTCCAACTGTGTCGGCAAGCTCCTTTGCCTCCTCTATTCTCTGGTTCACGCTGCCATTATAAATGCAGTAAACCATTTTTTCGGCAAGTGCCTCGTAAGGATCATCCGACTCCATGCTTCTGAAACCATCCGCTATAAAATCGCTTGCACTGATATGGATTGTATCACTGTAATTGAACACATCCTTCACTGCATCCTGTAAAAACGGCATGGTGTGCATCCAAAGTACATGAAAGCCATCTCCTGCCGGTGCACGTCTCACATCATCTCTCAGAAGCTGTGTATATCTGACTGATTCATCAGTTCCTGCAAGCAGATGACACATGAAAAGCGCATACAGCTCATTTGTGAGAGTTGACGCAATATCATGTCCTTTTCTCAGGTGAAGCTGCCTGTAATAATTATTTGATGCAATTTTGCTCTTGTCCACAGCCTTTTTCACAGACTCCTCTGTGATTTCTCTTCCGGTGACATCCTGTAAAAAATTCTTAAGCTCCCTAAGCTGCTTTGCTACATACATAACAGAGTCATAATTCTTCTCATATGGAACATCTATATAAAAGCTTGGTATTTCATATCTCTCCTTGAGATACGGAAATGTCATCATATTGCCATCACATGCCAGGTTTGTATACACCATGCACTTTGGCTTTGGCACTATACCATTTAATGCTGCGCCCAGAAAAACCCTGTGATACGAGCACATAGTTTCCGGAAAGCCTTCCTTCTCAGTCTGTCTGAGAAAGGCCTGCTCGCATTTAGTTCCTGCAATAAAGCACGATAATGCCTCAACCGAATATGGTGTGAGACCTGCCGCCGTCAAAAGCTCACCCGGTACAAAAATACTGACCATGGCGGCATTTTCAGGCTTTGCAAGTGCCTGTATGATATTATTCATGACAATCTTTGCCACATACTGCCCTGACATCGGAAGCTTTCTGTCCGGAAATAATGCTAATCTTTTTTCCTGTAATCTATATCCTGCAAGTAAAATCTTCCTCGCCTTGACAGGATCTTTTTCTGCTATCTCGCCTACTTTTTCTCCAAATTTATCCACTATACTCATGTGATATTTCAGCTCTTTTCTATATTCAAATATATATAAACATTCGGTTCACTATACTATTATAGCAATTGTGCACAAAAAGTAAACTCCCATTTTAGCTATATTTCACTATAACTATTGTCAGATATCCTTTTGCTTCGGTAAGCTCATCCAGCCCCCTGTACACACGCTCAGACTCCATACCACAGTTTGTCACACCATACACTGTCATTTTCTTTTTTCTGATAGCATCTCCTGTGCGAAGCACCTCTATAAGCTCTGCAAGCTTCTTTCCGGATTTCATGTATACACAGGTTCCACCATAGCCCACAGTATCCCCCACATCATACGAAGCCGGTATGATATGTATCTCATCCATCATCTCACCAAGCGAAATGCCAAGCCGCGCTGCAGCTGCACAAAACGACGGCACACCGCTTATCATCACTGCCGTAAAACCTACCTGCATGACACGCTTATGGATATACATATATGTCGAATACACGCTTGGATCGCCGATTGTAAGCATTGCCACATTTTTCCCATCTTCAAGCTCACAGACTATGTCACTGTATATCTTATTGTGTGATATAGTAAGCTTTTCCTTGTCCTTTATCATGGGAAACGGAGTGCACATAATATGTTTTTTCTCTATCTCCGGTAAAACAGCCTGCACTATGCTGTACGCATAGCATTCTTCTTTTGAAACTGCAGGGATTGCAATTATATCACATGCTTTTATTGTATTGATAGCCTTTAAAGTCATAAGCTCGGGATCTCCCGGACCTACACCGATACCATATAACACACCAATATTATTTTTATTGTCATCACCGGCTCTTTCCATCTGCTTGTCCATCTTTACAATTTCCTGCTTTCTATACCACATTTACAAGTAATACATTCCTGACAAAATCATCACAAATCGATATCATATATTCTTCTTGTATCAATTACCGTCTCTGCACCATTATCATCCACAACTATCATCAGGTGCCCTATGCTATCAAGCTTTTTAAGATACCCTGTCACATGCTCATAGCTGCCACCCTCCTTGTGCTCATCCGGCACAAAATATGTCACCTCAAAATAATTCTCTGCCATGGTGTTTATGACATTTTCGTCATATAAACCGTCTGAATTGAAATTACGCTTTCTATAAAGCATCATGAGCTCATTCATTTTCTCATCAAGCTCTCTTTTTTTGTCCTCATCAGGTTCATGCCACTCGTTTGTTAGCCTCGCTGTCTCTGCAATAGCCTCCTCATGACCTGTAAGTGCCGCAAAAGGTGCAAACTGTGCTGAGCGGTCCCATATAGACATCTGCGGATGTACCTTTGACACATGATGTGGTAAATCTATAATATCATCATATTTTCCCATGCCATGCTCCTTATATACTTTTTCGTAACTATTTTAAACCACTAAGAAAATCCGATTAAGAACCACAGCGGTTGCTGCTATGCCTTGTGTCCGCCAATCTGATTGTTCCTTGAAATAGTTGTGGCACCCTCCTCAAGATTCATGCCCTTTAGCATGGCATTCTTTCCATATTTCTTCTTGACGGAAATCATAGCCTCCTGAAGCTTTCTCTCCTTGGAAAGCGCCTCATCCTCTTTCTGCTTTTCCTTAGCCCTCTCCTGATAATCTGTAAATAAATCAAGCTGCTCAAACTGCTCACTTTCCTGCATCTTGCTCTCATCACAGACCCTGTTTGCCACCACAGTAATCCTTCGTGTCAGAAGAGAAGGATCTATGATACGGTCATAAAGCTCCATCACAGCATCCATGATGATGCGCGTGGATGACGTATAACGCCCTAAATTTGCTGTACCATGTGCATGTTTTGGAACCTTTCTACCGTATCGGTCTATGGTAATCTCACCTGTATAATCTCTGTGTGTACCTTTTTTACCGCCAATACTGTCTCTGCCTTTTTTATTAACTGCGTGATCATAATTATTGCCAAAACAGCGATCAGCCTTATTAGACAGATTTGCAATATCATACCCTATAGTGAGTACTATCTGGTCTGTAACCAGCCTCTTATCTACCAGATCAAGCACAAGAAGGTCCGTCATCTCACGCACAATAAGCTTTGTCTTCTCATAATCATACGGCTCCTGAAGCACCTGCCCTGAACTGATGCTGTTGGTCTGCGGTCTGTATGCCTTGATATCAGCTATTGTAACAGGCTCATACCCCCATGCATGGTCTATAAGAAGCTCTGCATTGATGCCAAACATCTTATACAGCTTTTCCTCATTGTAAAAATCATTCGAACCGCCTGTTGAGCACCTGGCCACATCTCCCATTGTATACATGCCGGCTGCCTCGAGCTTTTTGGCATAACCTGCTCCCACTCTCCAGAAATCGGTAATCGGCCTGTGGTCCCATAGCTTTCGCCTATAGCTATTTTCATTAAGCTCTGCTATACGCACTCCTCGCTCATCAGGCTTGGCATGCTTTGCCATAATATCCATGGCTATCTTGCACAGATACAGATTGGTACCAATGCCGCAGGTTGCCGTGATACCGGTATCCTTAAGGACATCGTCTATCATCTTAGACGCAAGCTCCCTTGCCGTCATGTGATAAGTGCGAAGATAGTGTGTCACATCCATAAAAACCTCATCTATCGAGTAAACACTGATATCCTCAGGTGCGATATACTTAAGATAAATATTGTATATGCGTGTACTGTAATCCATATACAAAGCCATACGCGGCGGTGCAACAATGTATGTCAGCTCATACTCAGGATGTGCGTCAAGCAGCTTCGCATTATATGATGCATAATCAAAGCCTGTCATTGTGCTTTCTGTTATATCATTTTCTGCTATATCAATTTCTGTTACATATTTTTTTCTTTCATCCGGATTGTCCTCAGTCTGGAGTCTTTTTTGCTGTTCACCTGCTGATTGTTTTCTATCAGATTGTTCGCCCTCAATTTGTCGGCTTCTCTCCACTGTCCCGGCAGCATGTCCACTCGCCATAAGCTTCGACAGACGCAGCTTGTTTACCTCCTTCACACGCTGTACCACCTCAAAAAGGCGCGCCCTGCCCGGTATACCATATGCCTTAAGAGCCGGCGATACTGCAAGACAGATAGTCTTCTCCGTGCGGGTTGGATCTGCCACGACCAGATTAGTGGTCAGAGCATCCTTTCCCCTCTCTCTGCACTCTACTGATGCGTAAAATGATTTTAAATCTATTGCCACATAAATGTGCGCTTCATTATGCTTATCCATACTGCAATTTTACATTGATTACTCCAAAATGTCAAGAACATATGTTTGTATATGTGAATTATATCCTCACACAACAATGCCCCGCCAAGGATGGCGGGGCAAGGCGTTATGTGCCATGAACGGCACATAAAAGCTAATTATATCATTTTCGTACTAATAACCACTATGAATCACTAAGCTTTAAAACACTACACTACAAGGAAGAACTTCACAAGGAAGAGAAGCGAAATAGCATAAGTAAGGATAGAAACCTCCTTTGCTTTTCCTGTAAAGACCTTGAGTACAGTATATGTGATAAGTCCAAGACCTATACCATGTCCGATAGATCCGGAGATAGGCATTGCAATAAGCATGAGTGCTACCGGAGCAACCTGTGAGAGATCCTCGAAATCCACCTTCTTAAGACCGCCAAGCATCAAGATACCAACATAGATAAGTGCTGATGATGTTGCTGCGGCAGGAATGATTGCTGCAAGCGGTGCTATAAAGACGCATGCAAGGAACAGGATACCTGTTGTGAAAGCTGTAAGACCTGTTCGTCCACCGGCCTCTACACCTGATGCAGACTCAACAAAAGTTGTTACTGTAGATGTACCTGTTACGGCACCAACCACTGTGGCAACTGAATCGGAAACCAAAGCCTCCTTCATGTTTGGCATATTTCCCTCTTTGTCAACCATTCCTGCTCGTGATGCAGTACCAACAAGTGTTCCGATGGTATCAAACATATCTATGATACAGAATGTGATGATGAGTGAAATTGCTGTAAACCATCCAATACTGATGAAATCCTTGAAATCGAACTTGAACAGTGTTGTATCTGCCATATCCTTAAACTGTGGTACAAATGAAGCTGTTGCAAGTGATGCAAAAGGATTTGTTCCAAAGAATATAGCCTCTCCTGCCCAGTAAACTACGCAGGCTGCAAGCATACCAAAAAGTACTGCTCCGTTGACGCCCTTATGAGCTAAAATAATGATAACAAAAAGTCCGATGAACATAGTCACAACAGTGAGCACCATTGAAGAATATCCATCTGTCATATTTGTTTTGGCAAGTCCCGGTGTGAGTGCACCGAAGAAATCCTTCATCACATAAAATGGTCCGCCATCCTTTGAGTAAACACCGGCATTTGATCCAAAGCCGATATTTAAAAGCATAAGACCGATAGCCGGTGAAATACCCATGCGGACACCATAAGGAATGGCATCTACTATCTTGTCACGGATATTGAATATTGAAAGTATGAAGAATAAAATACCCTCAATAAGGATGATACACAGTGCAGCCTGGAATGAATCAACATATGACAGGCCTGTGATGCTTACGATATTGGCAACTACTACAGCAAAGAAGCTGTTAAGTCCCATACCCGGAGCCAGTGCAAATGGCTTGTTGGCAAGAAATGCCATGACAAACATACCGACTGCCGAAGCAATACATGTTGCCAGGAACACTCCGTTCCATAGTGCTTTTGTTCCCTCAGCACCAAATCCGGTGAGGAGGTTTGGGTTAAGAGCAATGATGTATGCCATAGTCATGAATGTTGTCAGACCGGCAAGAATCTCTGTCTTGACCGTTGTGTTGTTTTGTTTGAGTTTGAAGATTTTCTCTAACATTTTTCTTCCTTTCCTTTTATCTTTTTTGCAGCTGTTATCCGCTTTCCTGCTACAGGCGCCTGTTAATAGCTGCATTGTATATAAAATTGTGAATCACAATTGATTCCTTGTTTTTTCCACGAACTCACTCGTGAAAACATCAAGTGTAACCGGCTTCAAACTAAATTCTCATCAGTGCTTTTCAATTTCATCAAATACTCTGTCAGCCACCTGCGGCAGCTCAGAGAATTTGCGAATAGCCGGCACATCGTCATCTATTGTGCCGAACCCGTATGCTGCATGGATGAACTTAACTCCTGCCTTTTTGCTGGAATCGTAGTCTCCCTGTATGTCACCTACATACACTGCCTCATCTATATTATTGCGCTCTACAATAAGCTTTATGTTTTCTGACTTTTCAAGCTCATTGTTGCCGTAGCACTCAGTATCCTTAAAATACCTGCCAAGTCCGTGGTACGAAAAAAAAGACTCTATATAACCACGCTGGCAATTGCTGACTATATAAAGGTCATATCTTTCTGACAGCTCATCAAGTGTCTTTTCAACATCAGGATAAAGCTCTCCCCCATGAGCGGTCAGGTAATCGTTTTCTTCTCTATAGCATACATTAATTAACTCATCTCTGCAAGTACAATTAGGAAAGATAATGGATGCCAGTACATCCATTGTCTTTCCCATTACTGAATACATATCTTCTTTTGTGATAGGTGCCCTCTCATAGCCATAATCTGCTATGGCCTTATTCCATGATTTTGCCACATTCTCTGCTGAATCCCAGAGAGTTCCATCCATATCAAAAATAATACCCTTATGCTTCATCTATAGCCTTTCCGATATCATGTCTCATGTATTTATTATCAAACTGTACCCACTCTGTTGCCTCGTAAGCCTTGGCTCTGGCCTCCTTGAGTGTGGCGCCTGTTGCAGTGATACCAAGCACTCTTCCTCCGTTTGTGACGATATTGCCGTCAGCATCAAATTTGGTGCCGGCATGATAGCAGTAATAATCCTCTTTGCCGTCAAACTTCTCAAAGCCAGTTATCTTAAAGCCCTTCTCATACTTGACAGGATATCCGTCTGATGCCAGAACCACGCATACGCATGCATTGTCCTCAAACTGAAGATCTATTGTGTCAAGAGTTCCGTCTACACAGGCCTCCATTACATCAATGATATCATTCTTCATACGAGGAAGCACAACCTGCGCCTCAGGATCTCCGAATCTTGCATTGTACTCAAGCACCTTTGGTCCATCCTCTGTGAGCATGAGTCCGAAGAAGATAACTCCTGTAAAAGGTCTGCCCTCTTTAGCCATAGCATCTACAGTTGCCTGATAAATATACTTCTTGCAGAAATCATCGACCTCTTTTGTATAGAACGGACTAGGTGAGAAATTGCCCATGCCGCCTGTATTAAGGCCTGTATCTCCATCGCCTGCACGCTTATGATCCTGCGCAGATGACATAATCTTGATAGTCTTTCCGTCTACAAATGAAAGCACCGAAACCTCACGGCCTGTCATGAACTCCTCAACTACCATGGTGTTTCCGGCTGTTCCGAACTTCTTATCCTCCATGATGGTTCTGACACCCTCTTTTGCCTCCTCAAGAGTATTACAGATAAGCACACCCTTTCCGAGAGCAAGTCCGTCTGCCTTTAACACGATAGGGAACTTTGCTGTCTCTAAATATTTAAGTGCCTCTTTGGCATCAGTAAAATTCTCATATGCCGCAGTAGGGATATTATACTTTTTCATGAGGTCCTTTGAAAATGCCTTTGAGCCCTCAAGAATAGCTGCATTCTTCTTTGGTCCGAAGCACTTGAGCCCTGCTTTTTCGAACTCGTCAACGATACCTCCTACAAGCGGATCATCCATGCCGATGATTGTAAAATCAATGGCATTATCCTTTGCAAATGATACGAGCTTATCAAATTCCATCGCACCGATTGGCACACACTCTGCAAGTGCTGCGATACCTGCATTGCCCGGTGCACAGTATATCTTGTCAACGCGTGGACTCTTTGCAACAGCCCTACATATTGCATGCTCTCTTCCGCCGCTTCCTACTACTAATACCTTCATTTTTGCCTCCTATACCTAAGCTATATATAAGCTTTTCATTGTCCGGTAATCATAATCTATCTGTGTTTACATACTAATTACTTACAGCACTGTCATTACTTCTCATCTATAATAACATGTCCGTCTTCTACTGACACCCTGCCATTTGCTATCAGGTCGATAGCGTGTGGCATGATTTTCCACTCAGCCTGCTCCATAACCCTGCGCTGAAGCACCTCAGGTGTGTCGCCCTGCTTTACCTCGACTGCCTTCTGTAAAATAATAGGGCCTGTGTCTGTGCCTTCATCCACAAAGTGGCATGTGGCACCTGTCACCTTCACACCGCGTGCAAGCACTCCCTCATGCACCTTAAGACCATAGTAGCCTGTGCCGCAGAAAGATGGTATGAGAGATGGATGGATATTTATGATTCTGTTTCTGTACTGCTTTATCATCTCAGGTGGAATCACTACCAGAAAGCCTGCCAGTACGACTAAATCCACATGATATGAATTAAGCTGCTTTAAGAAATCTTCATTGAAGGCAGCTCTGCTTTCATAATTCTTTGGCGAGATGCATACTGCCTTTATTCCAGCCTTTTTAGCTCTCTCAAGTGCATATGCATCTGCGTTGTTGCTGATAACAACCTCTATCTGTGTGTTTGTAATTGTTCCGTTATCTATTGCATCTATGATGGCCTGAAGATTGGTGCCGCCACCCGATACACATACTGCAATTTTCATTCTTTTTCCTCGCAACGATGTATACAATTATTAACAATATATTGAATGTTATTATACGAGATCTACACCCTTCTCGCCGTCAATAATCTTTCCGACTACGTATGGTGTATCTCCGGCAGACTTCATAGCCTCCATAGTCTTGTCAACGTCTGCAGGGTCAACTGCGACAATCATTCCAAGTCCCATGTTGTAGGTATTGTACATCATCTGCTCCTCGACATCTCCCTCTCTAGCCATCATTTTAAAGATTGGTGGAACAGGGTAGCTGTTTTTCTCAACTACGGCACGTTTGCCATCTATGAGCATACGTGGGATATTCTCATAGAAGCCGCCACCTGTGATATGGCTGCAGGCCTTTACTGTGACTCCTGCGTCCTTTACAGCCTTAAGAGCCTTTACATAGATTCTTGTAGGGGCAAGAAGTGCCTCTCCAAGTGTAGTGCCAAGCTCCTCATGATATGTATTTAATGTCTCCTTGTCCATCTTGAAAATCTTTCTGACAAGTGAAAATCCATTTGAGTGTACGCCTGTTGATGCCATTCCGATAAGTACATCACCATCCTTTAATCCCTCGCCTGTGATGATGTCCTTTCTGTCAACCACACCAACTGCAAAGCCTGCAAGGTCATACTCGTCCTCAGGCATAAGACCTGGATGCTCTGCTGTCTCACCACCAACGAGTGCACAGCCTGACTGCTTACAGCCCTCTGCCACACCGCTTACGATTGTAGCAATCTTCTCCGGATAGTTCTTTCCACATGCTATATAATCAAGGAAAAATAATGGCTCACCGCCTGCACATGCCACATCATTTACACACATGGCAACTGCATCGATTCCGATTGTATCATGCTTGTCCATGATGAAAGCAAGCTTTACCTTAGTTCCGCAGCCATCTGTTCCCGATAAAAGCACCGGATCCTCCATATCCTTGATGGAAGCAAGTGAGAACGCTCCTGAGAAGCCTCCGAGACCACCTAACACCTCCGGTCTCATAGTCTCCTTTACATGCTTTTTCATAAGCTCTACTGACTTGTAACCTGCCTCGATATCAACACCTGAATTCTTGTAATCCATTATTGTTCCTCCTAATAATCTGCAATTCGTTCAATACCTATAGTATACCTTCATAGTGTTAAATTTTCCAATTATATATTGTAATTATTCTTATTAGTTTTACTAATATAATATATCTTTTATAGAAATAATACTTATAATTTATTTCACGGATTATATTGACATCAGACATTCATCGTCCTACACTAACCATGCAAATAAATATTTAGATTTGAACGATTAATAATACAAAAGAAAGCTATGATACACAGCACTGCAATAAATACCTGACAAGCTGTCAAATCATAAAGGAGAACAACAAATGCTTAAACAGATAAAAAATTTTCTGATAATGACACTCAGTATCACCATCATGGCAATCGGTGTATACTATTTCAAGTTCCCAAACAACTTCACCTTCGGTGGCGTAACCGGTGCCGCAGTTGTTTTTGCGAAGATAACGCCGCTCTCAGCGAGTATGTTTTCTACTATTGTGAACATGCTTCTGCTTGTAGTGGGCTTTTTCTTCCTTGGCAAAGGCTTTGCTATTAAGACCACCTATGCCACAATACTTTTGTCTGTTGAGCTTCTGGTGCTTGAAAAGCTTGACCCGCTCACTCATCCGCTCTCAAACGAGCCAATGCTTGAGCTGATTTTTGCCATCGCTCTTCCTGCAATCGCATCTGCACTGCTTTTCTATGTAGGTGCTTCAAGTGGCGGAACCGATGTCATCGCCATGATTGTAAAAAAATATGCACATGTAGAAAATATTGGCATGGCTTTATTTCTCACCGACCTCGTCATGATTATCATCGCCTGCTTTGTATTTGACATAAAGACTGCTCTGTATTCATTTGTCGGACTTGTTGTGAAATCATTTATGATTGATGCAATCATCGAAAATATCATGCTCAGAAAATCCATAATGCTTATCTGCGATGACAAGGATGTGATATGCAATTATATTATAAATGTTCTCGAAAAAAGTGCCACCTATGTGGAGGCACGAGGCGCTTACACCGGTGAGAGAAATTATATCGTTTTCAGCACTCTCACAAAGAAGCAGGCCATAGAGCTTAGAAGCTTCATACATCAGAATAAGCTGCATGCTTTTATGTCTGTGATGAGCACCAGTGAAGTATTTGGTAAGGGATTTTCTTCTCTGTAAATTCATTAGAAATCTTCCCTTACCTGATAAGAAAAAACAAAACAGCCGTAACCGCGATTTCCTTTTTCAATCGCAGCTACGGCTGTTATATTTACATGAACTAATTTATTTCAAAAACTAGTGCTTCGGAATAAGCTTCTCTGTACCACCCATGTATGGCTGAAGTGCCTTAGGGATATTTACAGAGCCATCTGCATTCAGGTTGTTCTCAAGGAATGCGATAAGCATACGTGGTGGAGCAACAACTGTGTTGTTAAGAGTATGTGCAAAGTATTTCTTGCCATCCTCGCCCTTTACACGAATCTTAAGACGTCTTGCCTGTGCATCGCCTAAGTTAGAGCAGCTTCCAACCTCGAAGTACTTCTTCTGTCTTGGTGACCATGCCTCTACGTCGCATGATTTAACCTTGAGATCTGCGAGGTCTCCTGAACAGCACTCAAGAGTACGGACAGGCACATCGAGACTTCTGAAAAGCTCTACTGTGTACTTCCACATCTTCTCATACCATTCCTTTGAATCCTGTGGCTTGCAGACAACGATCATCTCCTGCTTCTCAAACTGATGGATACGGTAAACACCTCTCTCCTCAATGCCGTGTGCACCCTTTTCCTTACGGAAGCAAGGTGAGTAGCTTGTGAGTGTGTATGGAAGCTTTGACTCATCGTTTATTGTATCGATGAACTTACCGATCATTGAGTGCTCAGATGTGCCGATAAGGTAGAGATCCTCTCCCTCAATCTTGTACATCATGGCATCCATCTCCTCAAAGCTCATAACGCCTGTTACGACATTTGAACGGATCATGAATGGTGGGATACAGTATGTAAAGCCCTTTCCAATCATGAAGTCACGCGCATATGCTGTCATGGCTGAGTGAAGACGTGCGATATCTCCCATCAGATAATAGAAACCGTTTCCTGCAACCTTTCCTGCTGCATCGAGGTCTATTCCGTCAAATCTCTCCATGATATCTGTATGATAAGGAATCTCGAAATCAGGAACAACAGGCTCACCAAACTTCTCGTTCTCCACGTTGAAGGTATCATCCTTTCCGATTGGAACTGATGGATCGATGATGTTTGGAATCTTCATCATATCCTCAAGCACCTTGTCCTGATACTCTTTCTCGAGTGGCTCAAGCTCTGTGAGGCGCTTTGAAATCTGTGCTACCTCAGCCTTTACAGCCTCAGCCTCTTCCTTCTTGCCCTGTGCCATAAGAGCACCAATCTGCTTAGAAACCTGATTCTTCTTTGCACGAAGATCATCTGCCTCCTGCTGTGCTTCTCTGGCTTTCTTGTCATACTCGATTACTTCATCGACGAGCGGAAGCTTGTGGTCCTGGAATTTCTTTTTAATATTTTCTTTTACGAGATCCGGATTCTCTCTTAAAAACTTTAAGTCTATCATAATTCCTCCAAAGTATTATGTTTTTATAACTTATAACATTTTACTCTGAAAACCCTTAAAATGCAAGAGGATACTTGTCAGTAAGTGTCTTGATGATAGCCTTTGCAGGCTCAACTGCGCTCTCGCCCTCTTTGATGATCATGGCGATTGCTTCTGCAACCTTGTCGAAATCATCCTCCTTTAAGCCTCTTGATGTGGCAGCAGGTGTTCCGAGGCGGATACCGCTTGTGACAAATGGCTTCTGTGGGTCGTTAGGAATAGTATTCTTGTTGGCTGTGATATGAGCCGCATCGAGAAGCTTCTCGATAGACTTTCCTGTGAGACCAAACGGAGTTAAATCTACAAGCATGAGGTGGTTGTCTGTGCCGTCTGATACAATCTTGATGCCACGGCTCTGAAGACCCTTGCAAAGTGCCTGTGCGTTCTTTACAATCTGCTTCTGATACTCCTTGAACTCAGGCTGTAATGCCTCCTTGAAGCAGACTGCCTTTGCAGCAATAACGTGCATGAGAGGTCCACCCTGGATTCCCGGGAAAATAGCCTTGTTGAAATTGTACTTATCCTGCATCTCCTGACTGCAGAGAATCATTCCTCCACGAGGTCCGCGAAGAGTCTTGTGTGTAGTGGTTGTGGTGACATGTGCATATGGGATTGGGCTTGGATGAAGTCCTGCGGCTACAAGTCCTGCGATATGAGCCATATCAACCATGAGCACTGCGTCTACCTTGTCTGCAATCTCTCTGAAACGCTTGAAATCTATAGTTCTCGCATATGCAGATGCACCTGCGATAATCATCTTTGGCTTGCACTCAAGGGCGATCTCCTCTACCTTGTCGTAATCGATGAAGCCCTCGTCATTTACTCCATAAGGCACTACATGGAAATATGAGCCTGAGAAGTTGACCGGTGAACCATGTGTGAGGTGTCCGCCGTGGTCAAGATTCATTCCCATAATGGTATCGCCAGGCTTTAAGATGGCGAACTGTACTGCCATGTTGGCCTGAGCACCTGAGTGCGGCTGTACATTTACATACTCTGCGCCGAAAAGCTTCTTGGCTCTTTCTCTGGCAAGCTCCTCTACCTCGTCCACACACTCGCAGCCGCCATAGTATCTTCTTCCCGGATATCCCTCAGCGTACTTATTGGTGAGGATGCTTCCCATAGCTGACATAACAGCAGGGCTTACCCAGTTCTCAGAGGCAATAAGCTCGATGTGGCTGTTCTGGCGCTCAAATTCGTCTGTGATGGCGCTTGCAATCTCCTGATCTTCTTTCTTGATGTCGTCAAGTGTATACATATATGTGTCTCCTTTTCTTTATTGCAAAATACTTGCATTATTTATCGCAATTATATGCTTTGCTGTGATTTATTACTTTGATGCGCTACCGCGCAAAAATAATCCTTGCTACAATTCTACTATTTAAAGCAGAAAGTAGCAAGGATTATTTGATATATCCTTCATATTTAATTCTAATAAGTAACTATACCCAAATCAAATAACTAAAATCACATATATGAATACATTTAAAAAATACGGTCATCCTATAAAAAAGGAGGTCTGAAAACATGACTACTGACCAAAAAGAAAAACGAAATGATGAATATAACAAATATGTAAAGCGCGTCACACCTACTCACTGCCTTTCTGCAAACATGCTAAAGGCATTTATACTCGGCGGAATCATATGCACTATCGGACAGCTCATAGTAAATACCTGCACGCAATACTTTGGATTCAGCAGCGATGAAGCCTCTGCCTGGTGCAGCATGATTTTGATTCTCATAAGCTGCATACTGACAGCGCTAAACCTGTATGCACCACTCGCAAACTGGGGAGGCGCAGGCGCTCTCGTTCCTATAACAGGCTTTGCAAACGGAGTATGCTCATCCGCATGTGAATTTCAGGTGGAGGGGCAGGTATTTGGCATAGGCTGTCAGATATTCAGGATTGCAGGTCCTGTGATACTGTACGGCATATTTTCAAGCTGGGTGCTTGGTGTGATATACCTTGTTGTAATGGGCTTGTGATTGTTTAGCATTTTCAGCTGCTCACTCCTTGTTTTTCCTTGTCAAAAGAAAAGACATAATAAGCGATGTAATCGGCACAGTCAGGATAATTCCCATTGTGCCTGATATGCCTCGCATTATCTCGATTGCCATAGAATACATATTAAGTATCTGGTGCATCTGATACGAGTATGCATATATAACCATCACAAGTCCGAGACTTCCGCCCACATAAGCAAGAATAAGCGTATTTGACATAGTTCCAATCATATCGCGACCTATATTTATGCCCGACTTAAATATCTCCTTTGCAGATATATCAGAGCTTTTTTCTTTTATCTCATGAAGCGATGTGGCTACAGACATTGCCACATCCATCACTGCTCCAAGCGATGCAATGAGTATACCGGAAAACAACATGCCACCGATATCAAGCTTTGAATTTTGGCCAACATAAATCAGATTTTCAATATCATCCACATTGTAGCCTGTCACATGTCCGAAGTGTCCGAAAAGCAATGCGATTATTCCGGAAACTACAACTCCAAAAACTGTTCCCAGCATAGCACCTATAGATTTCATCTGCCAGTCTGCTATAAGTGTGAACGTGACAACCGTGATAATTACGACCGAAGCTGTTGCCGCAATAAACGGAGAAACCCCGATATACATGAGCGGAATATACAAAAATATTACCGTAGCAAAGGTAAATATAAGCGCAAGAATTGAATTAAAGCCCTTCTTTCCTCCAACCAGCCACATAAGTCCAAAAAACGCCGCTAAAAGCACCCATATCTCATTTTCCCTGTCGTAGTTATAAACATTTGCTGACAGACTGCCATCGTACTCCGACAGACTCGCAATAACCCTTGTGCCTACCTTACAATTGGCACCGTATAAATATCCGTTTAAGCTGTATGCATCAACTGTCTCACCCTTGTGGCTTCCTGACTTGATAAGCAAAACAACCTTCTGGCTGTCACCGCTATCCAGTGAGGCTTCAGCCTGAAGGTCTTCATTGTCGTTTTGCGTAACCACCGCTCTCACAAACGATGTATTGTCATCTGCAAGAAGCGGTTTTCTTTCAACGCTTAGAAAGAATATAAACATTGCCAGTGTAATAAGAGCCACAATAAGGTATTTGCCTAATGTGTCAATTATTTTTGCCAAAACTTACCCTTCTTTCTCATTCCAAGCACTGTTGCGAGGATTGCTGCGCCTAATACTCCAAGTGCTGCATACATGCCGCCATGGTTAACATCTCCTGTCTTTACCTTAGCACTCTTTGAAGTTTTTACGCCATCAGAATCAGACTTGCTTGCACCTGTATTTGCTGTGCTGACATTCTGGCTTCCTGATCCGCCTGCATTGTTTCCCGCAATCTGCTGGCCTGCGCCACCCTGTGCCCCGTTTCCGTTCTGGTTTGTGCTGTCCTGTGCTCCGTTTCCGCTCTGGTCAGCATTTCCATTCTGGTTCCCATTTGGAGCAGTCTGTTTAACCTGTAAAGCATTTATTGCACTTACAACTGCTTTCTTTGCCTCATCGATGCCCTTTACAACAGGAGCCTTATCAGTACTGTAATCAGAAAGGTTTTCCTCCTTGCCTTCAGCTACCTGAGTATAGATTGTCTTGTCAAGAAGTGTAGAAATTCCCTTCTTGAAACGATTTTTTGCACCATCTTTATCATCATCGTTTGCTATAGAGCCATATCCCTTAACACGGTCATTTGCTGTTCCATAGTTTGTTGTGATATCACTTACCATCGGATCATCTGCTGTTGTGCCGGAAGCCTTAAGCTCCTTAAGAGAGGCAAGTGCTGATTTTAATGCTTCCATGCTCTCATCTGTGTATGCTACATCTGTGCTGTTTACCAGAGCATCTGCTGCCGCAATCACCTCATCGGCACTCTGCGCATCTGTTGTCTTTGTGATTGTGAAATCATCAGCATATTTATTTCCGTTGTAGTCATATGTCTTTATTGTCATTGTTCCACTTGAAAAATCTATAGTAGAGAATGAAGGCAGACACGCATTGGTTCTCTCTGCGATATAGTATGGTGTGTAATTTAACAGATTATAGTATTTTGAACCTGAGCCTGAGCCTGTTGTGATATAAAGAGTTCCCTCAGGATTGTTAACTGAACCTTTGCTCAAATCATAGTCGATAACATTTCCGTCCTGCACCTGATAGCTTCTTGAATATGTATGATCATGGCCTGTAAGACATACATCAATATCAAACTCATCCATGAGCGGTGCAAAGATAATTCTGTTTGTAGTAGCATCTGTATCTGCATGTGGCTGTCCTGAGCCATAGATATCGCTGTGGAATACAACTACCCTCCATGCCGCATCCGGATTGCTTGCAATAGCCTTTTTCATAAACTCTCTGTGCTCTGTCTGGTTACGATTATTACTGTTTAAAGAAATGAACAATACATTTCCGTTATTGAAGTAGAAATCACAGCCGGCACCGGTGCTTCCCAGATTATCCTCTGAATTTGGATTGTTGAAATGCGCAGTATAGTCAGAGCCATCCTTATCGTGGTTTCCGATTGTAGCTGCAATAGGAAGACTTCTGAACACTGACGGATAAAGATATCCGGCATACTCGCTCTCTCTTGTCTTCTTCGTCTATTCCGATCCTGCATTTGACTCATTTATCTGGTCTCCAGCCGATAAAAGAAATGATGCATCCGGATCAATCTCCATAGCCTTCTGCATTGTCTTGTTCCAGTTGTAAGCATCCTGGGCAATGCTCATATCGTTTGCATCTTTATCACTTTTACTGCCTGATGCTCCAATCTGAGGATCTCCTGTCAGGATTACAGAAAATGTATCTGTAGCGTGTGTGGTGTATGTATACTCAGCTGACCATACGGTATCACCGTTGTCAGAATAATTGTCTGTATACTGATAAACATACTTTGTATCCGGTTCAAAAAAACCATTGATGCTTACTTTATTTGAAGCAGCATAGACTTCCCCCTGCCAGTTTTCTGCGCTTATATCTGTTGCAGTACCCTTTACAATCTGCGCACCTGCCTTTGAGCCATCCTTCCATACCATCACAGCCGGTGTGCCCTTGGTATTTGAATACCATGCAAAGCCCAGATCCTTGGCTGTAGAGCCCGGTGTAAGTGCAATCTTATTGGTATTGGCAAAGTCCTGTGTACCACCCTGCCATGTACCGGTTAACCAGCTCTGATAATCCGTTGATTCTGTTGTTGCTGCATTAAAAGCCGCCTGACCTGTTTTTGAATCTGCTTCACCATAAGCATAAGCCGGAATTGCCGGTGCCATGGTAACTACCATTGTTGAAACTGCTGCAAGGATCATGCCCTTCTTCAGTATGTTCTTGTTCTTTCTCATATTTTCCTCCACAAATTAAGTTAGTGTATTTCACAGCTGCTGAAATTACTATAACTTAAAGTTGTAAAGTCGAAATGGGGTGGATGTAAATTGGGGGTAAAGATTAAATTTCGTAAAACATATGTGAAAGAAATATTTTTTCCCATTGCCAATCCCCTTCCTTATTTCTATAATATTCACATACCATATATTCAAATGCAGCATATTAAGAAAGGGGATTTTCAATGGACACTTTTTCAGAAGTTTTTAAGGCTATCGCAAGCTACCCGTGGCAGGTAAATGTGGGTGTGCTTTCACTAATACCACTGTACATCATAGATTTTAAGTTTTTCTGCAAACTAAATATTGGTTTACAGCGCAAGATAGCACTTGCAAAGGAGCGCGGACATGTGGCGAGAGGCATGATTGTGAAGGAGGATGCAAAGAGGCTCGTTGTCAATAATTCACAATCCGCTTACAGCTACTGGGCTGCCAGATACACATATACTGTAGACGGAAAGGAGTACCGCAAGCGTTTTTCATGCGATAAAAGACATAGCACCCGTTCTGAGCTTAGGACTATCATAAATGTGTACTGGCTTGATGACCCGAACAAGCCTTTCTGGGACTATAGCAGCGATTCACTTGGCGCATGGTTTGGAATTTTTACGATATTGTTTCCATGGATTGGAGCTATACTTATCATACAGCTGTTAGGCGGTGCCGATGCAATAGCTCAGTACAATAACAGTCGGATGTGATACTTTTTGGCACAAAAAATCCGCTATACCAAATACAAGGTTAGCGGATTTTTGCTATTTACATTTTGATAAATTATTCATGCCTGATGCTACACAGTCTCAGGCACCTTATAGCCTGCTTCACTCATTAATTTTTCAAACTCACTGACACTGACACCGGCTTCCTCGGCTGCAGTGTCAATATCGAGCTTTCCCTTTGTTACCAGAGTAAACAGCATCTTATTTGCACCTTTTTCTATACCTATTTCCATCCCTTCCTCAATAGCATCAGCTCTTTCAAGCTCAAGCTGCCTGTCAAATTCATAATTTAACTGCATACTCTTCGTCACCTCACTTCTGTAAGTCTTTAGAAACTCCT
>ENA-OROK01000279-OROK01000279.1-human-gut-metagenome-genome-assembly--contig:-NODE-279-length-65911-cov-4.253659_pt1 | contig 65911 bp, 64 predicted proteins | sample MGYA00242127_ERZ509046 | MGnify/ENA primary metagenome ERZ509046 (study PRJEB26280, sample SAMEA2338728) | human gut metagenome | biome: human gut; feature: human-associated habitat; material: faeces... | reverse complement strand
TTTCACTAAAAATCATAATGACTACCAAATTTTCATAAATACCTATACAACGATTTATGATAATTTCTTCATCATCTTTTACTTTGTATACACGTCGATAGTCATCTTTAATTTCACTTGCTAAATCTTCACTTAAATCAAAATCAGTTTCTTCATAATATTTTCTATTTATTTTTCTTAATTCGTCTCGCGTGAGTTGTTTATCATTATAAATCTTTTGTAGACTATAGAATGGATCATTTTCCATAATTTCTCCTTCGTTTCGTTCGCAGCCACAAAGACAAAGTGTCAATAAAAGTAAAATTACTATTGCTATTTTTTTCATATTTTTCCCCGTTTCTTTTGTTTTAATTTTGCTTTTGTTACATATCATACAACTAAATATTCTTTGATGATTCTTTCAAACACTAAATAAATTTTCATGTTTTTCCCCCTTAATCCTTGGCCTTTAAAACAAAAATCTCCCTTATATCTAAGAGAGTAAATCTTTTCCCCCGTATTATACTACTATACTTTAAGGTAATTACGTAACCATCTTAGAGTATGGATTTTGCCCCACACAATCATTATATCAAATTATTTTATTTTTGTAAATTTTTTTATTAATTTTTATTAAAAAAGACAATTAATAACAATAAAAAAACTGATATTTCTACCAGTTTTTCCAAATTATCTTGTTTTATAGTAATTTGTATACACACCGTTACGACTTCCATCAGCACTTTCAACAAATAGTTTAAAACAGTAGGCATTGCGATTAGTATCAAATTCATATCTTATTTCAAAAGTATATACAGTGCCTTTTTTGAAATAGCCATCTTCTAATGTGTTATTAGTTATGTAATAAAATTCATATAATTTACTAGGGTTATCATCAAAGTAATCTTCAATATTATTACTTTGTTCAATTATATACCAATTTTCATTACTACTCATTGAAAATTTTTCAATGGTAATTTTACCAAATAAGCCACTATAATGTTCTTTAAAATATTCGAAATATTTTTTAGCGTTTTCGAAGAAAACATCTTCATTTGGACATACTTGTGAAAAAGAATAACCATTATTAAACCAACTATCACTAGTAGACATTTGACCACTTAAACCAGTTGGTGCACCAAGGCCTGACAAACCTTTTTTTGAAAGTTCTTCTTCAGTGAACCATTTAGTACTATCGTGTAATTTAGTTTCTGGTTGATTATTTTCTTTCTTTTTACAACCAACAAAAAATACACAAAGCACAACAATAATTACAATACTTAATTTTAGTAAAACTTTTTTCATACTTCCTCCTTATTTTTTCTTTAACAACATTTCTCCTGTTTGATATGATTTAACTGTATTATTCTCTTCAATTAAGATTCCACCAAATTTATCTATTCCTACAACTTTACCAGTTCTTTCTTCGTTGTTATAAATAAAAGTTACTTGTTTATCTTTTAAGTAGAAATTATCTTCAATAATTTGTAAATATGTTAAATCATTTTTAAAATAATTAGTTAAATCACTAATAAACGTTGTTGCAATTTTTATTATTAATGTATCTATATCAGTTTTTTGATTTGTTATTTGTCTTACTGATATAGCATTTAGTGAATCATCAAATTCATTTTGATTAACATTAATACCAACTCCGATAATAACGTATTCTACATTATTATTATTAATCTTACTCTCAGTTAAGATGCCTACAACTTTTTTATCTTGATAATATATATCATTAGGCCATTTAATGGAAAAACCTGGTGTTATATTGTTTAATACTTTTAATACACTAGTTGCCATTAATAGAGTTAAATTACTAATGTTGGAAGTGTTAAGATGGTCTTTAATTAAAATAGTAAATAAAGCACTATTGGCATCTTTATCTAACCAAGTTCTACCAAGTCTACCTTTCCCTGCAGTTTGATGTTTTGCGATAATCACGGTGTTATTATCAAGTTCTTGATAAGCGGTTTTAGCATATTCATTAGTTGAATTAATCTCTTTAAATTTAATTACTTTCATATATGTACCTAAACTATTTCATTTGCCATTTTATCTTTTTTTAGTAATTTATGATATATTACTTCATAACATGTTAAATGAATAGCAAAAGTTATAATCCATGATATTGGATATGATATATATAAATAGTGTAAATCTTGCCAACGAGTAAAATCAGTTACATTATAGAAAATTAAATATATCCAACCAATTCTAAATCCACATACACCAAGAATTGAAACAATCATTGGCATAATTGAATATCCAAGACCTCTTAGAATACCAACCATTACGTCCATAATACCACATAAGAAATATGGTAAACATAAATAATTTAATCTAAAACATGATACAGCTATTTGATCTAAATAGTTAGCTTCATTCTTATTTGCATAGATACTTGATAAAGGTCCACCAAGTAAGTAGAATGAACCACCCATTACAACCCCAATGATTGTTACTAATGCTAAACAATTTATGGTTACTTTGGTGACATTTTTAAGTTTGTTAGCACCTACATTTTGACCTGTAAATGCAAGAGCTGCATGATATACGGAGTTCATCGATGTATATACAAAGCCTTCTAGACTTTGAGCTATTGAGTTACCATCCATTACGAAATCAAAATAAGGGTCAAAGCGATTTACTGATGTTTGAATTATTACATTTGAAATTGAGAATACTGAACCTTGGATACCAGCAGGAAGTCCAATTTTAGTTATTTCAATTAATTCATCTTTATATATATGAATCTTCTTAAATGAAAAACCATAAGCCTCTTTAGTTTTTAATAAACAATTAATTATTAAGACACAAGATATTACTTGAGAAATTACTGTTGCTATAGCAACCCCATCAACATCAAGATGGAATACTGCAACAAATATAATATTTAAAACTACATTAATAGCTCCGGCAATTGTTAGATAATATAATGGTCTTTTAGTATCACCAATACCACGAAGAATACTTGCGGCAAAATTATATAACATATTAAATGGCATACCAATAAAATATATTTTTAAATATGTTACAGCAAGACTTCTTTCATTATTCATTAATTGTAAGAATTGTTTTGCGAAAATAAAGCCAATAATTCCAAGAAATATCCCAAAGATAAAACTTACAGTTATAGATGTATGTACTACTCTAGATAATCCATCATTATCTTTTGAAGCAAAACGTCTTGCGGCGAGAACATTAGCTCCAACTGATAATCCCATAAATAAGTTAACTATTAGATTTATTAAAGCAGAAGTTGAACCAACTGCTCCAACAGCTCCACTAGTTGTACCAAACTTTCCTACGATAATTAAATCAGCCGCATTATATAATAATTGTAATATACCTGTTAACATTAAGGGTATACAAAAAAGGACAATCTTTTTAAAGAATGGCCCTTCTGTCATATCCATTTCATAACTTCTTTTTTTAATTACTTTCTGCATATTATTCATCCTTCTATTTCCTATTATACTAAATGTTATATATTTATGCTTTGTTTTTGCTACAAGAAAACGTTTAACTAATTACGTTTAATATATAGCTTGAAGAATTCATTGAATGCTTGTAATACACACTTTCTTACCTGAGGATCTAGATCTTTTACTTTCTTGTTAATTGTTACTAAATTCTTAGGCCAATTCTTTAGAAATTGTGAAATTCTTTCCGCTTTTGTTTCTACTATTAATTCATATATTGTATTAACAAAAACTTTTCTTGTTTCCATATCCATATCACTAATCCAAGAGTTCATAGTTTTTCTGGTATGTTTAGAAAATTTATTTACATCACTTACATAATCTAAATGGTCATCAACAATTTGCCATTTTAACAAATCATGTTGTAATAATAAAACAGCTTTACTATTAACAACTTTATAATTATTATATTGTTCCATTATAAGACCAACTACAGCTGATTTAGGAATAATTTTACATATTCTACTTTGAATATTTTCAAATTCTTGAGTCTTATAAAAGTTTGGTAAGAAGCCAGGTCCATCATGGCTATACACCATTTTAATTTTTGCTTTTAGTTCACTTGGGGCAAAGGTTGCGGCATATACCGCAAGATTTCCACCCTTAGAGTGACCACCTATTATATATGTACCATCATATTTACTTGCAAAATTAACAAAATAATCTAAAGCTTCTTTTTGAGAAGGAATAACATCTAAATAACCTAAATTTAAATCTTCTTTCCATCCTACAAAACTAGCATCAGTACCCCGGTAACCTATATAATATAAACTATCAGTTATTGAGAATACACATGCGGAAAATTGTTTTTCGGTTTTATTACATATATCAAAACGATAAAAGCCAACTCCACTATTATAAAACCTAGAACTCTTTTTCAATTCCATTGCAAACCTATGATTTTCTTTAGCATTCCAGATTGCGGCAACCCTTTTCTTATTATAATCATTATCAAGAAATGATTTTAAACTATAATCTAGATTTTCATTACAACATGGTGTATCAGAAAAATCAAAATAAGATAATTGACTATATACTAATGCATCTACTTCATTAAAGGGTTTATCAGTAAAACTGATATTACCATATTTTTTTAAATAATCGATTACATTCATAAATTACCTCTCTAATTCTAGTAATTCTTCTTTTAGATCTGTACCATACGCAAAACCTACAAGTTTACCATTTTTACCAATAACTCTGTGGCATGGCACAACAATCATAATTGGATTCTTATTACACGCATTACCTACTGCTCTTGATGCTTTAGGCTTACCAATTAATATTGCAACATCCTCATATGATAAAGTATGCCCATAAGGTATTGACTTTAATACTTCAAATACCTTCATTTGAAACTCTGTTCCAAATTGTTTAATTGGAACATTAAACACAGTTCTCCTTTTATTAAAATATTCATCTAATTCTTTAATACATTCATCAATTACTAAAGATGAAGAAACACCATCACAGATTGAATCTACAACCCCAATTTTGACAATATAGCCATTTTCTTCTATGATTTCGTATAAATACTTACCACTACTATAATACCCTATGTTTTTCATACTTCACCCACACAATATATTATACAAAATTTTGAATAACTTAAAAAGAAATATACTTAAAAGAATTAAATAGAAGTAAAAAGTGATAATAGATTTGTTAGTCTATTATCACTTTTAAGTTATTTAATTAACAAAAGCACGGATAAGTTCTAGAATTTCTTCCCATGTAATTAATCCTTTTCCTACTGCTACTTTTAAGTATGCACCATTGAATGCAACAAATTGCTCATATGTTACATATTCAGCAAAGTCTTCATATGTATATAAACCATACTTTTCAATATCTGCTTGCATTTTTTCTTGGTCATACATTAAGTTATCGCCCATTTCAAAATAAGATATCAATGCATCAGTAGCCATTGGAGTAATAGATAAGGCACCATCAACTACAAAGTTAATTGTATAAGCAGTTTGTAATGAATATACACCAATTGTTTCTTCTGTTATATATGCATCTATAAGTTCGAAACTTTCATTTATAAATGTTCCATTTACGTACGTAGTCTTAACGAATGTATGATGTAAATATGATTCGTAATTACTTTCGTTAATAAATACATAACTGTTTTCACCAATATCAAAGAAGCCATGTTCTTCAACCACTCTTATAATTGTACCATCAGAGAATTTTAAATTAATAACATTTGTTAAATATTTACCATGATTCCATAATATTGAAGCAGGTACACTAACATACTTGCCAGTTACAAAATCCCAACCTATTAACATATCATCACGTGTCAAATCTTCTATATTTTTTGTAGTACCATCAGCTAAAGTAATTTTTGATCCCCCTGCTACACAACTACCTATTTCTCCTTCAGAAGCTTGAGTATCTAAAGATCCATCTAAATTTGTTGTTGTACCTTTAGTACCAATCCAATAATATTTTCCGTCGTCAGAAATTGCAGCTTTATATTCGTTATTCGCAACAAATGCGGCATATGAATTAGTGTCATTTATATAAGTCTTGCTATAAAAATTAGAAACTTTGTATACTGTATATCCTGACTTACCTCTTCCTACACCATGGTATAACGATAAAAATGTTGTGTACGCTGTAGCAGTAGAGCTTAGAACTATTTTTCCATTTAAATTGGAAGTTGTTATTAAACCGCCAATACCACCACCACAATTAAATGTGCCATTAACTACCATTTTTGCATCAAATTTGTCAAGACATCTATCAATGAAAGCAGCCCCTCCTGATATATTTTCAATACGGCTAAATATCTCAAATGATAAATCAACTCCAGAACTAGTTGTTAATGTTGCATTTTCATCAATTGTAAGTGTTGTGCCAGGTAAAAATAAATAATCAGAATTGGATAATGATAATTGTGAACCAGATTTAACAGTAATATCCATATAGCCTATTGGACACGCTATTTTTTTAGATGTTTTAATAGTAGTGGTACCAAGGAACGTCTTAATTGAAATTTGAAAACTAGCATCTTCACAAGTTCCATAGATATCAACAATATCCTTTTGCCCTGTTGCTTGATTTAATCCAATTATTGTATTTAACGCTGTATCAGTAGGCTCTAAAACTGCATGAGTTGCAGATTTCATAATGTACCCACTTTTTATAACAAACATTGAACTTTTACTAGTGTCTGATCTAATCACATACATACTAGCGGGTACATCTGATCCTCCCATATTTGCATACATATATGCACTATAATTGGCACCATAATTTATTTTTGTTGTGCAAGATATATTATGAAGTGACCAAGCATTAAGAGGTAAAACTTTTGAATATATATTAGTTGCTGTATTTCCACCTGGCCAGTCATATGTATGAAAACAATCTTTTGCTTCTGCTCCAGATTCAAGTTCTAATAATCCGTTATCAAAACCTTTTAAAAATCCGTATGCGTATACCTTTGAACCTGTTTTTATATTTATTGTTCCTAAATTTAATAATACTCCTCTTGTGCACGTTATTGTTGTATTTGGTTGAGCAAAACCTATTTCTGCATCAACTAATATATTGCCACTTGAGCCTACATTTATTTGTATTTTATCGCCTACAATCAATGCTGCATACACAGTACCACTTGAACCAGAGGCAGTTGCAGGGCTATCCAAATTACTTAGATAGGTTGACTTATATGGCACAACTAATTTTCTACTAGATACAGTGTATGTATATTCACTATATGGATATCCTTCTCCAATTGATAGATTACAAAAAGATGTAGTAACAAAACTTGTTTTACCTGTAGAATCTCCAACAAAATTGATATCACCAGATTGTGAAAAAGCATCTTCAACTGTGTAATATTTACTAGTACTCGTTCCTAAAATTGCAGTTTTATATTTGAATATAAATGTATTTGACTTTAAGTTGTAGTTCGTTAGTTCGCTATCAGAAACGCTAATAGTAACTAAATAAGTACTACCTATTACATTTGTGTATCCAGCATCACCAGTTAATTTAACAATTGTATAAGGCGCAGTTTTTTCATCTGTACCATAACCAAATATTCCGTTATGCATACCACTTATTGTAGCCGTAATGCTATCACCAGAAATTATGCCATCATAACTAACCCTGCCAGCAAGTTCTGACTTTAAGTTAGCCCAAGTCAATCCAGATTTATAATCAATTTCAACTATAGTATTAGAAACTCTAATATCTTTTTTGCCAATTACATATTGCGTAGAAGCGTTTGATATTTTGTAATCGGCCATATTTTCACCACTACCAATTGTTGCCCTAGCAGTGTATGTTCCTGCATTTTTATTATCATCTGCGCTTATTGATAAAACACAACTATCTCCATCAATTAATCCAGTTAGAGTGCCTGTTGGTTTTTGTATTTGTCCATTATATGTAAAATTCAAATTTCCCCAGGTAACTGTAACTTCTTTAGGGTTAATAGTCACTTTTCTTTCTAGTATATCAGAATCTTCATAGCCTTCTTTTTTGGCAGTAAGTCTAATAGTATAAACTCCTGCATGCATTGGCTGTCCGTCAATATACTCACCTGTATTTGGATCTCGATATTGTATTTCCACAATTGCATCTGTAATAACATCCGAGCCACATTTAACTGTATATTCAGGTAATTGTGATTTACCATTGTAAGTAAGCTGTTGCATGTTTGTACATACAATTTCAAGTTTACTTGTACCAACAATTGTAAATTCTTGATTCAAAGTACCTTCATAATTTCCTATACCTGTGATTATGATTTTAGCATTACCTAAAGCAACGTTGTTTTCATAATCAAGAGTATAATCTGTTCCTTCTATGAGCGTTGTTGTACCATCCATTAATGTGATTTTTGGAGTTATTGCGGTACCTGTATGAACGAATTTATCACCCTTAACTTGGACAGTAAAATCATTACTAAAAGGTTTGGGTTTTATTTGATAACCTACATCTACTTTTTCATTATTTTCTTTTATTGTAACACGAATATCGTATATCCCTGCATTCGTAGGTTTACCAGATATATAGTCTGTATCACCACTTTTTCTATACTGATAAGATAATTCACCTTCAGCAAATAATGGTGAAGTTGGAGCTTGGCCAGTTCCATTATAAACATTGAATCTATTGTCTAAATAATACTTAGCAACTGTACCTGGTTGGTAAATTGGCTTTTCAGTTATTTCATCAGTTATTAGCCAAGATGAAAAAGCAATTGTAGCAATTGTTACAACAATGAGTAATATCAAAGCCATAACGATATTAAAAGGTTTCCTAATTTGCTTCATCTATTCCCCTCCGTTATTTTAGCACTGAGTCCAAAATATACTTCTTTGTTATAGAAAGTGTTATAAATTATTTCTTGAAAATTTAATGAGTCGTTTTTAGTAAGTTTGTATTCAAAACTAAGTGTTAGTGAACTTTGCGATAAATCATTAATAACATATTTAGTTACTGCACTAGTATTATTCTTAGTAACTTGAGAATCATTTAGTACAGTACCCTTTATTGATACTGTAAGTGGTAAATCAGCATTATTGAATAAGTTAACTGTGTCAGCTCCAATTGTTCTTAAAGTTAATTCAAGTTCTAAACTACTACTTGTAAACTTAGTTTTACAATTATCAATATTGACAACTAATTCAACACTAATAATTCCGTCGTTAGTGAGTTCTCCCGTATTACTTACAAAACCAGTTTTATAATAACTAAATGGTGTTAATGTATAGTTTAAATAATCATTATATTTCATTACATCATCAACAATAATTATGCTATCATCTTTTATTTTTACATCATTTGAAATGGTCCACGAAGCAAAGCCTATACTAATTAGTGATAAGCTTATTAAGATCATTGTTATGTAATATTTTAGTTTACTACTTTTCATATAGCCTTTCCTTTCTTTTGAAGTTTTATATATATATTTTAGTATGTTTTTTACTAAAGTGCATATATAAAATTTCAAATGGATTCTTAGTATCTAGATAACTAGATACTAAGAATTATTTTTTGTTTTACTTTTTAGCCCATTGTGCGTAAAGTTCTAAATCAGAAAGTATTGGTGTTAAATCTGTTAATACTCCGCTTGTTGGGCCAATGGTTTTAGTTGTATACCATCCAAGGAATGTATAACCTTCTCTTGTTGGAACTGGGATATTACCATAACCATTTTGTTTAAAGTAAGTATTTCTTTGAATGTAACAATAAGGAAGATCAAAACCATCAGGCATACTTGCTTCTGGGCCACCATCTGTTTTATCGTTTAAGTTAAATATTACTTTATATGTTTCTTGACTATCATTGAAACTAATTACTAATGTCCATACACCGTCACGTTTAGTGTAGATTATTTTATGATATGTATCAAAATAGTAATCGTTGTCATTTCCTACATCTGCTTTAGGAAATGAACTACCACTAATCCATTTGTTTGTTGATGGTTTTTCAAGAGTTATTTCTTTGGTAGTTTTATCTGAAAAAACAAATTTTACGATATATTCAGTTGATGTAGTTGTTCCAATTATATCAGTGATATATATGCCATCCTTACCATCTTTACCATTAGAAATCGTATAAGTTGTTGTTGTATTATCAGTGAATGTTATTGTATAAACATCATTTAATTCCTCTGAAGAAGTTTTTTCGATACTTAAGATTCCACGACCTGTTTCACCTTTTTCACCCTTTGGAATTGTGAATGATACAGGTTCTTTTTCTTCATCGGTGTAAGTTATTGTAACGGTTGTTTCACCAGTTTCTTCATTAACAGTTGTTTCAATTCCTGCTATTGATATACCATCTACACCATTTTTACCATGAAGTAAAGTAAACTCTGTTGGTTCAATCGTTTCATCTGTATAGTTTACACGAATCACTATACCTGTTTTGTCAAGTGATTCATAAGTAAATATACTCTTAATACCATTTCCTGTAACACCTCTTGGAAGAATAAACTCATCATTTGCAAGTTCTTCATCGGTATAAGATATTACCATTTTAATAGTACCATCTTTTTCTTCTTTAGTAGTAATTGCTTTTATTATTTTACCATCTTCAGCTGTGCTAAAACTACCACAGCTTGTTAAAGCAAAACATGCTATTAATAGGATGGATAGAATAGAGATAATTTTTTTCATGTTTATTCTCCTTGTGCATTTTTAATTAATTCCAAGGCTTGAGGTGCACGTGGACCTTCATCAAATAAATAGCCTTGTTTATTTACAGATATGAACTTAAATGGTTCATAGCCTGTTACGATTGTAACACATTTTAACATAACGTTTTTAATAACTGCTAAATCAAGTTTATCTAAATTAACATTAGATGGATCAATTCCTTTCAGTGATAAATATTTATCTAGTAAATCAACAACTGTTAATTTGCATGAATCATATTTTAAATCTTCTGTATCAAACGTTACTTTAGAGAGGTTAGCACCACCACCATAGTAAGCAATTGGAATATTAACATAGACTTTACCATCACTTGATGTTGTTGTAACAACACTTGATTTTAAGAAACTCTTAATTGGGAATATTGTATCTATTGATATATCACCAATATTTGCGTCAGTAACACCAAACATTTCTTTAGCATCATCAACAAAGCTTGATATATTTTCATTTATTAAGCCTGTGATATCTAAGTTGTTCCATTCTTTGTAATCATAGAATTTAGTTTTACCGGTAATATTAAGTTCTACTGGATATGACATACCTCCAACATGATTTGGAATGTATGGCACATTTAGTCCTGTAAGCAACATATTCACAACTGATGGAGTGCTTGATTCAAGGAACGGACCATTAAACATCGTGTCCATACCAATTGAGGCAATACCACTTCGATAAAACATTGTATCTTTAATGTTCATACTACCTTTATAAATATCTTTTATTAAACTTTCATCGTTTAAAGCGTTTTGGATATCTAAGATAGCTTTACGCATTTTTTCTTTATCAGTAAATGAACCAATTACGAAAGCATTTAAAGTGTCGTCTCCCGCATTGCTTTTCATCAAATAGTTGTTTATTGTGCTAGTTATTTTTTCACCATTTAAAAGAGTAAACTCGTATTCTTTTAATAAATCTGCTTTAATATAATCGTTAGAGCCAATTGTTAATAAGAAATTTCTTGCATTACTTAACATTGAATTTACGATTGATACGTTAGTAGAAGAGAAACTTCTAACAACTTGTTTACCATTAGATAATCTTGAATTTTTAATTGTAATGTTATTACCATTAGTTTCAAGAACGGTACCAACATAATCTAAGTTTGACATTAAGTTACCAAAATCACAGTTTTTTAAATTAACGTCATTGATTAAAATGTCACTGCCATCTACATACATACCGACATTATCTTGACCGAATGCTTCAATAAGTGGCATATTATCATGTTCGCCTAAACTGTAAAATGGTAGAGGTCCTCTATATAGATCATCTTTTGAAAGAGCAGGAATTGTCGTTTTATTACCATTACTATCAACTACATCCATTGTACTTGATGGGAAAGTTAAATTATGAAGATTTATTGTGTAACCATTACCATAAAAATCCTTTTGTACTCTTATCCCCGCAAGCACTCTATTAGATATCTTCTTATAACGTGGATTACTATTTACAAATTCGTTCCAAGCTTTAATATAATCTTGATTATAGGTTGTTTCAAATGAATATACATCAGATGTAAAATCAATTTTTTTACCATCTGTATAGTTGCCAAAACATACTACGTTATTATCAGTTGTATTATTTAAATTATTAACAGATTCAAATGACTTTCTAAGTACAACAATTTCACCATTGGTTGATTTATTTGTACATGCAAGTAGTTGATTATAGTCATAGACATTTACGCCATCTTTTACTACTTTAAATGAATAAGTCATTGGTTTTACCATTTCATCATTGTTAGTTTTTACCGTAAAACTTGCATCACCTGATGTTTTAATTTTAACAATTTTATTTACTTCATCTATTTCAATAATATCAGGGGTGTTATTTACATATTGTAAGTCATTTATTTGTAAATCACCAATAGTTTTTACTTCAAATTCAAAGGTAGCTTTTTGCTTATTTAGGCTTTTGTCAAAGTCATATTCACCATAATAGATATTAGGATCAATATTATTTTGTGATGCTTTGATTTTGCTTTGAACAACAATTGCTCCTTCTTTAAAAATTATAACGGTCATCGTTTTAAAGATGTTGCCTTTTTTATTTGAGCATGTTACTTTAACTTCGCCAATTTGTAATGGTTGTAAATACCAGTTATCATTTTCATTTACAATTTTTGCATATTTATTTTCTTCATGATTATCGCTATCATAAACGCTCCAAACCAGCGCTTCTTCTTTTAATGGGGGATAACCTTGTTCATAGATAGGACTTGCAACTAATTTGTGAAGTTTATCTTCTAATTTGATGCCTTCTATTTCATCATAAGACCAATCTATCCCAATCATATCGTTTTCAATAAAGTTAAAGGTTGTGTTAATGGTAATTACACCAACAAGAGTAATTACAAAAGGTATTAATAATAAGATTATTAAGTTTTTCTTTTTCATTTAGTTCACCACATCCAAATCCATAAACCATGATTTTGCATTCTTCTTAAGTATAATTGCCATAATAACTCCTAATATTGAAATTAGAATTAAACCTACAAAGTAAGCAAGTATTAGGTTAATTTTTAAATATGATAATAAAGCTGTAATTACAAAGTAGGCAATTGGTAAAAGGTATGCACATAAATTAGATCTAAATGTTGACCTAGGTTTTAAATGTCTTATGTGTAATTCTTCTTTTAAACAAATCATACTAAAAATTAAGAGTAATGCAAGGGTTAATAAGAAACCAAATATGAAGGTTGGGAAGTTTATTAGTTTACCAACTAATAGAACTAATGTTGTTACAAATAGTGAAGATATTGACATCACTAATGGTATTAACACTTTTATCATTAATTGGGTTTGCGGTTCAACTGGAAGTATTTTTATTACTTTAATTGTTTTTTTCTCCATTGATATGTAGCTTGATGCACCTTGCGCAATAATTACCGTAAATAACATTAGGATAAGCACATCCATTAATGGTAAGAAATTAGGTACAACAGATACATAGTATTTAAAGATACCTTTAGAAAAAATTGTATTCATTGATTTGGTTACTAAAAATACTAAAAATGGTTGAACGATTAATAAACCCGTAAATGATAAAATATATCCAGGATTTTTAGTAATTAAAAGAAATTCTTTTTTTAGTAGAGCTTTTTTAGGACTAACTAATTTAGGTTCTTTTTTAATTTTCTTTGCTTTATTTTTAATTGAAATATTTCTTACATAACCATAAGCTGCTATACAAATTGTACAACCAATTGCAAATACTCCTATTGCAATTAGTAGATACATCCAAATTCTTGATGTGCGATAACTTATAAAAATATCTACTAGAAAGTTAGTTGGAAATTCATATTTTCTAAGATTCATAAAGAAGTTTATTGAATCGGTAGTAAATAAAACATTTATATTGTTATCTGCGACAATTTCAATAAATAAATTCAATACTTTTGAATATAGATAACAACATATGAATATGATTACTAAAGCACAAATAAATCTGATTATTAGATGTTTTCTAAGATATTTATTAATAAGCCATACGGGATAAACTAAGATTAAAGCAATTCCCATTTCAAATAAGAATGAAAATAGCGGATAAAATAAAGCCAAATAGTAGAATATGAAACTTCTTGAAAAGATAATTCCGTATGCTACAAACAGTGGATAAACAAATAATAAACTTGTACCATAATGCATAATAAGTAAGAAAACCATTTTAGAACTTATTATTTGTCCATTACTTACTGGTCTATTGGCTAGTTGTTCAATATCTTTTTCATTAAAGAATAATCTTTTTGCTTGAAAAATATTTGCAATAATTATTAGTATTGATATTACGGTAAGAAATAGGTTCATATAAGCAATTGGTGCTTGATCATATTTACTGATTTTATTTAAAATTGTAGTAAATAGAAAAACTTCAATTGCAATAAAACACGCTATAAATATAAGGGTTACAAGAATAGTTGCAATTCTTCTTGCAATACTTTTTTCTTTTCCAAATAGAAGTTTAAAATCTTTTGCTAAAAGGTTTAGCATCTTTAACCTCCATATGTGTCAAGAAAGATTTTTGAAAGTTGTAATCGTTTATTAGGGTTTTTATTTAAGTCATATAATGCAACAACTTTACCATCATTTATAATGGCAACTTTATCACATATTTTAGATACTAATTCAATGTTATGGCTTGTAACGAAAACCGTATTATTGTGATTTGCATATTCCCTTAACATTTTTTTAAGTTCTTCTACTGCCATTATGTCAAGCCCAACTGTAGGTTCATCTAAAACCCATACTTTGGGGCTATGTATAAGGCTTGCAACCAAACATAGTTTTTGTTTCATACCATGTGAATAATCAGAAATAGGGTTATTTAATTCCTCTAAATTTAGTTGTAATCTGTTACAAAGATATTCACTGTTTCTTCTGAAGTCACCTTCAGTCATACCATATATGCTTGCAACAAATTCTAAATAGTCATAACCTGTCATTTCCTCATAACAAGTTGGTTCACTTGCAACGTATCCAAGACTTTTTTTAGCATCAATAGGATCTTTTACAATATCATAACCGTTTAATTCAATTCTACCTTTATTGAATTTTTTAGCGCCAATCATGCAATCTATGGTTGTTGATTTACCAATACCATTTCGGCCAATAAATCCAAATAATTCGCCTTCATGAACTTCTAAATTTAGTCCAAGTAGAACTTCTTTTTCACCATATGATTTATATAAGTCTTCTATTAATATAGTGGTTTTTTTAGGTTCTTGGATGTTTTGTTCCATGCGAGTTACCTCCTTAATTTAATAAACCAAATTACATCTTTCGTTTCTTTTTTGAATGTATAAATTGATTTACAATTGTTACAATGATATATATCATTTTCAATTGTTAAGTTTTTATCTTTACATATTGGGCAATATTTTGAGTAAATCATTTTCTTTGCAACTACTTCTTGAAGTTTACTCATTACCCATTTTCTAGCAATTTCTATTTCACTTGCTTGATTGTTGAAGACAAATTCATTTGTATCAACGTTATATAAATTCCAAAGGGAAATTACTTCTGTTGTTATGTAATCTTTATCTTCAACGTATTCATCTATTAATTCACGATCAGTTGATAGAATTAAAAGATGTTTATAGACATTATTGTGATATTTAATTTCTAAACTAATTTTAGAATTTTCTTCATTATCTACTAGTTTTATTTTTTTATCTTGATAGTTAAATACTAGACTTTGATTTTTATCATCAAGCTTAAATTCATTTAATTTAAATACTCTTAATATTTGATAGTAATAATACTTTTTAAAATCAATTTGTAAGTTTTTATTATCTTCATAAATAACAAATTTGCGATAGAATTTATAACATAAATTATATAGTTTGTTTTTTAATAAAATATTTGTGGGTTGTATTTTTCTTAAATTTAAATTAACTTTAGATATTTCTTTGTAAAAAGCTGTATTTTTAATATGTAACATTTTACGTTTTAAACTATCTATTTTTGTTAATGTCTTTTCAATTTTTTCGCTTTCTTCAATAAACAATGCATCAGTTTGCATACTTGGAATAAGTCTTTGATAGAAAACATCATATTTAGCAAGTTCTGTATCAATTAGATGAATTAGCATACCAATGAAGATATTTTCATAAATTTTTAAATCATCAATGTGTTGATGATAATGAATATATTCAGGAACTAATTCAAAATCTTTTTCTTTCCACAAACTTGCATCACGTATTGTTTGTTTTAATGCTTCATTAGTAATGTTGCCAACTTGTTCAGCTCGTTCGATAATATCTTCATCACGGTTAGATATTTGAGGATGAGCAATTATCGAAGTGATAACACTTAAGATAAAGGTTACTTCATCGAAGAATTCATTATCTTTTTCGAAAGAAAGTTCTTGTAAAGATGTAAACTCAATTTCTTCTAAATGAGTAAAACGTTCTTTTACATCTTGATACTTTTTTTCGTAATTATTTAGTTGTGTTATCATCTTTTTTAAAAGATTTTCTTCGATGATTTTCATATTGTTATAACCTTCTCATTAAATTCTGAATTGTTTTTTCACTACGTTTTAAAACATCTTTTCCGTATGTTTTATGAATTAAGTTAAGTAATTCTCTTAAAGCATTTTTAACATATTCTTCAAAACGGCCTTCAATTTTGCTAATAACTTTTCGTGAAAGTAAGAAGTCAAGAGCTTCTTCTTTTGTACCACCACATGATACAAATACTGGAACAAGTTCAGATATTTGATTTAAAATACGGTTACCAAAAGTAATATCAAATTGATCGTAAATGTAATCACTTATAGTTTGGAATTTTTGATAATCATTATCAGTCATTTGATAACTCTTATTGTTTTTAGCTTCTTGATATAGTTTAGCAAGGGCACTTCTACTAAGGTTAATTGTTGATGCGTCACCATTTACATTAAATGCATCATTACGATTGTCAAAATCAATTGTGATTGCACGGTCATAAACTTTATCAGTAATTGTGAATGTTGAGTCATCTTTGTTTGCGGTACCTACAAAGTATACGTTATTAGGTATTTGAATAACACCATCATCTAATTTTGCAGGAGGAATGAAATTATATGGAAGTTGCATTATTTTTATTTTCCATTCTTCTTCAGGATATTCAAGCACTGATAAGAAGTCAGCAAAATAATATTCAACTCTTGAAATGTTCATTTCATCAAGTACAAACATATGTATCATATCAGGATTATAGTTAGCATGATATAAGCTTGTTAAGAATTCAGTTTCACTGTAAGCTTTAGAGAAATCATTGAAGTAACCGATTAGGTTAGTTTTATCTCTCCATGTTGCTTGGACAGGAACAAATAATAGATTAGCATTGATAAACTTTGCAAAATATCTTGGTAAGCTTGATTTACCTGTACCAGATAAACCTTCTAAAATCATGAAATGACTTGCGGCAAATCCGCTTACAAAGAAACGAATTGTATCAATATCAAAATATAATTTTTCTTCTTTGGCAAGATAATTCCTAAATCTTGTTGCAATTTCATTTAATGTTAAGTTATCACTAACAACATTTTCAACCGCATAACCTTCGTATTCTTCATCCATCATTGATAATGCTGGGAATACTTTTTCACGGTCATCTAGTTCTTCTGTTTGACGAATAACACTTGAATTGTTGTTGTCAGTAGCAGCAGGTTGACCAATTCCAACCTCACCACTTACTGTGCCACTAACTTTACTTGATGGTACAGCATCAAAGTTTGAACTAACATCATTTTTAACAAGATCATCGTCATCAAGTACTGGATAGTTTTTATCTTCAAATGCTCTAAATGGTCTATCAACTTGAGTAAAGTTTACAATAAACATCAATATTCCACCAATAAAAGCAAATGCAAGAATATATATACATGTTGTTATTAATAAACTTTGACCAGTAAATTGATACATTGTTTTGATGCCATTTTTTCCACAAATTAACATACCAACGCCAAATGATAATATAAAGCATACTACTAGTGATGCAAGATAAGATAAAATCATTTTTATACTATATGGCTTTTTATTGTTTAAAACTGCATATCTTTTTTCGTATAAGAACAATGCTACAAATACAGATATATATATTGCAACAAGTATTAAACTTACATATCCTGTTACACCACATCTTATTGGTTCAAAATTTATTTTTTCCGCAACAAGTGCTATTGGATTCTTTTTACCTATTAGTAGATGAGATCCATCTAGGCATAAACCTACAAATAGTAGTAAGAAAGAATAAAAGAATGCAAGTGATAAAACTATCAAGTTCTTTCTTGTAAAATAGGGTTTTTTCATAAGGTTACTCTCCCTGTTCTTCATTTATTGTAATTTCTTCAGTTTTGGTTTCTGAAGTTTCTTGGTTAGTCAATTCTTTAATCATTGTACTATCCGATTTTTCTAAGTATTCGTTGTTATTTATTTCGGTTTTATCAACAAAACCATTTTCATCAAATTTATACGCATAGCCTTTGTAATAAATTGTTTCAGTATAAATAGCTTTAAATTCATTTAAATTATCTTCATTTTCATATTCTAAAGCTTCTTCAAGTTTTTTGATTCGTTCTTCTTGTACTTTATCCATTTTATTTGCAATGCGATCAATCATTAATAAGCAATATATAAGCGATGATACTGTAATTATCCCCGCATATGATTGTAGGAATAAGATGAACATTCCCACACCACCAAGGCGTTTTCCAGTATATCTACCTATAACTTTATCAAAAGTAGGTTTTTCACCATCGGTTCCTTTTTCGTCGTATATATCTCCTCTAGTAGTATATTTATATGGGGTACTACTGTAATCAATATCGATGATACGGTGAATGGTATTACTACCTTTTGAATTTCTAAACGCGATAACATCATATTTTTTTAAGTCGGTTTCATTGTTCACTTTTTCAAGAATAATGAGATCGTATGTATTAAACTGATTGTTTAATCCTAAACTGTCATCAAATAAGTAACTATTAGCTTCATTTTTGTAACTCATTGAGTTACTTGCAACAACCATAACAGTTCTATTGCCTATCATTGTGACATTGTTTTGAAATCGATTAATCAATGAAAAAATAAACAATGGAATAAGTACCACCATAATAGCATAAAAGACAACTGTACGTATAGTTCCAGTTATCTTTCTGCGCCTTCTAACTTTTTCTTGTTTTTCATAGATTACTTCATCAATTAATTCAATGTCTTTTTTACCTGAATTAAGTTCTGCAATTTGCGAGTTTGCATAACTTTTGTATAATATCGTAAATATTGTTGCGAAACTAAATACCCCGATAACAGTAACTATGATTGAAAGTATTTCAGAAGGAGACATAATTACCTACTAATTAAGTTTTGCAGTAACGACTACTTCGTATGTAGCTGTATCTAATAGTTCATGGAATGCATTTAATACACTCTTAATGTAAACTGTTATTTTTTCTTCTTGTGTGCCTTCAAAGCCGTTTAATTCTTCTTCACTTGGATTAAATGCATCACTGTCATAATATTCACCAGGGTTTTTACCACCAAATTTAGTACCCCATTCAATTGTTATATCATAAGTAAATTTCTTTTCAGTTTTACTTCCACCATCAGTAAGAGTTAAAACAACTTCTTTTCCAGCACATTCAGGTAAAACAATGTAACCATCAGTAACTGCTTGATTTACCTGATTTTGTACATTCATCTTAATAGTTGCTTCTTTTAAGAATTGTGTATTCTTAATAGTACCAGTTACTGTTACAGTTAATGATTCAAAATTTGTACCATCACTACGAACACGACCTGTGTCGTCTCCTTTTTTTGGTTCAAACTTGAAATCTTTAACTGTTAATTCATCAAGAGTAATTTCAATGTTACCTTCAGTAACAGCACCTACTGTTACGTTACCATTTGTAGACGCTTTCTTTTCTTGTGACATTACCCATGCGGCAAAACCTGTAGAGATTAATGCTATAGACATGAATACAATTACACCGAAAAGAATAATTTTTCTCTTATAAGAATTTCTTGTTAACTTTGCCATAATTTAAAACCTATTTTGCATCAATAGTAACTGTAAACGTACAATCTTTTAATGCTTCTACATATCCTAAATATTCTTTTGCATCTTTACCATGTGTTTCAGCAGTTTTTGTACCATCATTGTAGAATGCAAGTGGATTATTACCGCCAAAATGTTCACCCCAGGTAAATTTTATCGCGATATTATAAACACCTGTGCTTTCTTTATCAGCTGTTAAAGTTGGAAGTTCACCAACAACTCCTTTGTCAAGCGCAGTTGTATATGCTTCATCAGCTGTAATTCTAGCACTAATAGATTCAGGATCATATAAATTTTCATTACCATCTTTAACTGTAATTTTTAAAGTTAAATCTAAATCTGCTTTTTTACCTTCGGTATTGTTTTTCAACCAATCTGTAGTTTCCACAGTATAATTTTCATCCCATCCGTATATAATTGAAGAATTTCCGCCAACCCATTCATATGTTAAACTAATTCTTTTACCAGAAACATCATCTACTACTATATTACCAGTAACAGTTTCAGTTTTTCCAGCTGAAATTACCCATGATGCAAAGCCTACCCCAATTAATGCTAGGCAAGCAAGAATACTCAATGTTAATGTTAATGTTTTTCTTTTCATTTTTAAAATAATTCCCTTTCTTAAAAATCTTTTATTTTAATAATACATTATATGAAATTAGTCATCGTATATGACAACTATACATACAAGTGTATTATATCACTTTTTAGGTATTTTGTCAATTTTTATCATAATAACGGCGTATTTGTAAGATGGTATTTTTTAGTATATATACTTTTTTTAGTAATTATTGTGTTTTTTAATAATCGATTATTTCCTTGTTTGCTTACTTTGTTGTACGTTATTAACAGGAAAATTTGTTATAATTTACCCATAACTAAATGGAGGTAAAGAAAATGGAATATGGTTATGTTAGAGTATCTACTACTACGCAAAATGTTGATAGGCAGTTAGATGAAATGTTTAAACAAGGTCTTGATGAAAAACAAATTTACATTGATAAGCAAAGTGGAAAAGATTTTGAAAGACCTAATTATCAAAAAATGAAAAAAAGATTGAAAGAAAATGACTTATTAATTATCAAATCAATTGATCGCTTGGGGAGAAATTATGAGATGATTATTGAAGAATGGTCTAGTATTACCAAAGATATTAAAGCAGATATTGTAGTTTTAGATTTTCCACTACTTGATACTAGAACCGATAATAAGAACTTAGTTGGCAAATTTATTAGTGATATTGTTTTACAAGTTCTTAGTTTTGTTGCTCAAAATGAAAGGGAAAATATTAGGCAACGCCAGGCTGAAGGTATCAAAATTGCTAAAGAAAAAGGTATCCATATGGGTAGACCGCCTTATCAAATTACAAGTTATTTTATACAAGTTTTTAAGAGTTATTGTGATAAAGAAATAACTAGTGTTGGTGCCGCAAGCCTATTAAACATTAGTAGGGGTACTTTTATTAAGTATGCGAAGAGGTGTAAAAAAGAAATAGAGATTTGACTATCCATCAAATCTCTATTTTAGTATTTGCTAATAATAATATGGTTTAAAATATACCTTTTTCTCTTTGAAATCTATTGATGTTATTTGATATTTATATTCTTCTAATAAATCAATATTCATTATCATTAAGTAATTAAATTTATCTTTTATTGTTTTTTCAATTTCTTCAAAAGTTAAATATGTTCTGTCATTACATATATTATCACATACTTTTGCTATGCTCTCAAATTTAGGAGTTAAAGTAGTATAGTCATTATTTTTTATAATTGGTTCAGTAGATAGAATCCAATTTCTTATGATTTCTTTTATATCATTATGGTTATTACATATTTGATAAATCGCATAAATCGAGGCTTTAAGATTATTAATTGTATTAATCTTGTCATATTTATTTACAATACTTATTAGTTTTTTATCTGTTAATAAATCTTTTTCAATATATTCTACTAATTCTTTATTTTCACCTATTTCAAGAATTTCACATTTAATTTCTTTTATTAGGTTTTCACCTTTTTTAACTAGTTCTAGATTTACATCTTTTTGTAACGCTAGGTTTAATAATTTATTATCTGAAGACTGTATATCTTTTTGATATATATCTTCAAATATTTCTAAATCATTTTTCTCATCATAGCGATAAAACCTTATATCATCATAATTATTAAGATTATTATAACCTGCTAATTGAAATTTTCCAAAACCATTATCCATAGCAATGTTTCTACAAATACTTGGATCAAGTACAAGTATTACTTTTGTGTCAGGATTATTATTAATTTCAAATAAGTTATTAATGTCGTTAATAAATTCTTGTGAGTTTTGATAGGTATATTCTTTAGTTATTAAATTATTCTTAATAATAACTTTACTTGGATAAGTACCTTCTAATAAGTATAATCTAGCTTTCATTTTTTATCACCTAATGATATATTATACCATTATGATTTTTTTAGCAAACAATTCATTTCAAAATATATTATTAGTATAATCTAATAGTTACTAAGTTAGTAATATCTCCAACAAGACCTTTTTTAATTACTACTATTATATGGTATGGCGCAACAATGTCAAGAGCATCAGCAGCAATTAGTGAGGTAGAAATATTTTTTAAAGTTAATTCTACTTTAGCATTTTCTGTGTTTATTTTAATATCTTCTACCGAAACTATTGTACCATACTGTATTTGAGCTGATAGAACAATTAAGTCATATTTTTTGAAAAACTCATCATCATATTTACTTAAGTCTAAAGTTGAATACATATTATTTTGTTCAAGCGTTTCACTAATTTGTTCTTTAGTTTTAAAGATTCCTTCATATTCAACACATAAAGATGGCGTTTCGTTTCTATAGAAAAGACTACCAACATTAGATTCTTCTACATAATATCCTTTAGTGTTTAATAAATCTTCTATTTTAGCTAATTCATAATATCCTTTTAATGTTGGTTGCCCTTTAATTATTGTACTATTATTATTTTCATATACCTCAACCGTCATTTCAACAAAATAGAGTTTATCGTTTGTTTCAAAAAGATAATATTCATATGATATTGCGGGCTGATTTAGGGATAATGTAGTTTCAGTTGATCTAATAGCAGTATAATAATGTGGTTCTGTTATTGTGTAATAACAAGAAGTACCTTTTTGATACACAACTTGTTCAGGTTCACAGCTATTATCAATTTTTATCCAAAACCTTAAATCTTCTTCTAAAACTTTCTTTTCAAATTTAGCATTATTATACTTTTCGTCTTTAATGGTAATAGTATATGATTCAGGGATATTTCCGTAATGCAATGCTTTTGCGGAATAAGTTCCATCTATTTTTTCTTGTTGATTATAATTAGGATCATTGGGGTTAGTTGGCGGATCAACGCAAATTTTACAACTACTAATGAATAGTGCACTTAAAATGACACATAACAAAATAAACGTTTTTCTCTTCATTTTCTTTTTCCTCCTTTTTCTTCTTTGCTAACATTATATCATTATATTTATATATATTCAACCATTTATTTGAAATAATGGGAAAATCAACCACAAGTAGACTGATAGTATATGTGTATTATTGTTTATTTAAATAAAGACTAACCAGTTTTTATAAAAAATATAGCTCAATACCTCATCATGGTAATTTAAATGCTTATCATATTAATATATTTTCATAGCATTTTATTTATTATTTGAATATTAATATAAACTATGGTATAATTGCTCTATAATCTAATATAATTATTTTAAAAATATTACTTGAGGAAACTTTTAATTATGGATGAAAATAAAGAAAAGAAATTAACTTACAAAGTTGTAGGTTGGACGTGGTGGTCAAATTATGACTATATTGATGCACCATTAACAGATGATGTTATTGAAGCAGTGGCCGAAGAAATTCGTGAACATGGTTATTGCTTTGGTGGTGATGCTCATCAACGTTACGACGGGTGTGTACCTGTTTTGAATACTGGACAAGCAGTACGTTGCAGTATGCGTGAATGGGGTGGAGTAATGGCATGGGCTACTTTTAACGACCATTATTCACTAGACTATATGGGATGGTATACAAATAGTTGTATCTATGAAGAGGACCTTAAATATCCAACCGAAGGCGTTGATGAAAATTTATTCACGCATCCTCACTACTTTAAAACAGGAATTACTGATAATAGATTTGAAAAGCTTAAAAACGAAGGCAAAGTTATCGATGTAATAGCAAGTTACGATGAACTTTGTAACATCGATGTAAGTGATATTGGTGTATTATGGGCTTATAATAGTACCGTTTATGAGGTAGTATATGGACAAATAACAAAGATTACTAGATTCAATAGTCCTCAAGAATTCATTAATAGTGACCTTTTTAAAGAAACAGATCTTGTTGGCCTAGAAGGTGAAGAACTTATGGAAGCAATTAATAGTTCTAGAAATCATGTACCTGTAACAGATGAAGATGCTATAACTGTATATCAATATGAGCGTGTTGAGGAATAATATATGTTAAAAAAATTAATGCTATTGCTTTTGGCAATAGCATTTTTAGTTGTTAACACTATAAATATTTTTTAGTCTTCCAATGCTGTTATAGGTAAAATATATATACCCTTATCGTTTTGATATGCAATATTTCCAATACCATATATAACAAACTTAATTAATGGTGCTCTACCACCATTAGCTACAATATCATCACAAACTTTAATTAAATTATTTTCTTCGTCTTCGTCAGAATTTTCTATTTCATCATTTTCATCTTCTGAATCTAATTCTTTTTCTTCAAATTCATTATCTTTTTCAGACACTTAAATTACCTCCTATATATCCAAATTATAATATTTAACATTATATATCTTCCCATCATTTGCAGTATGTGCAAAAAATGCACAAACTGATTCTTCCAAAAGTTCTCCTTCTAAAAAAATATTTTTAATATGCTTGCTTATTACCGATCTATCCCTTTCGAATAAGACGGATATTTGCTCGATATTAATCCATATTGTTTTTTCTAACGGAGAAATATTGACATCTAATTTTACTTCATCATCAACAAACTTAACAATCTCATACTTGTTCATTTTTTATCACCTCTATCAACTCCGTACCTTTTAAAGCAACATCTAACTCGGTATCCAATGCATTTGCATATTTTACTAAAAAGAAAATAGTTGGAGAATTATTCATATTTTCAAATCTGGTTATTTGTTGACGCATTACTCCCTTTTTATCCGCAATTTCTTGTTGTTATATTGACTTTTCTTTTAATTCTTTATTATTAAAAATTTCTAATACTTTATCTAACTTTTCATTACTATACCTCAATAGTATTATACGATATTATTTAGATATTTACATCATTTTTCTTTCTATTTTACTATATTTTAAAAAGTCAGTAAGCATATAACAATAACTGCTATACCCCCTGACCAATTTACTTAGTCATATAAAGAATTCTACTGATTTAGCAAACTGTCAGAATTTCTACTGATATCAGTAGATTTTTTAACAGCTATAAAAAAATATCATTTATATTATAAATCAAGTATGATAGTAATATGCTAAATTTAAAAATTATATTAACTAAAAAGTAATGATTACATCGTTTGACAAAACCCCCACCCACTTCAAAGTGGATAGGGGTTTTTATCAGTAGAATTTTTGACAGAGCCCAAAGAAAAAAGGTCTGACATAATTTGTGTCAACCCTATTACTTCTTATGGCAAAGATGAACCATTTTAATACAAAGTGAACACCCCTGTGAAGTGCTATTAATAAAGTAGACACAATTTGACATTTATGTGGACAGTTATATGTCATTTGTAGACATTAATTTTATAATTGTATACAGAAAGGAGCTTTTATGAACTATACAAAAGAAGAAAGAATGGAAATTGGTCGTCAAATCTATACTTATGAAATCACCATAGGTGATGCTGCTGAGAAATATAGCCTTAATTGGTATACAGTAAGAGACTATATTCGTCAATATAAGATTTAAATCATCTTCCACCAATGTCTGATGGTAAAGATGCTTTAAAAGTTATTAATAAAGCAAGGAAGAAAAATTTCGATGATCTAGAATCTTTATCTAGAGAAGAATTAATCGATGAAGTAATCAAAGCTCGTGTTGAAACTGAACGAGCAAAAAAAGGTTATGCTGTCAAAGAAGGTGGTCAGGAAAAGGAATTCATCAGTTTAAGCAATTCGAATTCGAAATAATTTACAAACTATCAAATGATTTTCCAGTTCAAAAATTATGTAAAATTATGGATGTCAATCGCTCTGGATTTTATAAATGGAGAAATAGAATGAATAATTTATCATCAAAAAAATTAAAAAGAAATAATGATATTGAGTTATTTAGACAATATCATTTAATGTATCCTACGCATGGATATAGATGGCTAAACGCTAAAATAAAGTTGGATTTAGGTCAAACTATGTCAGATAACTGTGCTCAACGTTGCTGTGCTTTTGCTTGTATTAGAAGTGTTTCTAAAAGATGCAAATATACCAAGCCAGGCAAAAAATATAAAATATATCCTAATTTATTACTTGCTGATTTAGCTATCAATCAGCCTTATCAAGTTGTCGTTTCAGATATGACTGCATTTTGGGTTAATAAAGATTATTATGAATTAACTTTATATATGGATTTATTTAATAATGAAATTATCGCTTATGATGTTTCTACAACTAAAGGAGATAGAACTACTTATATTAATGGTTTAAATGAATTAATAGAAAAGAAAAAAGAATATAAAGATCTCAAAATGATTTTGCACACCGATCAAGGATCCGTATATTCTTCGAAAAGTTTCAATGAACTTTTACCTTTATATAATATCACACATTCTATGTCTCGTGCAGGTACTCCTACTGATAATGGAGCTATTGAGTCTATTAATGGTTGGTTAAAAGAAGAATTGTTTAATGATTTTAAAATAAAAGAAAAAGAAGATCCTATTAACTGCATTAAAGAATACATTCATTTCTTCAATGAACAAAGACCTTCTTACTCGCTTAATTATTTAACCCTTAAGCAATTTAAAGAGTTTTTTACCCCCTAAACACTATAAAGTGTCTACTTTCTCTTGACTAGTCCACCGTTAAATAAGTGTTATCTGTGACTATTTTTCAAAACTTCCCAAAAATTGTCAATCGAACCAAATTTTTCTAACATCAATTTTTGAGATTCTTGATCTAATCCATTGAATGCATATTCCTTGATGTTGGGAAATTCTTTCAATATTTCAGCATCATCAATATATCCTTTTTTTGAGATAGAAGTTATACAAAATCTGTTAAGTTTAACAACTTCTAAATACTTAAGAAAATCTAAGTCATCACCGAAAAATTTATTAATAAAATAGTCCAAGGTATCAACTAGTACTAAAAAAACTTCTTCGAAAATGTGATAGTTTTCTTTTGTTTTAGTATGTGAAGCTAATACCAATGCGTTACCATCCTCGTATTCATTTTTAACACCAGGAAGCTTTCTGGCTTTATGTATATCTAGATGAGCAGTTTCTGCTAATTCACCATATAGCGTAGTATTTGCTGATGGAACAAATTGTTGAAACTTTGATGTCTGAATAGATTGAGGTCCTTTTTTTGGCTGTTCTCCCTTATCCGCCCATGATACCACATATCCGCATTGTTCATAAACCATTCTTAGAATGGTGATAAATTCAATATAGTACGAAAAGTTAAACAATAGCTGAGCTGAGCTAAACGAAGACACTGTTCTTGCTAAAATCATGCACATAGTCTTTACGTTTTTATCTGCGACCAAACTTGCTTTATTAACCAAATCCTGAGAAATATCGACAATGGTGCTAACCATTTGATTAACGAGATAATACTCGCTTGTTTCTTTATTTAAATCTTCATAAATTTTAAAGATTTCTTTTTTTATTGCTTCCTCGTTTTGGCGTCCCTTAAGGTATGGATTGATAGTTTCTACCAGTTTATCCTTAGGAATATCAAAAGGAACAGCTATAAAAAGTCCACCATTCATTAATAAAGGTATTAATTTAGTTTTAATTTTTGTCGTTGATAGAGTTCACACAGTATCATCCTCCTATAATTTATCAATCATCTTCGTTAATTTCGTTTTTATTCTGATCTTAGTAACCCTCACTTCTTTCGTGCAATCAATGTGCCATTAACCTCAATGTCTAAAATTACGTTTTTATTAGGTATTGGAAGTTTTGCTTCTTCGATATCATAATTTAATTTAAGGTATTTGAATAATTCCATTGTAACATACGAATCACTTAAAGGATCATGCGCGTTGTGCTTAACGTTAAGGTACTTACTAACTGCAGCAAGATTAAATAAATTTTCGTTTTTTATAGAATGTACAAACATTTGCAAATCGTAATAACTACCCTTTAATTCGGCCATATTATGAATTTTAAGTTGGTCATTTAAAGAAACAAAATCATCTTTTCCAAAGCAAACAGAAACAGCAGAGTTCAAATAACTCATAAGCCAATTTGCGTGCGATTCAAAATCTGGAAAAAGTGTGGATTCATCCTTTAGTTCCGCCACTTTTCTTTTTGGCGCATGTCTTGATGAAACATCAACACTTAAATCTATGCCTCTTTCTTCCTTAATCACATTAAACTTCTCGTCAGTGAGAATCACAGCAGACATATAAATTTTTGTATTCCTGATACGTTCAGTATCCCAAAATAAATAATTCATCTCTATAATTTTTCAATAAAATCAGCTAGCTTCTTTCTTTGATTTGAATCTAGATCTTTTACCCTTTCTTCTAATGACTTTTTGTTAAAGTAATCTTATCTTCTTCGCAAACAACCTCAACATAATCACCTGCTTCAAAGCCGGCAGTCTTTAACCATTGCCCTTTTAATATGATGGTAGGAACTAGAGTATAGTTTCCTCCACCCATTGATTGTTCATATACTTTTAATTTTCTGGTCATATACCTTTCCTTTCATTAGTCTTGTTCATCGAACTCATCATGAAGTCCGAAGTAATCGCAAAGCATCAAATATGCCGCATATCTTTTTGCTTCTTTCTTTGAAGTGGCATAAGCTGTATGTCTCATTGACCAGCTTCTAATGTAACATGTGCATTCCCACATCATTCTACCATCATTCATTTCAACCATCTCGTCTGGTTGATCGTATTCAGGAAAGGAACATCTTCCGTGCTCTGCCATTTCCTTTAATGTATTGATGGCATTCTCTTCCTGAAACTTTTCTGGTCTTTCTTCTTCATCATCAACGTCTGCTAGAAAGTTATCAATCTGAAGCATGAACTCTACAGAGTTTTGTAATTCATCAGGATTCCAGTCACTATCAATTGCGATTGCACCTAGAATTGACTCAAACAAATCCGCTTTAACTTTAGTTAGGTTTTCAGTAAATTTTGGATTATCTAAATCGCTGTCACCTAAATACATATATTTGAAGAATCCTAGCTTATCGATTCTATCTGCGAGTGTTTTGTTGTTTACGATTTCTTTTTTTAGCTCTGTGAAGTCTCCTTCATTTTTATGAGCTACGATACAGAATTCGTCATTGTCGTTTGCTTCATCATAGTATTCTGATTGAGACTTAACGAATCCAAATCTGTCTGCGATCACCTTAACGACATACATATCAAGTACTCTGTCGCCTAAGAATTCAAGTACCTCATTGTTTTCTCCACCATATTGTTTTGAATAAGAACTTCTTGTGAAAGCTTGAAGCAGTAGGTCTGTGTTATCAAACCAATAACTAATTTTTTGTTGGACCTCATCTAAGTGGTCACGTACATTTTTATAATTCATGTTTATTCCTCCTTCGTCCAAGGAATTAAAAAAGACTTATGCCGATACAGAGTAAGCCCACTTCTAGCAGTAAGTACACTTAGCCCTTTTGCAATAAGTCTTAATTTAATCAAAATAATTTTTGTAAGTTTACCTATCTAACACACACCACTCGCATAATACATTTTAGATAAATCCCGTTACTCAAGTACTTTGAGGAAACTAATCCTTCCTTATCGGACAATTGAATTATATCACTTTCTTTTCATTTTGTCTACCAGGTAGCAACAAAAAACCAGACTTTCGACTGGCGTAAATTTTACTTTGTAATGTTGTATCCATTTTTGAATTTGAAAGTTAGCGTTCTGTTTTCATGCGCCACCGCTTCCTCAATAAGCGTTAGCCAAATCTCGTCAGACCATTCAAGCAAAACTGTATTCAATTCTTCCATCTTAGCCACAATCGCATCTAGGTTCTTTTGACGAGCCTTCTTTAGAAACAACTCGTCATTTGCCTTTTCGAGTTTATCTTTGGCTTTGTCATACCTTTCACTTAACGCTTGGTATCTAGTTTCATAATCGTCTTGATCTTGAATCTTTGATGCATTTTCCTGGACTAGCTTTTCAACCAAGCCAGCGACGATTTCAATTTCTGTTGTTGCATCATTTATATGCTTTTCGATTTCATTGGTATCGGATAGCAAATCTATTACTTCTTTAGTATCATTAATGATTCTTTGCTTAGCAGTCATTGCTTCATTATAAGCAAGCATGAACTTCTGCTTAATTTCATCTTCGGTGAAATGAGGAGTCTTGCATTGGCTGTGGCTCTTGTCGTATTTTCCATTGCATTGGAACACTTGCTTCTCGTGTGGGCTACCTTTGTGCCATACCTTTCTTCCATAAAATGAACCGCAATGCTCACATCTGATTATCGATGAGAATATTGTATTTGCGGAATATGCTGCACCAACACCCTCACGCTTTTTCATTTCTGCTTGGACTAATTCCCAATCTTCACGGCTTATGATGGCTGGATGGTTATTCTCTACATACGCTTGTGCTACCTCACCATTGTTCTTAACCGATTTGTGTTCTAGGAAATCAGCGATGTAAGTCTTTTGAAGCAATGCATCGCCCTTGTACTTTTCGTTTGTAAGGATTGAGTCGATGTTGTTGATTGTCCATTGCTTTCCTTTAATCTAATCTCCGCTAACTCATGAGCATCGGTACCTTCGTTCGCAAATAATGAAATTTGCTCCGGGATTCCTTCGCTTGCCTTAGCTGAGCCCGGACAAGTAAGTAATCTTGCACCACTTTACGAAGAGAAGAATTTTGAATGATCACTAGGCATTTCCAATTCCCTCCGCGTCAGCAAGCAATGCTTCATACTTATCTTTATCAATAGCTGATAACTTATCTGCGCCGTACTTTAAAAGCAAAGCTTTTACTTCCTTTGTATGGCCGTTTCTTGAAAGGTTGGCTAACTTGGTTCTTACTTCCTCAAGTGTTACTTCTTTCTTTTCTTCCTTTGGCTCTTCTACTACATTAGCTTCAATTACCCTAGAAGTGTTTTCACCACCAAGCAATGCATCGATGACTGAGATTCCCTTGGTGAATGTTTCTGACATTTTATTAGCTTCTAAACTGATAGTTGCTAATTCTGCAATGAAGTCTTTACAATGTCCTTCAATGAAATTAAGAATTTTTTTACTTCGTTTTTCATAATTTTTTGTCCTTTCTAATTGTTTGAAATATAGATTAATAAGATTTGATAAATAAATTTTTAGATGGTTCGTCTCTAGCTTTTGGTCGATACATGCCAATACCTCCTGAAGCGTTTTTGAAGTTGCATCCTTGCCCCCCTTCAGAAGTATATGGCAGCGTATCGACGTTTTGCCAAAAATTTGTTAATCTTTTTTTCTAGAAGTCTTTCAATTGTTCTCTAAGCTCACTGAATATGCGCTTGCATCTATATTGGACCGTGCTTCTTTTCCGCCTATTTCGGATGCGATTTGCTCATCGGTATAACGTTTCTTGAACAACTCGATGATTACTCTGTCTTCTGGTTTAAGATTGTTCACTGCAATTTCTAATGCCCGCTCACGTTCTTCTTTGTTTATCACTTCCGCTATTGATGGTTGAGCCTTATCGGCAAATTCCATCTCGTAGTTGTCGTATAAGTAGTCTATTGACTCAACGCTTGGAATTCTCTTATCTAAGCCGAATGGACACTCATCGCAATTGCATTCGCAGATTTTCAACCCGTATTTTTCTGATGGGACCATGCATCTGCTGCGACGATCTCTATATTGGTTTTCTTTTCGTCTTTCGTTTTTGTCCCATTCGTATAATTCTTTAGATGTTGGGCAGAATCTAATATCACCATCTGCATCGGTGAATCCTATATAGTAGGACCTAATAACACCATCTTCGTTTCCTGGAATTTGAAGAGGGCTGCCATATCCATAGATAGTTGGATTTTGGTCTTTAATTTGTTTGCTAATTCTTGCCATGATATTTCTCCGTTTTCATTCACGTCCTGTGACGAAATGGAGCGATATCTGTAGCAAACATCCTAAAAATGGGCGCAGCAAAAGATATGGACGTTCTATTTTTCCATTTCGTTTTGCTTCGCCCTGATTACGACAGTTTGAAGTTAAAATTTATATATTTTGATGCTGCGTAATAACTAGTATCAGCATCAATAGAAGCTAGCTATTCTTCTATTTATTCATTGGCATTAGAATCTTCTTCAGAGTCCTCGTGACATTCACGCATTTCCTCTTCTTCTCGATCCCAAGACCAATCATCTACGATGTCCTTACCAAAGACTGGAAGGATATTCTTTTTTGAATTTATACTAATTACCTCCTGTTTTCTTTGGTCCACCGGTGGACACTATTGTTTTGTTTATCACATAATTCAATTTTGCAATCGCACATTTTTTTGTGTTTTTTGGCATTATGTGATATAATTTTTGCAATAGACTATGGTGGGATTCGTACCCGCCACAATTTATTACAAGAAAATTATAATAAATGGGTATTTTTCAACTCTTCTGGACTAGGACTAAGAGTTGAGGTCCTGGTTCGTTTGGAGGCGTATAACATTGAAAATAGGTACTTTTATTAAAATAATTAGCGATACATTTGCATCTCAAATTCCACCAAGTGAAAGCACTGGTAGAACATCAAATCAATTAAAATATCAAACAGTTATTAGTTGGTTCGTTACCTATGGTGCTGAGGAGACGGAACGTATAAATGAAGCTATGATGAAAGGCAAAGACAATTATGCAAACAAGATAATGAATCCTAATCTTGAGGATGATATGCCAATCTCCGATGCAACCTATCTAAAAAGTCGAATAAGCCCAGAATTGTTTCAAGAAGTCTATGATAAAACTGAACTAGATGAATTGGCCATTGATACTTTGATTAAAAAATTTAAGAATGAAGATATCAAAATAAACAAAAGAAATATTGTGAAAGATTTAACTAGAATACTTTTTGAATTATTAGATGCACGTTCTCTAGTTGATAGAAAAGAATCAATTAGATATGCAGAGTTTCTTACAGATAATAAAGTTAAAATCGGAAGCAAGACTATTAATCTACCGTCAGAAATAGCTGTACCTGATGAACCACTAAAAAATGAGGATAAATACATCGAAGCTCTTTTAGAAGTTTATGAGCAAGATTCTGGTGTTAAAGTTAAATGCATAGATGATTTATCAAAATTACGGGTTTACTATTCTAAACACTTTAAAGTTCAGAGAAGCTACTACTACTCAGCCCTAAGTGTTTTACATCAAATTCGAGATGCATTCAGCGATAGCATAAAAGAGTTTGAGGCATTAAAAAAAGTGACTCTTGAAGGTATTCAAGATACCTTGCTCGAGCCTCAAAAAAATGGTTTAGATAGATTAAATAAGTCTTTACAAGTCGTTACATTTCTTCCTTATGGTAAATCTTATTTAGGACGCGAAGCTAATGGAATTATAGGTTCAAGTGAAAAGAAAGGCATTATTCACATGCCTGTAAACGACGGAAAGGTTGAATGGATTGTAGATTATGATACAGGTATTTAATTCAGAATTTGAAATCTCTATGAGAATTCTTTTATTACTTTCAACTTTTAATGAACCTTTAAACGCAGGATATATAAAGTCTATTGATCTCCTATCTATCTATATCAAGCAATATGGCATTTCAGATACTAATTTGCATGGTGATAGTTCCTACAGTTTTTCAGAAGTTGCATCAAGACACGACACTATCACCAGTTCATTAAAATCACTTGTCAAAAGTAATTTAATTAATGTTAGATCTAGTTCAGAAGGATTTTTATACCAAATTAATAAGAACGGAATTGAATGCTGTAAACAAATGGAATTCGATTATGCTATTGAATACAAACAGTCAGTAATAAAAACAAAAGCATATATTTCAGGCAAATCATTAAAAGAAATACACGATTTAACATATGGACAATTAAAAAGGGGGCTGAATAATGGCAAGATTACATTTAAATAAAATAGGAGCGATAGGGCCAAAAGGCACTTCTTCTGTTGAATTTGCAAAAAATATTACTTTAATAATGGGTAAGTCAGAAACAGGTAAATCAACTATCTGGAGATGCGTAGATTATCTATTCGGTGCAGATAAAGATGCCAAACATAAACCATTTGTGACTACAACTGGTTATGACACTGTAAAAGGTTATTTTAGCTGTGACTTAGGAGATTTTACCCTTACTAGGAACGTCGAAGATACAAAAATATATGTTTCTTCTGATGTACCAGAATTAAATAACGAAGAACCCTACGTCACCACCACTTCTAGTAAAAAATGGATAGGGAAATTTTTCAATAAAGTCCTTGGTATAGATCCCGATTTCAAGATACCTTGGAGTTTTGATGGAAAGATGAAAGTCTTTTCTTGGCGCGATGTAAAACAAGAATTTATGACTCATGAGAAAAGAGCCGAAACAAGTGACTCCATACTGCTTTCTAAGCATGAAACAAATAATACTGCTTTACTTGCTGAGCTTCTTTATCTTTTATACAAAACTGATTTTACAGACTATGATGCAGAAGATGGCACAAGAATGAAAAAAGCTGCAGTCCAAAAGTATATTAAATCAAAGCAAGAAGCAATCACCTTAAAATTAAATGAACTTAAAGAAAAAAATAAGAACCTTAAACCAGAAGATATAGAAAAGCTATTTAGTGAAGTAACAATCAAACTTAAGGAGATTAATGATAGAATTTCTTTCATTACTTCTCAACAAGATGAAATACGTCCACTTCTTCTTTCTACTAAACAAAGACAGAGTGAGGTTTTAGTTTCTTTAAGTAGATTTGAAATTCTAGAGTCACAATATACAGCTGATATAAAAAGGTTAAGTTTTATTGTTAATAACGCAAAAATTGCTGATAGCATACCAAAAACCACTAAGTGTCCTTTCTGCGACGAAACCGTAACCACTACACACAGTCATGAATCGTATATTTCAGCTTCTAGAGGCGAATTGAATCGCACAATCACTGACTTGAACGGATTAAATGAATCTAAAAAAGACATTCAAGAAGAAAAATCAGAACTCGAATCGTCTATTATCGATCTTGAAAATAAAAATAATAAACTCGATGAAGAACTAAACAATACCCTTCTTCCGCTTCAAAACGAACTTCAGAATAACCTTAAAAATTATCAAGACATAGTATCATATCAACAAGCGCTAATCATGTATGAAGATATGAAAAAACAATACGGAACAGACTTTACTGAATATGAAAAAGTTGAAGCTGAAATAGACTTCAAACCAAGAAATTTATTTGCTGGCGATTTTGCTGTTGAACTTGCAAATAATTACAGAGATATTCTGATAGCAATGAACTTTACACCTGTGGAAACTGTCCAATTCGATATAGCCGCTTTTGATATGATAGTAAATGAAAATCCTAAGCCTAATCGTAGTAAAGGTTATGCCGCAATTCTCAATTCAATTCTTGTTTTATCTTTAAGAAAATATATGAATGATCACGGTGAGATAAATCCGCACTTCTATTTTCTCGATTCTCCACTTCACGGATTAATGACTGAAACTAGTGATGAAAACAATGCTGATGATTTAAGAAAAGGATTCTTCAAATATATTTTTGAGAATTATGCAGATGATCAAATTATTATCATAGAAAATACAGATAATCATGAATTACCTGATGTCTCTGGTGACACTAATAAAGTAATTGAATTCACAAAGAATAGAACTCGTGGCAGATATGGTTTTTTAAATGACGTATATCAAAACTAGAAACGAGGTATGAAATGGTAAGTTATAAAAAATTATGGAAACTTCTTATTGATAGAAATATGAATAAGAAAGATCTTATTGAAAAAACAAGGATTAGCACTTCTTCAATGGCTAAACTCACCAAAGGAGCAAACATCACAACTGATGTGCTTTGCAAAATATGTAAATATTTAAATTGTGATTTTGGAGACATAATGGAGTACATTCCAGAAAAACAAACAAAAAATGGAGGAAATTATGAAATACATTAATTTAAACAACAAGAAACTCCCAATCCCATCATTCTTTCAAGTGTATAACTTTGGAGGCGGAAATGGAGACAAAGACAGAGAAATTGTTTATGCTGAATTGTCAGATAACACACCAGCACTTGTGAACTACTTTTATATTAACAATGAATACGAGCACTTATTCCAAAATGAAATATTCAACGATGCCACAAACAAGTACACACGTGTAGGCGACCTATATAATGACATTAGAAAAATGCTCATTAATAAAGGCGAATTTTACAATAAAGTTAATAAAACAGACTATGATTTTAATAAAAAAATATTTTTATTAGATTCAGGCGCCTTCAGTATTGTTAAGTATATTGCAAAATCAGTAAATTACGATATCAAATCATTTTTGGACGTACTTCCATCACACGTTGACAGATATTACGATTTCGCTAATTCATTAAAATTTGATTTAGTCGTGAGCTTTGACCTCGGAGGCAAATATACAGAGAAAGATGGTGAAAAAGATGATAATTCACTTATGAATTTTTTATCTACAATAGACCAAGACTTAGTTAACAATATGTTAATCGTTCATACTTTAAGTTACCTAAAAAAGCATCCTAATTATTATCCGAAAGTGTTAGCTACAGTACATGGCAGAACTCCATCAGCCTTTAAGGAAAATGCTCAATTCATAATTGACAAAGAAAATGAACTTGGCCTTTCATTTTTTGGCTTCGCTCTAGGTGGAATCGCAAGCTCTAAGCAATTAGATAAATCTTGGTTCAATGGCATTAACTTCAAAAAAGCTGGCGGAAATAGACCATTTAAAGATACGGTAGGTCCTGCTCTTGCCTCAAAAATAGTAAGAGAGCTCGCCGGAAACAGACCGATTCACGCATTAGGATGCGGCGGTTATCCAAACATTTTATTGAACTATTTTTGCGGAGCAACATCATTTGATGCAGCATCACCAGTAAGACGTGTGGGTGATGGAAATGAAGCTTCAACTAAAATCGTATTCGATCCAACACCATCAAAAGAAAGTTTCAGTAAATACTTTATTGGAGGAATAAACGCAGATAATACTCTTAGACAAGAAGCTTGCTCTTATATCAAATTGAATGAAGTGCCTGACAATATGGCGTTATGTGGATGTAAGGCATGTGTCGCCGCAAAGGACGTACATAATATTAAATATCTATACTCAATAAAAAATGTTGATGGTGAAGCTAATTATTATAGTAGACAGTTAATAGGATTACATGCCGTAAATCAGCACAAAAAATTGTGTGAGATTATTGGCGAATATGACTCAGTTGATGACTTCTGCAATGATTATCAAAATAAACTATTCAATGGTCTAAAATACATATATAAATGCATCAAATAAAAAAATAGCGGTACAGCAAAACTGTATCGCTATTTTACTAATAAAATTTTACACTATTCTTTTTCAGGCTTTTCAAAATACCAACTAATTCATCATAGTCACCAACGGTATCCATGTCGGCTCTATATTGACTTTCAATTTTTTCTTTAAACAGTCTATTTTTTATCTGTTCATTTGTTTCAAAATATAATTTGCTTAAATCTTGGTAATTTCTGATAAAAAATACTGGCCTATCCAACTCAGATTCTGCTCTCGATACCTTTTTGACGACTTCATTTATCGGAATACAATCGTCATCAACAAAGTAAATATACGCAAGAATTCCTCTGTCACCGCCAAGAAACATATATTCAGGATAGTATTCTTTATTAGGTTCCCATTTTTCAATCTTTAGATTATGTTTCTTTTTCATATTATCTATAAATTCTTGGATCAAATTAGGCATAAACACCTCCGGCTAAAGCAAAGATTTAAGAATATTAATAAATGAATCAAAATCATCTAATTTAAATAATGGCGAATACATTTTTTTCAAATATATAGCAGATTTACTCTTCAAACTATCGCCTTCTCTTTTTTCTCTTTCAAATTCGACATGTTTCATATTGATATATTCTTCTACCTGTCCTGATGTTTCGTAAAAGATCCCTTTCAAACACGGATAAGCCAACCAGTGAACATAAAAAACAGGGACATTAATTTCATTTTTAATTATATCAAGTTGCTTCTCTATTTTTTTATAATCTAAGGTCGCGCTTCCTTCATAACAATATCTTCCTGTTAACTGTAGCGCAGATACAAACGGTGCCCCATGAAATTTTACTTCAAAATATGCCACTGGATTTCCATTCTTGTCTAACACTTTGCAATCTGGATAACTTCTATTCTCTAAATCCCCACGAACAACACTTGTTCCAAGTTCTTTTTCTAAAAATTCCATTAAAACTTCTTCATGTTGTTTTCCTAAGATGACATCATATTTCGGTATGCTTTTATTTCTCTGAGGTATAAAAAAGTTACCACATTTTTTACAAGTTTCTTTCAAGCCAGGTATAGATTCTTTCAATTCTTTAACCGTTTTAATTTGTTCATACGAATTTTCTTCATACATTTCTCTATAGCATTGAAAATTAAAATAAGAGAACCCAAACTGATTTTCAAAAATGGGTACGTTCTTAAAGAATTCGTCAAACCTCTCTTTTGAATAAATAAGTAATTCTTCATATTTCGTCATATTTCATCACTCCAAATTCTCTAATCTAGCTTCTATCTCAGATTTATATGATTCATCTAATTCGAAACCTATTCCATTTCTGTTTAGTTTTTTTGCTGCAACTAAAGTAGTTCCACTTCCTAAGAACGGATCAAGAACTGTGTCACCCTCATTGGTCGACATTTTTACAATACGCTCAATCATATCTAGTGGATATACACAAGGATGGTTAAGCTTTAGTTTTTTCTTTGTCATATTATTAACTCTATCGAAATACCATACATCTGTAGGATTTCTTCCTGGTCCGCCAACAAGTCTTTTGTCGTTTTTAGTGATATAAGGGATTCTAATAGCTTCCAGATTAAAAATATAATTATTAAGGTCTTTAACACCCCACAAAATGTTTTCATATCTTCCTGAAAGTCTATTAGTACAATTTTGCATATTGTTAAAAGTCCATGTAATCATATTTCTTAGATATAGTCCAGAATCTTTAAAAATTTGATATCCAATAAACGGTAAAGGAAAAATTTCTTTTTTCTCACCAAATGGAACTGGCGAGAGATTTAAGAAGAAACTTCCATCTGGAGTTAATATCCTCACAATTTCCTTTGTTACATCTCTGATTAGACTTTCCCATTCATCTAGGGCTATTTTATCCTTATATTTTCCATATCTCTTTCCAATGTTGTATGGAGGCGATGTAACAACCATTTTAACAGAATTTGATGGTATTTTTTTCAATAATTCTCGGCAGTCGCCAAACACATAGCTAATCATTGTTTTCACCAATCCTCTCTAATCTTTCTTTTGCTATATTGCAGTATTCTTCAACAATTTCGTATCCAACATAGTTTCTACCAAGCTTCTTAGCAACAGCTGCTGTTGTTCCACTACCCATAAACGGATCAAGCACTAAGTCACCCTTATCGGTTGTCGATAATACTATTCTTTCAATTAGCTCCTCTGGATATTGTGCTGGATGGATAGTCCTTTCTTCAAAATTTCCGGACACCATTGAAATTCTCCAAACATCAGAAGGGTTCTTAAGTTGGCTCTTATACCTATCGGGACGATAATTTAATGCAGGTATTTTTACATCATCTAGATTAAATTTGTAGTTTTCCTTACTTTTAGTAAACCAGAATACATATTCATATCGAGGAGCAAATCTTTTATTTGTGGAACCGCCCCAATCAAAATTCCAGATTATAACATTCTTAAGATATATGTCTTTAAAGAAGTCTTGAATCCAAAATGGTGGTATTATAACTCCATCATCATATCTATTTTTAATATTAATAAAAATAGAGCCATCTTTAGCTACGACACGTTTGCATTCTTTAAAAACAACTTCAAGCATTCTTCTATAATCTTCTTCTTCTAAATTATCGGTATATTTTTCGCCTTTACTAGAAACGATTTTACCCTTTACCTGCTTGTTACCATAATTAATATCAATATTATATGGCGGTGAAGTTACTACCATATTTACCGATTCATTTTCTAATTCAGTCATGCATTCACTGGAATGCATAAATATTTCGTTAATTTTCATATTATCCTCCAATTACAATAAGTCAATAAATATATAAGAATAGCAAGTTATTTCTCAAAAATAACATTATTTTCTTTACAAAAAATATTAAATGCAACTTCCGCTTTTTTTGTAGGCATAACAGAGCCATTTTCCCATCTGACTATTGTTATTACTGATACATTTAGCTTTTTTGCCATATCAGCCTGAGTAAGATTTAGTTTGGCTCTTGTATATAAAACTTTATCTTTAAACTCCATGGTTTATCCTCCTATCAAAACATATCATCTCCTATCTTATTATACCATTTTATTACAAAAAAAGCCACTATTGTAACTTATATATATTTAAAAATTAAAACCGTGTAAATCTTTAGCAACCATACTTTAAATCGTGTAAGCATATATGTAAGAACCTATCGTTTTTTTACTGATACCTTTCGTTTTTTATAGAACTACCAATTCAGCAGAAAATCCTGGCCAACTATTGCTTTTTTAGTAGAAACCGGGATTAATGATGCATATTTTAGATAAAAAGGCTCTAAAAACTCTGCAAAACGCACAAAAAAAGGTTTGAACAGCAGTTTTTACTGTATCAAACCATTGCTTTTCTTATGGCGGAAAATGGGGGATTCGAACCCCCGCAGCTGTTACACCCTAATGGTTTTCGAAACCATCCTCTTCAACCGCTTGAGTAATTTTCCATATATCTTCAACATTTTTAAGAAAGTGTTGAAGATATAGATGTTTTTGTATTAAGAATATATGTTACATAACTTGCCACAACTATTTTTATTAAATCTGGTAATATAAATGGTACTACAGCAACAGCTAAAGTAGAAGCTAAGTTATTATTACTTTCTACCATATACCAAATGCTACCAAATAAATAACAGAATATTGTTCCAACAAGCATAGCAATAGGATACATCCAAAGTTTATTCTTATTATTTTTTAATAAAAGTGAGATAGCTAGACCCATTAAAATATAACCGAAAATATATCCGCCAGTATACCCTAATAGTATGCTGAATCCACCCCTAAAACCAGAAAATACTGGAAGGCCAACAGCTCCTATAACTATATATACAAGAATAACTAATATTGTGTTATGCCATACCAATAAAGAAGCAATTATATATATTGCAAAAGTTGCAAGCGAAATAGGTATTACACCGATTGGAAATGATACTGGTGCAAGGATGCATAAGCATGCGGCTAAAAGGCCAATTAATGTTATTTTTTTTACTTTCATGTTTCACCTCTATTGTTAGATAAAAAGCAGGTACATTAGTACCTGCTTTGTTTTTTATCCAAAAATACTTAATAATAATCCTGCAGCAACAGCACTACCGATAACACCGGCAACGTTTGGTCCCATTGCATGCATCAATAAGTAATTTGACTTATCTTCTTCAAGACCAATCTTGTGGACTACACGAGCGGCCATTGGTACAGCAGATACACCGGCAGCACCAATCATAGGGTTGATCTTACCACCAGATAATTTAGACATCAATTTACCAACTAATACACCACCAGCAGTAGCAAAACTAAATGCTATCATACCAAGTAGTAATATCTTAGCAAAGTTAATTGCTTGGTTAAGTTCAGATAACATTGCGGTTGCACCAACAGCAAGTCCTAAGAAAATAGTGATTGCATATAACAATGTTTTTGCAGCAGCATCAACTAAGTTAGGAACACAACCAGATTCTTTAATTAAGTTACCTAACATAAGCATACCGATTAAAGCAGCACAAGAAGGGATTAGAATAATTACAACTACCATTACTACGATAGGGAATAAAATCTTTTCACGTTTAGAAACTTTTCTTGTTTCAACCATCTTGATTTGACGTTCTTCTTTTGTTGTAAGTGCTTTAATAATTGGAGGTTGAATAACTGGAACAAGGGCCATGTATGAATATGCAACAACCGCAATTGATGCGCATAACATTGCACCACCATCAGCACCATTCAATAATTTATTAGATAAGAAGATAGCTGTAGGTCCATCAGCACCACCAATGATACCAATTGATGAAGCTTCTAATGCATTAAATCCAAGAAGAATAGCTCCAAGGAATGTAATGAAAATACCAAGTTGAGCAGCAGCACCTAAAAGTAAACTACTAGGTCTAGAAATTAGTGGTCCAAAGTCAGTTGTTGCACCTATTCCAAGGAAGATAAGTGGAGGGAAGATTTCCCATTCAATACCTTTGTGGAAAGAATACAATAGACCTAAAGCTTCACCATTTGATCCATCATTATATAGAGATGGAGCTAAATTTACTAATAGCATACCAATTCCAATAGGGATTAATAGATAAGGTTCAAAGCCTTTTGCAATTGCAAGGTAAATTAATACACAAGCAACGATAATCATTATTACACGTAGTAAAAAGCTTGTTAAATCGAATGAACCATCATTTAAAAATCCCATTTGTTTATAGAAATTTTCAAATAATTCGCCAATCATATTTATTACCCGATTATTGCTAATAATTTACCGTTTTCTACAGCGTCACCTTTAGATACAGTGATTGATTTAACAACACCACCATTTGGAGCAACTACTTCATTTTCAAGTTTCATAGCTTCTAAGATGAATAATACATCACCAGCATTAACTTGTTGTCCAACTTTTACTTTAACTTCAAGAATAGTTCCAGCCATTGGAGCATTTAACTTGCAACCTTCACCACTTACAACTGGTGCAGCAGCTTTTGGTTGTTCAGTTTTAGCAGGTGCTTCAATTTTAGCACTTGATTCAGAAACACTTTCTAATTCTACTTCGTAAACTTTACCATTTACTTTAACTTTATATACTTTCATAATTACACTCTCCTATTTAATTTCTTTTATTGAAACGACACGAACATTTTCGCCTGTTTCTTCATGATAGTCAATTGTAGCAACTAAGGCTGCAGCCATCATATCATCATCTTTAATATCTTCCATTGTTAATGCTTTTTCAGCTTTTGTAGCAGAAGCTTGTTGTTGAACTGGTTTTTCTTTTGGAGCAACAAACTTTAATAATGTTACAATTCCCCAAAGTAATGCAAGCATTAAGAATACTATAATAATACAAACAAGTGTTACTAATGCAGCATCACCAAATGTGATGAAACGTGCATAAAGTACTTTGGCTTCAGTTGAAGCATTTGTTGTAACTCTTGTACCTTGTTTTAATTCTTCAGTTGAATACCATCCGGCAAATGTTAATCCATCTTCAACCATTGCGGGGAATGAATATTTACCAGTTATATCTTTTTTGCTATTTTCAACATAAATTAATTCGTATTTACCAGCAGGAGCAATTGATCCTTCACGGTAAAGAATTGCACGTTTAGAACTTTCTTCAAGTTGATAATATCCTACAAAAGTGCATCCTTCTTTTTCAGTAGCAACAATTGGAGTATTAGCAATTAAATATACTTCTTTTGTTTCATATTGTTTCTTTTGTTTACAACCAGTAAATGTTAATGCTACAACAGCTAACATTAAAACTGTTAAAATTCTAATAAATTTTTTCATATTTTACCTACCCAATTACTACATCAAATTCTACTACTTCGTATTCATCCTTTTTAGGATTATTACGAGCTTCTAAGAATTTTACTGCAACATTTTCAAATAATGCGCAAGATAATACATCTTCATCAGATTTTACTATATCTTTGTATTTTTCTTTCATTGCTTCAAATTCTGGAGCGATATCATCAGCAGGACGATATGTAATTACTGGAGCATCACCAATAATCTTTTTACGAATTTCTTCGTTTACTGGAGCAGGTGCTGCACCATATTTTCCCTTTAGATAATCTTTTATTTCAGCAGGGCACATCTTATAACGTTCACCGCTAATTACATTCATAACTGCTTGTGTACCAACCATTTGTGAAAGTGGAGTTACTAGTGGAGGATAACCAAGGTCTTTACGAACACGAGGTATTTCGTTTAATACTTCTTCGTATTTATCCATAGCACCTTGACCTTTTAATTGACTCATTAAGTTTGATAACATACCACCAGGTACTTGATATTTCAAGATATTTGGATTAGTAGTCAATGCTTTTGGATTTAAACCACCATTAGCAAGGAATCTGTCTTTTACAACAGTTAGTTTATCACATGCTTGTTTTAAATAATCTAAGTTTAATTCAGGATCGTATTTTGTTCCTTGTAATACATATTCTAAAGCTTCAGTACAAGGTTGGCTAGTACCACCAGAAAGAGGAGATAAAGCAGTATCTACGATATCTACACCTGCTTCAATTGCACGCATTACTGTCATTTCAGCAACACCACCTGTACAGTGAGTATGTAATTCAAGTGGAAGTTTAACACTTTCTTTAATTCTTGTTACAAGTTCGTATGCGGCATTTGGAAGTAAAACACCAGCCATATCTTTAATACAAATTGAATCAGCACCCATCTTTTCTACTTCTTTTGCTAAATTAACATAATAGTCAATTGTGTGTACTGGACTAGTTGTATAAGATAATGCGATTTGGCAATGACCACCAAATTGTTTTTTATACTTATTTGTAGCATCTACAGCACTCTTTAAATTACGTAAATCATTCAATGCATCAAATACTCTTATAATATCTATTCCGTTTTCTAATGATTTTTCAACAAATTTTTCTACTAATTCATCAGAATAATGGCGATATCCTAAAATGTTTTGACCTCTAAATAACATTTGTAATTTAGTATTTGGACAAGCTTTACGAATAGCACGTAATCTTTCCCATGGATCTTCATTTAAGAATCTTAGGCATGCATCAAATGTTGCACCACCCCAAACTTCTAAAGCATAGTATCCGGCTTTGTCTAATAAAGTAGCTACTGGAAGAATATCTTCAGTTGTTAGACGAGTTGCAAGTAATGATTGATGTCCGTCTCTTAAACAAGTATCAACAATTTTTACACCCATTTTATTACTCCTTTTCTATTTATTTTTTGTTTGGTTTCCTTAGTTGAAAAAAAGCAAAAAGTTACAGATGTATAACTTTTTGCGTATTTACGTTTTGTGTGAATATTCGCGTATTTCATATATACATCATGCATATATCTTTAGTATTTTTTTGATACTTGAAAAAAACCAAATTTTTCATAGTTATTATACCACACCTAATTTTTTAATTCAATGTAATTGCTTGTGTTTAAAAAGGTCTATGATATATTCATAGACCTTTTATAACTATTTATTTAAAGCTTGTGATACAGCAACTGCTACTGCTACTGTGGCACCAACCATTGGGTTGTTACCCATACCGATTAAGCCCATCATTTCAACGTGAGCAGGTACAGATGAACTACCAGCAAATTGTGCATCTGAATGCATTCTTCCCATTGTATCAGTGAAACCATATGAAGCAGGACCTGCAGCCATGTTATCTGGATGAAGTGTTCTACCAGTTCCACCACCTGATGCTACTGAGAAGTATTTTTTACCCATTTCGATACATTCTTTCTTATATGTTCCAGCAACTGGATGTTGGAAACGAGTTGGGTTAGTTGAGTTACCAGTGATTGATACGTCAACACCTTCATAATGCATAATTGCAACACCTTCACGTACATCATCAGCACCATAGCAGTTAACTAATGCACGTTCACCGTTTGAATATTTAGTACGACTTAATTCATGTAATTTACCAGTTTTATAATCGAATTCAGTTTCAACATAAGTGAAGCCGTTGATACGAGAAATAATTTTAGCTGCATCTTTTCCAAGACCATTTAAAATTACACGAAGTGGTTCTTTTCTTACTTTATTAGCTGTTTTAGCGATACCAATTGCACCTTCAGCTGCAGCAAATGATTCATGACCAGCTAAGAATGCAAAACACTTAGTTTCTTCTGAAAGTAACATTGCGCCAAGGTTACCATGTCCTAATCCAACTTTACGATCATCAGCAACTGACCCTGGAATGCAGAATGATTGAAGTCCTACACCAATATACTTAGCTGCATCACTAGCACTCTTTGCATTGTTCTTTAAAGCAATTGCAGCACCAACTATGTAAGCCCAGCATGCATTTTCAAAACAAATAGGTTGAATACCTTTTACTGTATTATATACATCAATACCTGCAGCATCACAAATAGCTTTAGCTTCTTCAATTGAAGCAATACCATTTTCATTTAATGCTTTATTAATTTGATCTATTCTTCTTTCGTAGTTCTCAAATAATGCCATTATTACTGCCTCCTATTCTTGACGTGGATCAATATATTTAGATCCCTCAGCAAATCTACCATATGTTCCCATAGCTTTTTTAACTGCTTCATCAGCATTTAATCCTTTCTTTAAGAAATCAGTAAATTTACCTAAATTTAAATATTCATATCCGATAATTTGATTTTGATCATCTAATGCTAAACGAGTAATGTATCCTTCAGCAAGTTCTAGATATCTTGGTCCTTTTGCTTTTGTACTATACGCAGTACCAACTTGGCTTCTTAAGCCTTTACCTAAATCTTCAAGACCAGCACCGATGTTTAATCCACCTTCAGAGAATGCAGATTGTGTACGACCATAAATTATTTGTAAGAATAATTCACGCATTGCAGTATTGATAGCATCACATACTAAGTCAGTATTAACTGCTTCTAATACAGTTTTACCAACGATAGCTTCACTTGCCATTGCTGCTGAGTGAGTCATACCAGAGCAACCAACAGTTTCAATTAATGCTTCTTCAATAATACCATTTTTAACATTTAATGTTAATTTACATGCGCCTTGTTGAGGTGCACACCATCCAATACCATGTGTAAACCCATTGATGTCTTTTATTTCACGTGAATATGTCCATTTGCCTTCTTGAGGAATTGGAGCACAACCATGACTTGCACCAACTTTAACACTACACATTTCTTCGACTTCTTTTGTATAGTTCATGTTCATGTTTCTTTCTCCTTTATTTGACATTTATAAGCTATATCATTATAACCGAAATATAAGTTTTTTTCAAATATTAAGTTTTTTTATTTAATTACTTTAAGTATAAATAGATATATATACCAAGCCATTGAACAATTGCACCCGCTAATACAAAGAAATGCCAAATAAAATGTGATACTTTTTTATCTATGAAAAATGGAATTATACCTAGTGTATAAATTATACCTCCTCCTAAGATGTATAAAAATAAATTGAAATCATTAACAAACATTTTAGGAACAAATATTAATGCACTCCATCCTAGAATAAAATATAAAGGGAAATGAATAAATTTTAATCTTGTTGGTCCGAATACCGCAACAAGAGTAACACCTGTTATTATTATAATCCATTGAATAATAACAAAAATAGTTCCATATATTCCACCTATATAGCACAACAATATTGGCGCAAAACTAGCACCTATTAGTAAATATATTGATGAATAATCAAACCTTCTAAATATTCTTTTAACCTTGCTGCCATATGGAAATGCATGATAAAGAGTACTCATTGTAAATTCAAAAAATAATCCTAAAAAATAAATCGTTGAAGCAATATATTCATTTACCGTATTTGAGTGAATCAACATTAAAACATAAAAGACTATTGATAGAATAGAACCAATTCCATGTGTTACTGAATTACCTATTTCTTCTAATATTGTCCTATATGGTGGATTAACTATTTGTTTTTCTTTGCTTTCTAAATCAATTTCACTTATATACTGATTTCGTAAATTTTTTCTAATGTTTTTGTAATTATTCTTTAATTCTTTTTTTGAAAGTCTGTATTGTTTTTTATGAGCCTTTTTATTTAATCGATAAGTTTTCTTTGTCATAGTCATTCTCCTTTTTGCAATTTAATTATAGATTAGTATTATTATTTTTACAACCTCCTTTTTGTTTTTTTACTATCTAGTAAAAAAAGTTAAAAGAGAGTTATTTTTTATAACTCTCCTTTAAGTAGAATTCTATTATATTTTTTATTATTTTGCCATATCAGTGTTTGTAGGATCTAAAAGTCGCATCATATGGCGATAACTCGCAATGAATGCCCATTCATCAAATTCTTCACTGCTCATTCCATCTTTTAATGCCTGATAGTAATAATGTGCTATTAATTCTAAATGTTCATTATTATTTATATAAAATTTATTATCTTTTATATATGAGAAATTACCTAAATCTATTGACAATTTTATTGATGGTTCTCCTGTAGTATCATCTTCTTCAAATGAGTATTCTATTATTGTATGAAATTTTTCAACTATATCATCACCAATTCTCTCTACTTCTTTTACCTTAAAATATCCAATGGCGATGAGAGTATCTATATCAGCCAATTTCTCATAATCTTCTTTCGAGACAGTTACGTAGATTTTATACTTACTATTTAGTTCTTCAAGTGTTACATACTGACCACTTTTTCCAAGCTTATAGACAGAATATTTTGCTTCTCCTTTATCTTTATCTAAAGCATATGTTCTTTCAATCTTTATTGGAACAATATATTTTTCTGTTTCTTTATCGTATGTTGCTTCTTCTTTTAATAGTTTATATTTTCCAAAGTTATCCAATAGTTTTATGTATTGTGCATTGCCAAAGCTACAATAATTTACTTTTTCATACTTGTATCCATCCATTTCTGAAAATTTATTATAAAAGTAGTTCTTTCCAAGTATTTCAAAAATGAATTTATCACAGTACGTACAAGTATAAATTCCAAATTTACTCATTACATACTTATGTTGTAATTTTTCTCCTTCAGTTACTCCACATCTTGTGCATGTTTTTGCTTGTTTACACGTTGCTTCTTGAAATGTGTGTCCTAATGCTTCTCCCTCTGTTGCGCCACATCTTGAACATGTCTTTGCTTGTGTACATGTTGCTTCTTGAAATGTGTGTCCTAATGCTTCTCCTTCTGTTATTCCGCACTTACTACATTTTTTTGCTTGTGTACATGTTGCTTCTTGGAATGTGTGTTCACATCCTTTTGTAGTTTCCTTTTTACAAGAAATTAAAGTCATTACCATTATAAGTATTAGTGTTAAAAAAATCCTTTTTCTCATTTTAGTCCCCTTCTTTTTATTTTATATTTTTAAATATATTTTTTCTTTAAATTTTATTATTTAGCCAAATCGGTATTTGTTGGGTCTAATTCTCTAACAAAATGTCTATACTCTGCTATAAAGGCCCATTCATCAAATTCTTTAATACTCATTCCATCTTTTAATGCCTGATAGTAATAATGTGCTATTAATTCTAAATTTTTGTTATTGTTAATATAAAACTTACCATCCTTTATATATGAGAAATTATCTAAATCTATTTTAATATTTATTGTTGGTTCTTCTTTAGATGAACTTTCATAAAACATATATGTATTTTCTATACGAAATTCTTTTGTAATGTCATTACCAAATATTTTAGTTCCAACTATTGAAAATGATCCTGATGAGATAATCATATCTATCTCCATTATCTTCTCATAATACGATTCTGGAATGCTTATATATATATTATAATTATTATTTATTTCTTCTAGAGTAGTGATTACATATTCTTTACCAGGTTTTTCAGAATGGATTACATATGATATTTCACCTTTATCTCCATCTATTGCATACATTTTTTCAACTTTTATTGGAACAATATATTTTCCTGCCTTTTCATCATATGTTACATTATCTTTTAATAACTTGTATTTAGCCATAGCCCGTAGATGTGGCACAAATACTCCTTGACCTGATTCATAATACACTGTCTCATATTCGCAACCATCCATCTCTGAAAATTTATTTAAAAAATAGTTTTTACCAAGTATTTCAATAACAGATTTTTTGCAAGATGTGCAATAATAATTCCCCTGTGAATCAAGAATATATTGATGTTTCAATGCTTCTCCCTCTGTTGCTCCGCATCTTGTGCATGTCTTTGCTTGTGTACATGTCGCTTTTTGAAATGTGTGTCCTAATGCTTCTCCTTCTGTTGCGCCACACTTACTACATTTTTTTGCTTGTGTACACGTTGCTTCTTGGAATGCGTGTTCACATCCTTTTGTAGTTTCTTTCTTACAAGAAATTAAAGTCATTACCATTATAAGTATTAGTGTTAAAAAAATCCTTTTTCTCATTTCGTTCCCCCTTTCATTTAATATTTTTGTAGAAATTATAATGATAATCAATGTCGAAAAATGTCGAATATGTCGATACTTTTATGAGTCTTGACATTTTTGACGATTGACAATTATATTTTAACATACATTATGCTTTTTGTAAAGACATTTTGTAATTTTGGTACCATCAATAATATATTATGTATAAATGTATTTAAGTTGCATTTTATTAGATAAAACAAAAAAATCTGTAAAAGAGATACCTCTCAATTTACAGATTTTTTATATTACATAATATTATTTTCTTTTGGCAATCATACTAGTTCCAGTCATTTCTACTGGTTTAGTTATGCCTAATAAATCTAACATTGTTGGAGCAATGTCACCTAAATTACCTGTTTTTCTTAATTCTACATTTTCATTAGTAATTAAGAATGGTACTGGATTTGTTGTATGAGCAGAGAATGGGTTATGATGTTCATCCCAAATCATATCAGCATTACCATGGTCAGCAGTTAATACCATTGTGCCACCAACTTTCATAATTGCATCATATACTCTACCAACACAAGTATCAACAGTTTCTACTGCTTTTACTGCAGCATCAAATACAGCTGTATGACCTACCATATCACAGTTAGCATAGTTTAAAATGATTGTATCATATTTTTCTGATAATATTGCGTCAACTACTTTATCAGTTACTTCATAAGCACTCATTTCTGGTTTTAAATCATAAGTAGCAACTTTAGGAGAAGGTACTAAAATACGATCTGCTCCTTTTAACTCTTTATCTACACCACCATCAAAGAAATATGTAACATGAGCATATTTTTCAGTTTCTGCTATTCTTAATTGCTTTAATCCTAGATTAGAAATAACATCACCATACATATTATCTAATTCTTGTAATCCAAATGCTACTTCACCTTTTACTTTTTCAGAGTATAGCATCATTTGTACAAAGCATAAGTTCTTGAATTCTACATATCTTTGTAAACTTCCTTTTTCACCAGTTGCTTCTTTTGGATTTGTTAATGCAACACTAATTTGAATTGCTCTGTCAGGTCTAAAGTTAGCAAATATTACTGAATCATTTTCTTCAATTGTGCAACCTTTAGTAACAATGTAAGGTTTAACAAATTCATCAGTTATACCTTCTTTATAACTTTCATCAATTCCTTCTAATAAACCTTTAACTGGCGCATCACCAAACACTAATGCATTATATGCAAGTTGGGTACGATCATAGTTACGGTCTCTATCCATTGCGTAATATCTACCACATACTACACCTAGTTCAACACCCTTTTCGCGTGCTTCACTCAATTGTGTAAGATATTGTTTTGCGGAAGTTGGTGGAACATCTCTACCATCTAAGAATGAATGAACAACTACTTTCTTTACTCCGCGTTCGATTGCTTTATTCATTAAGTATATTATGTGATTTATATGTGAATGTACACCACCATCTGACATTAATCCCATAATATGTAAAGTAGAATTATTATTTATTGCATGTTTAATTGCGTTATCAATTGCAGGCATAGTATCAAGTTTATGTTCACGACAAGCAATATTTACTCTTGTTAATGATTGGAAAACAATTCTACCTGCCCCAATATTTAAGTGACCTACTTCACTATTTCCCATTTGCCCATCAGGTAAACCTACAGCTTCACCAGATGCGCCAATTAATGTGTGAGGATACTTTGCGAATAGTTTGTCTAGATTAGGCTTTTTAGCTGCTGCTATTGCATTACCATCAGTTTCTTTTCTAATTCCAAAGCCATCCATAATAACTAACATTACTAATTTTTTTTGACTCATTTTTCTTATACCTCTTCTTAACATTTATTATATTACTTTATTTTAGTTTTTTCTAGTTTTTAGACTTTTCTTTTTGATTTTCAAAATTTGCGTTAATCAATACCTTATTATACAAAGTATGTATTATTGTTGTTGAAAGTGGCCACCTTACTAGCTGTACTAATAATCTTAATGGTAGACCTGCTAATACTCTTTCAACACTTTCAAAATATGTGTATAAATATATGCTATTAATAGTTGTTTCGAGTAGGCAAGTTATCAACACAGTAATTCCAAGTGGAATAAATTTTATATTTTTTTTGAAAAATAATCCACCGCTTATTCCCCAAACTACACAAGTTAAGGTCATTATAGCTGAAAACGGATAACTTGAAAAACAAAAGCCATATATGAGATCGGCACCAAGTGCACAAATTCCCCCATAAATGGGACCTCCAACTATTCCCGCAAAAAATATTGGAATATTCCAAAGACTAATACGAAAACTATTATTACCTATTGATAGGAATGATTTTAGGACGATACCGAGTGCCATCATAATTGCCAGGAAGACTAACTTTTTGGTGTTAATTTTTAACATTTTATCGCATCCTTTCATAATCATCATATATATTATATCAAAGTTTAAAAAAGTGCTATTTAAATAGCACTTTTTATTTATTAATTCTTTTTACTTCGATATATATACAAACATGAACATAGCGTAGTTACCATTGCAATAATTGTCGCTATGCTAGATTTTTTACAATTACTCTTTACTGTTGTATAGTTATCAGTATAACTTTCTGAACATCTATTACATCTATGAATTGTATAACCATCTTGTTGTTTAGTTGGATTAATTATAACAATATAATAATCGTGACCAAGTGCAGGAATTTCTTCATAAGTTGTGTAATCACATCTAGAACATGTTTGATATGCATAATGGCCAATATTTTCACAAGTTGCTTCAAGTGCTTCGTGTTTAATAATGTCATGACCTAATGCTTCAATTTCTCTTTCATTGGTTATTGTATGGCATACTTCACATTCAATTATTTCTTTTCCTGAATCTACACATGTAGCTGGTTCAGAAATTATCCAATCTGATTCTTTATGTGGTAATTTTGCTTTTTCATTAGCTTGATAACTATTTTGACATCTTGTACAACTATAAAGTGTATAACCTTTACTTTCACATGTTGGTGGAACAACCGTTTCTACATAATTATGCATCAATATAGGTAGTTCTTTATATGTTGTATAATCACAATTTTTACATGTGTCATATGCTTCATATCCTGTCTTGATACATTCGGCAGGTTTACCATCGTGATGAACAAGTTCATGTGGAAGTTTATCTTCAGTTTGTATTATTTGAACATCTTTACATACGCTACATTCATCATAAATTGCACCGGCTTCTTTACAAGTAGCTTTTTTGGTTTTTCTTTCATAATTATGACCATTAGCTGTACCTACTACTTCATTACAGTATCTACAAGTTTTAGGAGTTGTACATGTTGCTTCTATATAATCATGGCTACCTACCTCGCCTACTTCATCGCCACATCTAAAGCATTTAGAAGGACTTAAACAAGTAGCTGGTAAATAGTAGTGTCCCAAAGCCTCTCCTTCAGTTGCGCCACAATCTGTACATGTTTTAGGAGCTGTACATGTTGCTTCTTTGAAATTATGGAATTCATAATCATCATTATAGTAGAAGACTACTTTTTTTACAACATATAGTGCACTTTCTTGGTTATAACCACTTAGATATGTAGGACCATTGTAATTTATATTTGTTAAATCAACACTCACAACAGAATCAGTTGTCCATCCACCTCTTGCATTTATCATATTAGTATAGGCTATACTATCTTTTAAGTCTAAAGGCATTCCGTGATATCCAAATGAATAATTACTATTTTTAAAACCAATTACTGATTGAACGCCATCTTTATTAGAAATGAAGCTTTGATCAGTTGAATAATATATATCTGCTCTTTTATAATTACTAAAATCAATTTGGCCTAAATCTAAAACATAATTGTATTCTGCTCTAAAGCAAGGTTGATAAATACCAGCCTCCGGCCAAGTATCCCTTAAACCAGCTTGATTAGAATATCTTGACATTTCAACCGTATTAGTTTTATTTACCTTATCAATTGTGCCATCAACAGTTCCTTTATTAATCATTACTGTTGCAACATCACATACACCACCATTTGGTGTTTTAGCACTAATAATAATGCGATGAGTTCCTTTAGTAAGTTTTGTAGTATCAATTTGACCTTCAAAACCTATTTTAGTAGGATCACATACTTGATAATTAGTAAACTTATCATATACATCATATCTTGCGACAGTTGAAAGTGGATATTGTTCAGTTATTTTATCATCAACAATATAAAAGAAACTTTCAATTCCTCTTTCATCTAATGCAAAACCTGATACATCTATTAAAGTATTTTCATTACTTGTTACAAAATATGAAACAGTAGCTTTACTGTTCTTATATGTACCGCCTTCTTGGTCTAATTTAACAATTGAATTTGTTGCTCTTTCTAATAAGCAATACCAGTCAACTGACATATATTGAGAATTTTTCAAAATATCTTCGCTAAGCCATGTGCCATAAGGATATGAATATCTTTTACTTGCATTAGCAGCACAGTCATATACACAATATGTATTATTTGCTTCATTGTAACCAACAATTGCAATAAAATGTCCATATACGTGAGCAATAACAGTTCCACCTTTTTTTAAGTGTGCTTTTACATCTGGTCTAGTAATAGTTCCATCTCGACCAGCACTAGTTACTTTAAAACCATATTTTTTCTCATATGCTTGTAATTGATTATATAAAACCCATCTTGCGGTACCACCACCAATTGAGCCATTGTATGCATCAATCGCATAAGCGTATTTAGCAAGATTAGTTGGTTCTATAAAATTACCAGTTAAATAGTTTACCGCATTCGTTAATGACAATAGTCCACAACCACTTGTGGCAATTGAACTACCACCAATTACAAAACTACTCCATAATCCTTTTGCTTGTTGGTAACACTCAGGTGTGTTAAATACAGCCTCTTCTTCACCACTAGCATATACTACCTCTTTACTTTCAATATTGCAAAATGCAAAAGAGCACATTGCTAATATTGTTATAATGAATCCGATTATTTTTTTCATAACATACCTCTATCTTTACAGGTATATTATATCATTATTCGCTATTTTTCGCAAGAAATAAATTACTATTGATACTTCATTTTGTCTTTTTGTTCAAAAATAATCTTTAAAGCACTTTTTTCTAATCTTGATACTTGTGCTTGTGAAATACCAAGTTCTTCAGCTATCTCCATTTGTGTTTTGTTATCATAGTATCTACTATATATTATGCCTTTTAAACGACTGTTTAGTTTAGCAATTCCCTCATTAATTATCATTTTGTTTAACTTTTGTTCTTCGGTTTCATAGTCATCCGCAATCTGATCTATCAAATATATTTCATCACCACCATTACTGTATATAGGGCTATATATTGAAACCGGGTCCTGAATTGCTTCTAAGGCTATGACAACATCAATTGTATCAACATTAAGGGCATCTGCTATTTGTTCAATAGTAGGTTCTTCTCCTTTTTCATTAAAGAATTTTTCTTTAAATTGTAGAGCTTTATATGCAGTATCCTTAACTGAACGGCTTATTCTAACTACTGAATTATCACGTAAATATCTTCTTATTTCACCAATTATCATCGGTACCGCGTAGGTAGAAAATTTAACTCCATGAATAAAGTCAAAATTATCAATTGCTTTCATCAATCCCATTGCGCCTACTTGAAATAAGTCATCTAAGTCTTCACCACGATTATTAAATTTTTTAATAACACTAAGTACTAGTTTTAGATTACCTTCTACTAACATATCTCTTGCGGCTCTATCTCCCGCTTGACTCTTTTTAATTAAATCCATCATTTCCTCTTGAGGAATGACTTTTAATTCAAGGGTATTAACACCTGTTATTTCAACTTTATTTCGCATATTTTCACCTTCCAAAAGGAGTATGCGTTTTTTTGAAAGTTTTTATGCAATTTTAAAAAAGTTGTTAAATATACTTGAATTTTTCATTTAAAATAAAGTCTATTTTTAAGCTATCTTCACTAAGTTTTCTATTTCTTGACGCATTTTATCAATGATGCGTTTTTCTAGTCGAGATATATATGATTGTGATATTCCAAGTTTATCAGCAACCTCTTTTTGGGTGAGTGGTACTTCACCATACAAACCATATCGCATAATTACAATTTCTTTTTCTCTAGGTGTTAATTTATCAATTGCATAGTATAAATTTTTAACATCTTCTTCTTCAGTCATTTTAGTAAGTGCTAAAGTTTCGTTTGAACTTATAATATCTGATAGTATCATTTCATTACCTTCTGAATCTATGCTAAGTACTTCATCTAATGAATATTCTTGTCTAGTTCTTTGGGTTTTCCGTAAATGCATTAATATTTCATTTTCTATACATCTTGATGCATATGTTGCAAGTTTAATATTTTTTTCCATTTTAAATGTTTGAATGCCTTTAATTAAGCCAATAGAACCAATGCTAATTAAGTCTTCCATATTTATCTTTGTTGACTCAAATTTTTTAGCGATAAAAACAACTAGCCGTAAATTATGTTCAATTAACTCATTCCGTGCATCTATGCTACCATTTTTGACCTCTAATAGCAATTTAGCCTCATCTTCTTCAGATAGGGGCTGTGGTAAAACATTATTACTATTTATGTAATAGCATATATTTTTGCCTTTATTAACAAACAATTTATCTAAAAGTTTTTTAAGTAGTTTTATCATTTCATCACCTCTAAGTTATTTTAACAAAATAATACTACTTATTTTGTTATATTATGGGATGAATCAAAAATATTATTTGGTAGAATAGCTTGATATTCTTTGGTATCTATATTACAAAAGGCATAATATACATTTAAACTTTTTTTATCAATTACTATTTTAGGGCCTTGATATATTGCGATCTTAGATATGTTATTAACTGTTGATATTTCGATATCAGTTACATATAAAAAAAGTTCACTGTATAAACTTTGACTTAAATAAACTATAGGTACATTTAGATAGTTTGTGTTATTACCAGTATCATACAACCCATTAATTTTTTTATTTTCTATCCTTAAAGAGTATATATTTTTAAAGTGTTTAGCATAACCTTGAATGATATATAAACAAATAACATATATCAAACTTATAATCATTAAAATAATACTTTTAATTTTAAAAACAAATAATGTACCAATAAAAGTCATTGTAAGTAAATAAAAAAGAACTATTTCAATTATCTTTATTTTTATTGATTTATTAGAAAAAGCAATTAAACCAACCAAAACTCCCATTATATATCTAATTGCATAATAGGTTTTATATGGTAAAAAATATAATAACAACATTAAAACCGAAACAATTAAAGCAAGTATCACACGATATACTTTTAGCCTATCATTAAGTAACATTGCAATTGTTCTAATAAAAGCATAATTCACAATTATGGTTGAAAGTATTAATAGATCCCAATATACAATCATCTATATCACCAATAGCTATTATATATTTTTTTATTAGAATATCTTGATGAAAAAAGTAAGATAGAAAAGAAAAAATCTCACAAAATGTGAGATTCTTTAATTAAAATGGATTCATAGGGTTAGTACTATAATCACTGACTGATGTTTGTCCTTGTTTTAAAACAAGTTCAGTTTCAACTTTATTTAAGATAGCATAAAGTAAAATGTAGATTGCGGCAGAAACGGCATTAAATAAGACATTAATTACGCCTAAGGCAGTACTACTTGCACTTAAATAAGCAGATATATCCACTCCATAAGCTTCTTTTATCATTTCGGCATATTGTTGTATTGTAGTTTCCCAAGAAGCGATATTCAATATCTTTGAAATGTTATAAAGGGCATTAAGGCCTATAAATATACCCATTATTAGTGAAAATATTTTAGTTACTTTTATGTATTTACCATATCTATGTTCGCCAGTTTTAGTAGCATCTGCCATGCCTTTTAACACTTTTATTAAGTTAACATTATAAATTGTTATGATAACTGTAGCTATTACAAAAACAACTAGCACTACTACCATAATCCAACTATATACATATAAAAATAAATCAATTTCCTGTTGATTTCCACCAGATTCAACAAGAATGGTTCTAATAATATCAGTTGCAGATAAAGCATATAGTAATGCAATGATTACTATTCCTAGCAATACCCATAATAAAATTGCGTATACTTTATAAGTTACTGCGATAGCGTTCATTGATTTTTGTAAATCATCACTACCTCTTTTTTTTGCATTAATTGCCAATCCTAAAAATACAGTGAAAAGTACTGGGAATGTTGCATCAAGTGCTAAAGATAAAATATTATTCCCGGCCATTATAGATGATAAAACTGTTAATGATGCATTACATATTAATAAAATAAATAATGCTTTAATTAATTTGTCATCCATAAATTTAACAAATCTGTTTTTCTTTTCCTCCACTGGATTTGTTTGATTTAATTCATTTTGGTTTAATTCGTTTTGATTTTGTTCCATATTATTCCCCTTTTTATCTATTGCTTGTTAGCAATTATATTATAGCATAGTGATTAATTTTTTTGCAAGGAATATTAAAAAAAATCTGTTTTTGAAACAGATTTTTATCTAAAACGATTTTGTAACCAACTTGGAACTTTTGTATTACTATTGTCCTTTGGTTCTTCTTTAGTGCTACCACCATTGACATAAGGTTTTCTTGGTTCTTGAGGTTGTTGTGGTTGTGGTTGTCTTTGACTATAACTATTATTGTAATTTGAATAACTATTGTTATTTTGACGATATCCATAATTACTTTGTTGTGGTTGAGAATAGTTGTAGTTTCTTCCTTGATCTTGAGGTTGTTGTGATTGTTCATCATCATCTGACATTCTGTTAGTTGAATCGAAACCTGTTGCGATAACAGTTACAACTACTTCACCATTTAATTCTAAGTTAAAGCCTGTTCCACAAATTATATCGATATCTGTTGATGACGCATTTCTGATTTCTGAGATAACATCTTCAACTTCTTTCATTGTAATATCAACATCACTTGTTATTTCAACGATTGCATCAGTCGCACCATTAATATCTACTTCAAGTAATGGGCTACTAATTGCAAGTCTTGCGGCCTCAATTGCACGGTTAGGTCCACTTGCTATACCTATACCCATTAGAGCAGAACCTTTTCCTTGTAGTACATTTTTTACGTCCGCAAAGTCAACGTTAATTAATCCTGGTAAAGTAATGATTTCCGAAATGCCTTGTACACCACGTCTTAAAACGTCATCTGCTTCGCTAAATGCTTGTAAGAATGGAATATCTCCGCCTACTAATAATTTATCATTAGGTACAATTACAAGTGTATCAACATATTGACGCATTTGTTCAATTCCGGCTAATGCTTGTTGCATTCTCTTTGTTCCTTCAAAACTGAATGGTTTAGTAACAATACCTACAACAACGCAACCAGCTTCTTTAGCATATCTTGCAATTACAGGTGCTGCACCAGTTCCGGTACCTCCACCCATACCTGCAGTAATAAATACTAAATCAGTATCTTTTAATACTTCTCTTATTTCTTGTTCTGACTCTTCAGCGGCACGTCTACCAATTTCAGGATTTGCACCAGCACCAAGACCTTTTGTTAATTCACTACCGATTGGAATTCTAACATCAGCCTTTGATAGTCTTAATACCTGGCAATCTGTATTAATGGCAATATATTCAACTCCATGTACATCATTATCGATCATACGATTTACGGCATTCCCGCCACCTCCACCAACACCGATAACCTTTAAAACCGGTTTAGCAGAAAGCATATCTTGTGGTTGATTCATAGTATTCCTCCTTTTTAGTGTATTAATTATAACACGTTTTTTTTAGAATTGCAACAATTTATTTAATATTGCCAATGCGCATTACATCACGTGCAATCATTATTTCTTCATTTGTAGGTATTACTAATACCTTAATTTTTGAATCATCTGCAGAAATTAATGCATTATGACCTCTTGCGGCAAGATTTCTAGCTTCATCAATTTTGATACCAAATGCTTCTTCTAATCTATTACAAATAGCTTTTCTTGTTTCTGAAGAATTTTCACCGATACCAGCAGTAAAGATAATTGCATCTGCACCACCCATATATCCATAGTAGCTACCAATGTAATCTGCAACTTTCTTTTCTTGCATTCTTAATACCAATGCGGCTAATTCATTTGTATCTTCAACTGCTCTTAAATCTCTTGAATCACTTGATATTCCTGAAATACCAAGGTATCCTGATTTTTTATTCAAAATATTTACTACTTCTGCAGCAGTTAAGTTTTCTTTACTTGCAATAAAACTTACAACAGCAGGATCAAGTGTACCACTACGAGTCCCCATTGGTGTTCCATCAAGTGGAGTAAGACCCATTGTTGTATCTACACATTTACCATATTTTACTGCCGCAAGGCTAACACCATTACCCATATGGCATGTAATTAATCTTAATTCTTCAATTGGTTTTCCTAAGAATTTTGCAGCTTCTTTAGAAACATATTTGTGTGATGTTCCGTGGAACCCATATTTTCTTACGCCATATTTTGTATACCATTCATAAGGCACTGCATACATATATGCTTCTGGTTCCATTGTTAAATGAAATGATGTATCAAATACACCTACGTTTGGAACACCAGGTAAAGCTTTCATAAACGCATCTACACCCATTAAATTAGCAGGATTATGTAATGGACCTAAATCATTAACAGAAGCAACATTTTTAATTGATTCTTCAGTCATTAAAACTGAATCATTATAGAATTCACCACAATGAAGAATACGATGACCTACACCAGAGATTTCTTCTAATTTTGATACAATCTTTTTATCTACTAAAACTTTTAATAACATTTCAACTGCATCTTGGTGATTTTTAATATTTACTCTTTGCTTTTCTTCAACTGTTCCATATTTGATTTTGAACAATGGATCAGATAAACCAATTTTTTCAAATATTCCTTCCGCAATAACTTTTTCTTCAGGCATTTCAAATAATTTAAACTTAAGTGATGAACTACCTGCATTTACTGCCATTATTTTATACATAGTACGCCTCCAATTATTTTAACTTTTTTTATTATAGCACAATTGCTATTTTTTTTCAATAATTTAACTTAATCTATTAAAAGAGGTATTTTTTAATTCAACTATTAAAAAACCAAAAAAGGCTATAAAGCCCTTTTATTTTAGCATGTCCTTTACAATTTGCTCTGCGATTTTTTCCATACCATCTTTGTTTGGATGAGCAGAATCAACTAAATAATTTGTAATATCAACTTTATCTAAATTAACTAATTTATAATTTGTTGCAAATTCAGTTATAACATTATTATATGCATTTTGGTTTTCTTTTGTATATAAATTAGATGTTGGTAAAGTACATAGTACTATTTCTGAATTTGGACATAATTGTTTTAAGTTAGTTAACATTTTTTTATATGCTGATTTAAAACTATTTACTGTGTATGGAGCATGACAATCATTAGAACCCATATAGATAATTATTACATCAGGAGTTTCACCATTTACTACAAGTTTTGAAAGTCTTTCCATACTTTGTGATGCACTAGAACCACCAGTAGAAACACAACTTCCCGAATATGAATTATTAATAAATAGCTTTCCACCTAACTTATTAATTGCTTTCATCCACCATGTTAGATTTACATCACTAACATCAGCAGTAGGGTATGGATAAAAAGTTTTATAACCTTCTGGCACATATTCTTCGTAAGTAGAAATACTATCTCCAATTATTGAGATTTTTTTACCAACGTACGGATTGCTACCCTCAACATATGTTGCATGAATTTGCGTATCTTCAGTTATATTAAATACATCTTTATCCCAGCCAACAAAAGCAAAACCATCATAAGATAGAGGTGTTGGTGGAATCACTGCGCCCCATTTTTCGGCTTTTCTTACGGCAATTACTTCATCATTTTTGCCTAAGAATGTAACGTTATATAAAATGTGATTGTTTGCTTCATTAACATTTGAAAATTCTATACCACTAGATGTAACATGAATAACACAGTTAATTTTGTAATTATGATTAGTTTTCAATGTTGCGGTCAAAACGCAATATCCGGCTTTTTTAGCAGAAATTGATGACCAAGTAGATACAGTTGCAATGCTACTATCGCTAGTAGACCAATCATATAAAGTTACTTGTGAATTAGCAGTTGTTGGAAAAACTGGTTGATATACATATGTTCCACTACCATTTTCAACTCGTCTTATCCCTGTAAAATTACCACTACTTTCGGGAAGAACAAATTCTTTAAAGCCACTTATTTGAACGAATTTAGCATAAACTTTGATGTTATCTTCGCAATAGCCACCAACTTCACTACAGCTAGTATTAGATATATCAGATATATACCATCCTAGAAATTCATATCCTGGTTTAGAATAACTTGGTAAAGTTACCTTTTCACCATAAGTAAATTTATTAGGTAATAAATCTACAACTTGACCATCATCATAATATGTAATAGTAGGTTCTAAAATATCATAACTTAAAGTATATTTTACATAATAAATATTATCAATACGTTCTTTAACTTCATTCCAAACTTGGTTTGTCGTCCCTTTAGGGTTGGCTGGAAATTGAGGCTTTTCAAAATATTCAAGATATTGTTCATCAACTAATTTATCATCTATGTAAAAAGTACAATCTTTATCACAGATTAATTTACTAACTACTACTGTTATATTGCTAGTTACATGATTTAAATCACCATCTGAATCGAAATCGTAATAATAGCCTTCTTCATCTTCTAAATTTGGGTATTCAACTTTTGAACCATATTTAACTTTTTCGCTAGAAATGAATCTACCATTTTCATATTCAAAAATTACTTCGAATTCTTCTCCTGAATCAAGGGTGTAAGTATAATAATATACATTATTTACTCTTTCTGTAGTTAATATCCAACTAGGATTAGCTTCGCCTTCAATAGTAGGGGCAGTAGAACTAGCCGTATATTTGATTGTTTCTTCTTTTAATAATGTTTCTCCATCATAATATCTGCATACTTTGTCACATTCTTTTTGGTATGCTGTAGCTTTAATATTTGATTAAATATTTGATAATTCGGCAAGAGTTTTATCAAACTCAAAATAATAACCTTCTATTTCTTTGGTATTAGGATAACTAATACTAGATCCCTTACTAACCTTTACTTCAATTATCTTATCACCGTTTTCATACATGAAAGTAACTTTATAACGTTTAGCATTCTTACATCCTGTAAATAAAACTAGCAATAAAGTAAATGCAATTATATATAATCTTTTCTTCATATTTTACCTCATTTTTTTATAGTATATCATACTTTTATTATTTTTGCAACTTGAAAAATATGTAAAAAAATTATATACTTATTATAAACAAGTTAAATTACAATTGATAATCATTTTACTTGAATCTTATTTATACAAAATTAGATTAAATAATGTTATTAATATTCAACTCAGAATTATTATTATTTTTTTAACCTCGTCATTTCAAAATTAATTCTTTCATCATTAAACATAATTATTTCTCCTCCCAAAATAATTGATCTAAAGTTCTATCCAATGCTTTACATATTTTAATACATAATTGAAGAGATGGATTATATTCTCCTCTTTCAATCATATTAATAGTTTGCCTTGATACGCCAATAAGTTTTGCTAGAGCTTCTTGCGAAAGTTTTGCTTCCACTCTTGCTAATTTCATTTTCATATTTTCCATAATTATCACCCGACATTTTGTCAAATATATTTTACATCATTATATTTGTTTTGTCAATTGTTTAGACCTAAAAAAGCGAATCCACAAAAAATGTGAATCCGCTTAGTTCAAACTTAGTCCCTTTATCAACAAGTCCATTTAGTAAAAATTCATACTATTTTTTAAAAAGGACTTCAATTCTTTCTTCCATGCAGAACCTTTCAAATAAATAATGTTTTAAGGTTGCATCACTAAAATGCCATATCTTCTGTTTCCCAAAGATATTGAATAGTTTTCTTCCGTAAATTCTTTCTAATGCATCATTATAATCATTGTATGATTCTTCTAAATCAAATTTTCCAGAATCTATTCTTTCTTTTGTAGGAAAAACCGACAATTGAATTATATTGTTATTCTTGAAATAAACAACGACATTGCTAGGATAACTCATTTCAAATACTATCCCTATCATGGAATATTCAAATACTTTATCATATTTTTTTAAATTAGCATTTGGAAAAATACATTCAAATTCCTCTTTTGTCGTTTTAGATGATAACTTTATATTATCAATATCTATTACTATGTTCATGTTATCCTCCTAAATAATTGCTAAATATCTCATTTGAATAAGCCTATGAACAGATCTCCAAGTAAAATATTGGAATCCTCCTCCACCATCAACAATACCAGTTGCCACTTTAAATGGTTTTAACACTTTATAATGATTCAATGCTAAATTATTAGAAGCAGGCAAGTTTAGTTGACCCGGTGCAGTTCCTGGATTAGTTAAAAATCGTCCATATTTTGACCCATATCTATCTAACTCCATTCCAGGTTGAAGCGTCATTTTTCCTTCCGTTCCAGGTGTGGCACCTCTCATAAAATATTCTGTTTTTATGAAGTTACCACAAATAGCTGTACCAATTCCAGCCACAGTGCTTGTAATTCCTGAATACCAATTATATGCTGCGGTATTTCCATTAAACAACCCATCTGACATATAATTGTATCCGGTAAAGGAACCAACAGTATCTGCAATACCGTTATTTAAAGTTAGCACTCCAGCGCCCACTGTTATTCCAGCAACGATTAACATTCCAATTGGGGCACCACCAATTAAAACAATGGCTCCAGCTCCAATTGCAAGAGCACCAGTGACAATGTTTCCTACGCCTCTAAAAAACTCCCATAAATCAAAAGTTCCATAAGGATCATAACCCATCACCGGGTTATTTCCGCAGTACGCATATAAATTTAATCCATTAATACTTTCGGGATTTAAATATTCAATAGAATCTGGGCTGATGAACCTACAAAGTTCTGGAGAATAATACCTTGAGGATAGCCAAAATAATCCCGTTTCTTTATCATAATAGTATCCTTTATATAAGTAACTATTTATTTCAATTAAATCTTCATCACCATCTATATTTATTACTTTACCCCAAGC
>ENA-OROK01000277-OROK01000277.1-human-gut-metagenome-genome-assembly--contig:-NODE-277-length-65987-cov-11.184523_pt1 | contig 65987 bp, 56 predicted proteins | sample MGYA00242127_ERZ509046 | MGnify/ENA primary metagenome ERZ509046 (study PRJEB26280, sample SAMEA2338728) | human gut metagenome | biome: human gut; feature: human-associated habitat; material: faeces... | reverse complement strand
CTGCGACCTCCTGGTCCCAAACCAGGCGCTCTAGCCAAGCTGAGCCACACCCCGATATGCTTTTTTGCCGTTTCGTTTTTGTTGCCTCACCGAAGCGACTTCGATATAATATCACCCTATTCCATACTTGTCAACACTTTTTTACATTTTTTTTAAATTAATTTTTCAAATACGATATATCCTGCGTTTTTACGATGTTTTCGATAACCTGAAATAACAGTTTTACTGACTCCTTAAATGATTTATTAACCGCACTTTCTGCTGTAGGAAATCGGGCAAGAAAAAAGGCGGTTTTATCGCAAACCGCCTTTTAGTGGACTAGACGGGAGTCGAACCCGTGTCCGAAATACAATTCCCTGTCCTTCTACGAGTGTAGTTTATTATTTAACATTCCCTCTGCCACACGATAACAAACAACCTTGTGGTTTCAGTAGCTTCATGATACGCCCGATGGCTCAAAGCTTTGCCAACGTCGTTTCTCACATAGTCGAAGCCTGGGTCCTAAAGTGTGAGTGCTCTAGGTCAGACTGCTGCCATTAGGCAGCGTATGCTAAATTATCTTCAGCGTTTAATTTTAATTTGGCCATTTAACGCATCGCCATACGACTCGCTTCTCCAGCTGCATGTACCCCGTCGAAACCTTTACTAGCCCATATTCAATTTTTTTTGCGGGGTACATGCAGCTACGCTCCATGTTCTCCGCTCCGCTTCGGTCCGCCCAAAACCAAGGTCCACCGGACCTTGTGGGCCCCGTCGAAACCTTTACTAGCCCATATTCAATTTTTTTTGCGGGGTACATGCAGCTACGCTCCATGTTCTCCGCTCCGCTTCGGTCCGCCCAAAACCAAGGTCCACCGGACCTTGTGGGCCCCGTCGAAACCTTTACTAGCCCATATTCATTTTTGCTAACCAAGATTTCTGATTTTGAAATCTCTCTGCGCCTCTCGCTTTTGATCCTTCTTGGCTATGTCTGCTCTTTTATCATAAAGCTTCTTACCTTTTGCAAGTGCTATCTCTACTTTGACCAGACTCCCCTTAAAGTATACCTCCACCGGCACAATTGTGAAACCCTTTTCCTTCATCTTTGATGAAAGCTTCTCGATTTCCTTCTTGTGGAGCAAAAGCTTTTTAGGTCTGAGTGGATCCTTGTTGAAGATATTTCCCTTCTCATATGGTGTAATATGCATGCCATACAGGATAATCTCACCGTTCTCAATACGGATGAATGACTCCTTTATGCTGCCCTTTCCCATTCGAAGTGACTTCACCTCAGTTCCTGCAAGTGAAATACCGGCTTCGTATTTCTCAAGCAAAAAGTAATCGTGATAGACCTTTTTGTTGTTGGCTATTAATTTCTTTGGTTCCTTAGCCATGTCGGTATCTCCTTTCCTCAAACTGCTTTACAATACTAACACATTTTTTTACAATTGCCAATATCTAAAACGCAAATTATTGTAAACCGCTGGTTCACATTTCTGTTTATTTACACTATATAATATATTATGACATCTTTTTCAATAAATCTATCGCACAACGACCGACAAATAACAGCTAATCAAATAAGTATTGTTAAATCATAAAAAATTTCGTCATTATTGTCATATTATTCCGCCGGTTTAAAATCAATTGTACGCATAATTTTGTCAGTACTGTCCACAACAACCTTGATTTTTTGTCCAAGCTTGTATCTCTTATTAGTGGCTGAACCGGCTAGCTCATAGGTATCCTCGTAAAACTCATAGAAATCATCTGTCAGGTCTGTCACGCGCACAAGTCCCTCAACTGTATTTGGAAGCTCCACGAAAAAGCCCCACTCCGTGACACCTGATATAACTCCTTCAAAGCATTCACCAATATGATTTGACATGTATTCACATTTTTTAAGCTTGACTGTTTCACGCTCTGCCTCTTCTGCACGTCGTTCGGTCTCACTTGCCTGCTTTGCAACAGCATCGAGTATAGACTCATAGTGCTCCCTACGGTTATCATTCATCCTGCCGCGGATATTTTCCTTGATGATACGGTGTATCTGCAAATCAGGATATCTGCGGATTGGTGATGTAAAGTGACAATAATAATTTGCCGCCAGTCCAAAATGTCCTGTACATGCTGTTGTATATTGTGCCTGTTTCATAGAGCGCAGTGTCAGTCTGCTTATCAGGGATTCTTCATCTGTGCCATCCACCTTCATCAAAAGCTTCTGGAGCTCCTTTGGGTGTACCTCATCAGCTCCAATATGAAGCGTATAGCCAAAATTATTGATAAATGTGGAAAGCTTTGCGATTTTTTCCGAGTCCGGCTTGTCGTGTGTTCTGTATACAAAAGGTATTTCCTGCCAGAAATAATCCTCAGCCACAGTTTCATTTGCTATAAGCATAAAATCCTCAATGAGCTTTGTTGCCACATTTCTGTCATACGGCTTTATATCTATCGGATGACCATCTTCATCGAGCACGACTTTAGTCTCCGGAAAATCAAAGTCTATAGAACCTCGTTTCATTCTCTTTTTGCGTAGAATTGCTGCAAGCTCTGCCATTTTTTCAAACATAGGCACAAGCTCCTTATATTCTTCAATCACAGCGGCATCCTTATCTGCAAGAATCTTTTTTACATTTGTATATGTCATCCTGCGGTTTGTCTTTATGACTGTCTCTGCAATCTTATGATCGATAACTTCACCCTTTTTATTTATTGTCATAATGCATGAAAGAGCCAGCCTGTCACATCCCTCATTCAAGGAGCATATGCCATTTGAAAGCTCTCTTGGAAGCATCGGAATTACTCTGTCTACAAGATAAACCGATGTTCCTCTCTTAAGTGCCTCCACATCAAGGGCACTGTGCTCCTGCACATAATTCGACACATCTGCTATGTGTACTCCAAGTACATAATTGTCGCCATCCATGTATAAAGACACGGCATCATCAAGATCCTTTGCATCCTCTCCGTCTATCGTGACCATCATCCAGTCGCGTAAATCCATCCTGCCGGCCATATCCGCAGGTGTCACATCCTTTGCCACATTCTGCACCTGATGCATGATTTTCTCTGAAAAATCCACCGGCAGATCATAAGCCTTTACTATAGAAAGAATATCTGTACCCGGGTCATCTATATGTCCGATTATTTCAACAACCTTGCCCTCCGGCTTTTTGCCCTTTTTACCATAGCTTGTGATTTCAACCACTACCTTATGGCCCGACATAGCACCCTTTGAGCGCTCCTTTGGTATGAAAATATCTGTACCAAACCTGGTATTGTCAGGCACCGCAAAACCGAAATTATCACTTGCCTCATAGGTGCAGACTACCTGCTTCATGCCTCGCTCTATGACGGAAACAATCTTTCCCTCCTTGCGGCGTCCTGTTGTGACAGGTGAGATTGTAATCTCAACAGTGTCCATGTGCATCGCACCATTTACATACTCTGCAGGGATAAAAATATCATCAGGCTCTCCCTCCACAGTGACAAAGCCAAATCCCCTTTGATGCGCTGTGAATACGCCGACTGTCTTTTTAATTTCCGACTTTGAGTATTTCCCGCGCTTTGAGAGTGTTATCCTTCCCTCTGCCTGCAAATCCAAAAGAATCTGTTCAAGCTGTGGTCTGTCCTCTTTTTTTACTCCGAGTACTATGCAAAGTTCCTTGATTTTCATCGGAACATACATGTCATCACACATAAAGTCATAGACCATCTTTTTTCGTGTTTCATATTTATCTATATTACTCATTATCTCTCCTTTTCGTTGCCCCATCTGATTTCAAATGCACAGGCTTTAAATAAAATTTCCTCCATTGACATTTTCATCCTATGAATGTTGATGCGATAAAAAAGACTGCCGATTTCTCGACAGTCTAAGTATTTACCATATTCCCATATTTAAAGCAATTGAAATAATAAAGAAAAGAACAACACATACAATGGTCGCTTTAACCAGACGTCCTTCCTTTGAACGTCCCTTGTTCTTGCCCCAATATGTATCAGCAACTCCGGCAATAGTGCCAAGTCCTGCTGACTTACCCTCCTGGAAAAGAATAACTATAGTAATTACTAAACTGACGATTATAAATAATACCGATAAAACAATTTTTAAAGTTGCCACGATAAGACCTCCTAATTTCAATTCTAAATAACAGAACTAATATACTACGTTTTTATTGCACAGTCAAGAGTTTTATACTGTATGTAACAGATTTTCACACTTTATGCAATGGATTTTATTAGTTTCATGCAATAAATGTATCGCTATTTTTCACTTTCATCTGCTGTACCAATCATTGATGTACAATTCGGGCATCTTGTTGCCGCAATGGCAATCTTGCTCTTGCAGTATGGACACTCCTTTGTGTCAGGCTCTTTTTCCTCTTTGCGTCCAAACCTCTCTCCTGCCGCATTCATAGCCTTTACAATGCAGAATACGATAAGTGCCATGATAAGGAAATTGACTACAGCGGTAAGAAACTTTCCATAATACAATGTAGCTTCCCCAAAGAGTTTTACCGAGAGCTGGTCAAAATTCATGCCGCCAAACACTCCAAGTATAGGGTTTATAATGTCATTGACCAAGGATGTGACTATGCTGGTAAATGCACCACCTATGATAATTCCAACTGCCATATCCATGACATTCCCTCTGCTGATAAACTTTTTGAATTCATTAAAAAATTTTTCATCACTAGTATCCTTTCTTTTTACTCTCTTCTTTTGATAATCTAAACCATTTTTTAATATTATACATTTTTCCATTTTATTTTACAAGAAAATACATTATGATATTATCATGCCTTTTGCTTAGTGCATGCGAAAAGGTATGGGATGAGATATACAGCTTTCGAGGAAAATGATACTTGACGGATATATAAACCCCCGGCATATAAACCATGAAACAGATTTATATGCCGGGGCTTTTCATTTAGATAAATATGTTAACACAAGCAAATTATCGTTATCTATACTTTCGATATTATACGTTAATCTCTGCCTTTACTCCACTCTCATCCTTATGCGCTTCAAGCACCGGATTAACTACATCACGCAGATATACATCTACCTGACGAGGTGCACGTCCCACATAAAGCTCAGGCTTAAGGTTCTTTTCGATATCAGCTTTTGTCAATCCGAATGCAGGATCTGCAGCGATTAAGTCTACGAGGTTATTTTCTTTTCCCTCTTCCTTTACTGTCTTTCCTGCCTGCATTGAAAGCTGTCTGATCTTCTCATGGAGCTCCTGACGATTTCCGCCATTCTTTACAGCATCCATCATGATGTTCTCTGTTGCCATGAATGGTATCTCTGCCATAAAGTGCTTTTCAATAACCTTTGGATATACTACCAGTCCATCCACCACATTGAGGCAGAGGTCAAGGATTCCGTCTATTGCAAGGAAGCCCTCAGGTATTGAAAGACGCTTGTTTGCTGAATCGTCAAGTGTTCTCTCAAACCACTGTGTAGCTGAGGTAATTGCAGGATTCATTACATCTGCAAGAACATATCTTGAAAGAGATGCAATTCTCTCACTTCTCATAGGATTTCTCTTATATGCCATGGCTGATGAGCCAATCTGGTTCTTCTCAAACGGCTCCTCTACTTCCTTAAGATGCTGGAGCAGTCTGATATCGTTTGACATCTTTGTAGCCGATGCAGCAATGCCTGCGAGCACATTTACCACTCTTGTATCTACCTTACGGGAATATGTCTGGCCTGACACCGGATAACAATCCTTAAAGCCCATCTTCTTTGCGATCATCGGATCAATCTTGTCTATTGTCTCATTATCTCCGTTGAAGAGCTCAAGGAAGCTGGCCTGTGTTCCTGTAGTGCCTTTTGAGCCAAGGAGCTTTAATGTGCCCTGCACATACTCTAAATCCTCGAGATCCAGCATAAACTCATTTAGCCACAGTGTGGCACGCTTTCCAACTGTTGTCGGCTGTGCCGGCTGGAAATGTGTAAATGCAAGAGTTGGCTGATTCTTATACTTATCAGCAAAGTTTGCAAGCTCCGCAATAACACTTATAAGCTTTTTGTGAACGAGCTTTAATGCTTCATTCATGATGATGATATCTGTATTGTCACCTACATAGCATGAGGTTGCTCCAAGATGTATAATTCCTGCTGCCTTAGGGCACTGCTGTCCATATGCATAGACATGGCTCATTACATCGTGACGCACAAGCTTCTCACGCTCCTTTGCCACATCATAATTGATGTCATCCACATGTGCCTTTAATTCATCAATCTGTTCCTGTGTGATAACCGGCTTGCCATCCTGTGAAAGCCCAAGCTCCATCTCGGTCTCTGCAAGAGCAATCCAGAGCTTTCTCCAAGTGGTAAATTTCATATCCTGCGAAAAAATATACTGCATCTCTTTGCTGGCATAGCGCTCAGAAAGAGGACTTGTGTATCTGTCTGTACTCATATTCTCTCCTTTATTAGCGATTAAGCATTTTTCTCTCGAGGTCTATTTCTTTGTCAAAATACTCGCCTCTGATATCATCCTTCGGTGGCTCCATCGGATATTTTCCTGTGAAACAGCCCATGCAGATTGGCAGTCCCTCTACCATCTCATGAAGTCTGTCAATTCCAAGGTAGCCTAAAGAATCTGCACCTATAATCTGTCTGATATCCTCAATAGTCCTGTTGTAAGCGATAAGCTGCTCTCTTGCAGGAATATCTGTACCGAAATAGCAAGGCCATAAGAATGGCGGTGAACTGATGCGCACATGCACCTCTGTGGCACCCGCCTCTCTTAACATACGCACTATTCTGTCTGAGGTTGTTCCTCGCACAATTGAATCATCAATCATAACAACTCTCTTGCCTTTAACAGCCTCCTTTAATACATTGAGCTTTATCTGCACACTTGATTCACGGCTTGACTGCTTAGGTTTGATAAATGTCCTGCCGACATAACCATTCTTGACAAATGCTGTGCCATATGGAATGCCCGACTCAAGTGAATAACCAAGAGCAGCGGCATTTCCTGATTCCGGTACTCCTGTCACGATATCAGCCTCAACCGGTGAATCCATTGCAAGGAATCTGCCAGCCTTGATACGGCTGCCATACACGCTTACTCCGTCAATATGGCTGTCAGGTCTTGCGAAATAAATGTATTCAAACACGCATCTGGCCTGTTTTTCAGGGGCAAGTGCCATAGTCATATCAGACTCAATGCCCTTTTCAGGAGTGATGGTGATAACCTCTCCCGGCTCTACATCCCTGACAAACTCTGCACCGATTGTATCAAGCGCACAGGTCTCAGATGTAACGATATATGCATTGTCTCTCTTTCCGATGCAAAGAGGCTTAAAACCAAATGGGTCTCTGGCTGCAATAAGCTTTCTCGGGCTCTCGACAACAAGCGCGTAGGCTCCCTTAAGCTTCTGGCAGGCACGTCTGACCGCCTCCTCCGCTGTTTTTGAGTTAAGACGTTCTCTGGCAATATGATAAGCTATAACCTCAGAGTCGATTGTGGTCTGGAAAATAGCTCCTGTATACTCAAGCTCCTTGCGAAGCTCCTTTGCATTTATGAGGTTTCCGTTGTGTGCCATGGCAAGTGTGCCCTTGACATAATTTAATACGAGCGGCTGTGCATTCTCACGTGTTGATGAGCCTGCTGTTGAATAGCGCACATGTCCCACTCCGATATCGCCCTTCATAGGCTCTAAGATATCATGAGTAAATACCTCATTTACAAGGCCCATGCCCTTGTGTGTGGTCACCTTTCCCTTTGGTCCGTGTGTATCACTCACTGCAATACCACAGCTTTCCTGTCCTCTGTGCTGAAGTGCAAAAAGGCCATAATAGATAGTGGATGCGACATTTCCTCCATCAAAATCATACATGCCGAACACACCACACTCCTCGTGAAGCTCATCAAATACATGGTTATGCTCGTCAATATCAGAACACCTTTTTAATTTTGTACCGGTATGACTATTTGTATCTATACTAGTATTTATATACTGATTTATGTTATTGTCCTGGTTCATAATATCTCCGTTTATAATTGCGAAATAGTAACGCGGAATAAATAATATATTAGCGGCTGAATTTGCTTCCTGTAAGAAGCTCAAATGCCTCTTTATATTTCTCTACAGTCTTCACAACAACCTCATCAGGTAAAAGAAGGTCATTGTCCGGATTTGCCTTGAGCCAGTCTCTTACATACTGCTTGTCAAATGAAGGCTGTCCCTGGCCAGGCTTATATCCATCAAGTGGCCAGAAGCGTGAGCTGTCAGGTGTGAGCATCTCATCGGCAAGTACTACCTCACCCTGCTCATTTAAGCCAAACTCAAACTTGGTATCTGCGATGATGATGCCCTTTGTAAGAGCATACTCTGCACATTTCTTGTAAAGAGCAATTGTATAATCGCGAATCTTCTCTGCGTACTCTCTGCCCTTCTCAGGATAAATCTTCTCTAATACTTCTACTGATTTTTCGAATGAAATATTCTCATCATGATCTCCAAGATCAGCCTTGGTAGATGGTGTATAAATAGGCTCAGGGAGCTTATCAGACTCAACAAGTCCCTCCGGAAGTCTGATTCCGCAGACTGTACCGTTCTCCTGGTAGCTTGCCCAGCCGCTTCCTGTGATATATCCACGAACTATACACTCGATTGGAAGCATCTCAAGCTTCTTGCAGAGCATGCTGTTTCCGTTGAACCTGTCCTGACCGAAGAACTCCGGCATATCCTTTGCGTCTACTGAAATCATATGGTTAGGAACGACATCCTTTGTGAATTCAAACCAGAACTTAGACATCTGTGTGAGGATGGCTCCCTTGTCTGTAATCTTATTCTTTAAAATATGGTCAAAAGCGGAAATACGATCTGTTGCGACCATAATAAGGCTGTCCCCGTTATCATATACTTCTCTTACTTTTCCTTCTTTGAATGGTTTAAATTCCTGCATGATTGTCCTCCATCTTATGTGTAATTTATTTTACAAATCAAATGCTACCTTTAAATTATATACCAGCTCAATTTGTAAAGTCAACGTATATTATAAGTTTTTTTAAATAATTTTATGTCACTTATAAGTATTCCTTATGTTTATTATTACATCTTTAATATATCAAAACAAAAGCTCCGGTTCAAACCCTTTGTCTGCGCCGGAGCTTATATAATACAGATTTTATTTAACGATAAGTGACTTTCCTGTCATCTCTTTCGGCTGTGGAAGTCCCATAATCTCAAGCAGTGTTGGAGCGATATCTGCAAGACATCCGCCCTCACGAAGCTTGTAAGAAGGGTCAGCGTTTACAAGAATGAAAGGAACAGGATTGGTTGTATGAGCTGTATGAGGTTTTCCTGTCTCATAATCAATCATCTTCTCTGCGTTTCCGTGGTCAGCACAGATGAATAATACTCCATCCGCATCCTTGATTGCCTGAACTGCATCACCTACGAGTGAATCAACTCTCTCAACAGCCTTTACAGCAGCCGGAATCACACCTGTATGTCCAACCATGTCAGGGTTAGCAAAGTTGATGATAATAACATCATACTTATCTGACTTGATAGCCTCAACAAGATCCATTCCAACCTCAGGAGCGCTCATCTCAGGCTTTAAGTCATATGTTGCAACGTCCTTAGGACTGTTTACAAGAAGACGTGCCTCATCGATATTCGGCTCTTCTACTCCACCATTAAAGAAAAAGGTTACGTGTGCATACTTCTCTGTCTCTGCGAGACGAAGCTGTTTCTTGCCATTTGCTGCAAGATACTCACCAAATGTATTCTGGATTTCTTCCTTCTCAAAAGCGATAAGCTTGTTAGGAATTGACTCGTCATAATCCTTGAAGCATACAAATGTTGTCTTAAGGAATGGGCGCTCAAAGCCGGTAAACTTATCATCGCAAAATGCTCTTGTCATCTCACGAGCACGGTCAGGACGGAAGTTGAAGAAGATAACAGAATCATTGTCCTTTACAACAGATACCGGTGTGCCATCCTCGTTTGTGATAACTGTAGGAAGCACGAACTCATCTGTAACATCGTTTGCGTATGACTCCTCCATAGCCTTTACAGGGCATGTAGCTTTTACGCCTTCACCCTTAGTGAGTGAATCATAAGCCTTCTGCACACGATCCCAGTTGTTATCTCTGTCCATTGCATAGTAACGTCCTGAAAGAGATGCAATCTTTCCTACACCGATTTCCTTCATCTTGGCGAGAAGCTGCTCGATATAGTCCTTGCCTGATGCAGGAGGTGTATCACGACCATCAAGGAATGCGTGTACATATACTCTGTCAAAATTCTCTTTCTTGCAAAGCTCAAGAAGTCCGTAAAGATGCTCGATATGGCTGTGAACTCCACCATCTGAAAGAAGTCCCCAAAGATGCAGATCGGAGTCATTCTTCTTGCAGTTTTCGATTGCAGAAAGTAATACCTTGTTCTTGAAGAAATCACCATCAGCAATTGCCTTTGTGATTCTTGTAAGATCCTGATATATGATACGGCCTGCGCCGATATTCATATGTCCTACCTCAGAGTTTCCCATCTGTCCGTCAGGAAGTCCAACTGCAAGACCTGAAGCTGCGCCCTTTACAAAAGGACACTCTGCCATCAATTTATCCATAACAGGGGTATTTGCCATAGCTATGGCATTTCCCTCTTTGTGGTCACTTAAGCCGTAACCATCAAGTACCATTAATACTACCGGTTTCTTACTCATTTATATTTCCTCTATTCTTCATATGAAGCTTGCAAAATGCTCTATTACAGTGACATATGCAAGCTCACAAAAAATTTCATTACATAATAAATGCCACTAAATGCAGCTAAGCTGGTGAATTTAGTGACATTTAGTTATTGTGATTGTCAAATCAAATATTAAATTATGATTTAATAATTACTTGTAGTTTACGATCTTTCCAAAATCAGCCTTGAGTGAAGCGCCACCAACTAATCCACCGTCGATGTCAGGCTTTGCAAAAAGCTCTGCTGCATTTCCTGCATTTACAGATCCGCCGTACTGGATACGAACTGAATCTGCTGTAGCCTGATCATAGATCTCTGCTACACACTCACGGATTGCACCGCAGACCTCCTGAGCCTGGTCAGAAGTAGCTGTCTTTCCTGTTCCGATTGCCCAGATTGGCTCGTAAGCGATAACCATGTTAGCAACATCTGATGCAGCAACACCTGCGAGATCTGACTTAATCTGAAGTCTGATCCAGTCAAGTGTAACACCGCTCTCTCTCTGCTCAAGTGTCTCACCACAGCAAAGGATTGGTGTAAGTCCAGCCTCGATAGCCTTCTTTACCTTCTTGTTGAGAAGTGCGTCATCCTCTTTGAAGTAATCTCTTCTCTCTGAATGTCCGATGATAACATACTTAACACCTGCATCAAGAAGCATCTCTGCTGAGATTTCTCCTGTGTAAGCACCCTTCTCCTCGAAGTACATATTCTCTGCTCCAACAGCAACATTTGTACCCTTTAATGCTTCTACAACAGGTACGATGTCGATTGCAGGTACACAGTAAACAACTTCAACATCATCTGAAACTACGAGTGGTTTTAACTCTTCTACTAATTTAACAGCCTGGCTTGGAGTCATGTTCATCTTCCAGTTGCCGGCTACAATTTTCTTTCTTGCCATTTTATATCTCCTTGTATTTGTATACAAATATTTTTTGCCTGCGGCTTAATTTCATTAAGTTGCTTTCGGCTTATTTATCATCAGCACAAGCTACGCCAGGAAGCTCCTTGCCCTCAAGGAACTCAAGGGAAGCACCGCCACCTGTTGAGATGTGGCTCATCTTGTCGCCAAGTCCCATCTGGTTAACTGCTGCAGCTGAATCTCCACCACCGATGATTGTGATAGCATCTGATTTAGCAAGTGCCTCTGCTACTGCAAGTGTACCTGCTGCAAGTGTTGGGTTCTCAAATACACCCATTGGTCCGTTCCATACAACAGTCTTAGCTGATGCAACAGCGTCAGCGAAAAGCTCACGTGTCTTAGGTCCGATATCACAGCCCTCACGGTCTGCAGGCATCTTGTCATAATCATATGTCTCTGTCTCTACAGGAGCATCGATTGGATTTGGGAAATCCTTGATTGTAACTGCATCAACAGGAAGAAGAATCTTCTTTCCAAGTTTCTCTGCTTTTGCAAGCATCTCTTTACAGTAATCAATCTTTGTCTCATCAAGCATTGAGATACCAATCTCATAGCCCTGGGCTTTAAGGAATGTGTATGCCATTCCACCACCGATGATAAGTGTATCAGCCTTCTCGAGGAGGTTGTCGATAACATTGAGCTTGTCAGCTACTTTAGCTCCGCCAAGAATAGCTACGAAAGGACGTACAGGATTCTCTACTGCCTTGCCAAGGAAGTCAATTTCCTTCTGCATAAGGTATCCAACAACATTCTCTCCACCCTTAGCTGTGATGAACTTTGTAACACCTGCTACAGAAGCATGTGCTCTGTGAGCAGAACCGAAAGCGTCACATACATATACATCAGCAAGGTCAGCAAGCTCTTTTGCGAATGCATCTCCGGCTTCCTGTGGCTTTGTCTCCTCTTTGCCTCTGAAACGTGTATTCTGAAGAAGAACTACATCTCCCTCTTTCATCTCTGAAACAGCCTTTGTTGCAGCCTCTCCTGTTACGTTGTAGTCAGCTACAAATGTAACCTTCTGTCCAAGCTTAGCCTCAAGAGCTGCAGCTACAGGAGCAAGTGACTCACCCTCGTTTGGTCCGTTTTTAACTTTTCCAAGGTGTGAGCAAAGGATAACCTTTCCACCGTCCTTGATTAATTTCTGGATTGTTGGAAGAGCTCCGTTGATACGGTTCTCATCTGTGATTTTTCCGTCCTTAAGTGGCACGTTGAAGTCACATCTAACGAGAACTCTCTTGCCTTTTACGTTGATATCATCAATTGATTTCTTGTTTAATGACATAATATGTCCTCCCTTATTTCAAGGCATAAGCCATGTGGCCACGCCATATTGTACATATTAAAAAATATAATTAATTCTACAATTCACAGATATTCAAAAGAAATAGCCATGTTTTAAAAAAGAGGCGCGGTTCAATTAAGACCGCGCCCCTTGAGTAGTCTTGAGATATACTGTTCTTGTGGGTACAAGAATTAAGCTAACTCTGAGAAGTACTTGATTGTACGAACCATCTGAGATGTGTAGCTGTTCTCGTTATCATACCAAGAAACAACCTGTACCTCGTACAGATCGTCAGAAACCTGGTTAACCATTGTCTGTGTTGCATCGAATAATGAACCAAATCTCATTCCAACGATATCTGAAGATACGATCTCATCCTCGTTGTAACCGAATGACTCGTTAGCTGCTGCCTTCATAGCTGCGTTGATATCCTCTTTTGTAACGCCTGCTTTCTTAACAACTGCTGTAAGGATTGTTGTAGATCCTGTTGGTGTAGGAACACGCTGTGCAGATCCGATTAACTTTCCGTTTAACTCTGGGATAACAAGGCCGATTGCCTTAGCTGCTCCTGTTGAGTTAGGAACGATATTAACTGCTGCTGCACGTGAACGACGAAGGTCTCCCTTTCTCTGTGGTCCGTCAAGAGTCATCTGATCTCCTGTGTAAGCATGGATTGTTACCATGATACCAGACTGGATTGGAGCGTACTTGTTAAGTGCATCTGCCATTGGAGCTAAGCAGTTTGTTGTACAAGAAGCTGCTGAGATGATTGTATCAGAAGCCTTAAGTGTCTCATGGTTTGTATTGTAAACGATTGTAGGAAGGTCATTTCCTGCTGGTGCAGAGATAACTACCTTACGAGCTCCAGCATTGATATGAGCCTGAGCCTTCTCTTTTGATGTATAGAATCCAGAGCACTCAAGTACAACGTCAACCTTTAACTCTCCCCATGGGCAATTGTTTGCATCTGGGAATGCGTAAATTTTGATTTCCTTACCACAAACTGTGATAGAATCATCGCTTGCAGAAACCTCATCTGCATGCTCGTATTTACCCTGTGATGAATCATACTTTAATAAGTGTGCTAACATTTTTGGGCTTGTTAAGTCGTTGATAGCTACTACCTCGTATCCCTCAGCTCCAAACATCTGTCTGAAAGCAAGACGTCCGATACGACCAAATCCGTTGATTGCTACTCTTACTGCCATTTTAATTCCTCCTAGAATTGTAAAAAGTATTTTTAGGGACATGCCCTAAGATGCTTTTATTATAGCGAATAATTCTCAAAGGTTCAAGTACTTTATTTGCGTTTGTTAAAATTTTCACTAAATATTTTCATTTGCACACATTTTTTATCATTCTTCACAATTTTTCTTTTTAGATATTGCACTTTATTATAATCTCGGCTACACTTAATTGATTGCTGTAATTCGCACTTTCCGGCAGCAAGCAGCAGACAATTATAAATCATGTAACTTATAAAGTTTTTTAACAACAATACATCAATTTTACGGAGGTATTTATATGTGGGATCAGCACATGCACTGCATGTTTTCGGGTGACAGCGATGCCGACCCGGTATTGATGATAAAATCAGCAATCAACAAAGGGCTGGACGGCATCTGCTTTACAGACCATCTGGACTATGACTATAAAGAGGAGCCCGGGCTTTTCGACCTTGATATAGCAGCATATGAAAAGCGCATCAAAAGACTTGCAATTGTTCTTAAAGAAAAGGGCTGCCCGGTAAATATCCACTGGGGCATTGAAATCGGTTTACAGCCTCATATTACAGACAAAAATAATGGGGTCACCAAAAAATATCCGTTTGACCTCGTGATCGGCTCAAGCCATGTAGTAAACGGCATTGACCCATACTACCCTGCATTTTACAAAGGTAAGACAGAGCACGAAGCCTATACTGAATACTTTGAATCGATACTTGACAATCTGCACAGCGGAGCGGATTTTGATGTGTACGGTCACATCGACTACGTGGTCAGATACGGTCCTGACAAAAATAAATACTATTCATATGAAAAGTATGCCGACATAATTGATGCTATTTTAAAAGAGATTATCTCACAGGGAAAAGGCATCGAGCTCAATACCGCCGGCTTTAAATACGGGCTTGGCCACCCAAATCCGACTGAGGCGGTGTTAAAGCGCTATCATGAGCTTGGTGGGGAAATAATCACAGTCGGAGCAGATGCCCACAAGCCGGAGCATGTCGCGTACGATTTTGACAAGGTTTCAAATATCCTCAAGGATGCCGGGTTTATGTACTATACAGTATTTGAAAACCGCGTTCCTGCTTTCATCAAATTATAGCCCAGCCTTAAAGGCTTACGTTGTCATTCTATCTAACTATTAAACCTCACATGCATTCGCAAATGTCAAAAATAGGAGCCACCTGATCTACATTTTACATCAAGTGGCTCCTAAAACATTGGTTCCGTAAGCTTCACTGTATAACCTCCAAGCTCCGCTTTCGCTATATGAATTTATTTTGGCATTTCCATATTGCTTTGCTATAAATATGATTCTGTTTATGACAGGATTCTTATTCTTTTAGCTTAGCTATGGACCTCTACCCTTCTTCATAAAATCACTCCTTTTGGTTACATTATCTATGTAAACTCTTATGAGAGATTCTATCTTTCACTTTTAATCTACAAGAACTTTTTCAACGATATTATTTATTTGCTAATATATCTGTGCGATTACTGCTCTTCGGCTCGCCCTACAGATTTAAATATTCCGTTCAATCATCCTTATAGTACTTTGACTTAAATTATGTAATCCCCATTGGACTGTACCTCCTGTGTTTTATTTTGTTCCTTTCGTATCTCTTTTTGTTGATTTAAGATTACACCAATTTTGCCTATTTGTCAATATGTTTTTTGATAATTTTTATTTTTATTTTAAATTGTCTGATATTTTATATATTTTTTGTTTTGTTTACACATTTCTTGCAATTCAATCACATGATTAAAGGGGGCAAAATACCTTTGCCCCCCAATGCCGTCATTTATCATTTATCATTTATCATTTATCATTCTTCATCCTGTAATCAATACACCTGTTCAGGTAATCGACATAATCCGGATTCTTACACATACCCTTGCCTGCCACGTCGGAAATCTTTGCCACATCCATGCCGTTACACTTGGTGGTCTTCATAACTATGTTAAGTGCATCCTCATCAGTGTCGTTACTAATAAAGGTTCCTATACCGAATGCAACCTTTGCCTTATCCTTGAAATAATCATACAACGCAGTCGCACGCTCGAAATCCAGGCTGTCGCTGAACAAAAGTGTCTTTGTCCTTGGATTAATTCCCAGACTGTTGTAGTGGGCTATCATCTTGTCTCCCCACTCGTACGGATCTCCGCTATCCTGACGCACTCCCGAAAAAAGTGTCGCATAGGTGAGCTGAAAATCACGCAGGAAGCAGTCTGTTGTTATGGTGTCAGTAAGCGCAATACCGTTTAATATACCATACTCCTTAACCCATGCATCGAGTGCGTACCAGTTTGAATATGCCGGATTATGCTTGTGATTGCCCTGTCCTGTACACATAATCCACTCATGAGCCATTGTTCCAACCGGCTTTAAATTGAATTTCTTTGCGAGATATACGTTTGATGTACCAATAAAGTGTGAATCTGCAGGCAGCTCAACCTCTGCGAGTGCCTTTACAGCCATCTCCTGTGCCTCGGCAGACAGACGGCGTCTTAGTCCAAATTCACTGAAATCGCTAAGCCTGTATGTATCCTCCTCGAGCAGACGCACCTTCTCATCAAGCCTGCGCTTAAACTGTTTAAGCAGCACATCATAATCATATGCCATACGGAAGTACACTTCATTTACAATAGCAAGCACCGGAATCTCATACATCGAAGTATTAAGCCACGTGCCGGCTGCATCGATTGCCAGCCCACACGGTGCATCTGTTGTGATGGTAAACTCCTCATATCTTGGCTGCCAGAGTCTTAAAAAATCAACATATGTGCCTTTTATCCAGGTGATGTTATCAAGATATTCAAGCTCCTCCTCCGTAAAGCGAAGCTGACAGAAGGCCTGCACCTGTTCCTTTATCTCCTCTACCATCTCATCTGTAAAATGCACGTCTTTATTTCGGCACTTGAAGGTCCATGTCGTTTTATAGCTTGTGAACTGATGGAAAATCGTCTGTCCCATGCTGAATTTATACATATCAGTCTCAAGGAGGCTGTTTATTATTTGTGGCAATCTCATTTGTTTTATGTCCTCTTTTCTTTCAAACCATTTACTACCTGTAATTTTAGTCTTGATTTTACCACTGCGACTATCAAATATCAAGCAGGCGCACGTGTTTAATTATCTTCAATTTATTTTCTTTACCGCCAGCATATTCACCGGTTCCAAAATAAAAACTCCCATGAAAGCCACTAACTGTGACCTCCATGGAAGCTTAATTGTTTATATTACAGAGATAATAACCCAATAAATATATAAGATATTGTAATTATTCAGTTATGAATTATTTAAAGTATTTCACACCGCTCTCGAATATCTTCATATCCTGCTCGCCGTAGATATTGATTGCTACAGACTCGCCGCGACGCTCTGAGTGAGCCATCTTGCCGAGGATTCTTCCGTCAGGAGATGTGATACCTTCAATAGACATGTATGAGCCGTTTACGTTCCACTCCTCATCCATTGATACATTTCCGTCCAAGTCAACATACTGTGTGGCAACCTGTCCGTTTTCAAAGAGCTTATCAAGCCACTCCTTCGGTGCTACGAAACGTCCCTCGCCATGTGAGGCCGGATTGCAGTAGGTCTGACCAAGCTTAGCCTGTGCAAGCCATGGGCTCTTGTTTGAAACAACCTTTGTATATACCATCTTTGAGATATGGCGGTTGATTGTATTGTATGTGAGTGTAGGTGACTGTGCATCCTGCTGTCTGATCTCTCCATATGGTACAAGTCCAAGCTTGATAAGTGCCTGGAAACCGTTACAGATACCAAGTGCAAGTCCATCTCTCTCATTAATGAGCTTTTCAACAGCCTCTGTCATCTTTGCATTTCTAAATGCTGTTGCAAAGAATTTAGCTGATCCCTCAGGCTCATCTCCTGCTGAGAATCCACCAGGGAACATGATAATCTGAGATTTGTCAATTGCCTTTACAAACTCATCAACCGAATCGCGGATATCCTCTGCTGTGAGATTCTTGAATACCTTGACTATTGTGTCAGCGCCTGCTCTTTCAAATGCCTTAGCACTATCATACTCACAGTTTGTTCCAGGGAATACCGGAATAAATACTGTAGGCTTAGCCACTTTATTCTTGCATACATAGATATTCTTTGCATCGTAAAGACCGCTATTTACCTTGCTTGTATCGTCTGTTGCCTTTGTATGGAAAACGCCCTCAAGCTTTGCTGTCCATACCTTGACAGCCTCCTCAACAGGAAGCACCATATCGTCACACTCGATAGTCTGCTTATCGTTTACATAGCCGACTACAGAGACTGCATCTGAAATACCTGCTGCATCAATTACCCCTCTGACCTTTGAAAGTGCATCAACAGGAATCTCAGCTACGATATTACCAAAGCCAGGTGCAAAGAGTGTATCGCTTGTCACCTCATCCTCGATTGTTACACCAAGCTTGTTACCAAATGCCATCTTTGATACTGCTGCTGCGAGGCCTTTTCCGTCAAGTGCATATGCTGAAACGATTGCGCCATCCTGGATAAGATTTCTGATTGCTGTATAAAGTGTCATAACCTGATCATATTTTGGAAGATCAAACTCATCCTTATCTATTGTAAATAGAACAAGCTGGTTGCCCTCCTTCTTGAGCTCAGGTGTGATGATATCCTTTTCCTTTGCCACATCCACTGCAAATGATACGAGTGTAGGCGGTACATCAATATCATTAAAGGTACCTGACATGGAATCCTTTCCACCAATTGAAGGAAGTCCGAAGCCAATCTGAGCATCATATGCTCCGAGGAGTGCTGCAAACGGCTGGCTCCAGCGCTTTGGATCCTCGTTCATTCTGCGGAAATACTCCTGATATGTCATACGGATTTTGCTGTAATCTCCGCCAGCTGCAACGATTCTTGAGATAGACTCAAGCACTGCATATATAGATCCGTGGTATGGGCTCCATGATGAAAGATATGGGTCGAAGCCGTAAGCCATCATTGTTACTGTATCGCATTTGCCCTTTAATACAGGAAGCTTTGCAACCATTGACTGTGTCTCTGTGAGCTGGTAACGTCCACCATATGGCATATATACACTGCCTGCTCCGATAGAGCCGTCGAACATCTCAACAAGTCCCTTCTGTGAGCATACGTTAAGGTCTTCAAGCTCTGCCTCCCAGGCACCCTTCATATCTCCTGCCTCAACCATCTTGGCTACAGCAGGTGTGCTGATTTTGTCCAGATAATTGTCACTCTCGCAAGGCATCTCAACCTCAACATCTGTCTCCTGATGAGCTCCGTTTGTATCAAGGAATGCACGAGAGATATTTACTACCTCTTTGCCTCTCCACTCAAGCACAAGTCTTGGATCCTCTGTAACTACCGCAACCTCTGTTGCCTCGAGATTTTCCTCCTTTGCGTATGCAAGGAACTGTTCAACATCAGAAGGCGCAACTACAACTGCCATACGCTCCTGTGACTCTGAGATAGCAATCTCTGTTCCGTCAAGACCTGCGTATTTCTTTGGTACCTTGTCAAGCTCTATGCGAAGTCCGTCAGCAAGCTCTCCGATAGCAACAGAAACTCCGCCGGCACCGAAATCGTTACATTTCTTGATGATATGGCTGACCTCTTCTCTTCTGAAAAGTCTCTGAAGCTTTCTCTCTGTAGGTGCATTACCCTTTTGTACCTCAGCTCCGCATACTGATGTAGACTTTGTATTGTGTGCCTTTGATGAACCTGTAGCACCACCGATTCCGTCACGTCCTGTGCGTCCTCCGAGGAGAATGATTTTATCTCCCGGATCTGAGTTAAGTCTCTGGACAGCACGTCTTGGAGCCGCACCCATAACTGCACCGATCTCCATACGCTTTGCAACATAATTTGGATGGTAAACCTCCTTGACATAGCCTGTTGCAAGTCCGATCTGGTTTCCATATGAGCTGTATCCGTGAGCTGCCTCTCTGACAAGCTTCTTCTGTGGAAGTTTTCCTTCAATTGTCTGTGAAACCGGTACTGTAGGATCTGCTGCACCTGTTACACGCATTGCCTGATATACATATGTACGTCCTGAGAGAGGATCTCGGATTGCTCCGCCAAGGCATGTAGCAGCGCCACCAAAAGGCTCAATCTCTGTAGGATGGTTGTGTGTCTCGTTCTTGAAGTTTACAAGCCACTCCTCTGTCTTTCCGTCCACCTCAACAGGTACCACGATAGAGCACGCGTTGATCTCATCAGACTCTTCCTGATCATCAAGCTTGCCCTCTGCCTTTAATCTCTTCATGGCAAGAAGTGCAAGATCCATCAGGCAGACAAATTTGTCATTTCTGTCCTTGTAGATATTTGAAAATGTATTGAGATAATCCTTGTAGGTATTTTCAATCGGTGTGCGGTAGAAGCCATCGTCAAACTTGACATTCTTAAGCTCTGTAGAGAATGTTGTATGGCGGCAATGATCTGACCAGTATGTATCGAGCACACGGATTTCTGTCATTGAAGGATCACGCTTTTCCTCATTCTTAAAATAATTCTGGATATGAAGGAAATCCTTAAAGGTCATGGCAAGGTTCAATGATAAATAAAGCTCCTTCAGCTTGTCCTCTGCCATATCCTTGAAGCCGTCAAATATGATGACATCAGCAGGATCATCAAACTCCTGAACAAGTGTCTTTGGCTTTTCCATGCCGATAGCACGCGAATCAACAGGGTTGATGCAGTGCTTCTTAATAGCAGCAAACTGCTCATCTGTGATAGCACCCTCAATCACATATGTGATAGCACTTCTGATAATCGGCTCCTCATTCTCATTGAGAAGCTTCACACACTGCTCGGCTGAATCTGCTCTCTGGTCAAACTGTCCCGGTAAAAACTCTACAGTAAATACTTTTGCATCACCATAGTCAAATGTCTCCTCATAGATATCATCAACAGGCGGCTCTGAGAAAACTGTATACAAGGCTTTCTTGTATGTCTCCTCTGATATATTTTCCACATCATATCTGATTAATACACGCACTGCCTCCACAGTTGTGATTCCCAGATAATGCTTAATCTCATGCTTTAATTCCTTTGCCTTTACCGCAAAGTCAGGTTTTTTCTCTACATATACACGACGTACGTTACTCATATGTTCTCCTTTCAATTCGAGAGTATGTAACCAATTATTCGTTACCGTCCGGCTTTTTGCACAATCGGACTTTAAAACTATGGTTGTAGTATAACACTTTAGTTATGATAAGTATAATTAATATATTTAATTTGTTTTATAAGTTGCGTTAATTATAGTTTTCTTATATAATGATATAAGGGTCAAAACGTATTTTTGCCCCTCATAAAAACAGATGCAAATAACCATATTTATACGGAGGATAACAAAATGGATATAAATTATGAGCTTTACAAGGTCTTTTACTACGTGGCAACGTCCCTAAGCTTCTCTGAAGCCAGCAAGAAGCTGTTTATTTCACAGTCCGCAGTAAGCCAGTCTATTAAGACTCTCGAAAAGAAGCTGGGACAGACTCTTTTCATCAGAAGCACAAAGAAGGTACAGCTCACCGCAGCCGGTGCCCTGCTTTTAAAGCACATTGAGCCTGCCATGAATCTTATTGCCCGCGGTGAAAGCCAGCTTTTAGACTCAGGCACACTTGGACTTGGCCAGCTTCACATCGGCGCAAGCGATACCATATGCCGTTATCTGCTTGTTCCTTACTTAAAGCAGTTCCATCAGAGGTTTCCGAATGTGCCTATCAAGGTCACAAATGCCACATCTATCCAGTGTGTTGAGCTTTTGGAGCAAAGGAAGGTTGACCTGATTGTCACGAATTTTCCAAACTCGCACCTCAATCACTCATACAGACAGAAAACCATATGCAACTTTTCCGATGTTTTTGTGGCAAATCCCAATTATTTCAAGCTTCGCAAGCAGGAGATAGCTTTTTCTGAGCTCAATAAATATCCTATCATGATGCTCGACCGAAACAGCACCACCAGTGAATTCCTGCATAATCTGTTTTTACAGCACCAGGTTGACCTGATTCCGGAAATTGAGCTAAGCAGTAACGATCTGCTCATAGACCTGGCCAAAATCGGACTGGGTATAGCATTCGTGCCTGACTACTGCATCAACCATGAGAATAAGGAGCTTTTCGTGCTGAAGACAAAAGAAAAGATGCCTCCACGCCAGATTGTTGTGTCCGTAAACACTACAATGCCCGTGTCAGCATCCACTGAGGAATTTTTAAATCTGCTCCCAGAAGTCGGCAACTAGTTTTCCGACATTTGCTATATTGCATGGCTTTCTGTCACTCCACTCGCGTGGATAGAGCAAATCATATTCTCTCTGCCAGAATCTCTCATCTAATAGCAAAATGACACCTGTGTCCTCCGTCGTCCTGATTACTCTCCCGGCCGCCTGGAGGACTTTATTTATGCCCGGATACCTGAAAGCATAGTCAAAGCCACAGCCGTTTTCGGCATCGTAATAATCCTTTAATATAGTTCTCTCATTGCTGATCTGCGGAAGTCCCGTTCCGACAACAATAGCACCTATCAGTCTGTCGTTTTTCAAATCAATGCCCTCACCGAATATGCCTCCCATGATGCCAAATGCCACAAGTGTTCTGTCCGATTTCTCACTAAACCTGTCCAGAAATTCCTCCCTTTCAGCCTCTGACATATTATTTTTCTGCAGCATAAGCTCTGTTTCGTCTGCATATTTTTCACAGTAAATATCTGCCACATCATTCATCATCTTATATGACGGAAAGAAAACCATATAATTTCCAGTCTTTTGCGTGACAACAGCATTAATATACCCTGCAATACGCTCATACTCACTCCTTGAGCGCCTCGTGTATCTCGTGCTCACATCGGTTGCCATCGCAAGCAGTCTCTTTTTGCTGTCAAAAGTGCTGTCAGCATATATGGCATAGTTGTCTTTTTTTGTGCTTAGCAGGCTCTTGTAATAGTTTACAGGCAAAAATGTCGCCGAAAAAAACACAGCCGACTTGCCCTTATCCAGCCTCTTTTGTATATTAAGCGACGGGTCCACACAAAAAAGCTTTAGCATGAACCTGCCATCAGCCTCAAGCTCGGAATACATCACGTAGTGCTCATCCACCAGATCATAAATGTTCAGGAAATTGCGAAGCTCAAAATAAAAATCCATAACATCCTTTTTCCCCGTAAACTCATTAGCCTTCTGCAAAAACTCATCCAGAAGTGTCATAAGCCTCATAAAGGAAAATACCATATTGCCAAATGTATCATATACCGTGTAATTCTCACACTCACGCTTCATCCCAAGCAGTATCTTATTGCACTTTTCAAGCGCTTTCTCAATAGAACGGCTGTGCTCCTTCATAATGCGCTTCACAGTAAGGAAATCCTCCTTATAAATCTGAGCGCTATACATCTGCCTGCTTCTTTCGACCATATTGTGAGCCTCATCAATGAGAAAAATATAATCTCCCTTTATCCCCTCCTGAAAAAATCTCTTAAGATAAACATTTGGGTCAAACACATAGTTGTAATCGCAGATGATATTATCACACCAGCTAGCCGTATCAAGACAAAGCTCAAACGGACAAACGGTATACCTATCCGCCTGTGATAAAATATCATCCCTCTCAATCATTTCACATCTGTGAAGCAGGTCAAAAACCGCATCATTTACTCTGTCAAAGTGCCCTTTTGCATACGGACAGGTTACCGGATTGCATTCCATCTCATCACACGGACATAGCTTTTCCTTGGCCGTTATCTGAATAGTTTTTGCCCTGTAACCATTTTTTTCAAGCAGCGCAAACGTTTCCTTTGCGACTGTTGCGGTGATTGTCTTCGCTGTCAGGTAAAAGATTCTGTCTGCCAACTCCTCACCAACCGCCTTCACTGCCGGGAAAATAGTAGAGATAGTCTTTCCCACACCGGTCGGAGCCTGCATAAAAAGAAGCTTCTGACGCATAATTGTCCTGTAGACATCCGAAACAAGCTTTTTCTGCCCCGGTCTGTACTCAAATGGAAAACCGAGTTCTTTGATTGAAGCCTGTCTTTGATTTTTCATTTCACACTGAAACGTTGCCCATTTGCCATACTCTTCCATCAGGTCATCAAACCATTTTTTTATCTCTTCAAATAAGAACTCCTCGCGAAAATACTTAGTCTGCTCCGTTTCCAGATTGCAGTAGGTCATCTGAATGCCTATCGTTTCCATATTATTTTGCAGAGCAAAAATATATGCATAGCACATAGCCTGCGCACGGTGAACAAAAACCGGCTTTTCAAACAGCTCAACCCTTCTGTACATTCCCTTAATCTCATCGACAAAACACTTGCCATCCTCCGTAAAGATGCCATCTGCCCTGCCCTCGACAGTCAGCTCATACAAATCACCTTCAACAACAAGGGAAAGCGGCACCTCTGCCTGATACTCCTTCCCCATGCTGCCCTGGATTTTCCTGTGAATGCGTGTTCCCTCCATCATGGCATCGGCACTCATAGCTCTGGATGATCGGTTGTCTATGTCACCCTCCCTGAAAATAAATTCCACAAGGTTTCTGACCGAAATATGTAATTGTGTTTTCTTTTCACTATAGTTATTTCCAGCTTCTGTCATGTACTCTCCCTACATATTCCGGATTATGTCAACGGTTTTGTGTTCCGGCAATATTTTCAGTCTAACTCCAGACATTTTTAATACACTGAACATAAAAAAGGGAGAGCTCCAAGAAGAAACTCTCCCAAAGGACCTTATTCAATTGTATTACGCTACAGTGAATTTATCAACCACATTATCAAATGCCTGGTCATCACCCATATAGCAGACCTTAAAGTCATTGTTTGTACCAATTCCAATCACTCCAAGAAGTGATTTCGCATCAATAAGAATCTGTCTATATTTGAGATCAATGTCAAAATCGCACTTAGAAGCAGCCCCAACAAATTCCTGAACATCATCCAATGTATTAAGTCTGATTACTGTTTCCTTATTGTACATAGTTAACACCACCTTTATAATCTAAAACATAGTGCTTTCGCACATGTCAATCAATTGTTGCGCCTATTATAACATCTGATATTCATTTGTCAAAAAAATCATAATCCGTCATTTTCCGTCAATTCATGTCATTTATTTTAATAAATAACTTTTGCGTAACCGATTTTTCACTATATTTTCATGCATGTTTTTTCAAAAAAACAATATAACTGTGAAATTCTTATAAAAATGGTATGATATTTAATTAATTTAAATTCATTTTTTACAATTTTTCATTTATAAAACTTTATTCTCATAATTCTTTAACGCATCTATATATATTTCACCGAGCTTGCTAAGCTTTGTGCCCTTATGCTTGATATAGCCTATATGCATTATTTCACTTTCCTTAAGTGGAATTGCCGCATAGTCATCACCGTTTAAATCCTCAGAAATAATACCTGAGCACAGTGTAAATCCGTTGAGCCCCACCATGAGATTGAGCATTGTGGCTCTGTCATCAGCCTTTATGACACGCTTGTACTCATACGTGCTCATCATCTCCTCAGCATAATAAAAGGAATTGTTCACGCCCTGTTCAAAGGTCAGACACGGGTACTCCTGCAAATCATCAAGTGTAATCTCTTTTTGGCCGGCAAGCGGATGTTTTTTCCAGAGATACACATATGTATTGCATGTAAAGAGCTCTTTAAACTCGATGTCACATTCCTTAAAAAGCTTTCTTAAAACCTTTTCATTGAAATCACTTAAATAAAGAACTCCAAGTTCACTCTTTAAGTTCTTTACGTTGTCTATTACCTCTTTAGTCTTTGTCTCGTGGACAGCAAACTCGTACTCATCCATGCCCACCTCTTTAGCAAGCTGTACAAAGGCCTTTACTGCAAATGAATAGTGCTGCATGGAAACCGAGAATTTCTTTTTGGACTCCACATTCAGATACCGGTTCTCAAGCAGATGATACTGCTCCACAACCTGTTTGGCATATCCTAAAAACTCCTCGCCCTCCGCTGTGACTGTAATTCCACGGTTATTTCTCATGAATACCGTGATTCCAAGCTCCTCCTCCACCTCTCGTACTGTGGCAGACAGATTGGGCTGTGAAACAAAAAGCTTCTTTGCCGCCTCATTCATGGAATTGGATTCTGCAATTGTAAGTACCTGTCTGAGTTGTTGAAGTGTCATTTTCTCTCCTATTGTGAACTGACGGTTTTTAGCAGAATGTGTAACTATTCAGCGCCCAGACACCTTCGTAAAAACCGCACAATTGTAATATATTAAATAAAATTGTGTATAAACGATGCCCTGTGTATCGGCGATGGTCCTATCTCCTTTAGTGCCTTGATATGCTCTGCCGAGCCATAGCCCTTGTTTGATGCAAATCCATAGCCGGGATATATGTTATCATACTCAACCATCATCCGATCCCTTGTGACCTTAGCCACAATGCTGGCTGCCCCTATTGATATGCTTTTGGCATCTCCCTTTATAATCGGAACCTGCTTTATATCCACCCCCGGGATTGTGACTGCATCGTTAAGTGTCAAATCCGGTGCCGGATCAAGCTTTCCGATTGCCTGTCTCATCGCCTCATATGTAGCCTGCAATATATTTATCTCATCTATCCGCTCGTGCGATGCCATACCTATTCCTACAGAAACCGCCTTTTCCATTATGACATCGTAAAGCTCATCGCGCTTTGCAGCCGTAAGCTTCTTTGAATCATTGATATATAAAATATCACAGTCCTTTGGCAGAATAACCGCACATGCCACAACCGGACCTGCAAGCGGTCCGCGTCCCACCTCATCTATGCCGCAAATATGAGCATATGATGCGTACTCGCGCTCATATTTCTTGAGAACTTCAGTGCGGATAAGCTCCTTCTCATACTTGTCCAGTCGCTTTTTTGCACTGTCTACAAGCTTAATCACTCCGCCCCTTTCATCTGAGCCGTATGTCTCAATGAACTGTGCAAGCTGTGAATCTGTGATGCTTTTCAGTTGTTCCTTAATATCGCCTATTTTTTCTGCTGACATATCCTTGTCCTATCGTCTATTCTTCGTAACTATTCTTCTATATCTCCGGTCTCTCCAGAGTGATATGGCCTAATTTACCGCTTCTGAAATCATCTATGATGAGTGCAGCCGCCTTGCTGTAATCAGGCTCTCCTCCCTTTGAAAGGCATTTTCTGTTGACAGCAACAGCACTTATAAGCTCTATGATATCATTTTCCTCGCTTACCTCGTATCTTTGTGCCAAAAGCCCCGGATACTCTGCTTTTAGGAACTTTACAAGCTCCACGGCAAGCTCATCAACATTTAAAATCTCATCCTTTATCGAACCGATTAGCGCAAGTCTAAGTCCCACTGTCTGATCCTCAAATTTCGGCCACAGTATGCCCGGGGTATCGAGCAGCTCAACACTTTTATTGAGCCTGATCCACTGCTTGCCCTTTGTCACGCCCGGCTTGTTTCCTGTCTTGGCACAGGCTTTTCCGGCGTATGAGTTGATAAATGTGGACTTTCCGACGTTTGGAATACCCACCACCATAGCTCTTACCGGTCTGTTTTTGATACCACGCTTTCGGTCTCTTTCAATCTTTTCCTTGCAGGCCTCCATCACGATATCTGTGATGCTCTTCATGCCTGACTTGCTTCTAGCATCAAGACTGACTACAAAAAAGCCCTTTTCCTTGAAAAATGCACTCCACTCCCTGGTGCGCTCCTTGTCGGCCAGATCCGCCTTGTTCATCAGAATGAGCCTGTATTTGTTTTTTCCAAGCTCATCAATGTCCGGATTACGGCTGGATAGCGGAATTCTTGCATCCACAAGCTCTATAACCAGATCTATTAATTTAATATCCTCCTGCATCTGACGCTTTGCCTTGGTCATATGCCCAGGGTACCACTGAAAATTCATAATTCACCTGTCCTTTATCTATATATGTTATAACTATTGCTACTTGATGGTTCCAAAGCTTCCAATGCCTGAAAATCTAAACCATGCCTTGCCGATAATATAGTCTCTCTTTACATTGCCAATATTGGCATAGCGGCTGTCCTCACTGTTGTTTCGATTGTCTCCAAGTACAAAATACTCGTCCTTTTCAAGCTCTATAGGATCTGAGGCAAGCCCTGCATCCTCCATTGATGCAACGTCCGTCGATTCCTTGTACAGCTCATCATTCACGTACAGTGCGCCGTCCTTTATCTGAACAGTATCTCCCGGCACCGCTACCACTCTCCTGACATAATAATGCGACTTATTATTTCCGTTTGGCAGAAATACTATCACGTCTCCTGCCTTTGGCTTTGACATGATATATGCAAACCTGTTCACAAGAATATTATCATCGTTCTCCAATGTCTGCTCCATAGCCTGGCCAACCACATTTGTACGTATACCGAAAAATGACACCAGCACATATGCCAAGCCTATCACTACAATCAGCTCCACTACCCACGAAACAATTTCCTTGAACAATGGCAGATTAAATTTTCTTCTTTGCCTTCTAAAGCTAAGTCCTGCTCGTCTTCTGGACATCTTACACCTCTTGCTAACTAATATTTTATTGCGTAATCTTAATTATATATTGTTTTCATGTTTGTTGCAAGCTGTAACCCTGAAAACTAAAAAGACCATTCTCATACGATTGCTCGCAGAAAATGGTCTCTTTCGCGTAAAAATATTATTTTACAAGCTCTTTAACCTTAGCAGCTTTTCCGATACGGTCTCTTAAGTAGTAAAGCTTAGCACGACGTACTTTACCTTTACGTACAATCTCAACCTTCTCTACGTTTGGTGAGTGGAGTGGCCATGTCTTCTCAACACCTACACCGTTAGAAAGCTTTCTAACTGTGAATGTTGTACGGTTTGATCCGTTCTGCTTTTTGATTACTGTTCCCTCGAATACCTGGATACGCTCACGGTTACCCTCTTTGATTTTTCCGTATACCTTTACAGTATCTCCTACAGAAAACTCAGGTACCTCGGCCTTTAACTGCTCGTTCTCGATGCTCTTAATAATTTCACTTGCGTTCATTTTGTGACCTCCTAATTATTTTGACGTTCTTAATGCTACTACTATTTTCACAACAGAGGACCATCTCTTTTATTCACAACATTGGTACTTTACCACAGATTCATGGGATTTGCAAGTATTTTTTACTATCTTTTGCCTACCTTAAGCATTATTTTTAGTCATCCAGTATACGGATGATTTTGAAAAATGCAATCCCATACTCTCCTGAAGCCGCATAGATGCCTCATTGCCCACGATTATCTGTCCATATGGTATCCAGCCGTTTTCCAGTGCCCTGTTGAAAGCATATGTTTCAAGGGCTGTGGCAAGCTTTCGGTGCCTGTATTGTGGCTTTACATAGAGCATGCCTATGCTGCCCTCCTCATGGATTCCGATAATTCCCGCGAGGGTATTAATGGTATCATTAGCAGTATTATCACTAAAAAAAGCGCCATAGACTGCCCCTGCCTCTATCCTGTCTACAATATAGTTAGGATTGTCAAAGCCCGGGTACATTGGCGCAGCCTCCTGTATATCATCTGCATCCAGCTTTCTTATAACTAAACCATTTGGCATCGGCCTTCCATCCGGTCTGTACAGTCCGCTGACAGATAGCTTTTCTTTGTTTGTATACACAGCCTGTCTGCACTCTACAGTCTCATTAAAGCCATTTGCTGTAAAGAGCTCAACATATCTTTGCTGGTGAAGCACTATGCCGTTTGTGATCTGATCTGTAACGGTTTTTGGAATATGCTGACTGCTGTATTTATCAACAGACTTTGTGTCATCTTCCGGTGCCAAATCAATAAACTTCGACATGCCCTCATCCGGTCTTGTATGAAAGCATACCTTTGAGACCATGTCCCGAAGCAGATATTCGCCATCTGCCTCAAACAGTATCTCGGCGCAGCCCCTGTTTATAAGCTCTATCATATCAATATGAAGCAGTTTATTTTTCATAAGAAACTCTCTGCATTTATCAAGTCTTTTAAACCCGGCATACAAATCCGGTCTGCGCTCCTTTGTGCGCTCAATAGACTTTTCAAGGCGCCATGCATCTATCTTCTTCTGATTGCCTGACATGAGTACCTCAGGCACCTTTTTGTCATGCCACTCAACAGGACGTGAGTACTGAGGGTATTCGAGCAGATTGCCATGAAACGACTCTGTCTCTGCCGAAATGTCATTGTGCAGCACCCCAGGAACCAGACGTGAAATCGCATCTATCATCACCATCGACGGCAGCTCACCGCCCGTTAGAACATAATCGCCGATAGAGACATAATCCGTTACCGTCTCCTCCAGCACACGCTCATCAATACCTTCATAGTGTCCACATAGAAAAATGAGGTCATCACACTTTGCAAATTCTGCTGCCATCTGCTGGTTGAACACGCTGCCCTGTGGAGTAACATAAATCAGACGCGCATTGTGATTTTTTATTTCTTCTGCTGTATTCTTATATGAAATATGTTCATCTGCAATATCGTCCGCAGAATTATCAATTAAATCACCCTGATTACATTTATTGATCTGACTCACCACACTGCGAACAGCCTGATACACCGGCTCTGCCTGCATAAGCATCCCCGCACCGCCACCATATGTGTAATCATCAACCTTATTGTGCTTATTGTGCGCAAAATCCCTGATATTTACCGTATTGAGTGATATAATATTCTGTTTTAAAGCTCTGCCTGTGATACTCTCTGACAGTCCCTGTTCTATCATCTGCGGGAATAAGGTCAGCACATGAAATCTCATTTCCTATATCTCCTGTTATCATCCTGTTTTACTGTTTTACGATTTAAAATGTATGATTTTGTTCAATTTTATATCTCATTTTACGGTTTTGCAGTTTGAGATGTAGCTATCTCAAACCTGCCAACAGATGTACCTTCATCATGCCATTTTCCACATCAACATCCAGTATACAGTCCTTTATTGCCGGAATCAGCAGATCATTTGCCCCTGCTTTCTTAACAACATACACATCATTGGCACCTGTCTGGAGCACATCATCTATAACTCCAAGCTCCTCTCCTTCGTCTGATGTGACGGAAAGCCCGATAAGATCAGCTATAAAGTACTCATTTTCCTCAAGTGGCACCGCATTTTCCCTTGTCACAAAAAGAGGTGCCTTTTTATATTTTTCCACATCATTTATGTCATCTATGCCCTTAAATTTCAAGATAACCTGGTTCTTGAAAAATTTGACAGAAGTTATTTCCAAATTCCTGCGCTCTTTGCCATTATTCAGAATGACATTTTTAAGCTTTTTAAAACGAGCTGCATCGTCAGTGGTTGGGAACACCTTTACCTCACCGCGAATGCCGTGTGTGCTCGTAATCACACCTACCTGTAGTAAATCTTCCATTCTCTGTCTCCACCTTGAATAGTTACTGTAAATTATAAAAAAACAGGCATCTCATAAGAGATGCCTTTATGTTATTGTACTATCTCAACAATAACCTTTTTGTCTTCTTTAGAGGCTGCGGCCTTAACAACTGAACGAATAGCCTTAGCAATACGTCCCTGCTTGCCGATCACTTTGCCCATGTCAGACTGTGCAACACGTAATTCCAAAACAATTGCTTTCTCGTTTTCGGTCTCAGTTACATTAACCTCATCCGGATAATCAACTAAAGATTTTGCAATTACTTCAACTAATTCTTTCATTACGCCACCTCTTTATCCTATTTCTCGATACCAGCACTCTTGAAGATTCTAGCTACTGTCTCAGTTGGCTGTGCGCCGTTTGATAACCATTTCTTAGCTAATTCCTCATTTACATGATACTCGCTAGGATCCTTAGTTGGATCGTATGTTCCGATCTCCTCGATGCATCTTCCATCTCTTGGTGATCTAGAGTCTGCAACTACGATTCTATAGAAAGGAGCTTTCTTCTGTCCCATTCTTCTTAATCTGATCTTTACTGCCATTTTATTTCACCTCCTCATAGGTTTATTGAATAATATATATCAAAAGTAAAATAAATACTTTTGTTAACAAAACATGAAATTCTTTAATGAAATCCATTAAAACGGAAGACCTTTAAATAAGCCTCCAAGACCACCGCCTCCACGGCGTCCCTTCTTGCCGCCCATCATGCCGGGCATCTGCTTCATGAACTTCTTTGTCTGCTCAAACTGCTTTACAAGTCTGTTGACCTCTGATATATCCACGCCTGCTCCTCTTGCAATACGAGCCTTGCGGCTTGGATTAAGAAGCTTTGGATTTCGTCTTTCCTCAGGTGTCATGGAATAGATGATTGCCTCTGTGCGGGCCATACCCTTTTCAGCTTCATCTGTATCAATATCCGGCATCTTGCCTCCACCGATACCCATGCCCGGCATCATGCCCATCACGCTTGAAAGACCGCCCATCTTCTTCATCTGACTCATCGAATCAAGGTACATCTCAAAATCAAACTCATTTTTGCGCATCTTCTGCTCAAGCTTCTTGGCCTGTTCCTCATCAATGTTCTCCTGCGCCTTCTCAATCATGGAAAGCACATCGCCCATGCCGAGGATTCTTGAAGCCATACGCTCCGGATAGAACTGCTCAAGGTCTGAAAGCTTCTCGCCCATACCTGCGTATAGTATCGGCTTTCCTGTAACGGCTCTGATTGAAAGTGCCGCTCCACCTCTGGTGTCACCATCAAGCTTTGTGATGACAACTCCGTCAATTCCTATCTTTTCATCAAAGGTACCTGCTACATTTACAGCATCCTGACCTGTCATGGCATCTACCACGAGGATGGTCTGGAAAACATCAGTAGCTTCTTTTATCTCAATAAGCTCTGCCATCATATCCTCATCAATATGAAGACGTCCGGCAGTATCGATGATAACAACATTGAAATCGTTTTTCTTAGCGTGCTCCACAGCAGCCTTTGCGATGTCAGCAGGCTTGTTTTTGTCACCCATTGAGAAAACCTCAACACCCTGCTTCTCACCGTTTATCTTTAACTGCTCAATCGCAGCCGGACGATATACATCACAGGCTACAAGCAGTGATTTCTTGCCCTTGCTCTTAAGCTTTCCGGCAATTTTTGCTGTGGTGGTTGTCTTACCGGCTCCCTGAAGACCTACCATCATGATAACGGTAAGCTCCTTGCCCGGCCTGAAAGCAATCTCTGTCGTCTCAGAGCCCATAAGCTTAATCATCTCTTCGTTTACGATTTTGATGACCATCTGTCCGGGATTAAGACCATTCATGACATCCTGTCCGATTGCTCTCTCCTGAACACTCTTTGTGAACTGCTTAACAACCTTGAAGTTAACATCGGCCTCAAGGAGTGCCATCTTAACCTCTTTAAGAGCAGCCTTTACATCATCCTCAGTAAGCTTTCCCTTGCTGCGGAGATTTTTGAAAACGTTCTGCAGTTTTTCTGATAAACTGTCAAATGCCATATTACAGCTCCTCTAATATCTGATTCGAAATAGCTTCGATTTCATTCATTAATAGCTCATTATGTGATTTCTTAAAATCATTCGTCAGCTCATGAATCCTTCGTATGTCACTCTTTATGGACATGAACTTTTCAACAAGATGAAGCTTTGCTTCATAGTCAAGCAGCTTCTTATTGCATCTCTTAATCAGATCGGCAACACCCTGACGGGAAATCCCCTCCTCGGATGCTATCTCACCGAGTGACAAATCATTGAAGACAAAATCCTCATATACCTGACGCTGATGCTCATTCAAAAGCTCACCGTAGAAATCATATAAATATGCCTGTTCAAGTTTTTCTTCCATATCAAGTATCCTCTTTTTCCCTCGAACCTATGGTAGAATAACACATAGTTTGCCCGGTGTCAAGTAAAAATACTTGATACTTTTATTTTTATATCATAGTGCGTACAATTCTCGGCTTATAGCCCTTCTTCTCGAGCGCAGCAATAATCTGCTCCTTGTGCTCTGTACCGAAACACTCAAGCGTGATGCGAAGCTCGACAGCCGCACTTCTGTTTGTAGTGACAAACTGGTTATGCTCCAGCTTGATTACATTGCCCTGTACATCGGCAAGAGTCTGTGAAACCTTGGCAAGCTCGCCCGGCTTATCCGGCAGAAGCACTGAAACAGTAAAGATTCTGTCTCTGAAAATAAGACCCTGCTGTACAACTGATGACATGGTAATAACATCCATGTTGCCGCCACTTAGGATAGAAACCACTCTCTTGTCCTTTACTCCGAGATGCTTAAGCGCAGCTACAGTCAGAAGACCTGAGTTTTCGACTATCATCTTGTGATTCTCAACCATGTCAAGGAAGGCCACGATAAGCTCGTCATCCTCCACTGTGATAATATCATCAAGATTTTTCTTTATGTATGGGAAAATATTTGAGCCCGGTGTCTTTACCGCTGTTCCGTCTGCAATGGTATTTACACTTGGTAAAGTGGTCACCTTGCCGTTCTTAAATGACTCCTGCATACAATTGGCACCGGCCGGCTCCACTCCGATAACCTTAATCTTTGGGTTTAAGAGCTTTGCAAGTGTGGATACACCTGTTGCCAGTCCGCCACCGCCGATTGGAACGAGGATGTATTCAACAAGAGGAAGCTCCTTGAATATCTCCATAGCAATAGTTCCCTGTCCTGTTGCGACAGCTAAATCATCAAACGGATGAATAAATGTGTAGCCCTCTTTCTCTGCAAGCTCATATGCCTTAGCACATGCCTCATCATACACATCTCCGTAAAGCACTACCTCAGCGCCGTAGCTCTTTGTACGGTTTACCTTGATAAGAGGTGTGGTAGTAGGCATCACGATGACAGCCTTGCAGCCATAGCACTTTGCAGCATACGCAACACCCTGCGCATGGTTTCCTGCTGATGCTGTGATGAGTCCCTTTGCCCTCTCCTCATCTGTGAGTGTGCTTATCTTGTAGTACGCACCTCTGACCTTGTAAGCTCCGGTAAACTGCATATTTTCAGGCTTCAGATACACCTTATTGCCTGTCTGGTCACTTAAAAAGTCACTGTAAATGAGCTTTGTCTCAAGGGTGACCTCCTTGACCTTCTCACTTGCTTCTTCAAATTTATCTAATGTCAGCATATTTGTTTTTCCTTTCATTTCTTCGGTATAGCTATTCAGAACCACCCACGCATTATTCGCAAAAACGCATTGTTCTCAGTGGTTCTGAATAGTTATTTTTCATTATATTATACCAAAAATTCCGTACATATATATATAAACTGATATATCAGATTATTATAAACAATATAACTTATACGCTCAAAGATATTTTTAAATTATTCCGTTTTAGTGTCAAACAATGCATTCACGAACTCGTCCGAATCAAATTTCTGCAAATCATCGATTGTCTCACCGACTCCGATATACTTGACCGGCACTGAAAGCTCCGACTGTATCGCTACAGCGATACCGCCCTTTGCCGTACCATCCATCTTAGTAAGCACGATGCCCGAAATCTTTGCCACATCAGAAAACTCTCTCGCCTGAACCAGTGCATTCTGGCCTGTAGTCGCATCAAGCACCACGAGTGTCTCTCTGTACGCATCCGGATACTCACTCTCCAGGATTTTATTAATCTTTCCGAGCTCATTCATCAGATTCTTTTTGTTGTGGAGTCTTCCGGCTGTATCCACGAGAAGCACATCAGCGTTTCTGGCCTTTGAAGCTGCAACTGCATCATATACAACAGCTCCCGGGTCAGCACCCTCGGCACCGCCAATCATATCAACTCCGGCGCGGTTTGCCCATTCCTTCAACTGGTCTCCTGCTGCCGCCCTGAAGGTATCGGCACCTGCAATAACAACCTTCTTGCCCTGTTCCTTAAGCTTTCCTGCAAGCTTTCCGACAGTGGTAGTCTTTCCTACTCCGTTGACACCGATTACAAGCACAACAGATTTTTCATTTTCAAATCTGTAGGCGGTCTCCTCCACCTTCATCTGCTCCTTGATGCTCTCAATCAGAAGCTCCTTGCACTCTGCCGGCTCCTTGATATGCTGCTCCTTAACCTTTCTCTGCAGATCTTCGATGATATTCTCCGTGGCTCTCACTCCGAGATCTCCCATGATGAGAATCTCCTCAAGCTCCTCATAAAAATCATCATCTATATGTGAAAATCCACTGAAAAGTGAATCTATGCCTGAAACGATATTGTCTCTGGTCTTTGTCAGTCCTGAAACGAGCCTCTTAAAAAAGCCCGGCTTTTTTTCTTTTTCTTCCATTTCAACTCTCCATAAATAAAATTCTACTGCGTCAGATCATTCTCTATAAGATTTACTGAAACGAGTGTGGAAACACCCTTTTCCTGCATCGTGATACCATATAGCCTGTCCGCTGCCGCCATCGTACCACGTCTGTGTGTGATAACGATAAACTGTGTGTTCTTTGTAAGCTTGTTCAGATAATTTGCATAGCGCGAAACGTTCGAGTCATCAAGCGCCGCCTCAATCTCATCAAGCAGACAAAACGGTGATGGCTTAAGTGCCTGAATGGCAAACAAAAGTGCAATAGCGGTGAGCGCCTTTTCTCCACCGGACATCTGCATCATATTCTGAAGCTTCTTTCCGGGCGGCTGTGCGACGATTCTGATGCCACACTCAAGTATATCCTCATCCTCCACAAGCTCCAGGGAACCATGTCCACCACCAAAAAGCTGCTTAAAGGACTTGTCAAACTCTCTCTGAATCTCGGCAAACTTCTCTGTAAACTGCTTTCTCATACCACTGTCAAGCTCATCTATGATGCCAACCAGAGTCTTTTCAGCCTCGATAAGGTCATCATGCTGTCCCTTCAAGAACTCATAACGTGTTGAAATCTCCCTGTATTCCTCAATAGCATTGACATTTACATCTCCGAGGCGTCTGATTTCGTCCTTTATGCCTGCAATCAGCTTCTTTAATGAAGGCAGATCATCGTATGCATCATTTCTAAGCTCTGAAGCTGCATGCGGAGTAAGCTCATACTCATCCCACATGTAGTTGATCTGAGTCTCTGAAGCCTCCTTAAGCTTCTCTCTCTGGCTGTTCAGTCTGAAAAGCTCCTTATCCAGAGCAGCCTGTTTCTTTGAAACTTCCTCCTGCTTTGCAAAAAAGCCTCTATAATCCTCAGACATCTTTTCCTTTTTTGTAAGGCTCTCCCTAAGCTCTTCGTCAAGCTTTGAATTGTTGTCCTTTGACGCCAGAATGGTCTGTGTAATTGCATCAATATCAGCCTGCTTCTTTTTAATATCATCCTTTGCAGCAGCTGCACCTTCCACAAGGCTTTTCTTCTGCTCATCGAATTTCTCTATCTCTGAATTGATACGATTGATATTTTCTATAGCAAACTCAGCCGTCTTTGTAATATTTGCAAGCTCCAGTGAAATGGCAGCGGCCTTGTGTGAAGCCTCCTGCTCAAGTACTCCCTGCTTTTCAAGTATCTCACTGTATGAGCTGTTTTCCTTCTCAAGCTGCTCCTCACGCTGCTTTGATGCCTCAAGCTGTGCTGCGATATCCTTCTTGCCCTGATTTATCTCTTCGAGCTGTTTTTCAATCTCCGCATTTTCTGTGCGCAGATCCTCGTAGACATTCGCACTCTCCTTCTTTTGCTGGTCTGCCCTGTCAACAGAAATCTGTGCTGTGTTCTGCTCAATATACTTCTCCTGCAGCAAGGTCTTTGTGGCTGCTATATCCTCCTCGCCAAGCGCAATAGCAGTCGCAATATCATCCTTTCTGGCTCTAAGCTCTTTAAGCTTTGTCTTAGTCTGATCAACTCTCTTTTCAAGCTCCTCAATCTCACGATTTCTCGCAAGCAGATTGGATGAATTTTTAAACGCACCACCGGACATAGATCCTCCCGGTGCCAAATACTCGCCCTCGACAGTCACGATATGGAGTGAATAGTGATTTTTCTTTGCAAGCGCAATGGCATTGTCAATTGTATCCACCACAATCACTCTGCCAAGCAGGTATGCAACAACCTCATCAAACTTCGTATCACACTTCACCAGCTTATTTGCAATGCCAAGCACACCCTTTTCGCCGAGTGCCGCCTCATTTTTAGTATTTCTGTTTGCACGCACACTTGTAAGAGGTAAAAAAGTAGCCCGACCAAAATGATTGGCCTTCAAAAAGCCAATCATCTTTTTGGCTGTAGCCTCATCCTCAGTGACGATATTCTGGATATTGCCGCTTAAGGCTGTCTCTATCGCTATCTCATAGCGCTTATCCACCTGGATAAGATCTGAAACCACTCCGAGAAGCCCCGGATTTTTAGCCTTCTGCTCCATAACACGCTTGATGCTGTTGCCATAGCCATCATAGCGCTCGGCAATGTTTTTAAGTGACTCAAGCCTTGAAACAGACTTATGATACTCTGTGGAAGCCTCCTCCATCAGGCGGGCATTCTCTCCGGACTTATCTCTCCACTCCTTAGCCTTTGCCAAAAGAGCCGACTCCTTTTCCTTTAAACCGGCTATCTCTTCATTGACAGCATTAAGCTTCTTATTGGCATCATCCAATATATCATCAAGCCCTGCTTCCCTTGTCTTTCTATCTAAAAGACGCTTGGTAAGCTCCGCCTTTCTGATATTAATCTGCTCAAGCATAGTGGCAAAACGCTGCTTCCTTGACTGGATACTGCCTCGCTCCTGAAGCAGGGCAATAAGCTCATTCTTACCCTTTTCCAGTCCGTCATTGCAGCGGTTGACCTCTACAAGCACAGCCTCATGCTCATTTACCGCAAGAAGCTCGTTTAGCCTCATCTGCTCTATCTCAGCTTCCAGTGCAGCTTTTTTGTCATCATACTCTTTCCTGCTTTTAAGACGCTGCGCCTTTTCCTTTTCGATAGCTAAAAGCCGCGACTGCAAATGCTCATCCGTCATTTCGGCCGTGTGAATCTGCTCTTTTAAAAGCTCTATCTGATTCTCAAGCTTCTGTCTGGTGGATGAAGTGCTTGTGATGCTCTCACGAAGAGACTCAATACGCTCATCCATCTGCTGCATATCATTCCCAAGCCCCTCATACTCTGCCTTGATGCTCTCGTATGTGGCGTTGGTCTCCTTTAGCTCGTCATCCGCAATAGCGTATTTCTCATCAGCAGACTTAAGCTCGGTCTCAATGCGCGCTGATTCAAGCAAAAACATGTTGACATCGTAGTTCTTCAGCTCTTCTCTCTTTTTAAGATATGTATGAGCCTTCTCGGACTGTCTCTGTAACGGACCTACCTGTCTCTCAAGCTCTGTCAGAATATCATTGACACGCACAAGGTTCTCCCGCTCATTATCGAGCTTTTTTTGCGCTGTAAGCTTTCTCTTTTTAAACTTCACAATGCCGGCAGCCTCATCAAACAGCTCTCGCCTCTCCTCCGGCTTTCCACTTAAAATCCTGTCAATCTGGCCCTGTCCAATGATGGAATATCCCTCTTTACCGATACCGGTATCATAAAAAAGCTCCGAAACCTCCTTGAGCCTGCACGGATTGCCATTGATTAGATACTCACTCTCCCCTGAGCGGTAAACACGTCTGGCAACCGTAACCTCATTGAAATCAATCGCAAGCGAATGGTCTGAATTGTCAAGTGTGATTGCAACATACGCGTATCCAAGTGGCTTTCTGTTCTCTGTACCAGCAAAAATAACATCCTGCATACTGGCACCACGAAGCTGCTTTGCGCTCTGCTCACCGAGCACCCATCTGACCGCATCGGCGACATTACTCTTTCCACTGCCGTTTGGCCCGACAATACCTGTGATGCCATTGTGGAACTCAAAAACAATTTTGTTGGCAAAGGACTTAAAGCCCTGTACTTCCAAGCTCTTTAAATACATTAAAAACTCCTATTCCCTGTTTCTGTACAAAAGAAGTGCCTGATATGCAGCCTGCTGCTCCGCCGCCTTCTTTGTGTGGCCTTCTCCCTCGCTGACACGCTCGCCGTCCACAAGCACCGCAACTGTAAACTGCTTGTCATGATCCGGACCGCTCTCATCAATAAGTTCATAGGAAAGCTGCTCATGCCTGCCCTGTATAAGCTCCTGAAGGATAGTCTTGCTATCATAAAAGAGCTGCTTATTCTCAATATCAGTCATGATAAACCTAAGCACAAACTCCTTTGCATTAGTAAAACCACCATCTAAATAAATTGCTCCAATCACTGCCTCAAGTGCATCAGAAAGAATCGATTTTCTCTTTCTGCCACCTGTATGATCCTCGCCCCTGCCAAGACGTAAGTACTTTCCAAGGTCAAGTGGCTTTGTACAAAGTGCAAGAGTCGGCTCACAAACAATGCTTGCGCGCAGCTTGGTAAGCTCACCCTCAGGCTTTTGCGGATAATTGATAAACAAAAACTCACTTGAAACTATTTCCAAAACAGCATCGCCCAAAAACTCCAGACGTTCGTTATCAGAATGCTTTTTCATATGCTTTTCATTGGCATACGAGCTGTGTGTCAGCGCCTGCTCAAGCAGATGTTGGTTCTTGAACGTATAGCCTATTTTACTTTGAAATTCATTTAAATCTGCCATAATTTCTCCTCTATTTCTATATCTATCCATTTAACATGTTCCGTGAGTATAACGAAAAGCCCTTATAATAAAGGGCTTTTCATTAGTTAAACATACTACTGCTCGCTTACAGCTTTTTTAATCTGCTCAACAGCATCGCCTACAGTGACGATTTTCTCAGCTTCCTCATTAGGAATCTCGATATCGAATTCTTCCTCGATACCCATGATAATCTGGAATACATCCAAAGAATCAGCTCCAAGGTCATCAATGAAGGTTGACTCCATAGTAACCTCGTTCTCATCCACGTTAAGTACCTCGACAATAATGTCTCTAAGCTTCTCAAATTCCATTTTTAATACCTCTCATTTCTGTTTATAGTGACCAATCATACAGCAATACTGCTATCTAATCAGCCGGCTTATTAATAATATATTCTTTAATTTTATCATTAATCTCTTTTTCCTTAAATGTAACACACTGGAAAATAGAGTTAGTGATTTCCTTTGCCTTGGAGCTGCCGTGGGTCTTTACCACAAGACCATTCAATCCTAAAAGCGGTGCTCCGCCGTACTCGGTCGCATCAAATGACTTTAGCGTATTCTTAAGAGCCGGAAGTGCAAGTGCAGCTCCTATCTTGCTCTTTAGTGTGCTCATGAGCCCCTTCTTGATAACCCCGATAAGTGTGGAGCTGAGACCCTCGTAGAGCTTTAATATGACATTGCCAGTGAAAGCCTCGCAGACTATAACATCGGCATCTCCCTTTGGAATATCCCTTGCCTCAATGCTTCCGACAAAATTGATATCTGTGCACTCTCGAAGAAGCGGCATGGTCTCCTTTACCAGGGCATTACCTTTCTCTTCCTCTGCACCGATATTGACCAGTGCAACCTTTGGATTCTTCACGCCGACAACATGCTCCATATATATAGAGCCCATCTTGGCAAACTGTACCAGATGCTCAGCTCTGGCATCCACATTGGCTCCACAGTCTATGAGCAGAGATACGCCCCTCTCAGTCGGAATAAGCGGTGCCAAAGGCGGCCTTTGTATGCCCTTTATCCTGCCGACTATTACCTGTCCTCCGACAAGTACAGCACCTGAGCTTCCTGCCGAAACAAATGCATCAGCCTCTTTATTCTTGACCATATTCATGCCAACAACGATTGATGACTGCTTCTTTCGTCTGATTGCCCCAACCGGTGGTTCTGCCATCTCTATAACCTCAGGCGCATCTACTATCTCTATCTGCTCCTTAGGATATGTATACAAAGAAAGCTCCCTCTCTACCGGTACCTTCTGTCCTACAAGAAATATCTTTATATCATTTCTTTTGTTAACCGCATCTACCGCACCCTTTACTACCTCTGCGGGTGCATTGTCGCCACCCATTGCATCGAGTGCGACCCTTGTTGTACTTTGCATTGTGACCTCCCTGTGCCTGCTAAAAAGCAAACTACTAATTGATTAAATAAAATATACTATAATCATAGGTATAAATCAATAACCAATTCTCTACTCTATATGGCTTCCATCATTCTCCCGGACTCATTGAAATAACCTTGCCACAGTTCCATAAATCAGCAGTGCGCTTTGCTGCATCAAGTCTGTCCTCGTCTGATTTAAAATCAATATTCACAGAGTGGCATCCGCACTCAAGACATGTCACATAATATGAGCTGCCGCAGTCCTCCTCGAGAATCCCGGCACCGCCACAGAGCGGGCACTCATAGATTTCAACTAAATCGTCTATATTATTCATGATAGTTTGCTTCCTTCTTTCTTTAATATCTAAATATCCTCTCAGTATAATAACATCCCTGCAAGCTATATACAAGCAAAAAGTACCTTCATTTTATTATGGGATAAAAAAGGGATAAAATCAATCAAAAAAAGGATTGAACGATATCGTTCAATCCTTAATTTTACTGGTTTTCTACTATTAGTCCTGAGGAATGATTTCTTTTTTGTTGTATGATCCGCAGTTCTTGCAAACTCTGTGTGGCATCATAAGCTCTCCACATTTGCTGCATTTTACTAAAGTAGGAGCAGACATTTTCCAGTTTGCTCTTCTCTTATCTCTTCTTCCCTTAGAAGATTTATTCTTTGGACAAATTGACATTTGTTTACACCTCCTTAAACTTGTTAAATATATCCTGGAACGCTGCCATTCTTGGATCCGGTACAAAACTATCGCAACTGCAGGTGCCTTTATTCAAGTTCATCCCGCAGACTTTACAAATACCTTTGCAATCGTCTTTGCACAGAACTCTCATTGGCCAGTTCACCAGAATTTCGGCGTAGACAAGTTTATCTACATCGAGTTCAAACCCAATCAGGTAGTCAGTTTCCTCCATCTCTTCATCGACTAATGCTCCGTCTGTGATTTTCAGAGTCTTGTCAATGTCAAAATGCATGTTTGTTGGAACTTCTTCCAAGCATCGGCTGCACGGTATCGCTATGTCTATATCTACTGTTCCCGTGATGTGCACTGCTGCATTCTCCACGTTTGAGATATGAAGTGATATCGGCTGCTTTTTCAGAATAGGATAATCTCCTAACCGCGACTCAAATGATGTGAGCGTAAGCTCTGTCTCAATTGTTGTCTCTTTATTGATAGATTTTACAATGGTTGATATATCAATCATAGCTCTCTCCTATTCACACCTAACCAATTATACATATTGGAGTGGTGTTTGTCAACAAAATTTTATAATTTATCCACAACTTTTTGCTTTTTATTAGCCAACAAGCTTTACTGTCTCACGGCAGATTGCAAGCTCCTCGTTTGTAGGGATGACACATACCTTTACGCTTGAGTCTGCTGTTGAGATAAGTGCCTCCACGCCGCGTGTCTTGTCGTTTGTTACACGGTCAATCTTTATGCCGAGGTAACCTAAATATGCCATGATTTTTTCTCTTACGAAGCTTGTGTTCTCACCGATTCCTGCTGTGAATGCGATAGCATCTACTCCGTTCATTGCTGCTGCATATGCTCCGATGTATTTTGCTACTCTGTAGCTGAATACCTCTACTGCTGCGATGGCACGCTTGTTGCCCTCATTGTAGGCTGCCTCAAGGTCTCTGAAGTCGCTTGATACGCCTGACATACCGGCTACTCCTGACTTCTTGTTAAGCACATTCATCACACCATCGATATCAAGGTTTTCTTTCTTTGCGATAAACTCCATGATTGATGGGTCGATATCACCTGAACGTGTTCCCATTACAAGTCCCTCAAGTGGTGTAAGTCCCATTGATGTATCTACGCATTTACCGTTTAATACTGCGCTGACTGAAGCTCCGTTTCCAAGGTGTGCTACGATAATCTTTGAGTTGTTTAAGTCCATTCCAAGGTAGCTTGCTGCCTCCTTTGATACGAAGCTGTGGCTTGTGCCGTGGAAGCCGTATCTTCTTACCTTGTACTTCTCATAGTACTCATATGGAAGTCCGTAGAGGTATGCTTTCTCAGGCATTGTCTGATGGAAGGCTGTATCAAATACTCCTACCATTGGTACATTTGGCATAAGTGCCTGGCATGCTCTGATTCCGATAATATTTGCAGGGTTGTGAAGAGGTGCGAGGTCGTTGCACTCCTCTACCTGTGCGATTACTTCCTCTGTGATGACTACTGAGTCTGAGAACTTCTCTCCACCGTGCACTACACGATGTCCTACTGCATCGATCTCTGCAAGTGATTTTACTGCGCCTGTCTTTGGATTTACAAGTGCATCGAGTACCATCTGGATGGCCTCTTTATGTGTTGGCATAGGTGCCTCTGTGATTTCCTTATCAAGACCCTCTTTCTGATATACGAGTCTGCCATCGATTCCGATTCTCTCGCAGAGTCCTTTTGCAAGTACCTCCTCTGAATCTGAATTGATGAGCTGGTATTTCAGTGATGAACTACCGCAATTAATTACTAATACATTCATTGTTTTGTCTCCTTTGGTTTAAAATTACAATACTATTGTTAGTATAAACTTATTTTTCAAATGCGACAAGGGTGTTTTTGTGGTATTATGGTTTTGAACTCTAAAAAATACATTATTGATTAAAGGAGCATCAAACATGAAGGTTGCAGGTGTGATTACCGAATACAATCCATTCCACAATGGGCACAAATATCAGCTGGAGCAGATTAAAAGGCAGACATCTGCTGATTATATCGTCGTAGTAATGAGCGGTGATTTCGTGCAAAGAGGTGAGCCTGCCATCATCGACAAATACGAGCGCACACGTATGGCGCTTTTGAGCGGTGCCGACCTGGTGCTTGAGCTTCCAGCGGTCTTTGCCACTGCTTCTGCCGAGTTTTTTGCCGGTGGCGGAGTCAGTGTACTCAAAAACACAGGTGTGGTGGACATGCTGTGCTATGGTGTGGAGTCTGTGGACCATGAGCTTACAAAGCTCGTGGCTGGCGTGCTTAAGAATCCGCCTGCTGAGTATTCCGCCTCTCTTGCCCGGCTGATTCAGGGTGGGATGAGCTTTCCTGCGGCCAGGAGCAGAGCTCTATGTGAATATTTTCGAGATACCTATGACAGCGCTTCCGAGAAATTAGATGCTTTCATAGCTTCACCCAATAATATTCTGGCCATTGAATATGAGAAGGCTTTGATGGACTGTGATATTACAGGATTTCCTATTCAACGCGTCGGTGAAGGATATCACAGCACTGATTCAACAAATGAGTTTTCTTCCGCTACGGCTGTGCGCGGGGTGATTTCAACCTTAATTGATATAGACAAACACAACACTATTACTAATATGCAGCTTGATAATTCATGGATTTCCACAAAGTTCAGTCAGCTAATACCATCAGACTGCGCCGATATTCTTGTCAATTGTATTTTAAGCGGTCATATTGTGTTTCCGGATGATATTTCTGAAATGCTTTACTATCGCCTGCTGACCGAGAAGGATAAAGGCTTTGCGCAGTATTCAGACTGCACAAAGGAGCTTTCTGCAAAGATAGTTAAAAACATTTATAAATATGAAAGTTTTACGCAGTTTTGTAACTTACTAAAGAGTAAAAATCTGACTTATACGCGTATTTCGAGGGTTCTCATGCATATTTTACTTGATATTGAGAATAATGATTTTAACATATGTATGGATAATACTTATCTGCGCATACTCGGTTTCAAAAAATCATCAGGAGAGCTTATGCATCTCCTCAAAAAAAGAGCATCAGCGCCTATTATTACAAAAGTCGCTGATGCTCCGTACGAGCTTATTTCCAAGGATATTTTTGCTGCTGATTTGTATGGCAGGATGTGTCATTCACAGCAAAATGAGTTTACACATGGGGTTGTAATTATTTAATCTACAGCTCCATTATAATTTCTCGCGCCAGACTTTCCTCTATAGGCTTTGCATACACTCCCGGTGCAAACTCAACAGTGGCTCCTATGCCTTTTTGTAGCACGAAGCGCAGCTTGCCGTCTCTCACCTTTTTGTCGGTATAGAGTTTCTTTACAAGTTCTTCCCTGTCTATATAGTCAGGTATGCGTGTCGGAAGACCGGCTCTCTCATAGAGTTTTATCACGCGCTCTGCCTGCTCCTCTGACATATAGCCAAGCCGTGCTGACATGAGTGCCTGTGCTGCCATTCCAATCGACAGTGCCTCTCCGTGCAGCAGCTTGTAGTCGCTGACTGTCTCGATTGCCCGGCCTACTGTGTGGCCCAGATTTAAGGTTTCGCGAAGTCCCGCCTCTCGCTCATCCTTCATGACCACATTGTACTTGATACGGCAGTTATTTTCTGCGATATACTCACATGCAAATTTCTTGAATGAATATATATCATCCAGATTTTCCTCTATAAATTCAAACATATCCTCGCTGCCTAAGCATGCGTGCTTGATGGTCTCTGCCATACCGCTTGCCATCTGGCGCTGTGGCAGTGTTTTCCAGGCAGCTATGTCTATATATACCTTTTGGGGCTGATTGAACAGACCTATGGTGTTGGTAGCAAGAGGTGTATCAATTGCTGTTTTTCCACCTACCGATGCATCTGCCGCGGCTAGAAGGGTGGTTGCATAGTTGATAAACGGCACTCCTCTGCCGTAGGTTCCTGCAATAAAGCCTGATAAGTCGGTTACCACACCGCCACCGACTGCAATTATACAGCAGTCTCTTCTGTACCCCTTTTTAAGCATGGCATCCTCTATCTTTGCCTTTGTCTCACGCGACTTACTCTTTTCCCCAGCCGGGAAAACAAACAAATCCACTGAGTATCCCGCATGCTTTATTTTCTCGCAGATTGGAAGAGCATAAGGATCACGCACATTTGTATCTGTAATCACTGCAAATTTCTTTATCTTGCCCGCAAGACCATTTTCCAGGTCAGATACAAGGGTGTCTGAGAGGTTGTAGCCTATCTCAATATCATATGTGTCATCTACTACTTTTTTGAGTTCTACATTGAATATGCTCATCTTTTTCTCCTATTATGCTATATTTTTGTTTCTTTTATGTGGAAAACTGCTACAGTATCCCCACAGCCTGCTTTGCAAGCTTATCTGCCTCTTCGTTGCCCTCTACTCCTGAGTGTCCTTTTACCTTTACAAAAGTAAGCTTTATTTTATCCTTAACTGACATGATGTATTCGTGATAAGCTATAGTGCCTGCCTTGTTTCGCTTCCAGGCCCCTGTTGCCCACATCTCTATGCCCATGTAGTCATAGTATATGACCAGTTCCTTAATTCCAAGCTCTATAGCCTTTTTTACGGCAGCCTCCGCGCCCTTTATCTCTCCGGCTACGTTGCGCATCGTGGCCATCTCGGCATCATTATCTGCCCCCTGCAGCACGTATTTTTCATAATCAGTCACAAGAAAGCCTCCATAGCCATAGGTGTGTGTTGCTTTATTGAATGAACCGTCCACAAACGCATATGTACTATTTTCGCCGGATGATTTCATACCTGTAATAGTTTTCTCTCCGGCAATAATTTTCTCTCCGTTAATAAATTTTTCTGCCTCTTCTATTGTCTTAAAGCTTTTATACACTGCTCCAGGATATCCGTCAACCATTGCTTTGCAATCATTCCAGTTCAAATATATCCCGGAAACCTTTCCCTTTTTTACTGCATAGTATTTTGATGCCATGCTTCATGTCTCCTATAACACTCTTGACAAAAATTCCTGTAATCTCTCACTCTTTGGTGCGCCAAATACTTCCTCAGGTGTGCCCTCCTCAGCTATGGTACCCTCATTGATGAACATCACTCTGTTGGCCACTTCTCTGGCAAAGCCCATCTCATGAGTCACGACTACCATTGTCATGCCTGCCTCTGCAAGCTCCTTCATTACTGAAAGCACCTCACCTACCATCTCAGGGTCAAGTGCCGATGTAGGCTCATCAAACAGTATGACATCAGGATTCATAGCAAGTGAACGGATAATTGCCACTCTCTGCTTCTGTCCTCCGGAAAGCTGCGCCGGATATGCATCTGCCTTATCGAGGAGACCTATTCTGGTGAGAAGCTCATCTGCCTTATTTGATGCCTCATCCTTCGTCATCACACCGAGCTTCACCGGTGCGAGCATGATATTTGCCTTTATGGTCATGTTGGCAAACAGATTGAACTGCTGGAAAACCATGCCGATTTTCTGTCTGGTCACATTGATGTCTGTCGACTTGTCTGTCAGGTCTGTTCCTTCAAAAAGGATTTGTCCTGATGTAGGTGTCTCGAGCAAATTGAGGGAGCGTAAAAATGTAGACTTTCCACAGCCTGACGGCCCGATGATGGCAATTACATCACCTCTGTTCACCTCTGTGCTTATGCCCTTTAATACCTCCTGCTCTCCAAAACTCTTGTGCAGGTCTTTTACCTCTAGTATCACGTTATTATCTTTCATTGCTTCTCAGTCTCCTCTCAAGTTTGCTTACTCCGTGGCTTAAAAGCATCACTATAACCAGATAAATAAGGGCTACAGCAATAAGCGGTATAAATGCCTCGTATGTGTTGCTTCGTATGATATCTCCACCCTTTGTCAGATCCATCATACCAATATAACCACTGATTGATGTCTCCTTTAGGAGGCTGATAAACTCGTTAAGCAGCGCCGGAAGTATATTTTTGACAGCCTGCGGTATGATAACAAGCTTCATGGTCTGTCTGTAATTGAGTCCTAAGCTTCGTCCTGCCTCAAACTGTCCTATATCTACAGACATGATTCCTGAACGCACAATCTCTGCCACATATGCAGCTGAGTTGAGGCCGAAAGCAATGACTGCTACAAGTATCTTGTTGGTCACAGATGCAAGCACTACATAGTATATAATAAGAAGCTGTATCATGACAGGTGTTCCCCTGATGATGGTCAGGTATGCCTTGCAAATTCCGTTTAATATGGCAAGACCGCCGTTTCTGTCATGGCTGGTTCTGACTATCGCAATTAAAAATCCCAGCACAATACCAAGCATTACGGCAAATATTGTGATAACTATTGTATTGCCAAGACCCTTTACGATATACATGTAACGATTGTCCTTGACAAAGTTGTCATAGAGCTTTTCCTTTATACCGATTGAAGAACCCGACTGGCTGTCTTTTACGATAATCTCCTGCTTTGTGGTGATATATGTATCGGTAAAATCAACATTTTTCTGTCTGTCCTCTGTCACTGTAAAGCCTGCTGCCCCGACATCCACCTTGCCTGATGATACAGCGGCAATGATTGCGTCAAACTGCATATCCTCTACCTGCATATCCATGCCAAGCTCATCGGCTATGGCCTGCATGATATCCATATCAATTCCTGTGACCTTGTTGTCCTCATAGTACTCATATGGCGGGAACTCTGCATTGGTTCCTACCTTAAGTGTACCGTTTGACCTGTCAATGTCCTTCTTCACGTAGGGAGTCTTTCCCACCTGATCTTCAGAGCCGATATAGTTGTCGATGATGCTCTGAACTGTTCCATCCTGCTGCAGCTTTTCAAGCGCAGTGTTTACCTTGTCGCGAAGCTCTGTATTACCCTTTTTCAGGCAGAATGCATAGTCCTCGTTTGTAAACTCCTCGTCCAGTATCTTAAGTCCCTTGTTTTCTTTTACAAAGGCAAGTGCCGGCTGCTCATCAATAACCACGCAGTCAATCTTGCCGACCTTTAATGCCTGGACTGCATCAGCACCCTTGTTGTATCTCTCTACCTTGGTGCCTGAACCGTCGTTCTCATAATCAGATACATAGATATCTCCTGTGGTACCGAGCTGGACACCTATTTTTGCGCCCTCCAGATCGTCCACACAAGCGACCTTTTTGCTGTCGCTTTTGCCGCATGCGCATAAGCCAACAATGAATGTGGCCATTAATGCTGCCATAAGCAAAATCATAATCGGTTTTTTCTTAATGGATTTCATATTATTCCTCATTTCTGTATAAATATTTATTCACAATTATATCATATTAGTTTACAAAATAAAAGAGCCTGATTTTCTCAGACTCTTTTATACCAAATATTTATGCATCATGCTCCATGTTACTTAACTTCTTCGCCTGGTCGGCTGCGATACAGGCATCAATTATTTCCTGGATATCTCCGTTAAGAATCTTGTCAAGCTTATAGAGTGTCAGATTGATTCTGTGATCTGTCACACGTCCCTGTGGGAAGTTGTAGGTACGAATCTTCTCAGCACGGTCTCCTGTACCGATCTGGCTTCGTCTCTCCTCTGCCTCTGCATCCTGCTTCTTCTGAAGCTCCATGTCATAGAGCTTTGTACGAAGAAGTGCAAAAGCCTTTTCCTTGTTCTGTATCTGTGACTTCTCAGTCTGGCTGTAGATGACAATACCTGTTGGATAATGTGTCAGTCGGACTGCTGAATCTGTTGTGTTGACACACTGTCCACCGTTTCCGGAAGCACGCATTACGTCAATTCGGATATCCTTGTCATCAATCTTGACATCCACATCCTCTGCCTCAGGCATTACAGCAACTGAGCATGTAGAGGTCTGGATACGTCCCTGCGACTCTGTCTCAGGCACTCGCTGCACACGGTGTACTCCTGACTCGTACTTTAGGATAGAGTATGCACCGGAGCCCTTTACCATGAACTCGACCGACTTCATGCCGCCGATTCCTGTCTCATCGGCATCAAGTGTCTCCACCTTCCAGCCTCTGTTCTCTGCGTAGTGCACATACATACGGTAGATTTCCGCTGCAAAAAGTGCTGCTTCCTCTCCGCCTGCACCGGCACGGATTTCGACGATGACGTTCTTGTCATCGTTAGGGTCCTTTGGCAGAAGAAGTATTTTAAGCTTCTTCTCAAGTTCCTCCACCTGTTCCTTCGAATCCTTAAGCTCTTCCTTTGCGAGCTCTCTCATCTCTTCATCTGATTCCTCATCCAAAATAGCCAGTGAATCCTCGATATTCTGCTTGCACTCTTTATATTTCTTATATGTCTCAACTATAGGAGCAAGGTCACTCTGCTCCTTCATAAGCTTTTTAAATCTGTTTGCATCATTTGCCACATCCGGCTCGCTGAGCAGATTCATCAGCTCTTCATAATGGTGTATAAGATCTTCTAACTTATCAAACATGTTTTTCCTCCTTGCTGTCATACACTCCCGATACTACCCTGTCGTTTCCCGCCAGGTCCTTTATCACATGTACATCGCTAAATCCGGCAAACTGCATCATCTCTGACACCTGTCTGCCCTGATCGCAGCCTATCTCAAAAAGCAGACTGCCCTGTGGCTTTAGATTTGCCCTGCAATCCTTTATGATACGCCTGTAAAATAAAAGTCCATCCTCAGAGCCGTCAAGAGCCTCATGCGGCTCAAATACCGACACCTCCGGCATAAGATGCGGTATCTCGTCGCTTCTTATATATGGTGGATTGGATACTATCACATCATACATCTCATCGACATGCTCAAACAGATCGCTTCTCTCAAAATCAACAAACACGCCGTTAAGCCTTGCGTTTTCCTTTGCCACATTGAGCGCCTGCTTTGAGATATCACAGGCTGCACCGTCCACATTAGTCGTGTTCTTTAAGATGCTTATAATTATGCAGCCGCTTCCTGTACACATATCAAGCACTCTCATCCCCGGCTCTATCACCTTGAGTGCCTCCTCTACAAGAGTCTCTGTATCCTGACGCGGTATGAGCACATTGCTGTTCACACGGAATTTGAGTCCCATAAACTCCTGCTCTCCGACTATGTACTGGAGCGGAATACGCTCAGCGCGCTTACTCAGCAATGCTTGATATTCCCTTATCTGCTCCTGCGACATTTCCTCATCCATATGCACATAGTAATATGTGTAATCTATCCTGCATGCCATGGCTAAAAGCAGCCATGCATCGTTTTTTGCATCAACTATCTTTGCTTTTTGTAATATGCTTTCCCCAAGTAAAATTGCTTCTCTATATGTCATATATACCTTCTATCCGGCGGTCAATGTGCACACACATTGTTTTCCTCCTGCCATTTCTTCCAGTCAAACACGGCCTCAACCGATGCGATGCCAACCTCTATCATTTCATCATCCGGCTCCTTTGTGGTCATTCGCTGCATTAAAAGCCCCGGGACACTAAGCATGTTGACAACCGGATTGTCATATCTGCCTGCAAGTCTGATAAACTCATAAGATACCCCTGCGATTACAGGAATAAGCACAAGTCGTAACAATAACTGCAGCGGCTTTGAATCCACACGGATAAACATGAAAAATAATATGCTTATGAGCATTACTATAAGCAGAAAGCTTGTGCCGCAGCGCTTGTGATGCTTTGAGCTTTTTCTCACGTTTTCCACTGTAAGCGGAAGCCCGTGCTCTATGCAGTTGATGCATTTATGCTCAGAGCCGTGATACATAAATGTGCGCTTAATATCAGGTGTCAGCGATATAATTGCTATATACCCCAGAAATATTGCCAGTCTGATAACGCCCTCTATGAACGCTATGAGCATCTGTGAGCTTATCACCTTTTTAAAAAGCCCAGAAAGGAAATACGGCAATGCAAAAAACAGCGCGAGTGCTATGACAATTGACAGTACCACTGTACCTCCAAGCATGGCATTTTCCTGTTTTTTTTCTTTGGCAGCCCTTTTTTTCTTTTCTTCCGCTGTGAGTTCTTCTTCCTTTTCCTTTTTCTTTGAAGCCAAGGTCCCTTCATCATCCTCGTCCTCGAAAAATGACGCTGAATACATCAGTGTGCTCATGCCCAGATAAAGCGAATCGACAAAGCTCACCACACCTCTTAAAATAGGAATTTTTCTAACTACATCAAGCGTCTTTGAATTCTTACGCTTTGACACCTTGACATCTATTTCATGGTCAGGCTTCCTCACGGCTACGGCGTATGTGTCCTTGTTCTGCATCATTACGCCCTCCATGACAGCCTGACCGCCAATACCTGAATACTTCATAAAACCTCTCTATATTCCAAAAAAGGTTGAGGTATATTGCAACCTCAACCTTTCAAGTAACTATATGATTCTATTTCATACCATATTTCTTATTGAACTGCTCAATACGTCCACGAGCCTGGTTAGCTTTCTGCTGACCTGTGTAGAATGGATGGCACTTTGAGCAAATCTCTACGTGGATCTCCGGCTTTGTAGATCCTGTAACGAATGTGTTACCACAGTTACATGTAACAGTTGCCTGATAATAATCTGGATGGATTCCTTCTCTCATGATTTTCACCTCTTTTATATTCTTATCGTATTTCTTTAGCTTCACTCTTTATACCCGTATGCCCGATCCGCATATGATACTTGCTGCAAGAGCGACACGTTGCGTCCGTTTACATCCCGATAAACAGCTTAGTTATTGTAGCATATGAATCTGTCAATTGCAAGACATTTTTATAAAATTCTGTTTTTCTTTACAAGATTAACAAATTCCTTGTTGCTCTTTGTGTGTGCAAACATGTTCAGTACGTTCTCAACAGCCTCATCAGAGCGCATGCCGTTGAAGGCTTTACGCATATTATCGACTGCTGCCTGCTCATCCTCATCAAGGAGCAGATCCTCACGCCTTGTTCCTGATTTTACTATATCTATAGCAGGGAAGATTCTCTTCTCGGAAAGCTTTCTGTCGAGCACAAGCTCCATGTTTCCTGTTCCCTTGAACTCCTCAAATACTACATCATCCATCTTGCTTCCAGTATCAACAAGGGCTGTTGCAAGTATTGTCAGACTGCCGCCATTTCTCATATTACGTGCTGCTCCGAAAAATCTCTTTGGCATATGAAGCGCTACAGGATCAAGTCCTCCTGAAAGTGTACGGCCTGATGGTGGAACTGTCACATTGTAAGCTCTTGCAAGCCTTGTTATGCTGTCAAGGAGTATCATGACATCATTACCATGCTCTACAAGGCGCTTTGCTCTCTCTATTACCATCTCTGACACTCTCTTGTGATGCTCAGGAAGTTCATCAAATGTAGAGTAGATTACCTCGACATTGTCCCCCTCTATAGCCTCCTTGATATCTGTAACCTCCTCCGGTCTCTCATCAATAAGGAGAATAATAAGATGCATCTCAGGATTGTTTACAGTGACAGACTTTGCAACCTCTTTAAGTAATGTGGTCTTTCCGGCCTTAGGCTGTGAAACAATCATGCCTCGCTGTCCCTTTCCTATTGGAGAGATGAGATCTACAACTCTCATCGCAACACTTGCTCCGGGTCTCTCGAGACGCAGTCTCTCATTCGGGAATATAGGCACAAGATCCTCAAAGCTTGTACGCTTCAGTGCTACATCCGGTGTATATCCGTTGACAGTGGTCAGGTATAAAAGAGCCTGGAATTTCTCACGCTCAGACTTCACCTTCATATTACCCTTTATGATATCACCTGTCTTTAAATTGAAGCGGCGTATCTGCGCAGGTGCCACATAGATATCATGATCTCCCGGCATATAATTATCACAGCGGATAAATCCAAAGCCCTCCGGCATTACCTCAAGTATGCCTTCTGCCTCTTCTCCACTGTCGAGTGCTGCATAATCCTCTTTAAAAGAGTTGGCGCGCTCCTCGGCTGTACCGTTTTTCTCAGCCTCCTCAACCTCTTTTGCATCCTCCTCGAGCATTCTTTCAATAATCTGTCCCTTTTTCAGTGATGAAACGCCCTTAATTCCTCTTGCCTTCGCCAGATCCTTAAGCACAAATGCCGACAAACTTTCATATTTTTCTCTCATCTGTTCCATTTCGTCTTCTCCTTAAATTTGATAACAGTATTTATTCAATTCGTCTAAACAATATTATTTAACAAATATATATGTGTAGCTATTGGGAAATAACGCCTGAATTGACTTTTGAATCATTAATTAATGATTATACATCATTTCTTCAAAAATATAAAGCGATTTCTTATTTTTTATCATATTTTTATATAATCGGTTATCTGCATAGTTACTTGATTTAAATCACCTGCAATGTTATGATTATTCAAAAGAATTTTTAGAGGGAGAATTACCATGGATAATAAAGAAAAAGCACTGAAATGCCACGAAGAGTGGAACGGAAAACTCGAAACCATCGCTAAATCAAAGGTTAATTCGAGAGAGGACCTTGCAATTGCATACACCCCCGGTGTTGCTGAGCCTTGCAAGATCATAGCCGAGGATAAGGAAGCTGCATACAAATACACCTGGAAGGCAAATACCGTTGCCGTAGTGTCAGACGGAAGTGCTGTGCTTGGTCTTGGAAACATCGGTCCTTACGCTGCCATGCCTGTCATGGAGGGTAAATGCGTACTTTTCAAGGAGTTTGGCAACGTAAACGCTGTTCCTATCTGTCTCGACACTCAGGACACTGAGGAGATTATTGCTGCAGTCAAAAATATCGCACCGGGCTTTGGCGGAATTAACTTAGAAGATATTTCTGCTCCGCGCTGCTTTGAGATTGAGGAGAGACTTAAAGAGATGCTCGATATTCCTGTATTCCACGATGACCAGCACGGAACTGCAATCGTTGTACTCGCCGGTATCATCAACTCTCTGCGCCTGACCGGCAAAAAGAAAGAGGACTGCAAGGTTGTTGTAAACGGTGCAGGCTCAGCAGGTGTTGCCATCACTAAACTTCTTCTGACATACGGCTTTACACATGTGACCATGTGTGACCGTCTAGGCATCATAGGAAAGGACTATCCAAACCTCAACTGGATGCAGCAGAAAATGACAGAGGTTACAAACCTTGAAAACGCAAAGGGTACTCTTGCAGATGCTTTAAAGGGTGCTGACATATTCGTAGGTGTTTCCGCTCCAAATATCGTCACAGCCGAGATGGTTTCTTCTATGAACAAGGACGCTATCCTTTTTGCCATGGCAAATCCTGTTCCTGAGATTATGCCTGATGTAGCAAAGGCTGCCGGTGCCAGAGTGGTCGGAACCGGAAGAAGTGATTTTCCAAACCAGATAAACAACGTGGTTGCATTCCCCGGAATCTTCAAGGGTGCCTTAGAAGGACGTGCTACGCAGATTACTGAGGAAATGAAGCTTGCTGCCGCAGAAGCACTGGCCGATCTTGTTTCAGACGAAGAATTAAATGATGATTTTATTATGCCTGAGGCATTTGACCCTCGTGTTGCCGCTGTTGTCAGCGAAGCTGTAAAGTCACATATTTAATATGAGATACTATTCACTCAACAGATACTGCCGCGATACATTCGGTGAAAAGCTCTACAAGCTCTCTTTAGATGGAGGCATGACTTGTCCAAACCGTGATGGCACACTCTCATCGCTTGGATGCCTGTACTGCAGCGCCGGTGGATCCGGTGATTTTGCGGCGGACCGCAGCCTTTCCATAAAGGAGCAGCTGTCTGCCGCTAAGGAAAAGGTTGCTTCAAAGAGCAGCTGTGAGCACTTTATCGCATATTTTCAGGCTTTTACCAACACATATGCTCCGGTAGATTATCTGCGGCGCATATTTTATGAGGCTATAGAAGATCCATCTGTCGCTGTGCTGTCCATCGGCACAAGAACAGATTGTTTTTCTACCGAAATATATGATCTGCTCTCAGAATTAAACAAAATAAAGCCCGTCTGGGTTGAGCTGGGCCTTCAGACCATTCACAGGTCTACTCTTGATGCCATGAATACACATACATGTGTTGAGGATTTCATCATTGTAACGGATGAGCTTAGACGCCGTGGCATAAAGGTTATTGCACATCTCATACTCGGGCTTCCTCATGAGACACGCGGCATGATGCTTGAATCAGTTAATTTTGTTGCTAAAAGCGGTATTTTCGGAGTTAAGCTTCAGCTGCTGCATGTGCTAAAGGGCACACCACTGGCTGATATGTATATTAAACAGCCATTTGAGCTTTTTACGCTGGATGATTACTGCGATTTTGTGGTAGACTGTATAGAAAGACTTCCAAAGGATATGGTTATCCACCGCATGACCGGTGATGGACCACGTTCTTTACTTGTTGCACCTCTTTGGAGCACAGATAAAAAACGGGTTCTAAACACAATCAATAAAAAATTTGAAGTGCGAGACACATATCAGGGACGATTAAACTTGTTTTAAAGGAGAAAATCATGGCTGAGCCATTTACCATATATAAGCTGACAATTTTATACATGCTCGACAAAGCGGGTTTTCCGCTGTCAAACACACAGATTTCCAATTTCTTTTTGGAAAAAGAATACACCGACTACTTCCGTGTACAGGAAGTCATCGGTGATTTAGTAAATGCTGATTTAATTAATTTCAAGTCTACTCATTCCAATACACAATACACTCTGACTGCTGCCGGAAAGGAGACTCTCGGTTTCTTTAAAGACAAAATTACCGACGGTATTGAGTCCGATGTAAAGAGCTTCTTTACGGACAACAAGCTCGAGTTCAGGCAGGAAAACTCCATTCTTGCCGACTATTACAGGACAACTGACCGCAAATATGCAGTACGTTGTCAGGTGCGCTCAGAGAGCACCACCATAATCGACCTGACTCTCTCAGTCGGCACAAAGGAGCAGGCCGAGGCCATCTGCAGCAACTGGAAGAATCAGAACGAGGATGTGTACGCATACCTCATGGATATGCTGCTTCGATAGATTATTTTTTAGTTTTTCTTACAGAGTAGCCGAAGCTTCCGAGCTTATCTCCAAAGCCAAAATACTCTCCGTGCGAATACATCACAAGGCCGGTATCATTGATATGAAATTTCCCGGTTCCGTCCATGTATTTATCATCCACTGTCACGCCGACGACGTCTGCTATAAACATTGTATGGCTGCCGAGCTCCTCGCTTTTTCTTACCTTGCACTCAATATTTACCGGGCTTTCTGATATTCCGACTGCTGACACATGCTGCATCGCAAGCGGTGTCAGATGCAGTTCTTTAAATTTGTCCACATCCCTGCCGCTTTTCACTCCGCAGTAGTCACAGGCTCTAAGCAGCTCCTCGGTGGTCAGATTAACCACAAACTCTCCGGTTTCTTTAATCATGTTATAAGAAAAGCGCTCCGGTCTTACAGATATTGAAAGCATAGGCGGATTGGTGCACACCGTCCCCGCCCATGCCACTGTTATTATATTGTTATTTCCGGCCTTGTCAGTGACACTCACCATCACAGCCGGCACCGGGTTTAGCATATTGCCCGGCTTCCAGTTTTGTTTTCCCATATGTTAATTTATCCTTTAATTTTTCTTTAATATCCTTTTTTATCCACTAATTTTCCTTTAGACTTTCCATGCTTTCTTTAAGCCTCGCCCTGTTTGCATCCTCAAGCTCCGTGAGCGGAAGACGAAGTCCTCCCACATCATATCCCAAAAGCTTCATAGCAGCCTTTACAGGAATCGGATTTACCTCACAAAACAGTGCCTCTATTAAATCCAGGTATTTAAGCTGGATATCAAGTGCTGATTTAATATTTCCATTCAGGTATTCCATTACCATGTCATGCACTGCAGCCGGCCTTACATTAGACAGCACTGATATCACACCGATTCCACCGAGCGAGAGTATTGGGATGACCTGGTCATCGTTTCCCGAATAAATATCGAGGTCATTTCCTGCCAGCTTCTTTAGCTTTGCAACCTGCGATATATTGCCACTTGCTTCCTTGATTCCTACTATATTTTCAAAATCCCTGCCAAGCCTTGCCGCAGTCTGCGGGAGTATATTGCATCCTGTGCGCGACGGTACGTTGTACATAATGATTGGAAGCCCAACCGCCCCTGCTATCGCTGCATAGTGCGCATAAAGACCATTCTGTGTGGCTTTATTGTAGTAAGGTGTGACAACAAGCAGACCATCTACGCCAAGCTTTTCAACTTTCTGTGAGAAATCTATCACATTTTGTGTGCAGTTGGCACCTGTTCCCGCTATTACAGGAATCTGCCCGGCTGTCTCGTCTACCACACATTTTATTACCGAAAGCTTTTCTTCCTCTGTCATTGTGGCAGGCTCACCTGTCGTGCCACACACTATAATTGCATCAGTGCCACCGTCTATCTGCCTTTTCACCAGTGTTCTAAGCATTTCATAGTTTACACTGTTATCCTCATTGAAAGGAGTAATTAGCGCTACTCCGGCGCCCTTAAACAGAGACATATATACCTCCCAAATACACTATTTTACTGAACTATTTTATACTAAACTATTTAACCTATACTAAAATATTAAAGTCTGATGTCAGGGTTCTCTTTTATTATATCAGCAATTAATTCTCTCTCATCCATGTGATGCTTTACACCCTTTATCTCCTGATAATCCTCATGTCCTTTTCCTGCAAGCACTATGATATCACCATCCTGGGCATTCTCCATGCAGTATCTGATAGCCTCCTTACGGTCAGGAATTGTCACATACTCTCCATCTGCCTTGTGTACACCCTGCAAAATATCATTGATTATGTCCATAGGCTCCTCATCTCTTGGATTATCGGATGTGACAACAGTAAGGTCTGCAAGTCTCGATGACACCTCTCCCATCTCATAACGGCGTGACTTTGCCCTGTTTCCGCCACAGCCAAACAGGCATACAAGTCTGCCCGGCTCATACTCCTTAAGAGTGGTGAGAAGGCTCTCAAGTGCCATGGCATTGTGTGCATAATCAATCATAAGGGTATATCTCTTTGTAACAGGAACAATCTCTATTCTGCCCTTTACACTCACATGATGAAGAGCCTCCCCGATTGCCTTTTTATCCACATTAAAATGATGGCAGATAGCAATGGCTGTTAGTGAATTGTATACTGAGAATTTACCCGGCACATTGACCTCCACATCAAAATCCAGAAGCCCTGATACATGGTATTTAACGCCGAGTGCTCCATGTTCCTTTTTAAGCTCAACATTTTCTGCTACCAGGTTGTTTGTGGACTTGTAGCCATAAGTCTCCACCTGGCATGTGTGTCCCTTCATAATACCCTCTAAGTGCTCATCGTCTCCGTTAAAGATACCAAGCCTGCACTGTCTGAATAAAAGGCTCTTACAATGCATGTAGTCTGCAAAATCCTTGTGCTCATGCTCTCCGATGTGGTCAGGCTCAAGATTTGTAAATACACCAATATCAAAGGTAAAGCCCGATACTCTGTGAAGCATGAGAGCCTGTGATGACACTTCCATAACAACTGCATCGAGGCCTTCGTCCACCATCTCCTTAAAAAGCTCCTGAACTCTGTATGACTCAGGTGTTGTATTTGCTGACGGAATTCTCTTGTCACCACATATAGACTCTATTGTACCGATAAGTCCTGTCTTTATGCCGGCTGACTCAAGAATTGACTTTACCATATATGTGGTAGTGGTCTTACCCTTTGTACCTGTAATACCGATAGTCTTTATTTTCTCGGCCGGATAATCAAAATAAGCTGCTGACATACACGCAAGTGCAAGCCTTGTATCATCTACCTTAATATATGTCACCCCTTCGATAGGAGTCACATCTTTTTCGACAACCACTGCCGCTGCACCTTTCTTCACCACATCAGGAATAAAATCATGTGCATCTGACACAGCTCCCGATATGCACACAAATACCGATGCCTTCTCCACCTTGCGCGAGTCATACACGAGTGTGGAAATCTCTATATCTGTGCTTCCTGCTAATAATTTATAATCCATTCTTTCAAGTAATTTTTCAAGCTTCATTTTATTTTCTCCCATATTTTATTATATTTTTGATATATATTTTCTGTTAATTTTGTTTCTTAAAGATTTGTAACTATTCAACCACAGACATTCGCCAAACCGCACAATACTTGTGCTTTATATGATATCAATTTCTCCTGAGAAAACCTCAGTAGCAGGTCCCGTCATAAACACATGATTGGTCTTTGGTATATACTCGATAGTCAGATCTCCGCCTCTTAGATGCACAAGCACCTTGTTGTCAGTCTTTTTGTTGAGTATACATGCCATGACGGTCGCACAGGTTCCTGTACCGCAGGCCCAGGTCTCAGCGCTGCCCCTCTCCCATACTCTCATTTTCGCCTCATTCCTTGAAAGTATCTCTACAAACTCCGTGTTAGTGCGCTTTGGAAACATCTTATGATTCTCAAAAAGCGGACCGTATTTCTCAAGCTCAAAGTTCGCCACATCATCAACAAATACCACTGCATGAGGGTTTCCCATTGAAACACAGGTCATGTGCCACTCTCTATTGCCTGCTGAAATCGGTTCATCTATCACCCTGTAGTCATCACCATAAGCACTTCCGTCTGCTTTCACAACCGGAATATCCCCCGGCGTCAGAATAGGCTCACCCATATCCACGCGCACCTGTGATACCTTATTTTCCTCAACATATAGTGTAAGATACTTGATGCCTGCTCCTGTCTCAACCGATATTTCAGTCTTGTCAGTAAGTTTGTGGTCATACACGTATTTCGCCACGCAGCGTATGCCGTTTCCACACATCTCGGCTTCCGAACCGTCTGCATTATATATCCTCATTCTAAAATCTGCCTTGTCTGACGGACCTATTGTGATTAGTCCGTCTGAGCCTATTCCAAAATGCCTGTCACTGACATATATTGACACCCTTGCCGGGTCATCCAACTTCTCCTCAAAAAGGTTTACATATACATAATCATTTCCACAGCCGTGCATTTTTGTAAATTTCATAGTGATCACCTCGTTATTGGTTTTATACTTGTAACTATTCAGAACCATCCCACGCACATTCGCAAAACCGCACGATACTCGTGCTTGGTCACTGCTACGCAGCTAATTTTGCTCATATGTGTGGGGGTGGCTCTATTCGAGCCACCTTGAGAACAAGCAAATCTGCTGCTTACATGCGAGCACGATGCATCAGCTTTTCTTGTTCTCAGTGGTTCTGAATAGTTACTTTAATTATATTATACAGCGCACTTTCTTGTTTTTCTATAGCATTTTGTGCGTTTTATGTTGCGTTTTGTGCTGTTATAGATTATGCTTATAGTAACATCTTATTATCAAAGGAGCATATCATGGATTCAACTTATACAAAAGCAGGCTACCTGACGGAGCCTTTTAAAATATTTCATCTAAGAGATGAACACAAGCTAAATATAGATTTCCATTACCATGATTTCCACAAAATTCTGATTCATCTGCACGGCAATGTATCCTACTGCATTGAGGGCCGCAGCTATGAGCTCAAAGAACATGATATCGTGCTTGTCAATGCCGGTGAGGTTCATAAGCCAATATTAAATGACGATTCAATTTATGAAAGAATCATTATATATGTGTCACCGCAGCTTATTGACGATTATGTGAGCAAAGGCTATGATCTGGCATGCTGTTTCAAGCAGGCCTATGCTAACCAGTCACATGTACTAAGACTCGCTGCGACCAAGGGCAGCCGTCTGGCTGATACAATCAGGGGACTAGACTCTACACTTAGAGAAACCAATGAATACGCAAATGAGCTGTACCAGAAGCTCCTGTTTTTAGAGTTTCTGATACAGCTCAATCGTATCACCCTGCATGGCGGTATAGAATATATTAACACATTTTCCTCAAACAAAAAAATTGTAGAGATTTTGGATTTCTTAAATAAGAATTTAACAAACCGTATAAGTATTGATGAACTGGCAGATAAATTCTATATGAGCAGGTATCACCTGATGCACACCTTCAAGGAAGAAACCGGCTGCACCATAGGTTCATATATCACAACAAAGCGTCTGCTGCTCGCCCGCGATATGATTCGCGACGGAAGCAGTGTGTCTGCCGCCTGCGATGCCTGTGGATTCGGAAGCTATTCCTCATTTATCCGTGCATACCGCAAGCAATTCCATTCTACCCCTACAAATACATAAAAGTTTCACGATATATCACAGGAAGCTTTTAATTATTTTTAGTGCTGCATTATCTCTCATTAATCACATTTATAAGCTCAGGTATGAGCTGCTTCTTACGCGATACTACTCCCTTAAGCATAATTCCATCCCTGCTCTGCGGCAGATTGTATGCTGAAGCTGCTATTGATGCTGCCTCTGCACCACTGTAGATGAGATATGTAGACTCATTAAGTATATCCGTGAGCATAACAAAGAGCATATCAAGCTGTTTTTCCACCTGCATCTTGTCAAGCAGAGGCACCACTCTTGCCTGTACCTTATCGAGCTCTGTCCTCGAAAGAGCAGAAATCTGCGATACTCCAAACGTATAATCCCCTGAATGAAAGATTTTAAAATCCTGATTTAATATTTCCTCTTCTGTCTTGTTAGCAAAGTTACTGCCTGCCTCGAACATTTTCTTGGCAAACTCTTCTACATCTATCTGCGCAATCTCCGCTAGGATAAGTGCTGTAGATTTATCAACCTGGGTACATGTAGGCGAACGGAACACTAGTGTGTCAGAGAGTATTGCAGCGCACATAAGCCCCGCCATCTGAGGAGTAACCTCCACACCCTTTTCCATATACATCTGATAGATGATGGTTCCGGTACATCCAAGCGGCTGGTTTCTGAAATACACAGGTCCTATTGTCTCAAGAGAACCAATTCGATGATGATCGATTATCTCAAGAATCTCTGCCTCATCAATGTTGGCCACTGCCTGTGAGGTCTCATTATGATCCACAAGTATCACCTGTTTTTTCCTTGCATTCATTAAATTTCTGCGTGAAAACATACCCACGTAATTTTGGTTTTCGTCAAGTATTGGGAAATCCCTGTGTCGGATTTTTGAAACAGTATCACGCACATCATCCACATAATCATCCAAATCAAAATGAATAAGATTTTCCCTTGTCATAAATGATTTTATCGGCATACTCTGGTTTATCAGACGCGATGTGGTAAACGTGTCATATGGTGTACTTATCACTACCACATCCTTAGCGTTTGCAGCATTTATGACATCCTTCGATATATCGAAGCCACTTGTCACAATGATACAGCTGCAGTTTGCCTCAATACATATAAGCTGTGACTCCTCACGGTCTGATATGATGACCAGATCATCCTCAGCCACATTGCCCTTTATGGTATCAGGTGTACCTGCTCCGACTATAACCTTTCCTTTCACAAAATAGCCATGCTCATTGCCTGCAACTATCTTGCCATCCAGCGTCTCTACAATATTCCTGTACTGGGTCCTCGCCTTTGCCAGGATAGAATTGTCATACACATCCATATATGACTTTGCTATATCACCTGTCACAATAAGCCCTTCAAGCTTGTCCTTCTTATTGACAACCGGAAGAGTGACTACATTGAGTATCTTCATCATCTCCCATGCTTTTTTCATGGATAGATTACTGCTGACACCCTCAGTCCTTCTGATATGTATATCCTTTATCTGTGTGCCAACATCCTTTAAAAGGGCAGGCGTATCGGCCTTAAAATAATCCAGCACAAATGCTGTCTCTGCACTGATGCTGCCTGCTCTCATTGGTATGTATTCCATTGTATCATCTGTATGTGATTTAAGGTTTGCATACGCTATTGCTGCACAGATAGAATCTGTGTCAGGATTTTTATGTCCAACAACTCTTACAATCTTTTTTGCCATTTAGTTTTCCTCTCTGTCTGCCTTATAAAATGTCAAAATATGGTGCAACTCCCTAACCGGGAACTGCACCACCCTATTACAATAATATTTATTAAAAAATCGAACCAAAGAACCCGAGTATATACAATGCGATTACAACAAAGCCAAATGTATTGATAATAGCCAGCACAGTAGAGATGACTGCAAAAGTCTTTGTTGTTCCTACCTGCTTCTCAAGCTCTGACACCGTATCCACCTTGTCTCCCATTACCTTAAAGAGATCCTGAATATTCCTGAAGCACTTAACATTCTCTGTATGCACCTTGTCAGCCAACTCCGCCTTTATCGAAACAAGCTGATCATTAAGCTCTTTAAGCGACTGAAGCATATGGGCATTCGCCTCATTTACCGCTGATGTAACTGCTGCTGTGCCCTCCTCTGTGATACGCCTTGTCTGCTCTAATGTGTCACCCAAATCAAGACTCTGGCCTATATTCTGGCTGATACCTGATATCTCAGTGCCAAGTGACTGTCCGAGATTTCCAATCTGTCCGGATACCGAACTACCAAGATTATCCATATCTGAGCTTACCTGACGGCCTAAGCTGTCCATGCCTGCATTCATAGATTGCTCTATCTCAGCCATCTTTTCATGAACACTTTCTATAAGCACATCTATCTGCTTAGCAACCTGTGCAGTGATTCCATCGGCTTTTTCCTGTCTCTCGTCAAGTATCTGCTGCAGCTCCTCTGCCTTAGCTTCCCTCTCCTCAACTATGGCTGAAAGCTCCTCAGCTTTTGATTCTTTTGTATTAAGCATCTCCTGAAGACGTTTTGCCTTTTCACGAAACTCATCAATTTGTGTTAACAAAAAATCATCTTTATCCATTTGTATATTATTCTCTTTTTTCTGCACTCTTTCACTACGATTCACATCGTCTCTTGCTACACGGGATGCCATTACTGTTCTTGAAGGTACTGCCCGCTCCGCTTGTTCTGTCGATATAAATCTTTTTGCACGTCTATCAAATATGCCTGACATTCGTATCCCTCCGATGGTTCCATTAAATACCATTAACGTAAGTATTGTACCATTACATGTTGTATTTGTAAACAAAAAACCACGAAATATAGGGTAATCACAGGATAATAAGCAAAAATCCCACAGAGCATATGCCCTGTGGGATAAAATATATACCGTGACTAATTAATTAGTCCTCTCCGTATAATTTAACGAGTTTCTCAAGGTGTGTATAACGTGCCTTAGCTGTCTCCTCAGACTTAGCAAAGAGTTTCTCTGCTCTCTCTGGGAATGGCTTGATAAGACGAGTATAACGTGCCTCGTTGTTAAGGAACTCCTGGTAAGATCCGTCGCCGGCCTTTGATGTAAGAGTGAATGGATTCTTTCCTTCAGCCTTGAGTGCAGGGTTGAATGAGAAGAGATTCCAGTATCCAGCCTTAACAGCCTTCTTCATCTCATCCTGGCAGTGGTTCATACCACCCTTAG